>Ga0207667_10000636_pt1 | contig 45432 bp, 41 predicted proteins | sample KBSCornC52_FD_184301 | JGI IMG/M metagenome (GOLD analysis project Ga0207667, IMG submission 184301) | Corn rhizosphere microbial communities from Kellogg Biological Station, Michigan, USA - KBS Corn C5-2 (SPAdes) (version 2) | ecosystem: Host-associated > Plants > Roots > Rhizosphere > Soil ... | reverse complement strand
GAGCTACGTTCATGGGAATCGGGATCGCCGACGCCGCCGCATTCGCGACGTTGAGCCGGAGTTTTTCCGATGCGATCTTTCACGCCGATGTGATCGCTTTGGACGGGCAGGCCGCCTCGCTCAAGGTTGGGGAGCGGTATCCCATCATCACCAGCGCCTATATCGGGCCAACCGGTCCCGGCCAGAACACCGGGATCCCGCCCGCGATTCAGTTTCAGGATCTGGGTCTGATCCTGAAAATAACGCCTACGGTGCAAGGAAACGGCGAGGTTTCCCTGAATGTGGATGCCGAGCAAAATGCGTTGAACGGCGCGTCGAACGACGGTATTCCGGTCATTACGACGCGGCATTTTCAGGGAGTGACGCGCCTGGTGGAGGGCGAATCGGCGGTGATCGCGGGCTTGATGCAGAGCAGCATCAGCGAGAATCGTGCGGGGTTTCCAGTGCTTTCCAATATTCCGTTTCTGGGGCGCCTGTTCACCACCACCACTAAGACGGAATTGGTGGGCCAAACGCTGATCGTGCTGAAACCGCATCTGATCAGCCTGCCACCATGGGAAGCCCCGTCACCAGTATTGTGGGTGGGAACCGAGACTAAGCCGCTCAGTCTTTATTAGTGGAGGGCTGGGCTTGCCCAGCCTCTACAAGAACGTTCCAGTATTCGCGGGCGACTTTCTTCGCGGCGTGATGTTGCGCGATGTGCGCCGCCGCGCGCAGTCCGATTTCGCGGCCGGCCTCGCGATTTTCCGCCAGCCAGGAGATATAGCCGGCCAGCATCTTTTCTTCCTCGGGTCCTACATCGAGCCGCAGACAGGCGTTGGCCGGGATGCGATCGAGCGCCTCGCCGGCCGTGAAGATTACCGGCTTTCCAATGCCCATCATCCTGATTGCAATTCCTGAAGTCTCCGCCGCAGAGGGATAGCGCAGGTTGATGCAGAGATCGGTGGCCGCGGCGTAACGCCAGAACTCGGGTTCAGGCAGGTACGGGGTGCGGATGACTCGCGGATGCTGAAGCCGCGGGGCGATTGCGCTTTCGAAGGTATTTGAGACGAATTCTCCCGAAACCAAAAGTCGGGTATCCGCGCTGGATTGCTGAAACGCGCGCAGAAGCACGGCCAGGCGCTTGGTCTCGCGCTGGTGGCCGAAGGCTCCGATCAGAAGTGTCTCTGGCGTCAGGCCCAGCGACTCGCGAAAGCGCGCCGTTTCCTCGGAAGAAGGCAGCGCGGGGGGCTCGAAGAAATGCGGGATCTCGATGACCAGTGCGTGCGGAGCATGTTCGGGGACATGTTCGTGCACGAGTGCCGCGGCGGCGGGATTGTGCACGATAATCGCGCGCGAAACCGTGGCGATTCGTTTGAGCATGGGGCGAGCGAAGTAGCGCACGTCGGCGCCGGAACGCGCCCGCTGCTCCCACAACTGGCGGCCCAGGTCGCGCGAGGATTCGCCGTAGTTGTAGACAAACTCTTCGAGGTACTCGATCGAGTCGAGCATCCCGAGCATCAGGTGCTGCAGCACCGCGTCGTGCAGGACGACGACACCCGGACGAGTGATCGCCTGGCGGTAGATGTCGCGATGCAGAGTATTGTTGCCGACATGATAGAGCGCGATGTCGCACTCGGAAGGCGCGATGTCGACGGCTCCGCAGATCCGCAGGAGCGGTAACAATGCGGCACTATAGTCGGCGACGCCGGTTGGCGCGGGGGGCATCGGCGAGAAAAACCCCACCTTCATGGCTTGGGTCGGGGTCCGAACAGGGCCGTGCCGACGCGGATGTGCGTCGCACCTTCTTCGATGGCGGCCTCCAGATCGTGTGACATGCCCATGGAGAGCTGGGGGAGTTGATGGTTCCTCGCCAGTTCCGCCAGGCGACGGAAGAAGGGCCGCGTGGTTTCGGGATCGGGGTTCCAGGGAGGCATGGTCATCAGGCCGGTCAGCTTCAGGTTCGGGCAGCCGCGGATCGCGTCGATGAGCGCGGGCAATTCTTCCGGAGCCGCACCTGCCTTGGCGCCTTCCGGCGAAAGCTTCACTTCAATCATCACTTCCAGAAGTTTTCCAGCTTCATTCAGACGCCGGGCCAGTTTTTCCGAATCGACGGTTTCAAGCGTGTGGAATAACTCGGCCGCCTGGCGAGCTTTGTTGGATTGAAGATGCCCGATCAGGTGGAACCGCGCTTCCGGGAGACCAGACAGCGCCGGATGCTTTTGCTCGAACTCCTGGACGTAGTTTTCGCCGAACACGCGCAGGCCCAGCGAATAAGCCTCGCAGATCACGGCGGCCGGGAATTTCTTGGTGACGGCGACTAGAGTGATCTCATCGCGCCTTCGATGAGACCGGCGGATGGCCGTCTGCATGCGCAGTTCGACTTGCTCAATGCGTTCCGAGAGGGTTTCAGTCATGCCGAGAGCCATCCTGGCATAGACGTCGCAGTGGCGGGCGGCACACCGTGGCCGGCGCCTTCGACGATTTGCAATCGGGCGCCAACCGGAATTAGCTGGATCGCTTCCCGAAGTTCGTCCGGCGTGCCGAAGGGGTCGCGCGTGCCATGAACGAAAAGCGCGGGAGTCCGCAGTGAACCGAAGTGGTCAGTTCGAAGCTGGTCGGGCTTGCCGGGTGGATGCAATGGATAAGACAGCAGCAGGAGCCCGTCGGCAACGCCAGCATCCTCCGCGGCCACCATGCTTGACTGCCTGCCTCCGTAGGATTGTCCGGCGAGACACAGGGGGACACCTTGAGCTTGCTGCCGCATAAATTCGGCAGCGTTTCGAATTCCGTCGCGGTCGCGCTGTCCCGATCCGCCGGGTGCGCTTCGAGGACCCGCTTGACGAAACGGCAGGTCCCAGCGCAGAACCAAGTATCCGGCGTCGCAGAACGCTTTGGCGACCGCCACCATCAGGGGAGCCTGACCATCACCTCCCGCTCCATGGGACAGCAGCATCGCGGCCTTCACCTTCGCAGGCTGGTGCAGCCAGCCCCGGATTCCAGGTTTTTCCAATCGCTCTAGTGCTCCCATGTATGCTACGTTTGACCGCATACCATGGTATCGCTTGGGGACATACAGGCCGCTCGCGAGCGCATCCGCGGCGCCATTCGTCAGACACCGGTTCTGTACTCCGAAATCCTATCGCGCGAGGCGGGCAACCGGCTTTTCCTCAAGCTCGAGAACCTGAATGTGACCGGTTCCTACAAGGAGCGCGGCGCGCTGAATCGAATCCTCACACTGACCGAACCTGAGCGTGCACGGGGTGTGATCACCGCCTCGGCGGGCAATCATGCTCAGGCGGTGGCGTATCATGCGTCGCAGCGGGGTATTCGGGCGCAGATCTGCATGCCGGAGTACACGCCGCTGGTGAAGGTGACCGCGACCCGCGATTGGGGCGCCGAAGTCATTCTCTTCGGAGCTAACTACGACGAGGCTCTGGAGGAAGCCCGGCGGCGCTGTCGGGTCGAAAATCTAGTGTTTCTCCACGCCTTCGACGATCCTGCCGTGATTGCGGGGCAGGGCACCATCGGGCTGGAGCTGCTGGAACAGGTCCCGGATATGGATGCAGTTGTGGTCCCGGTGGGTGGCGGCGGACTGATCGGCGGTATCTCCTGCGCGATCCGGGAAACGCGTCCCGAAGTGAGGATCGTGGGGGTTCAGCCGCAGGCGCTGCCTTCGATGGAAGCCGCGCTGCTGCAGCACAAGCGTGTGATGCTGCCGGCTGCCGCTACCATCGCCGACGGCATTGCCGTACGGCAGGTGGGCGAGCTGACACTCGAGCTGGCCTTGAAGTACATCAAGGAAGTGGTGACGGTGGACGATGAAGAAGTGGCTCGCGCCATCCTGCGGCTACTCGAAAAGCAGAAGATGCTGGCCGAAGGCGCGGGAGCGGTGGGCGTGGCGGCGCTATTGCACGGAAAAACAACCTTGCGCGGCAAAAATGTCGCCGTGGTGATCAGCGGAGGGAACATCGACGTCACTTTACTGGCGCATATTATCGAACGCGGCCTGGTGAAGGACGGCAGATTAGTGCGTTTGAGGATTACGCTGCCGGATCACCCCGGGGGCCTCGAGCGCCTGACCGAAGTTATCGCCGGTGAGCGCGCGAACATCGTTCAGGTGGTGCACGATCGGGCGTATTTCGGCGTGCACCTGGGCGACGCGAAGATCGACGTAACCATGGAGACGCGCGGGGCGGAACATGCCGAAGAGATGATGCGGCGGCTGCGCGAAGCCGGGTACACGTTCGAGCGCGTGCGGTAGCGGCAGCTAGGCCGGCCGGCGGATGCTCAGACGCTTCATCAGGCTACGCAAGGTGCTGGGATTCATCTGGAGAACTCGGGCGGCCCCTTTCGGTCCCTCCACTACCCAGTTGGTAGAAGACAGGACGTGTTCAACATGAAAGCGTTCCGCATCTTCTAACGATTGCGATGGGAGCGGCCGCGAGGCTGGGGTTCCCGGAGCGCCACCGGCGGACAACAGATCGAGAGGCGCATCCAGGACTTCGCCGCGGCTCAGAACCACGGCGCGGGCCAGGAAGTTTTCGAGCTCGCGGATGTTTCCGGGCCAGTCATAAGCCATCAGCTGGCGCATAGTCGCCTCGGAGATGCGCTTGACTCGGCGGCCGAACTGGCGGGCCAGCACGACGATAAAATGTGCCGCCAAACCTGGAATATCCTCGCGGCGTTCACGCAAAGGCGGCACATCCACCGGAAAAACCAACAGGCGGTAGTAGAGGTCCATGCGAAGGCGCCCTTCTCGTACGGCTTCGGACAGATTGCGATTGGTCGCTGCCAGCACTCGGACATCGACTTTGATGGTGCGATTCGACCCCACCGGCTCGAATTCCTGTTCCTGCAAGGCGCGCAGGAACTTGGACTGGCTTTCCAGCGGCAGCTCGGTTATTTCGTCCAGGAAAAGGGTTCCTCCGTGGGCGTGCTCGAATCGGCCCACGCGCTTTTCGGTCGCACCCGTGAAGGCGCCCTTGACGTGACCGAACAATTCGCTTTCGATCAGCCCCGCCGAGATCGCCGCGCAATTGACCCGGACCATGGGCCGATCCCGGCGCGGGCTCAGGTTGTGGATAGTGTGCGCTACCAGTTCTTTGCCGCTGCCGGTCTCTCCGGTGATCAATACCGTAGCGGAAGTACTCGCCACCAGGCGGATACGCTCCATCAGCTCGCGGAAGGGCGGGCTGTCGCCCACCATTGCATCATGGTCGTGCTCGGCTTTGATCTCGTCAAGCAGGAAAGCGTTGTCCTGCTCCAGGCGGCCTTTCAGTTCGGTGAGCTCGTCCACGCGGGCCTGAAGCTCCTGGTTCAGCCTCCGCACTTCCGATTCGGCCTGCTTCAGTTCGGTCACATCGCGGATGGTTACCCAACCGCCGGTCAGGTTTCCATTTTCAAGTTCGCCCTGGCGGGTAAACAGGAAATTGCGCCCGTTAAGGATTCTCTCGACCTGAGAAAACTGCCAGCGCGAGCGAATCCCTGCGCGAAGCCGCTCAGTCTGATCCGGATCTTCCAGAGGGCTTACCACCGAGATGCGCGCGCCTATTAGTTCCTCACTCCCTGAACGGCCGAATAGTTTAGCCGCCTGATCATTACAATCGGCCACATAGCCATAACGGCACAGCAGTTCGATTTGTTGGTCTTCGGGCAGATCCAGCGAAACGGGACGATCGAACTCAATGCGCACCACCGCTTCGACACCGTGCGTCACCAGGGCTCGCAGGCGTTTTTCGCTGGTGGCCAGAGCATCTTCATAACTCTTACGCTGCAACTCCGTGATGGCATGAATGGCAACCAGTTGAAGCAGTATTGCGGCCACCTTGGCGGGTTGCAGGAGGCGGCGCGTGATGGCACAGACCAAGCCCACACAGTGCCCGGTGGAATCGACCATAGCGGCCCCCACGAAGCCTTCGGCGCCCATCTGAATCAGCCTGAGATCCTTGGGAAACATCTGCTGAATGCCGCTGGGATAACAGCACAGTCGCTTTTCGAGCACGTCGGCGTACGGCGTGCCTCCCAGATCGTACTCCTCAGCCGGAATGTCCGCGCCATCGCGATAAGCCGCCAGGGTTCGGATTCGCTCCCCGCCAGGCTGCACCAGCCCGACGAATACAAAGTCCGCCTGGAGCGAGTCAGCCAGATGGCGGACCAGCGAATGGAAGAAGGCACCTCCGGTCTGACCGGATACGCCCTTCGCAATCTCGAAAAGGAGATGCTCGAGGAGGCCGGCGGCTTCGCCCGGTGTGCTCATGGGTACACGAAGCCTCCTTTCCGAACGGGAACTGTGGGCCTCATTGTAGTCGAGTTGGATATCGGCTGCAATCACAACGGAGGTTTCAGCTACCGCCGGCGCCGGTCTGGAACTCTCCGCTGATTCCGGGCCAGGAGGTCCAGCGAAGAAGAATCAGCCGTAGTTTCTCGATCTGGAAAGGCTTGGCCATAAGGTCATTCATTCCGGCCGCCAGGCACTCGGCACGATCGCGGCCCGCCGTGGTGCCGACGATGGGAGTGGCTTGGCCGCCGGGCAGGGCGCGGATACGCGCGGTTGCTTCGAAACCGTCCATCACGGGCATCTGCCAGCCCATCAGGACTAGGTCGTAACGGCGCTGGCGGAAGCGTTTGACTGCCGCGAGTCCGTCTTTGACGATTTCGACCGAACAGGCCAGTCGCTCCAGCATCACCTGGACCGCTTTGGCGCTCACTTCATCATCCTCAACCACCATTACCCGAATTGGCTCTGTCGACATCAGGCATCAGAAGGCATGCAGGGGACCAAACGTTAAACGACTGAAATCTAACGGGTGAGTGGTGGGGATGGCGTGAGATCTCGCGGCGGAGCGGAAGTTTTCCATGCGATGGCGTGGGACTTTTTCGGCGCCGTTTATACTGATAGGCACGGGCTTGTAATCATAAGATGTCTACCTTTCGCCTGGGAATCGACTATAAACCTCGCGGCGATCAGGCCACAGCTATCGAGGCCCTGCTGCGCGGCCTCAAGGACGGCGAGCAGCACCAGGTTCTTCTAGGCGTGACCGGGTCTGGAAAGACGTTCACGATGGCCAAGGTCATCGAGAAGCTGAGTCGTCCGGCACTGGTACTGGCGCACAACAAAACGCTGGCCGCGCAGCTATATCAGGAGTTCAAATCATTCTTCCCGTCGAACGCGGTGGAGTATTTCGTCAGCTACTACGACTACTATCAGCCGGAAGCCTACATTCCCGCTGGCGACGTCTACATCGAAAAAGAAGCCACTATTAACGACGAACTGGATAAGCTACGCCTTTCGGCCACCCGCTCGCTGTTTGAGCGGCGCGATTGCGTGATTATCGCCAGTGTCAGCTGCATCTACGGACTCGGTTCGCCCGAGGCGTACTACGGGATGCTGCTGATGCTCGAAAAGGGCCAGAAGATCAAGCGCGAGGAGATCACCGGGCGGCTGGTGGACATTCTTTACGAGCGCAACGAGGGCGATTTCAAACGCGGGACGTTTCGGGTGCGCGGCGACGTCATCGAGATTGTTCCCACCTACGACGATCTGGCGTATCGCATCAGCCTGTGGGGTGATGAGATCGAATCGCTGGAGCAGATCGATCCGCTGACCGGCCAGGTGAAACAGAACTATCTGCGTTTACCAATCTATCCAAAGTCCCATTATGTGATGAGCGAGGAGACGCGAGCGAACGCGCTCCGCAGCATCGAGAATGAGCTGCAGTGGTGGAAGGCCGAGCTGGATAAGGAAGGCAAGCGGATCGAGGCGCAACGCTTGTGGCAACGCACCATGTTCGATTTGGAGATGATCCGCAACATCGGATATTGCCACGGTATCGAGAACTACTCGCGGCACTTTTCGGGCCGGCTGCCCGGACAAGCTCCGCCGACGCTGCTGGATTATCTGCCTTCGGATGCGCTGCTGTTCCTGGACGAAAGCCACCAGACAGTTCCGCAACTGGGAGGCATGTATCATGGCGACCGCTCGCGCAAGGAGAACCTGGTCAAGTTCGGATTTCGCCTGCCCAGCGCGTTGGATAATCGCCCGCTGACGTTCGAGGAATTCGAGAATCGAGTGCATCAGGCGATATACGTCTCCGCGACGCCGGGTCCGTACGAATTGACGAAAACCTCCGGCGCGGTGATCGAACAGATCATTCGTCCGACCGGCCTGGTGGATCCGGAAGTGGACGTCCGGCCGATTCGGGGGCAGGTGGACAATCTGCTGAACGAGATCCGGCTGCGCGCGGAGAAAAACGAGCGCGTGCTGGTGACCACGCTCACTAAGCGCATGTCGGAAGATCTGGCGGAGCATTACACCGAGGCGGGTGTGAAGTGCGCTTATCTGCATTCCGAGGTTTCGACGCTCGATCGAGTGAAAATCCTGCGCGATCTCCGCCGCGGCGTCTATGACGTACTGATCGGAGTGAATCTGTTGCGCGAAGGCTTGGACTTGCCGGAAGTATCGCTGGTTGCGATTCTGGATGCCGATAAGGAAGGCTTCCTGCGGTCCGCCGGATCTCTGATTCAGACTATGGGGCGCGCGGCGCGCAATCTGAACGGTCGCGTAATCCTGTATGCGGACGTGATGACGGTTTCGATGCGCCGGGCGATAGATGAGACCACGCGCCGCCGGACCACGCAACTGGCGTATAACGTCGCCAATGACATTACTCCGCAATCGATCATCAAGCCGATCGACATAAACCTGATCGCAGTAGCCGAGGCCGACTATATGACGGTTCCGCTGGAGGAAATCGGGCCGGAAGAGAGCGTTCCGCCGGAGCAGATGGACAAGTATCTGGCGGACATGGAAGAAAAGATGCGTGAGGCAGCCCGCAAGTTCGATTTCAAGCAGGCGGCGGCGTACCGCGACCGGGTGAAGGAAATCCGCAGCCGAACCCTGGTTACTGCAGGAGTTACCTCAGGCGACGAGATCGCCTGACCTACTTACTTGGCGGCGGGCCGTATTGCAGTACCTGGACCTTTTCGAGCGTGATCAATCCGCTGCCCATCATGGGATCGATGGCCTCGACGAAACCCTTAATTTTTTCCTCGGTGTCGACGATCTCGACCACGAACGGCAAATCTTCGGAAAGACGCAGGATTTTCGCGGTGTGCAAGCGGCTGGAGTGTCCGAAGCCCATGGGACCGCGCAGAACCGTCGCGCCGCCGAGATGCATTTCGCGAGCCTTCAGCACCAATGCTTCGTAGAGAGGCCGTCCCTCCCAGTGGTCGTTTTCGCCCAGGAAGATTCGAAGCAGAACCGCATCTTTTGGTATATGCATGCTACCTTCCGTTGGCGGCTACGGCCGCTACATGGCCGAGCCACACGCCCAGCAAGCAGAACACGAGCGATCCGAGCACATAACCCGCCGCCTGGGCCCATTGGCCCTCGCGGGCTCGATTCAGTGCGTCAAGGCTAAATGAAGAGAAAGTCGTGTAACCGCCGCAAATTCCGACCATCACGAACTGGCGCACAGCAGGGCCGACGATCACGCGGCCATCCGATCCCGTGAAGGTGAAAAAGAAACCGATAAAACTGCAACCAACGATATTAACGATCATGGTGCCCCAGGGAAATGTTTCGCTGATGTGGCGCGCCGCCCAGTCCTGGCAGGCATAGCGCGCGACTCCTCCCAGGGCGCTCCCGAAGGCGATCCAAAGGTAAGTTGTCATGCTTCAAAAGCTGAACTTTTCGCGATGGCGTCCAGAACTTCCCGGTAAGTCTTGGGAAATTCACCGCCGAATGTGTCGCGGAGGCCCAGATCGGCGGCCCAGTCCATGCGGCGCGCGGTAGCCGAGGCCATCATCGGCTCGATTCCCAGTTCTTCGAGTGTATGGGCAACCTCGTCCATTTCGCGCGCGCGGCGCTCGCCGTGAACTACCACCCGGCCGACCATGTAATCGGCCAACTTCTTCCAGTCGATGCCTGGGAAGTTTTCGGCCAGCGAGGCGAACACCCGCGCCTCGGCTCCATATTGGCTGGCGCCCAGAACGCATTCGAAGATCAGCGCTTCGAGGCCCTTGTAGATCACGCTGCGGAACATCTTAACGGCGGCGGCACGGCCGATCTGGTCGGTGGACACAACGTCCATCCGCGTGCCGTAGGACGCGAACATTTCCTTGAAATCGGGCGCTGCAGCTCCTCCGAGCAACATCGGCGTTTTGTGGAACTTCGGCGGAATCGGGCCCATCACAGCTATTTCGACAAAACGGGCGCCACTGCGGGTGATGATTTCCGCTACCTTTTGTTTCGTACGAGGCGAAACCGAGTTCAGGTCGGCGAACATGTGCCGAGGAGTGAGGTAAGGCACGGTCTGTTGAGCGGCATCCACCGCTTGGTCCGCGGTGACGGCCGAAATGATCACGTCGGCGCCGGCCGCCAGCGCGGCTGAGAATTCCACCAGCCCGGTTTGAGTTTCCTTAGCCCGCTCCTGGATTTTCTCGCCCAAGCCGGGCGTGTGCATGTGAATGTCAAAGGCCACGGTGCGCTGCACGCCCGCTTCGCGCAGGCCCTTGGCGAGGTGGAAAGCCGCCTCGCCGAACCCCACGAAACCGAGTCGTTCGACTCCCAGCCCGGACATAAGTACAAGGTACCGCGCGCGGCCCGCTGCTTGCTCGGCGTCATTGGCCGGTAGAGGGCGGGCGTTTGTCGAAGAATCTGTGAACGCCAGCGGCACCGGCTTTAACGTAGGAGCATGTACAAGGCATCCATTGAAATCGAAGCGCCGCCCAATAAGATCTTCGAGTTCCTGACCGACCCGAAGCACGTCCAAAGCTGGCAGCCTGACGTCGTGGAAGCGCGGCCGCTGCCGCCTGGAGGTCTGCATGTTGGGACGCACGTAGGGGCGACCGTAAAGGAATACGGGCGCAGGTTCGACGTGGATATGCTGGTCGCCGCCATGACTCGAAACGAACACATCGCCTACCGCATGGAGGCGCCCAAAGCGTCGGCATACGTCGAGTACCGGCTGGTGCAGTGGGGACGCTACACCCGTGTCGTGAGCTCAGCCGTAACGCGGCCCAAGGGCTTCGTCGGATCACTGTACCCGGTGATGAAAGGGGTCATCAACCGACTGGCGAAGTGGAAAATGGAGTCGAGATTGAAGCTCTTACGGAATGCCGTGGAGAGCCACGCCTGACGCTCAGGTTAGGCTTTTCTCCAGACGATCGAGCGTCTGCATGGCCGGGAACACCTGCGCGAGGCCGGCATTAGGCTCGCGCTTTTCCTTGATCGCGGCGAAAAACTCGCGGTCCTGAAGCTCGATGCCGTTCATGGAGACGTCGACCTGAGAGATGTCGATCTTGTTGTTATCGCCGTCGATCAGATCGTCGTAGTAGCAGATGTAGGTGCCGTTATCGCAGATGTAGCGGAAGAACGTCCCGATGGGGCCCTTGTTATTGAACGAGAGCGAGAGGGTGCAAACCGCCCCGCCGGGAGTTTTCATGATGATGCCCATGTCCATGGCGATCTTGAGCTCAGGATGCATCGGCCCTTGCACGGCCTGTGCTACTGATGCTGTCTGGCCGGTCTGATATTGAAAAAGATCGACGGTATGGCAGGCGTGGTGCCACAGCAGGTGATCCGTCCAGCTGCGGGGCTTGCCGGCTGCGTTCATGTTGGTGCGCCGGAAGAAGTATGTCTGCACGTTCATCTGCAGGACCTTGAGTTCGCCCGCCACGATCTTTTTGCGGATGTACTGGTGGCTGGGATTGAAACGGCGCGTATGGCCGCCCATGGCGATCACGCCGGATTCCTTCTGCGCCTGCACCAGGCGTTCGGCGTCGGCCAGATTGTCCGCGACGGGGATCTCGATCTGCACGTGCTTGCCGGCGCGCATTACCTGCTCGCCTTGCTTGGCGTGCATCTGGGTGGGCGTCGCCAGGATCATCGCCTCCAGGCCCGGCTGTTTCAGGCTTTCCGCCAGGTCGCCAGTGAAATGCGGGATCTTGAATCGTTTGGCGACCTCTTCCGTGGCGGCCTGATTTCCGCCCGTGAGCGTGATTACTTCGATGCCGGGAATATTGGCGCAGGCTTCCAGATGCTTGATGCCGAACGCGCCCTGTCCGGCGAGACCGATCTTCATGATTGTTCTTTCCTCGGGAACCCTTACAGTTCGCCCGCCGCGCGCAGCCGGCGCTGTTCGGCTTGCACCACCACCAGGCACATCAGCATGCCGAGGGCATGTGCCCCGGCGTCCACCAGCGGATGCGGCTTCAGCGATCGCAACGAGTCGATGTTTTCGTCCTTGATGGTCTCTAGAGCTGCCGATTCTTTCGCGTTTAGGCCGTATTCTTTGGCCACACCCTGGGTGTCCTTGAAGAAACGCTTACGAAGCTCGCTCGAAAGGCGTAGCTCATACAGGACTTTGTTTAGAGCGTACGAAGACGGTGGCGGGTGCTTGTAGAATTCAAATCCGCCCTGAGTAAAGTTGTAGGCCGGCGGAACCTCGCCGGTCGGCGGACCCTTGCGCTTGTTCGGCAGGAACCGCATGACGGCGTGGCCATGGTGCCAGGTGGGTTGATACGTAATCAATTCGCCGGGGATGTTGCCGGTAGCTCCCCACATGATGTACCAGGGCAGCATTTCCGTATTGCCGACCTCATCAAGCTGCTCCGCAGTAAGATTGAGGATCGGATCGAGGTTGCCCCGCTCCATCTGCGCAATGGCCCAGTAATCGAAATCGTAAGCGGGTTGCGGATACTTCCAGGTGCCCGGATAGTGCGACATACCGCCGCTGGCAACGATCACGACTCGCTCAGGACGGCTTTTGACGATGTCGCCGATCGCCTTACCGAGCGCATGGCAGCGGCGCGGCGTGGGAAGCGGAGGGAGATAGGCGTTGACGAAGACCGGCACCACGGGGATGCCTCGATCGCCGACGATCCATTCGTACACGGCCGCGAAGCTGTGCCCCAGCAGCGCATCCTGCGAATAGGACATGTCGAACTCAGCACGGACCAACTTGTCGAGCAAATCCTCGGCGAGGGGCAGGTGCACCTTCATCTCGTAGCTCTTGTTGGCGAAATGCGCCTTCGACGTTTCGCCGGCAATCACTGCGAATGTGGGTACGGAGGACAAAAAAAACGTTTCCAGGTGGTCGCTGCCGATGACGATGACGGCATCGGGTTTGAGCTCGTCGAGTTCCTTGCCCATGAGCTTCATCGCCGCGATATCGGCATCGATCTGTTCGGGAACTTCCGTGGGCGGGCGGGTGAACAACTGCGGAGCGTGCACGGTAGCGAAGGCTCCAACGATCTGTCCCATAATTGGCTCCTCTAATCTTCCTGGCCTAATCTTCCTGATCCACGTATACCACGCCCAGATCCTTGAGCTTGGCGCGGAGCCCGTACATGTCCAGTCCCGCTTCTCCCGCACGCAGTCTTTCGCGATTTTTTTCTTCCTTGGCGATGCGCTGCTGGCTGGCCTTGACGACTTCGGCCACATCCTCGCGCGGCACCACTACCACGCCGTCCAAGTCGCCGATCACCGCGTCGCCGGGGCGTATCAGTTGCTCGGCGCAGGTGATTGGAATATTGACGGATCCCAGGGTTGCTTTCACGGTCCCCATGGCGGAGATGGCTTTCGACCAAACCGGGAAATCCATCGCCGTCAGGTCGGCGACATCGCGCACGCCGGCGTTGATCACCAGTCCGGCGACGCCCCGCGATCTGAGCGATGTGGCCAGCAGGTCGCCGAACATGCCATCGGTGGATTCGGCCGTGCAAGTGACCACCAGAACGTCCCCCGCCTGGCATAGTTCCACCGCGGCGTGGATCATCAGGTTGTCGCCGGCCTGGCACAGCACAGTGACGGCGGGACCCGCCACGCGAGCGCTGGTATAGATCGGGCGCATGTAGGGAGCCAGCAAGCCTGTACGGCCCTGAGCCTCATGTACCGTGGCCACGCCCATCTGCCCCAGCAGCTTGACGCCTTCGGCATCCGCGCGGCGGATGTTACGTACGATTCGGTGTTTCATGTTTGCGGTTTATGTTTGGGAAATGTCGAGTATAACATTAGGGGAACTGGCGGCCAAGTTTCTTCGCCACCGCCTGTTCATATACGTAGCCGGCGGCGGCGGCGTCCTCGACGGCGATCCCCAGGGACTCGAAAACTGTGACCCTCGAAGGATCGTGGCCTCGGTTCACATTCCTCAGCTCCACCACGTTGGCCCAGCTGTCAGCCATAATGATGTCGCCCGCCTCGATCCTGGCTTGTTCCAAGTCGTCCACCACCACGCGGCCCGCCGAGCGCATCAGGTCGGCCGGAATTTCGCGCCGGTTCGCGACGTTCGATCCCATGGCGTTGATCAAAGTGCCGGGCTTGATCCACGCGGATTCGAGCACCGGGTCTTTCGCGATGGTAGCCGTAACCACTATTGGGGCGTCGCGCACGGCGGCTTCCGCCGATTCCACGGCCACGCAATTCATTTCGTCAGCAAAACGTTTGGCGTTCTCTGCCTTCCGGCTCCACACGCGAATTTCCTTAATCGGCCGGACGGCGCGCATTGCCTCCACCTGACCGCGAGCCTGGTATCCGCTTCCGATCATGCCGACCACTGAGGCTTCGGGAGCGGCAAGAAGATCGGTCGCGTAGCCGCTGGCCGCGCCGGTACGGATCAGGCCCAGGTTATTCGCTTCCAGATATGCGAGCGGCTTCCCGGTTTCGGCATCGTACAGGATGTTGATCATCTGGAGCAGGCCGTACTTGCGGTTGCTGGAATAGATCTTGGCTACGAAATATTTGCCGAAGGATCCAGCCATCTGATGCAACACGGACCCGGTATCGAGAATCAGGCGGCGGCGGGGTTGGTTGCGCGTGCGGCCCGCGCGCATCTCTTCAAAGGCACGGCGCATCATATCGACACACGCCGGCATCGGCAGCAGTTGCTTTACTTCTTCTTCATTGAGATAGATCACTGAAGAAATTTTAGCGGATTGGCGCGCGCCGCCGGAAAATCATCGTCAGAACGGTGCCGAAGAGTATACCCGCGAGGAGTCCTAAGCCGCCATGATAAAGGCGCGTGCGCACGAACTCGTTCTTGACAGGACCCGCAGGATCGAGAACCTGGAAGCCCGCAAATTTCGCAGCCAACAGTTGGGTTACCCGTTGGGCGACAGACGGATCCACGGAGTGAAATCGAACCGCAACTAACCCGGGGCCCGCACGACTAATCTGAATCGCCGGTCTCATTACGTTATTGATTACGGATTCGAGGGGCATAACTTGCCGCTGGCGTGGGTAGAGACTCTGGTCATTGACGATCGTCAGAAGGGAGTTTGAGCGGAGCGCCGTTTGGGCGGCTTCGTTGACGATATCGATCGGCCGGTCCCCGGCGGGGATCTTAAGAACCGCGGTCGACTCGTAGCGCCCGTAGCGCATCGATAGAGGTACAAGGCCTGCCAGCAGCACGCCCGCGATTCCGCACACAGTCACGATTCTTGCGAAAGACCAGGTTTTCATTTGCACCTCCATCGCTGCCCGAAAAAGATCCCACACGTCGCGCGATCCAGATCCCGAGTCCTCCAGCAGGGCCTCCAGTTCCTTGCCGTAGCGGTGCCGCCACCACGCCGGATAGAGCCGGATCAGCAACCAGAGAATACGTTTCATGCCTGTTTTAAACGGCTCAGGCCGGTCTTCACCACTCGATTCAGGGTGGCGAGCTGCTCGGCCAGATGCTCCTGGCCCGCTGCGGTAATTCGATACGGCTGGCGGCGCCCATCCCGCGATTTGACTGGGCCGATCCAGCCGCGTTCCTCCAGGCGCGTGATCGCGCCATACAGCGTTCCGGGACCCAAACGGATACCGCCGAAGCGCTCGATATCCTCCATCATGGCGTAGCCGTGTTTATCGCCTTCGGCCAGGCTGGCGAGCACGAGAAGAGCAGGGTCAGACATCACTATTACGTTCCACGTAGTATCGTGACACGTAATAATGACTCTGTCAAGAGGAAACAGAGATACTGATTCACATGCAGGCCATATCGTTGTCTGAACTCGCTGCGAAGCTAAACTGCCGCCTGGTAGGAGACGGCGCCGTACCCATCACCGGCGTCGCTGGAATGGAGCAGGCCGGCTCCAGCCAGATCACCTTCCTGGCCAATCCTAAATACGCGCATAAGGTGAAGGACACCCGCGCCGGCGCGATCCTGGTGGCCGAACTCATTCCCTCACTGCCCATTCCTCAGCTTATTTCCAACAACCCATATCTCGACTTTGCGCGCACTCTGGCGCTGTTCTATCAGCCGCCGCGGCCGAAAATGGGCATCCATCCCAGCGCGTCGGTGGCGGAAACCGCGCGGATCGGCGAGGACGCCTCCATCGGAGCGTTCGCCGTAGTCGGTGAAAACGTGGTGATCGGGAAAAACGCGGTTCTGCACCCTCATGTGGTCATCTATGACGGCGCGCACATCGGCGACGATTTTCTGGCGCACTCACATGCGGTGGTCCGCGAATTCTGCCGCGTGGGACATCGCGTCACGCTTCAGAACAGCGTGGTGATCGGCGGCGATGGCTTCGGCTTCGCGAAACGCGCTGACGGGACGCACGAGAAAATCGTCCAGAGCGGCGTTACGATCATCGAAGACGACGTCGAGATTCAATCGCTTACTTCCGTGGACCGCGCCACTGTCGGCGAGACGCGTGTGCGCCGCGGGGCCAAGATCGACAGTCTGGTGCAGGTCGGACACGCCTGCGTGGTCGGGGAAGACGACATCATCTGCTCCCAGACCGGCCTGGCCGGATCCACCATTTTGGGGAAGGGGGTTCTCCTGGCGGGACAGGTTGGTGTTTCCGGCCATCTCACTATTCACGACGGCGCGGTGGTCTACGCCCAAAGCGGAATCGGCCACGACGTTCCCGCCGGCGCTGTAGTGAGCGGATCTCCAGCCTTTGACGCCCGCGAATGGTTGCGCGCGATCACTGCGTTCCAGAAATTGCCGGAAATGTTGAGGAGGGTGCGACAATTGGAGAAACATTTCCCACATGACTGACCCGACCGACGAACTTTCAGCCCGCCTCCTGCCTGCCTACCGGAATGAGGAGTTCCTCGATACGCCCGATGCCCGGCCGCTGCGTATCCTGAGCGAATACCTTTACCCGCTCTCGCATTTAAGGAAAGAGAAAATCAGCGACACCATCGTGTTTTTCGGCTCGGCGCGAACCTTCGAGGCCAGTGCCAGCGGGCGTTACTATACTGAGGCGCGCCAACTCGCGAACCGTATTACCGAATGGTCGGTAAATCTGGATGAGCGCAATCGCTTCGTGGTTTGCACCGGCGGCGGTCCGGGGATCATGGAGGCCGCGAATCGCGGCGCCGCAGAAGCCGGAGGCAAAACCATCGGGTTAAATATTGGTCTGCCGATGGAGCAGCGTCCCAATCCATTTATCACGCCTGCCCTGAATTTTGAATTCCATTATTTCTTTATGCGGAAGTTCTGGTTCGCTTACATGGCGAAGGCGCTGGTGGTGTTCCCCGGCGGCTTCGGAACGCTCGACGAGCTCATGGAGGTCCTGACGCTTACCCAGACGGAAAAACTGGTGAAGAAAATGGTAGTGGTCCTGTACGGAACCACATTCTGGAAGGAAATCCTGAATTTTGACGCGCTTGTCCGCCACGGCATGATCGATCAGCGCGATCTGAATCTGTTCCAGTTCGCTGACGATGTCGAGACCGCGTTTCAGATTCTGAAGGACGGATTGACTAAGTATTACTTAACGCCGCTGCCGGAAACCCCGGACATCGCCAAATCCCGCATCTAGATCAACGTGCGCCCCCGCATCGAGCTCGTGTTTCGCTGGCTGGGCGGTGCAGGCGTTGCGTTCTTGCTGCTTCTGGCTGCGTATGCCGCTCTTGGCTGGATCGCGCCCAACAGCGGCTTCGGCCTGATCCTCGAAATCGCCGCCATAGTCGCAGGTTTGTGGCTGGCGATCCGGATCCTTCGATTGATTGCGCGACAAGCCTTATGGCGATTGCGCCACCGCTTGATCGTCACGTATCTATTCATCGCCGGAGTCCCGCTCCTACTCATTATTGGGTTGGCGGCGCTGGCCGGCTATATGCTGGTGTACCAGCTCGCCGCATACCTGGTGACCACCGAGCTCGAACGCCGCATCGACGGTCTTGGCTTGACCTCGGGCGCCACGCTTCCCGTGCCCGCTGGAGGATTCCCGGCGCGCGGAGTGCTTCAGCGCGACGGCATCTTCTATCTCTTTTCAACCGTCAGGGCGCCTCAGGGCGACGTGATCGTCACGGTTCCGTTGACTCGTGAATACCTCGCTGGTCTGGCTCCCAGCCTCGGATTGGTAGGAATCGATCAACCCAATGGGGCGCCGAAGACTGGACGCGCCGCACCCCCGCTGCCTCCTGCCGTCAACCGGTTCGACACCCAAGTGGTATGGTTCGCCACCGTACCGGCGTTTGATTGGAGCACCCCTGGCCGAACTTCGGATTTGGAACTAGCCGTGGTGACGCGCGTATCGGCGGTGCTGTCCACCGTGTTCTACCGCAAGGCGGACGTCGCGCAGGAGCTTTTGGAGATGGCCCTGATCGCCGGAATCATTGTGTTCGTCCTGGTCGAAATCGTTTGTTGGGTAATCGGGATTACCATGACCCGCAACATCACCGGCGCTGTGCATCACCTGTATGAAGGCACTCATCGGATCATGGAAGGCGATTTCTCGCACCGCATTGAAGTGCGCGGGAAGGATCAGCTCGCCGAATTGGGCGTTTCCTTCAACCGCATGACCGAGAACCTGGCGCACTTGCTGACCGTCGCAAAAGAGAAGGAGCGCCTGCAGTCGGAGATCGAAATCGCACGCGAGGTTCAGAGTCAGTTGTACCCGCGAGTGGCTCCGCAAACCAAGTCTTTGCGTCTGACAGCAGTTTGCCGCCCGGCTCGGATCGTCTCCGGCGATTACTACGATTACGAATGCCTTGATGACCGGCACACGGCTCTGGCCATTGGGGACGTGGCGGGCAAAGGAATATCGGCCGCCCTCCTGATGGCGACGCTGCAAAGTTCGCTGCGCACGCAACTGAGTAACCAGCGCCCGGACGGGCCGCCTTCAGCCGCGCGCCTGGTTTCGCAGCTGAATCAATATCTGTACGCCAACACTTCCGCCGAAAAATTCTCGACTCTGTGTCTGGGCCTGTATGATGAGGAGTCCCGCTGCTTCCTATACAGCAACGGCGGGCATCTGCCGCCGGTTTTGGTGCGCGCCGGCGGCCTTCAACGCCTGGATGTAAATGGAACCGTGGTGGGCGCGTTTCCCTTCGCGGAGTACGGCGAAAGCCGCGTCGTCCTGGAGCCGGGCGACCTGCTGGTCTTCTTCACCGACGGCGTCACCGAGCCGGAAAACGAATACGGAGAAATGTTCGGAGAGGAGCGTTTTCTCGATTTATTGCTGCGCAACGCGCACTTGGGCGAGGAAGAAATTGTGCGCCTGGTGATCGAGAGCGTCCGGGAATGGACCGGCTCCGAAGAATTGCAGGACGATATGACTCTGCTGCTCGCGCGTCGTCTGTGAGATTTGAATCCGCAGTCTCAGCTTGTGAAGCGCTTATAGAACGCCTCGGTTTGTTCCACCATCTGGTCCACGGAAAATAAGCGGGCCCGCGCGGAGGCTTGCCGGCCCTGCTCGCGCAACCGATCGGGATCCGACGCAGCACACGTGATCGCCTCCGCCAGTGCCGCGGGATCGCCCGCGAGAATCAGCCACCCGCCGTTCTCCGGTTCGACAATCTCCGGCAGGCCGCCGACGTCGCTGGCAATGACCGGCACTCCGTACGACATGGCTTCGAGCGCGGCCAATCCCCAGGCCTCGGATCGGGACGGCATGATGAACACGTCCAGTGCCGCAAAGAACGCGGCGCGGTCGGCGACGAAACCGGGAAAAATCACATTCTTGGGAGCGCGCTTGCGTAATTCGCCTGATAAGGGGCCCTCGCCCGCCAGCAGAATTCGCGCTCGCGGAAATGACTCTCGAATCAAAGCAGCGGCGGCTACCGCGACGTCCTGTCCTTTCTCTTTCGTAAAGGCACCCATATGTCCGATGACGAAGTCGCCGTCGCTCACGCCGAATTTAGACCGGTCGCCCGGCGCCGGCCTGGGCGTTTCAATACCGGTGTGAATGACCTCAATCTTGCTCGCGGGAACTCCGCTGGCGATTAATCCGCGGCGCACCGCTTCGGAGACGGCGATGATGCCATCGCAGGTCCATTTATATTTCAAGCGGTGAAGCCACGGGTGCCTGGGCGGGAACGCTACATGGCGCGTAGCCACGCGCTTCGCCGGGGCGCCAAGGGTTTCCCAGAATGCGACCGTAAGAGCCCGCCCGCTGTGGGCATGCACGATGTCCGCGATTCGCGGCCTGAGTCGCGCGATCGGGAATCCAGCCGCTTTGGCCCGCTCGGCTAGTCCGCTTGCGGGCGGACACACGATGGTCTGGCGGTAACCGCGCGCACGCAGGCCTCGCGCCAGAGTGAGCAGCGCTTCCTGGCCCCCGCGCCAGGTTTGTTCGCTGTCCACGTGGATGATCGAGAGAGGTCGCAGAAAAACGAATGTAGCACTTTACGGTGCGGCCGCTCCTGGGGCGTGGAACCGCATCCCGGCGAAACTGACCACGCTTTGAGGGTCGATATTCCACTGCTGGTAGTGCAGCAGGCTGCCGCGCACGTCCGGCACCGCGCGCAAAAACGTGTAGATGGGCGCGGCTCCGCACCATTTAAGATCGTCGCGCTTCTCCCGCACCTGCTCCCAGAAGCCGGTCGCATCTCCCTGCTCCATGCGCTCGATGCGTGAGCGGTCACGCCGGGCGACATCTTCCATTTCGCCTCGATTGGCGGCTGCCTCGAAGCGGTCACCATATCGGCGGCCCATGTGCGCCATATCGACACCCAGCACCCACAGCAGCCGGTCGCTTTCCCGAGCGGCAATCTCTCCCAGTGCGTCGATGGTTCTACGCACGGCTTCGTCGTCGTCGGGCTGCGCGCCTTCCTTCATGCCGCGCGAGAAGGCTCCGCATAAGATCGGCAATACGCGCACGTCTGGCCCGAACAGGTGCTGAAGAAACACAACCTGGAATTCGATGGAGTGTTCTATAGCGTGGCAGTAGTCTTCCATCAACACTCCGCCGCCGGCCGCGCGTGCGATTTCATCGACCAGATCCACGCTGGTGCCGGTTTCGCCAAAGGGCGTCGCGAACGGCTTTCGTGTGAGGCCGAAGCGGTCGGGTTGACCGTAGTGCGACGTGCCCAGAATCACAAAAGTCTTCTGGGCATCAGCCGGCGTGAGCGCAGCATAGGCAGCGCGATAGGAATCGACGCCGCCGAACGGGCTGACGTGCGGGGCCGCGATGGCTCGCACACGTCCCGCTGAACCCGCATGAGCCGGATTCTCGCCCAGATACCCATGCAGAGCAGATGTGAGTTCGGCGGGATTGTCGGGATAACCTGTGCCGGCGTGGGCCGGCTCCCTTGTCGCTGCGCTGGCGAACGCCCGCTCGGCTTCCTCTTTGCGGCGAAAGAAAGCGCCGTCTTCCAGAAACCCGGCGGTGCTGAGCGTATCGATCAGGTGCTGCTCCAGCCCCGAGACGTCCAGGTCGCCTGTCAGGCGAACCAGATGCTCACGCAGATCCAGGCTGCTGTGAGCGCCGTCAAAATAGGTCAGGATCTCGACCAGAACCGGCGGAATAATCAGCGTAGCGTCGGAAAAGTAGAACGGATCGCGGATCAGAAGTCCAGGTTTATCCGGAACCGGCGAAGGCATGAAATCCAGCGTAGGGCGCAGGCGAGCCAGCATGAGAAACTACCGATCCCAAGCATAGCGCGCCAATCAGTACGCCCATTTCGTACCTTAGTGGGTTGGACCCCTTAAACCGATATCGACAGCGCCTGGACGACTGGCGGAACGAACACGTCCGGAACGGCCTGCTGCATCGAAGGCTGGGCAACGCGCGCCTGGCCAGCGGCATTCTGTTGGTGGTGGTGGCCGCAGTATCGCTCGGAGCGGAACGAATCTCAGCGTGGTGGCTGCTGGTACCTGCTGTGGCGCTGATGGTGCTGGTGGTGATTCACGATCATGTGGATCGCGCTCTGCGTTTGGCAGCACGTGGAATGGCGTATTACGAGCGCGCGCTGGCGCGTCTCGAAAACCGCTGGATCGGCACCGGCAGCCAGGGCGAGCGTTTCCGTGATTCTCGCCACGTGTTCGCGGACGATCTGGATCTGTTCGGCCCCGGATCGCTGTTTGAGCTGCTTTCGACAGCGCGGACCCGCATGGGAGAACGGCTGTTGGCGGGCTGGCTGCTGACGCCGGGCGATCCCAAGGAGGTGGCCGCGCGCCAGGAATCCGTCCGGGAACTTCGGCCCGGCGTGGAACTGCGGGAACAGATCGCTCTGATGGGCGACGATCTCCGCGCCGCTTTGGACGATCGCAGACTGGGCTTATGGGGGACTGAACCAGGCGTAGTATTTTTTTGGGGCGCCCGCTGGATTGCTCTGGCGCTGGCGATCGCCGCCGTCGCGAGCCTGGTCACCGCTCTGTCCGATTGGACCAGCTTCCGTCCGTTTCTGTTCGTGGTGTTGGCCGAGCTTATTTTCATGATGGCGACCAACAAGCCCACGGCCCAGGTAGGCGAAAGCGTCGGAACGCCCGCGCATGAATTGCGGCTGATTGCTTTACTGCTGGAGAGACTGGAGCGCGAACCGTTTTCGTCACCTGCACTGGCGGCGTTGCGCGGCCGTCTTCTGGTCAACGGGACGCCTGCCACCCGCCAGATCCGGCGGCTTGTGAATTTAGTCGAGCGGCTGGAGTGGGCGCACAATCTCTTCTTTCGTCTGCCCGCAGCCGGGCTGCTATGGATGCCGCAGTTCGCCATCGCCATCGAAACCTGGCGCGTTCGCTATGGCCCGCACGTGGCCGGATGGGTGGAGGCGATCGGCGAATTCGAGGCGATGAGCTCGCTGGCTTGCTTCGCATACGAGCATCCCGATGCGGTGTTTCCTGATCTGGTGGATTCTTCCGAGCGCGACACTTCTTTTAAGAGCTTCTATGACGCCCAGGATCTCACGCATCCGCTGATACCCGCCGCCGAAGCGATCGCGAATGATGTGCAGCTGGGAGGCGACACCAGGCTGTGGATCGTCAGCGGCTCCAACATGTCGGGCAAAAGCACCCTGCTTCGCGCGGTGGGCTTGAGCGTAGTGCTGGCATGGGCGGGTGCGCCGGTCAATGCGGCGCGGCTGCGGCTATCGCGGCTGCAGCTGGGTGCTTCATTGCGGAGCAACGATTCGGTAACCGACCATCGCTCCCGCTTCTACGCCGAAATCAGCCGCTTGAAGGACGTCGTCGATCTGGCGCGTGCCGGTCAGCCGTTGCTGTTTCTGTTGGACGAATTGCTCAGCGGAACCAATTCCCACGACCGCCGGATCGGCGCGCAGGCTCTGTTGGTCGGATTAGTCGAGCGCGGCGCCATCGGCTTGGCCACCACCCACGATCTGGCGCTGGCCGAGATCGCCGAACAGCTTAAGGGCCGGGCTATAAACGTACATTTTGAAGATCACCTGGAAGGCGGGGAGATCCGGTTCGACTATCACTTGCGGCCCGGAGTTGTCACCCGCGGGAACGCTCTGGAATTGATGCGGGCGGTGGGATTGGATGTGTGATCACGCTACAATGCGATTAAAGTGGCAAAACTCACTGATTCGCAGATTTCTGAGGCCTTAGCGAAGCTGCCCGGCTGGAAGGTCGAGCAGGGCAAGCTCCACCGGGAGTACAAATTTTCCGACTTTCCCCATGCCTTCGGCTTCATGGCTACGGCCGCTCCTACAATCGAGAAGAACGATCACCACCCCGAGTGGGCGAACGTTTATAACAAGGTGACCGTTGACTTGACGACTCATAGTGCCGGCGGCATCACGCAAAAGGACCTCGATCTGGCAACGCTGCTCGAGGGTATCGCGAAACAACTTCTATGAAGTTTCCGCTGGCGGTGGCGGGAATGGCACTATGTGCCGTATCGTACGCGTCAGCTCAAACCTTCGCCGGCTCGGCCGCGCTCGATGCCGCCACGGAGCAGGCCATTCGCGACGGCTTGATTCCGGGGGCGGTGATCATCATCGGACACGACGGAAAAATCGTCCACCGCAAGGCGTACGGAGCGCGCGCCCTGGTTCCCGCACGTGAAACCGCGACGCTCGACACGATTTATGACGTCGCTTCGCTCACGAAAGTAGTGGCAACTACTCCAGCGATCATGAAGCTTTACGAGCAGGGCAAGCTCATGATCGACGATCCAGTGACAAAATATTTGCCCGAATTTCAGGGTGGCAAGAGCAACATAACCATTCGTAATCTACTGACACATTATTCAGGACTGCGCCCCGATCTGGATATCGATCCGGCCTGGGCAGGATACGAAACCGGCATTCGCAAGGCGCTGACCGACAAGCCCGCCGGGCCGCCGGGACAAAACTTCGTCTATAGCGACATTAATTTCGAGCTGGTAGGCGAGGTGGTCCGGCGCGTGAGCGGCAAGCCGCTGGATCAGTTCGCACGGGAACAGATTTTCGAGCCCTTGGGTATGCTTGAGACCACGTTCAAGCCCGCGGCTGCGCTAATGGCGAGGATCGCGCCTACGGAAGTGGATGCCTCTACCGGCAAGCCCTTGCGCGGCGTGGTGCACGATCCGACAGCGCGCTATATGGGAGGCGTCGCCGGGCATGCCGGTGTGTTTTCGACCGCGGACGACCTGGCACGTTACGCCCAAGCCATGCTCGATATGCGCTTTTTCGCCCCCGCCACGATCGCGCTGTTCACCTCGCCCGCCTCGCCGCCCGATCATCCGATCCGGCGCGGTCTGGGTTGGGATATCGACTCACCTTATTCCTCCAATCGCGGCGACATTTTCCCGCGCGGGGTTTCCTACGGCCACACCGGATTCACCGGCCCAGCTCTGTGGATCGACCCGGCCAGCAAATCGTTCGTGGTGATCATGACCAATCGGGTCCATCCCAAGGGCGGGCGCAGTATCAATGAATGGCGCAGGACGGTGGCTACCATAGCCGCCAGCGGTCTCGGACTGGGTCCCAAGAACGATCATGTGATGACGGGACTCGATGTGCTTGCGCAAGCAAGGTTTGCGCCGTTTGAAGGCCATCAACTCGGATTGATCACCAACCAGACCGGCATCGATCGGCAAGGCCGGCGAAACGTGGATGTGATGCTCGCGGCGGGGGTCAAAGTGGCCGCAATCTTTACTCCGGAACACGGAATTACCGGCCGCGAAGACCGGCCCGATATCGGGGACACGCGGGATCAGACTACGGGACTTCCGGTCCGGAGTCTCTACAATAACGGCCGATACCGGCTGACTCCAGAGATGCTGCGCGGCCTGGATGCGCTGGTTTTCGACATCCAGGATGTCGGCGCGCGTTTCTACACTTATTCCTGCACGATGCTTTATGCGCTGGAGGAAGCGGCGAAGGCCAAACTTCCTTTTTACGTGCTGGATCGGCCGAATCCGGTGACCGGGCTGCATGTGGAAGGGCCGATGCTAGACACGAATCTTCAAAGCTTCGTGGGCTGCTACGATCTGCCGGTGCGCCACGGGCTGACGCTGGGCGAGCTCGCAACGATGGCCAATGCTGAGCGCAATTGGAACGCCGACCTGCACGTCGTCAAGATGCAGAACTGGGAGCGCAGCGACTGGTTCGATTCGACCGCACTGCCCTGGATCGATCCGTCCCCCAATATGCGCAGCCTGAACGCCGCGACGCTCTACCCCGGTCTGGCTCTAATCGAGTCGTCGAAGAATTATTCGGTGGGGCGGGGCACCGATGCTCCGTTTGAGCAGATCGGTGCAGAGTGGGTGCGCGGCGTGGAACTGGCCGAGTTTCTGAACGCCCGGTACATTCCCGGTGTGCGCGTCTATCCCACGCATCTCAACGCAACGACGGAAGGCGTGCGATTCGTCATCTCCGATCGCGATCAATTCGATTCCATCCGGTTGGGTCTGGAAGTCGCCTACGCGCTGCACAAGCTGTATCCCGGCAAGATCGACTTCGAATTATCGAAGCAGCTCATCGGCAATCGCAAGGTGATCGACGCACTCAAAGCCGGCGATGATCCGCGGGTGATTGAGCAGGGCTTGATGAACGATATCGCCGCGTTCATGAACCGCAGGCGTCCGTTCCTGCTGTATTGAGCTTTGCGCTCATGGACCAGAGCCGCTATAATCCCCGGTTGCGAGGCTACATGCGAACCTTCACTCCAATCAGCCTGGTAGCGGCCATCTGTGCGCTTGCTGCGCTCACTTTGCTAGCCCAGGCTCCTCAGAACATCACGATCAACTATCCAGCCAAGGCTCCCGCTAACTGGCCGCTGTTTCTCGCCAAGGAAGGTGGCTATTACCAGAAGTACGGTGTGAACGCGAAAATGGTGTTCGGCGTCCATCCGGCCGGCATCGCCATGATCGTGAGCGGGGAAGCTCAGGCAACCAATTATCCGATGGAGCAGGCCATGCAGGCGGCCTCCTTGGACGGATCGCTGGTGATCATGGGCAGTCCCATGAACCGCGGCTTGTTCGCGATGATGACCAAGAACGACGTCAAGAGCGTCAAGGATCTGAAGGGCAAGCGCTTCGGCGTCAGCCAGCTCGGCGACCCGCCTTACAACTTCGCGCTGGCGATCCTGGCTAAAAACGGCTTGAACTCTCGCGATGTCCAGTGGATTCCGCTGGGCACCGATGGCAACGGCCGTGTCGCTGCGCTGGTCAGCGGCCGCGTCGATGCGACCATGCTGCCGCCCCCTGCTTATTTCAAGCTCGAGTCGCAGGGCTTCAAGGAGATCGCCAATCTTGCCGACTACCAGGATCTTTACGCGCCCATGGCGTATGTATTCAAGAAGAGCACCATCGCTGCCAATCCCAAATTGCCCGAGCTATTGATCAAGGCGCAAGCCGAAGGCATCAAGCGCTACTACGACGATAAGGCCATGGCGGTGAAAGCGTACGCCGTGTACGATCCGCAGACCTCCGCCGATATCGACCGGCTGTACGATCACGATCGAAAAGCCGAATCCTACGAGCGCGTACCCTACGTTCTGGCCCCCGCGGTGAAGTACATCCAGGAGCATCAGGCAGACGCGCAGATCGGCGCCCGGCTCAAGGCTTACGACTTTCACAAGGTAATCGACAACAGCGTAGTGGAGCGCCTGGTGCGCGAACATTTCTTCGAGAATCTGTTCGGCCCGTCGATCAAAGCGGAAGAAGACGCCAGAGGCAAGCTCGCGTTTAAGTAGTAGTACACTCAAGGTTCAACTATGGCCGAAATCGTACTGGGTATTGGATCGTCGCACGGGCCTCTGCTGTCGACGCCCCCCGAGCAATGGGATCTGCGCGCGAAAGCCGACCGCGAGAATAAGAAGCATTGGTATCGCGGCAAGACGTACGACTTCGATACCCTACTCAAGGAGCGCGCCCCGGGATTCGCCGACCAGGTGACTGTCGAGGTTCGCCGCGAACGTTTTCAGCAGTGCCGCCGCGCGATGGAAGTGCTCGGCAAAAAGTTCAAGGAGACCGCCCCTGAGGCCGTCGTTATCCTTGGAAATGACCAGCGCGAATTCTTCGATGAAGGCCTCACGCCTTCCATCACCGTCTATCGCGGCTCGCAGATCAAGAACGTACAACATCTCCATGAGGATGCTCCGGGCCTGAACATTGCGGAGCCCGGTAATTCGCCGGAACAGGGCGCATCCTATCCCGGCGCGTCGGAGCTGGCGGATCACATCCTGGATTCCCTGGCCGCCGAGAACTTTGACCTGGCTCAGTCCGACATCACGCCCAAGTCCGCCCCGCGCGGCGGAATCCCGCACGCCTACGGATTCTTGTATCACTCCATCCTGGGCGATACGCCTCCGCCCAGCGTGCCGATTATCCTGAACGTGCATTTCCCGCACAACGTTCCCAAGAACGCACGCTGCCTGCAATTCGGCCACGCGCTGTATCGCGCAATTAAGAATTTCAAGGGCTACGGCCGAGTCGCGCTGATGGCTTCAGGCGGTCTGACGCACTTCGTGATCGATGAAGAGCTGGACAAGACCATTCTCAACGCGATGGAAAAGGGCGACGAGGCCGCGCTCGAAAGAATCCCGGAGAACGTCTTCAAGGTCGGGACTGCGGAGACCAAGAATTGGTATCCAGTAATCGCCGCCATGAACGCGGCCGGCCGGAAGTATCACAAGGTCGATTACGTGCCCTGCTATCGCTCGGAGGCGGGAACCGGCAATGCCATGGCTTTCGTTTACTGGGATTAGCGCCGGCGAGGCGACAACCTGAGTTGGCCAGAATGGCCTGCTCCCAAAGCGGCGAAGAACGGGATTCAAATGTACAATCGGGGAGTGATGCACCGCATTGCGACCAATGTTCTCTTTGCTGCTACCTTACTCGCCCAGGTACCATCTCAGATTCCATCTGACCTTAAGTTTGAAGTTGCGTCGCTCAAGCCCAGCGAGAAGGAAAACCAGGGCTTCGCCGGAATCCGTCCGGCGCTAGGTGGCCAGCGGTACGAAGCCGCCAACTGTCCGATCACGCTCATGATCCAGGTGGCCTACCGCATCAAGGCCGATCAGATCGTAGGTGCACCAGGCTGGCTGGAAACCGACCGCTTCGACATGGAGGCCTTGGCGGCGAAGCCTTCAAGCGCCGACGAACTTCATGTCATGCTGATGAACATGCTGGCGGACCGGCTGCAACTGAAGTTTCACCACGAGCAGAGAGATATGCAGAGGTATGCCCTCACTGTGGACAAAGGCGGCCCTAAGTTGACGTCCCACGAGGCCGACAACGGCGGCGACACCTGGATCGATGTGGCTGAGGCTCCGTTCTTGCACATGAAGATGAAGGCGACGTCCACTCCCATGGATTACTTGGCATTTCGCCTATCCCAGCTCATGGATCGACCAGTGGTGAACCTGACCAACCTGAGCGGCGGTTACGACTTCCATCTGGATTACACGCGGGAACTGCCGCTCGGGTTTCCAACGAATGGGAAAATAAACGGGGAAGAACCCGACACGTCGGGCCCTACTGTCTTTGCAGCAGTGAAGCAGCAGTTGGGCCTGGAGTTGAAAGCCGGAAAGGGTCCTGTGGAGGTAATAGTTATCGACCACGTGGAGAAGCCCTCAGCAAACTAACTGGCGAAACCCGGCAGCAGCGATCCGTAACGATCAGGCGCGAAGTGTTTACTGATGGGGCATGCCTCGCCCGCCTTACTTCTTCGGCGCTTCGTCCACTTTGCGCACGAAGTTATTGTTATCCACCTTCGTGTTGGTGCCTTCCTTCTCCAGTTCGCGAGCTCCGGTGAGGGCGTCGGTCATCATGTAGTTGCCTTCGTGACAGGCGTACTCGTAGATGGTGTAGCTCGGATCCTCTTTGTACGGCATGTGGATGGTGAAGGGCTTGGTCCAGGTTTTGGGATCGTTGACGGTCAGGTCGTAGCTCAGCTCGTCTTTCGCGGTGCGACGGAATCGCTCGGTCAGAACCGCGGCGTCGCTGAAGAAGCCCCCGCCGGTGCCGGTCTTGTTGTTCAAGTTGGTGGTCTCTACCACCAGCGTGTCGCCTTCCCAACGGCCGCGTGAATCGCCCATATAAGTGCGCAGGCTCTTGCCTACGTGGGCGCGTCCATCCAGCGGAATCACACGCGTCTCATGGATCATTTCGTTGCGAATCGCCACGTATCCCGGGGCTTGTACGATTTGATTGCCGAAGTTATACAGCGTCGGCAGCATGCTGCTTACCAGGCCGCGCGTGATGCAGCGGCTGTAGAAATCGAAATCTTCCCAGCTATCGACCTTATCCGGGAAATGGCTGCCGGGCCCGAGCCCGTTTCGCAGGCTCTTGGCATACGCCTGGCCTTCCGGCGTCAAGGGCGGAATTCTGCCGTTGGGAGGATCCACCACCAGAGAAGCCTGGGCGTTGGGCTTGCCGTGCTCCACCCAATAACCAGGCGGATTAATGTTGACCGTGGTCTCTGAAGAAATGAACTCTTCGCTGTCCGCTTCGGCCGTGCGCGCAGCCTGGGATTCGCGTTGCTTGAGCTCTTCCGGCGTCAGCGTCGCTCGCTCGCCCAGGTTCGCCGGACGCTGCATGGGGATGTTGGCTGTCGCGGGCCATTGTCCCTGCAAATCCGGATCGCCCCACGGAGTTTTCGGAGCCGTGTAGGACTTACTTGCTTTGGCCTCTGGTTTAGCCGTTTGGGCCACCACCGGCAACGCCGCAAACAAGATCGCTGTAAACACCAGTCGTCTCATGGGGACCTCCTATTGCTGCTTACCGCTATTGGGATCGTCCGGATTCGATCCCCCGACGAACAGCTTCTTTCCGTCCGCGAAGGTCACGCTGCTGCCGTTGGCCCGCATGCTGCCGTTCTTAGCCTGATATCCCTGCACCGAGATATCGGTGCCCACTTCGAGCGAGCGCTTGGTGAATCCGCGCCGCAGCATGATGTTCGGACTGCCACACTCCACCATCCAATTGGTCACCGTGCCGTCCGGATTCTTCACGTCGATGTGGATCCAGGCATGCGGGTTGATCCACTCCATGTCGGTGACTTTGCCTTCCAGCTTGACCGGCTTACGCTGATCGAACTCCGCCTGGAACGCATGGTGCGCCCAGGCCGGCGCCGAGGCGGTCAGCAGCAATCCCGCGCAGATACTCACAGCCCACAGTGATCGTTTCATTTCGCAACGCTCCTTACTTGGCAGGTTGTTTCTTAAACTGTCCGTACAGCAGTTCTTCGGCGAACTCCACACACTTGAATTCCAGGATCTGTGCGTTCTTTTCCATTCTCTTGTATAGCGGCAGGCTGATCTTCCAGGGCCGCGAAAAGACCGACGGATCGTCGATGGTGGCCTCGTAGTTAAGGTGATAGGGGTCCGCGCGCGTGAAGCGCTCCACCACGTGGAGCTTGCTGCTGGCGAAGTCGCCGGCGCGATCGAACCACGCCAGTCCGTTCAGCCCGGTGACATCCACCACCAACGTGTCGCCTTCCCAATGCCCGTTGTTGGTTCCCATCCAGGTATCGGAACCCGCTTCCTGGGGCTTGCCCATGTTGACCATGCGATTCGCCGTAGCGTACTCGTATACGAACAATATCCCGCGGGGCGACTGCACGATCTGAAACGGATACGGCATGTAATTCGCGCGCGGGATACCGGGCAGGTAGCACTTCGCTTCCGGATCCAGCGTGCGCCGGTTCTCGAAATTCTGCTTCTTCTTCGCCGCCGCAGCCGGCAGATACGGAATCTCGCTGCCTTCGACGACACTCTGGCCCGCCGGCATCGCTCCGATGGCTCCCAGTTGCCACAGCGGACCGGGCTCGGCGGGATGATCCTGCAGGTCCCAGTTGGCCGTCCCCATGTATTCCCAGATTCCGGCCAGGTCGGGATGCCCGTCGGCGGCTTTGGGAGCTTTATAGGCTTGAGCCTGCGCCCGGCTCGGACTCGCGATCGCCGCCAGCAGCAACAAGGCCAGCGCCGCGGTCACGGCCGAAATCCAATTTCGCATCCGCAAAGCCTCCCCTGAACGTGCCCCGTGGCACGGCTAAGATGTTACTGCACAAGATGTTCAGAGTCAAGGTAAGGGCCTCCCAAACGCATGCTTTTTTGCTGGGTACTCAGGCGATTTTCGAAAGTTGGCTAAGGCAAAATTCGCTAGAATCCGTCCTCCACCCCGCATCGGGAAATGCCGAATAACTATTGTGCTCTGGGATGCTTTCCGTTTCGACCCTTCCACCGCTGTGGCCCTGCTGGTCTGCCTGGTAACCATCTTTTGGTGTTTCTGGCTGCTGCGGCGAGCCGTATACTTCACCCTTGACCGATACCTTCTGGCATTCATCGGCCTATTGTCGACTTATCAGGGGCTTCGCCTGCTGAAGGAAGTCGGCCTGATGACCCTTTTCTCCAGCCGGATCCTGAACAGTTTCGTCGAGCTGGCTGTAGCCCTCCTTTACCTGCTGGCCACGTTGATCATGCGGTTGTCCAGCGAGCAGCGCAAATATTCCGATTTTCAGTTTCGGGCAGCCAAGGCTGAACCGAAACAGCCGCTTGAAGTTGCACACCCGATTTTACCGAAGCAGTACGCGACACCGATCGAGCAGCTCACTCCAGTTCTGACGGATCCGGCGTTCAAACTCTATTTCTACCTCTGCACTCGTAGCGAAGCGAGTACGGGTTGGGTAACGGTGGACGATTCGGCGCTGCAGGCCCTTCGCAAGGATTTCCAGGAGGTAGCGAGTCTTCTAAGGGAATTGCAACAGCAGGGCATGTGCCAGCTGATCGACACTGAGTTGGCGCAGCCCCTTACGGTGCAGCTTCTGTCGCCGCGAAGCGAAAAAGGCCCCGCAGCGGCATCGCAGACCACCACTGATTCTCTCCTGGCCCTGGATCGCGAGCTTCGCTCCACGGCTGCCCCGCTGGCGGCCCATGCCAAGGCCGGGGGACAGCACGAACTGTGGCCGCTCTGATCCCCACGGATTATTTCAGCGATCGCAGATAGCTAACAACATCCGCGACCTCTACCGCGCTGAGCTGGTCTTTGTAAGATGGCATCAAACCCTTGGTGACCATGATCACGCTGCTTAGTTCAGACTTCAGGAACGATTTCAGATTTCCCTGGTCATCCATCAGCCCAAGCGTGAAGGTGTCCTGGTTAAGCAGTCTGCCCGTGACCACCGTGCCGTCTTTCTTGAGCGTTACGCGAACACCCCGATTCGCCCGCGCCACGTCCGCATCCGGATCGAGCAGCGCGCGTTCCAGATAAGCGCGTGTCGCACGGCGTTCGCCGCCGATCCCGGTAAGGTCGGGACCGGATCTTGAACCCGTCGCCTTCACGCGATGGCAGCTCAGGCACTTGCCCTGGCCCTCGAAAATCGCCTTGCCTCTGGCTGCATTGCCCTCAGGCTGCTGGGCAAATAGCATGCCGCCAGTCAAAATCCAGATCGCAAGTTTAGTCACTTCAGGTGCGGGACGTCCTTTTCGTTTTCATTGCAGATATACTCGGCGATTTCTTCGCCGGGAGCCAGATCCCATCCATCGCGGATCTTCCAGGGTTTCCTGAACGCGCCCGGATCGTCGATTGTAACTTCCTTCTCAATGTGGCCCAGCTCCGGCCGGCGGTAGCGCTGGGTAACGTGCAGCATCTCCGTATGCGGAAAAACTCGCAGCCAGCTTCGGTCGTTGAACCCGACCGTATCCACCACCAGCGTATCGCCGTCCCAGCGGCCCACCGAATGGCCCATCCAACTCGGATCGAGATTCTTCGGATGCGCTCGCCCATCCAGAAAAATCTGGACAATGCCCGGCACATTTCCCTCCCACAGGAGCGCGATCACCGCCGGGGTCTGAATGATTTTGTAAATGAACGGCGATACCAGCAGGATGTCGCCCGGAAGGCAGGACTCTCCGGGATTCCCTGTTCCCCGCGCACGACGCTGCTTGGTGATTTCCTCCACCCACGGCAGCATTTCTGGAGCGTCCACATCCGGGGCGTTTCCGATCCATACGCCTGATAAATCGAGCTTGCCGTCGCGGCCCCGCGGCGCCCGTCCAGTGGGCGAAGTTTTGGACCCTTGGCGGATCAGAAGCGAGAAGTCGTCGCCCGGCGTGCCCAGGTTTCCGCTCCAGCCCAGCCGGATATCCAGGCGCGAGCTCTTCGCCGCCTGGATCGTCACGCCTTTCTGCTCATACTTGTTAAATGTGAATCCGATTGGCGGAACCGTGATGTCGTAGATTCCGGCGGGGAGTTTCGAGAGCGTGTAACTGCCTTTGGCAATCGCAACGCTTTTGTAGACTTCGCCGGTCGCGACGTTCCTGGCTTGGACGGGTGCCGTGGGAACTCCCCCGCCGTCCGGGTCGGTGACTGTGCCCGACAGGCTGCCGGTTTGCGCCAGAACACGCACGGCCAGGAGACAAACCACAATCGCAAAACGCATACTTCATGGTAATGGAGTGGTAGAATCGACGCTGCTATGCGCACTAATATCGTCCTGGGCCTGCTGCTTTTCGCTCTCTCACTGCAAGCCGCGAACAAGGTTACCGCCGGCGAGTTTATCGCCGAGCGTCCGACGCTCATTTCCCTGGGTTTTGAATGGCACATCGATGGCGACGACAACCATAACGCCGCCGTTTCGGTTTTTTATCGTAAGAAGGGCCAGCAGGCGTGGAAAGAGGGGCTGCCTCTGCTCCGTCTGGACCACGAACGAATTAATGAGAACTCGCTCCAGTACATCGTGCCGAACATGTTCGCCGGCAGCATTTTCGACCTGGAACCGGGGACCGACTATGAATGCCGCCTGGTCCTGGCAGATCCCGATGGCGTCGATGGCAAGGCCGAAAATATCGTCGCGGTCCACACGCGTCCCGAACCGAAACCGGCCGCCGGCGGAAACGTCTATCACGTTTATCCGCCAGGTTTCAGCGGCCAGAAACAACAGCCCGCGTTCACCGGTCTGCTCGGGGCGTACTACACCGGCTCATCGGGCGCCGATTACTTTAACGCCTATCCACCCAGGGTGAAGCCAGGTGACACAATTCTGGTGCACGCCGGCGTGTACAAAGATGACCGCTACAAATACGGGGGCCCGCTGGGTACCCTCTCCAGCGGCACATATTTCCTGACGCAGAGCGGCACCGCCGACAAGCCCATCGTCATCAAAGGCGCGGGCGATGGCGACGCTATTTTCGATGGAGACGGCGCGTATAACCTCTTCAACCTGATGGCCGCGAATTACAACTACTTCGAAGGCCTGACCATTCGCAACACGGAGCTTGCGTTTTGGGCCGGCTATAAGAACCTCACCGGTGCCAGCGGCATCACCATCAAGAACTGCAAGCTCGAAAAAATCGGGCGAGGAGTCTATTCAGACTGGTCCGGATCGAAGGATTTCTACATCGCCGATAACATATTCGTCGGTAAGTTTCGCCCGGATATTCTGATGGGTTTTACCGGGCGCGAATGGCAGGCGTATCCGGAGTTTGGAGCTAAGCTCGTTTCCGAATACGCGGTGAAGCTCTATGGGCAGGGGCATGTGGTCGCCTATAACTACGTCACGCAATTCCACGACGGTATCGATATCGCCACATACGGGAACCCGGACGGCGCTCCCAGTGTGATTCAGGACCGCCTGCCGGTGTCGATCGATTTTTACAATAACGACGTTACCAACGTGGAGGACAACTGCATCGAAACCGACGGCGGCGCCCACAATATCCGCGTCTTCCGCAATCGCTGCTTCAATAACGGGAATCGCGCGCTCAGCGTGCAGCCGATGTTCGGCGGACCGGTGTACTTCATCCGCAACATCGTGTACGATTCGCCTGAGGGCGGCGCATTGAAGCTCACGGCGTCCGCGGCCGGGATCGTGATTTATCACAATACGCTGCTCGCGCCAGTGGAGCCCATGCTGCTGGCTACCTCCAACCTTCACTTCCGCAATAATCTGATTTTGGGGAAGAGCCAGAACCCCGGGATTTTCTCTATCGAGTCCAATACCAACTATTCGAGTTCGGACTACAACGGCTTCCGCCCGAACGAAGGAGCCGAGTATTCGTTCGAGTGGAGCACGCCGCCGTTTTCGGTCCGCGCGCTCTTTCCGGGAGAGATGGGCGCGCTGGCGATGCGGGAGCAGAACCAGCTCGAAGCCAAGTCGCGCGAGCGCAGGCGTTTTAAAACGCTCAAGGAATACAGCGAAGCCACCGGCCAGGATCGCCACAGCGTCATCGTGGATTACGACGTCTTCCAGAAGGTATCGGCTCCGGGTCCCGATCTGCGGACGCTTTACAAGCCTGCGGATTTCGACTTCGAGCTGCGCCCCGGATCGGCCGCCGTGGACGCTGGAGTTCGGCTCACCGGAGTGAATGACGATTTCACCGGCCGCGCCCCGGATTTAGGGGCGTTGGAGACCGGCCGCCCGGTCCCGCACTACGGTCCTAGATAATGCAACGGCTCTTCACTTGTTGGTTGATTCTTTGTTTTCTCGCGGAAGCTCCTGCCGCACCCCAGAAAGCTCATCTCCCGAAGAAGCTTTTCGGCGCCTGGAGACTTATCTCGGTGGAAGGTCAGCCGCCCGGCTTAGCTGGCTTCTACGACCACCCCACGGGTCTGATTATTTACGATCCGTCAGGCAGAATGTCGGTTCAGATCACGAACAAGGGTAATCGCAAGCTCTTCTCCGGCGGATTCGCGGCGGGAACCAATGAAGAGAAGGCGGGCGCCTTTGATAGCTACTTCGGCTATTACGGAACTTACACCTTTGACGCCGCGGCGGGAAAGGTCACTCACCATATTGAAGACTATTCATACCCGGACCTGAGGGGCCGCGATCAAGTGCGATGGGTTGAGTTCCAGGGGAGCGATCGGATGGTCCTCATCCCCGTGGAAGACGGGAAGGGAGGCGTGATCGTCCGAAAAGACGCCACCTACAAGCTGTTTTGGGAGCGTGCCAGATGATCTCTTGCGAACACTGAAACGGTGATGGCAGAATGGCTCGAAACCGCCAAGGAGCTTGGACGTCCGATCCCCGAACCTAAAGGCCGGCTGCTCTCAGCGTAACGAGGCCGACGGTCCTTTCAGCGTGGCGAGATAAGCCACCACGTCCGCCACTTCCTGCGGGCTAAGCCGATCTTTATAAGACGGCATCAGGCCCTTGGTCAGAACAGTGGATTCCTTCAGGTCCGCCTTCATGTAGGAATGCAGCTTGCCCTGCGGATCGAGGAACTGGACTGTGAAATTGTCGTGATTGAGCAGCCGGCCCGTGACGGTCTTTCCGTCCCTGGTCACGATGCGGACCAGGCGATTCGACATCGCAACATCGGCATCCGGATCGACGATAGAAGTCTCCAGCGCTTCAAGGTTCACCGTAGGCTCCGGCGCGGGAGCGGCCTGTTTCCCGGCGCCACCGCGACCAGCTCTGCGCGGAACCCCGATATCGCTCAAGTCCGGACCCAGCCGCGACCCCACCCCGTTGATGCGGTGGCAGCTCTGGCAATCGCCCTTGCCGTCGTAGATGGCTTTACCCCGCGCCGGGTCGCCGGCCAACGTTTGTGCCAGCAGCGAAACACCCAGCGCGCCGCAGGACATAGCTAAGATGGCGGCCACGCCAATTCGAATCGCAGTCATGAGATATTACCGCTGCCCGTGATGATCGTCGTTCAATAGACGATGACCGTCATCTTCGACGCAACGCGCCGATTCTTCCAGAGGTTCAGTGGTCGGCTTCACCACGCGGGGCGTGATGGTCCAGGGTCGAGCCAGTACCTTGGGATCTTCCACAGTGGCTTGCCATACCAGATTTCCGTTATCGAGCCACAGCCGCTCGGTCACATGCATAGCGTCGGTATGGAAGTACCCGCCTTCGCCGAACCAGGTATTGTCGTCGAAATTGGTTACGTCCACAACCAGCGTGTCGCCATCCCAGTGCGCGATGGAGTCGCCATAGGCGCCTGGATTGGCGTCCTCCCGATGCTTGCGGCCATCGGTGGGAATCACGCGATACGTATCGCCCGACATGTCTTCGTACAGAAAGATCATCTCAGTCGGAAGTTGCACAATCTTGCGCGGCGGTCCGATACGCGGGACGCCTGGCCGGCCGCAATAGAACACCGGATCGGTGCGGCTCTCATGGTCGATCAGATCTTTTACCTTGGCTTGAAACTCGGGCTTGTACGCCGGAGCCGCCGTGAACGGCAGTGCACCCTTTACTTCGCTTTTGGGCGCGCGGCGATTGGTCAAATCCACTTGTTTGACGGTCACCTTCCCGTTGCTTTCCTTCTTGATCCCTCCCGCCGGCAGATCCACCGCGTAAGCCCACAGCCCGCTCAGATCGGGATGGCCATTGGTGCGTTTGAACTCGACTGGTTGCTGCGCAGCCGCCACTCCCATAAGGAGAAGTCCCACCGAAATTGCACTCAAGCAACGCAGCTCCATGGCTTTGTTCTCCTTACTTCTCAGGAATCTGTCCCGCCGTCACGGTCTCCAGCGAGCTCCCGTCGGCGAACGTAATCTTCTGCAGATAGCCATATAGCGAGCCGTCCTTGGCTTGTACGCCGTCCACTGTAATCATCTGGCCCTGGAATTTGGCGATGTCGTTCTTGTTGACGCCCACCCTGCGGAACCACGCCGGAGGGCTTCCTTCGAAGTGCCACGCCTCCACACCGTGTTCGCCCTTGGCGTCCACATAGATTGAAATGTGCGGATTGATCCAGTCGACTCGATTGAGCGTTCCCATCACCTGGATCTTCTTCCCCATGTCGAACACAGCCGTAGTGGAATGGTGCGCCCACAGCGTCCCGGTCGCGGCCGCCGCCACCAAAACTCCGACGATTCCGTATTTCAAAGGACTTCTCCCTCGATACAGCATCGGCCTTGGACAAGACGGTGTCAAGGGCTCCCGATGGGTTTACCGATGTGTCGCCGTGCTGCGGAATCCAACTGGCGGCAGATACTGGCCGTGCGGTTCGCGATGCCACCACGCCCCCGTCTTACGATGCTCTTCCCAGGTTGAGAACCGATATTCATAGGTCACCGCGCGCACGTAGTGCGGCGGGTGATTCGGGAATGGATTCTTCTCGAGCAGGGCCAGAACCTGCGGCGAGCCTTCCAGCACCCGCTCGACGAACGCCACGAACCATGGATTCGTCCGGTAATCGCCCAGCGCGGCGAACCACATCTGCCAGTCCAGTCGCGGCTGATGCGGCGCGGCCCAGCGCGGTGCGCGATTTACATCGCCCGGCTTGTAGGGAAACTCGTAGGCGCGCCACTGTTGGCCGTCGTCCGACCCTTCCACTACGATCTCCAGCCTCTCGGTGGTCATCACCGCGAACAATCCGTAGGAATTGACGATCTGAAAGGGCGACGTATACCGCGCCAGAACCTCCAGGGGTCCCGGTAGCTGAGCGGTTACGTTTTCGAAGATCTGCGCCAGACCGAGCGGCAGAATCAGCAGTGTCAGGGCCGCGGCCGCGAGGCGTCCCGCGCGCCCAGTTTGAAGCAGCTCCTCCATCAGCCACTCGCGAACACGCCGCGGTGTCCACACCACACCGCGCAAGGCTTGATCATCGAACAGAAACAGCGTAATCGCCACTGCCAGCAAGTTGAAGAACGTGTAGTTCCCAGTGAGAAAAATAAGCGCCTCTAGCCCCAGCAGCAACCCGGCTCCGAATAAACGGATCCGGCGCGGCATGAAGATCAGGAATGGCGCGCCGAGTTCGATCGCCAGCACCATGAAAGTGGAAGCGTGCTGGAACCAGCGCGGAAGCTTATCGGCGTACCAGGCCACGATGGTGGGCAGGGGCTGGGTCCAATAATGGAAATCGAGCGCGCTCAAGTTGCGCCAGCTTGGATCATGGCTTGCTAACTTCACGAAGCCGGATAGAAAATACAGCCGGAAGGCCAGCCAGCGATACAGCCACGCGATCGTCTTTTGGGTGGTTCTGGTATGGCCGAAGAAGATCGCCAGAAACCCCGCTTCGAGCAGCAGAGCATCCCATTGGAAGGACAGAAACTCCTGACCGGCCAGACTGAAGGAAAGATACAGCACGTACAGCAGCACCAGCGCCAGCCGCTCCATGCGGCCGATGAACAGGACTGCGCCCAATCCCACGCCCAACCACGCTGCGCCGGCCAGAACCTTGTCGGTCGAATTCCACCAGAATACGCTGGGTGCCGCCCAGAAGCGCATCCAGCCGAGATCCGTCCCCACGCGGCTGAAGAAATCGTGCGCCGGAGAAATGCCTTGCTCCCCCAGCAATCCTGTCACTTGCACGGCTAGCGACGCGAATGCCACCACATAAATCGCCGCCAGCAATCGCAGGAACAGCCATTGCGTCAGCGCGAATCGAGCCGGTTCGATTCGCTTGCCGAACGTCAGGCGCGTCAGCCAGTAAAAGAAACTTCGCCGCCGAGCGACGAAGCGGTACGCAGCTTCAGAAAACGAAGCCACAAACGATGAGGATTCGTAGATACCTTCCCGGCCCAGGGTTTCAAAAACGGCGCGCGCGCCGCTGGCCACAGTCCCATCGGGGCGGACCAGTTGAACCGCCTGGGCGAACGCTTCCCGGGAAATCTGAGGGAACCGATCCTCAACCTCTTGCGAGGGTGCGAAGTCGATTCGGCCCGCAGTAAGCCGCTTCCAATAGTCGATCCAGATGCGGCAGAACCCGCATCGGCCGTCGAATATGAGAAGTGGCTGCAAGCCACCTCAATTTTACTAAGCCGTCGTGTCAGAGATGGAAATTTTCTAACACCCACACGGTAGCCAACCCGAGCAGCAACAGGCCCGATAGCACCCCCAGCCACACAGCGAACTTGTTCACATGGGAAATCCGCGTCTGCAGAATTTTCTGATCGCGCGCGAGGTGTTCTTCGCCGGATGCCAGGAACAGCTGATCTTCTTCCCGCATCCCAATCAGAGCCCTGTAAATCAGTAGGGCCACTAGAACCACCGTGACGGATGCCCACGAGACGGTTAAAACGTTCATCATAGAACCTCCCAGACTCGACCCTAGGTTTTAGTTCATTCGCGGCGCGAAAGCAAGCCCCCCGCAAGAAGTACCTGGCGACAAAACTTCGACTTTGAGGAGCGCCCAGAACTCATATTTCACGCGCCCACACCTCGGCGGCCGGCACATCCCGGAGGCCGTGGTTGCCCTTTCCTTAGTAAGAGATTCCCAGCCGCGAACGCCTTCCCGTAAACCGGATCGAGTTTTCCTCTAACTTCCAGAAATCATAGGGGGTTCTTCATCGTGTTTTTTCTTGACATTTGTTCATGAAGGGCGCTAACATCGCCCAGGATACGTCTTTCAGCGTATTTTAGGTTAGTCGCACTTTCAGCGTTTCGTTTAGGGGGGGCCGATGCGATTTTTTTGTATTTCCGCAGTTCTATTTGTGTGTGCGCTGGCTGCTTTCGGGCAGACCGACCGCGGCACGATTACCGGAACAGTTTCAGATCCAGCCGGCGCCGTGGTTGCCAACGCTCCCATCGAAGTGAAGAACACTCAGACCGGAGCCGTGTACCAGGCTGCGAGCAGCGAGACCGGTAACTATACCCTGCCGCAGATGCCGATCGGCTCGTATGAGCTGACCATCACCGTAGCTGGATTCAAGAAATTCGTTCGCCAGAACATCACCGTCCAGGCCACTCAAACGGTGCGTATCGACGTGACGCTCGAAGTAGGCTCCGCCACCGAGTCCGTCACCGTCAGCGCCGAGACCTCCTTGCTGAAGACCGAGAGCAGCGACGTCAGCGTGAACGTCACCGGAGACCGGCTGGTCAATCTAGGCGTGCTGCCGATCGGAAACGGCTTTTCGAGCTCCCATGGTGTCCGCAATCCGATGGCGGTGTCCACTCTCTCCCCGGGAACCTATTTCGATCCGAACCTGAATATCCGCGTCAACGGCGCGCCCAGCAATACCGAGTCGGTCCGCGTGGAAGGCCAGGACGTGACCAATGGTGTCGTGACGTTCTCCCAGGCCCAGACCCAGCCGAGCGTGGAGGCTCTCCAGGAACTCACGGTTCAGTCCAGTAACTTCGCCGCCGAATTCGGGCAGGCGGGCGCGGGAGTGTTCAACTATACGGTGAAGTCGGGCACCAATAGCTTCCACGGCTCGCTGTTCGATTACAACTCGAATGAAGCTTACAATGCTTCTCACGCCTATAAACACGATCTGCCGAAGACCCGCCGTGACGATATGGGCGGAACCCTGGGCGGTCCGGTATGGATTCCCAAGGTATACAACGGCAAGGATAAGACATTCTTCTTCTTCAGCTACGAACTGTTCCGCGAAGTAGGCATCATTTCCAATCAGAACCCGACCGTTCCAACGGATGCCTATCGCGCGGGCAATTTTTCCCAAGCCATGCTGACGGGTCCTGGGGGTTCACTGAAGCCCCTAAACAATTCCATTAAGGACGTCACCGGCCAGATCGCCTACGACGGGCAGATTTTCGACCCTGCTACTCAGTTCATCGCCTCCGACGGGCGGCGCGTGCGTACGCCATTCGTCAATAACACGATTCCGCTGGCACAGTTCGATCCGTCCGCCAAGAAGCTTCTAACGCTGATTCCTCAGGCCACTTCTAGTGCTTCAGTCAACAATTTTAACCAGCCTTACAACACCGACCGGAGGACTCCAATCCCGGCTCTTAAGATCGATCATTCGCTGAGTTCGAAGGCGAAGGTTTCCTATTATTGGTCGACCACCGAAACCGCCGTGCAATACTGCACGCCGCTGTGCGGCTCGGACGGCTTGCCTGACCCGATCACGGCCACTCGCGGGACCTTCATCGAGTCGTATACGCAGCGCCTGAATTTTGATTACACCCTGACCCCCACCATGCTGCTGCACTTGGGCGCGGGTCTCGCCCATAATGATTTCAAGGATAAGGCTCCCACCACCAACTTCGATCTGGCTGGGGTCCTGGGAATCGCGGGCGCTCCGGTGGGCCCCACGGAGGGCGCCCGGTTTCCCGTGTTCCAGGGCGGGCTCGGCACGCAGGGCATACTCGGGCAAAACAGCTCGGGCGGCATATCCACCATGGGTCCGGCGGCCGGACAAGTTCGCGCGGTCGAGATCAAGCCGACCTTTAACGCCAGCGTTTCCTGGGTGAAGAACAACCACACCTTCAAATTCGGCGGCGATAGCCGTGTGGAAGGCTTTATCGATTACACCTTCTCCAATACCACCGGGAACTTCACCATCCAAGCGGATCAGACCGCTAACCCCTGGTTCTCCGATAACGGCACCGTACTATCGGGCGGCGCTTCGGGTTTCCCGTTCGCCAGCCTCCTGCTTGGCCGGGTTACCAGTTACCAGTTGTCGCCTCTTTCCGCGTTCCGCGGAGGCCGTTTTTATCTGAGCTTCTTCGGGCAGGATACCTGGAAGGTGACTCGCAAGCTGACTCTGGACTACGGTTTGCGCTACGACTTCTCCACGTACTCTAAAGAGCAGTACGGCCGCGCCCCGGGATTTTCGGCGACCACACCCAACCCGACGGCTGGCGGGCATCTGGGCGCTTCCATCTTTGAAGGCGACGGACCAGGCCGCTGCGGGTGCAATCTGGCGAATAACTATGCGTTGGGCTTTGGACCGCGGCTGGGGATCGCCTATCAGATCGATCCGAAGACCGTGTTTCGCGCCGGGTTTGGCGTGACCTACGCGCCCTACACCGGTGGCCGCTACGCCGGCGCCCCGGGCGCAAACCAGACGATTAACGCCCCCGGCGTATCCGATCCCGCCATGATCCTGAGCGGCGGCTTCACGAACACCGTAGACGGAGTCACTACGCCGTTCCGGCCCATTTGGCCCGACATCCGTCCGGGTCTCTTCCCGGCTCCCGGAACAATTTCCGGGACTCCTCTGGTGTTTGACCAGAACAGCGGACGCCCGGCCCGGCAGATGCAGTGGAGCGTAGGCCTCCAGCGCGAGATCTTCCGCGATTTGGCCGTCGATGTTTCCTACGTAGCGAATCGTGGCGCTTGGTGGCGTACTAATGCGCTCACAAATCTCAACATATACTCGCAGGACTTCCTGCTATCTCAGTACAACCTGGACGTCACCAAGGCCTCTGACCGGGCGATCCTATCCGCCCAGGTTCGCTCTCCGGCAGCTCAGCAGTTCCAGAACAAAATACCGTACGCCGGTTTCTCGACCTCTAACAGTGTGGCGCAGTCCCTGCGTCCGTTCCCGCAGTTCGGGAATCTCCAAGGCGCGGGACCCCTGGGAGATACCTGGTATGACTCGCTGCAGGCCAAGGTCACCAAGCGCTTCTCCCACGGTCTGGACGCCAGCTACGCGTTCACTTGGGCGAAGGAACTCCAGTTGGGCGCCGATACCGACGGCGGCGGCGGCCAGATCAACGATATCCTCAACCGGGATACGAATAAACAACTTTCCAGCTTTTCCAGGCCCTTGGTCAGCATCCTGGCTCTGAATTATACGCTGCCGAAATGGGGACCGAACAAGTGGATCCGGTATGCTGTCGCCGACTGGATCCTCGCTGGTTCCTTTCAATACGCCAGCGGCCTTCCTATCCAGGTCCCGACTACGGCAGCGGCCACCAGTAACCTGACTACTTCATTCCTCCGCGGCACGTACGCCGAGCGCGTTCCTGGCGTGCCTCTGTTCCTGGCGGACCTGAACTGCCATTGCTTCGATCCGGCCCAGACGCAAGTGCTGAATCCTGCGGCTTGGAAAGATCCAATGCCGGGAACTTTCAGCCCGTCGTCTGCTTATTACAATGACTACCGCTACCGTCGTATTCCCCGGGAGAGTCTCAGTGTGGGGCGGGTTTTCCGCATCAAGGAAAACATTACCTTCACGGCTCGCGCTGAGTTCACCAATCCCTTCAATCGGGCGCAGGTCCCGAATCCCTTCAGCGGGACAGGCGGGACGCAGGGCACTTACAACTCCGCGGTTGTCCAGGCAAAAGGTATTGTCGACGGTGTTGGTGGTGGATTGCTAGTAAACAACTCCGGATTCGGAGCGATCCAAACGCTCGGGCCAAACGCCGTAATCGGCGAACGGTCCGGATTGCTGGTAGGACGTCTCCAGTTCTAACCGGATTCGGCACGTCATCCCTAGCCTCGCGGCTCCAAAAAGGCCGCGAGGCTATTGATTCCAAACAGCCGTTTTTCTAAGGCCTTCCCCGGGTTGACTTACTTCGGTTTGTTGCGTTACTCTTACAATTCATTCATCTTCTGGTTCTCCGCCTGTAGGTACGTTCTCCTCCCGGATTAATCCGGGTGCAGTATTGAAGTCAAAAATGGGAGAGTGATGAAGCAGCATTATTTCGTTGTCGTCCTGGCCCACTCGCTGCACGGACGACTTCGCCGCATACACATTCCGCACCAGGCCCTATATGTTCTTCTGGGTCTTGCCCTGTTTGGTTCTTTTTCACTCTTCGGGATGGTGTCCAGCTACCTGCGGATGACCTGGAAAGTAGCCAATTACAACACTTTACGCTCAGAAGTAGATACCCTCCGGCACCAGTACAAAGCCTTACAGCAGGAAAACGATCAGAAGGACGCCCAGCTGGCGGAACTGCAATTACTCGCCAGCGAAGTGACTCTGGCGTTCGGGATTAAGAAAGACATGGATAGTTCCAGCGACTTCGTGGACGAGGGCCTGCTGGTTCCCACCTTCCGCGAATCCATCGACGAATACAATTTCCTCAAGTCTGCTAGTTTCTCCCGCATCGACCGGACTTATCCCCGACTTTGGCAAAAGAACACTACACCCGCCATCTGGCCGGTGAATGGCCGGATCATGAGCCGTTTCGGCGATCGCCAGGATCCGTTTTCGGGGGAAGGCGCATTTCACACCGGCGTGGATATCTCTGCCCCGGAGGGGACCCCGGTCCGCGCCACCGCCGACGGCGTAGTCGAGCATGCGGAGTGGGTC
>Ga0207667_10000633_pt1 | contig 45505 bp, 40 predicted proteins | sample KBSCornC52_FD_184301 | JGI IMG/M metagenome (GOLD analysis project Ga0207667, IMG submission 184301) | Corn rhizosphere microbial communities from Kellogg Biological Station, Michigan, USA - KBS Corn C5-2 (SPAdes) (version 2) | ecosystem: Host-associated > Plants > Roots > Rhizosphere > Soil ... | reverse complement strand
ACCCGCCAATGTGGGTCAAACAACGACTGGCGGGATTCGTTGTGCTACTCCCGCCCTACTCGGTCTACGCGGTCAATGTGAGTGCCGGCACGGGCGCGTACTTGCGTTCGTGCGCCAGCAGCCAGCGCTTGGCCGGCAGTCCGCCTCCATAGCCGGTGAGATCGCCGTGGCTGCCGATCACGCGATGGCAGGGCACGATGATCGCCAGCGGATTGGCACCGTTTGCGGCGCCCACCGCGCGAACCGCGCGCGGCCGGCGGATGCGTCGCGCGATATCGGCGTAGCTCACGGTTTCGCCATAGGGAATCGCAAGCAACGCGCCCCAGACTTCGAGCTGGAACGGCGTGCCCGAAGGGTGCAGCGGCAGCTCGAACGACTGGCGATTGCCGGAAAAGTATTCGTCGAACTGGCGCGCGGCTGCGTGCAGCTTTGGTTTGCTGTGCTCGCCATCCGGTGGCGGTGGTGCCGCGTTGCCGTGCGGCAGGCCGACTTCGACCAGTCCCGCACCGTCGCTGACCAGCAGCAGCGGACCGATGGGTGAATCGATGTGGTCGTAATACAACACGTCAGTCAGAATCCGTAATTCAGGAAACCGCCATCGACCGCCAGCACCTGCCCCGTGATGTAACTGGCGGCGGGCAGGCACAGGAACGCGACCGCGGCGGCCACTTCCTCGGGTTCGCCGATGCGCGCCATCGGGGTGCGGCCCAGCACTTCGTCGAGATAATCGGGATCGGCCAGTGCATCGTCGGTGCGGCGGGTGCGGATGTACCAAGGCGCCACCGCATTGACGCGGATGCCATCCTCGGCCCACTCGCAAGCGAGGTTGCGCGTCATCTGGTGCAGCGCCGCCTTGCTCATGCCGTACGGTGCGCCGGTGCGCACGTGCGTTGTACCCGACACCGAACCGATGTTCACGATCGCGGCATGGCCGTGCTGCGCGAGACGCGGGTGCGCGAGCTTGCACAGGTCGAACGCCGCCACGCTGTTCAGTCGGAACACTTCTTCCAGATCGGCGGGTTCGTATTCCAGCGTGGGCTTCTTGAGGTTGCCGCCGGCATTGTTGATCAGAAGCGACAGTGGCACGTCGACATCGACAATCCAGTCGAAGATCGCGAGGCGATCTTCGGCGTCGCCGACGTCGGCGGAAAAACTGCGCGGATCGCTTTCGGGAAAGTCCTCGCGCAGTTCGTCGCAGACCGCGTTCAACTCGGCTTCGTCGCGCGCGACCAGCAATGGTTGCGCGCCCAAGGCCGCAAGCTCACGCGCACAGGCCAAGCCGATGCCGCGGCTGGCGCCGGTGATGAGACAGGTCTGGCCATCGAGGCGCCAGCGACCGGGAGTTGCGTTCACGCGCAGGTTCCGTGGATCCTCCGCGGAAGCTTACCGCAGCTTGCAAGCGTCCGGGCGTCGCGCGACACTGCGCCGCATGCTTCGCCCCTTCGCCATCCTGGCTTTGGCTGTTCCGCTCGCCGCGTGCGGTTCGCACGCGGCACCGGATGCGGCTGCAAGTGCGGCGTCGCCTGCGCCTGCGGCCACCAACGCGCTGGCCGGAACGCCGCTGGCCGGTTACGGCCACGACTTGAACAAGGCGAAGAACGTGCAGAACATCGTCAACGAGCAAGCGAGAAAGCAGGCGGCCACCATCGACGCGGCGACCGGTTCTTCAAGCTGATCGTTCCTTGATGAGCAAGGCCCGGGCGCTTGCGCACCCGGGCCCGCATTGGCCGCGCAGGGCGGCGAAAGAGGTCAGAACCTCACTTCGGCCTGTGCCGACAGCAACCCCGTCGAGAGATTGATGTCGTTCTTCTTGGCGCGGTAGTAGTCGTAGCCGACGCCGACGCCGAAGCTGCGGCTGAAGTCGTAACCCACGCCCAGTCCGCCGTAGTAGCCATCGCCCGAACGTCCGGTGCTGACGGGCGTGATGTCGCGGGTCATCCCGTGGCCGTCCCACCCGTACAGACCGGTGCGTGCGGACACGTACCAGTTGGGATTGAAGTTGTACTTCGCGTTGGCGCCCACGGTCCAGCCGTGCAGCGAGGCCTTGTTGTCCGCGACCACAGGCTGCGAATTGAACACGTTCTTGGCGCGAATGTTGCCGAGATCGTTGTAGCCAACCTCGGGACCTATCGCGAAGCCGTTGTCGAGCGCCCAGCGATAGCCGCCGCTGATCTGGTAGCCGGTATCGCTGCCGCTGTTCCGGCCACTTCCGAAGTAGCTGTGGCCTGCGTTGCCGTTGATGAAGAATCCGCTATCGGCGCCGGTCGTGTACGTGGCGTCCTGCGCGAAAACGGGTGCTGCCGCGAAAACCGCGGCGATGGCGAGGACGATTGCAGTGTTGCGCATGATTGTCTCCACTTGTGGTTTTTCACGCGCGCAAAACTTTTGCGTGCGCTTGGCCACTGAGACTGGGGTCAATCGGCAACGTTCGTTAAGGTTTCGATAGTTCGTCAGTCGTTGTTCATCGCGTGCGTGAACGCGACTTTTGAATGCCCACGAAACTTTTTGTGCGATGCGTGGTCTTGCGCGCTTACGCAACAATGCGACGGCCGGTCTCGGCATCGAACGCATGCAAACGCGAAGGATCGAACGTCATCCGCAGCGTCGCGCCGGGCGCGGGCAGGACCTGCGGCTGCACGCGCGCGACCAGTTCGACGCCGCCGAAACGCATGTTCAAAAACACCTCGTTGCCCACCGGCTCGACCACTTCCAGCGTTGCGTCGAATTGTGCCAATGAGGCTGCGGATGCATTCGTGTTTGCGCGTTGCAGATGTTCCGGGCGCAGGCCCAGCACGAGTTCGCGTCCGCGCATTTCCTCCAGCGGCAAGCCTGATGTCTGCAGGCCGTCGAGCGACAAGCTGGCGCTGTCCATTTCCAATGCACCGGCATCGTCGCGCAAGCGGCCGCGGAAGAAATTCATCGCCGGACTGCCGAGGAAACCCGCGACGAACAAGTTCGCGGGCTCGGCGTACAGGCGCATCGGTGTGTCGATCTGCTGGACCTCGCCATCGTTCAACACCACGATGCGCTGGCCGAGCGTCATGGCCTCGATCTGGTCGTGGGTCACGTAGACCATCGTCGCGTTGAGGCGATGGTGCAGCCGCGCGATTTCCACCCGCATCGCCACGCGCAATTTCGCGTCGAGATTCGAGAGCGGTTCGTCGAGTAGAAAAACTTTCGGTTCGCGCACCAGCGCACGGCCCAGCGCGACGCGTTGTCGTTGTCCCCCGGAAAGCCGGCGAGGGCGCGCGTGCAGCAGATCTTCCAGGCCAAGCATGCGGGCAGCGTCCGCCACGCGCTTTTCGATTTCCGGGCGCGGGTGGCCGCGCAACTTCAGGCCGAAGGCCAGATTCTCGGCCACCGTCATGTGCGGATACAGCGCGTAATTCTGGAACACCATCGCGATGTCGCGTTCGCGCGGCGCCAAATCGTTGACGGTGCGACCGTCGATGGCGATGGTGCCGGAGGTGATAGTTTCCAGTCCGGCGATGGCGCGCAGCAGCGTGGTCTTCCCGCAACCGGACGGTCCCACCAGCACCAGCAGTTCGCCGTCCGCGACGGCGAAGCTGGCGCCGGCTACCGCGACCTTGCCGTTGTCGTACACCTTGCGGACGTTGTCGAGGCGAACGCTTGCCATGCAAATCCCCGGATAGCCGCCAATTCACTGCGGCTGGCCGGGGCACGTTATCATGCCGATGTAAGCGTTTACATCATTTGGAGTCGCCTTGATGGCTGATACCGCGGAATCCTCCCATTCGACGTTCCCGGCAGGATTCCTGTGGGGCTGCGCCACGTCGGCCTACCAGATCGAAGGTTCGCCGTTGGCCGACGGCGCGGGCGTGAGCAACTGGCATCGGTTCGTGCACACGCCGGGTCGCGTGCGCGATGGCGATACCGGCGACGTCGCCTGCGATCACTATCGACGCTGGCGCGAAGACGTTGCGCTGATGCGTACGCTGGGCATGCGAGCCTATCGCTTCAGCATCGCCTGGAATCGGGTGCTGCCCGAAGGCCGCGGACGCGTGAACCCTGAAGGCTTGGCGTTCTACGACCGGCTGGTGGATGCGCTGCTCGAGAATGGCATCCAGCCAATGGTCACGCTGCACCATTGGGACCTGCCCGCCGCGCTGGATGATCGCGGCGGCTGGTTGAATCCCGACATCGTCGATTGGTTCGTCGACTACGCACGGGTGATGTTCCGCAAGCTGGACGATCGGGTCGGGCTGTGGACCACGATCAACGAGCCGTGGGTGGTGAGTGATGGCGGCTACCTTCACGGGGTGCTTGCGCCCGGGCACCGCAGCCAGTTCGAAGCGGCGATCGCCGCGCATCATCTGCTGCGCGCGCACGGCGCGGCGGTGCAGGCCTATCGCGCGGACGGGCGCAACAACATCGGCATCGTGGTCAATCTGGAGCCGAAGTATCCGGCCAGCCAAGGCGCCGACGATCTTGCCGCGACCCTCCGCGCCGACGCCTACATGAACCGGCAATTCCTCGATCCGGTGTTCCTGGGACGCTATCCCGAAGAAATGCGCGAGGTGTTCGGCGGTGCGTGGCCGGTCTGGCCTGACGAGGACATGGCGCAGATCCGGCAGGCCATCGACTTCGTGGGCGTGAACTACTACACGCGCAGCGTGGTGCGCCACGACCCGCGTCGTTGGCCGCAACGGGTGAGCGGCGTGCCGCAAAAGCACGCGACCCACACCGAAACCGGTTGGGAGGTCTACCCGCAAGGCCTCACCGACGTGCTGAAGTGGGTGAGCGCGCGCTATGGCCGCCCGCCGATCTACATCACCGAAAACGGGGCGGCCTTTTACGACCCGCCCACGGCGTCCGATGGACGCATGGAAGACCCGTTGCGCGTTGCATACCTGCGCGCGCACCTCCGCGCCGTGCAGGCTGCAGCGCGACAGGGCGTCGACCTGCGGGGTTATTTCGTGTGGTCGCTGCTGGACAATTTCGAGTGGGCGCACGGCTACGCCAAACGCTTCGGGATCGTACACGTGGATTACGCGACGCAAACGCGCACCCTGAAGGACAGCGCGCGCTTCTATGCAAAAGTGATCGCCACGCATGGCGCGGCGTTGGATGTGACCGCGTAGGTTGGGCTGACGCCGGCTTTATCGGCGGAAGCCCGACATTCCGCGCCAACGGTCCGATGTTGCGCTTCCCCGGAGCATGCTCGAGGAAGCCCAACCCACGCTTTTCAGCCCTTGAGACTACCCAGCAACAACCCGCGCAGGTAATAGCGTTGCAGCGCGAGAAACAGCGTCAGCACCGGAATCACCGTCACCACCGCGCCGGCCATCATCAACCCCGAATCCTGCACGTGTTCGCGCGAGAGCGAGGCGAGGCCCACCGGCAGCGTGTAGTGCTGCTGGCCGGTCAGCGCGATCAACGGCCACATGAAATCGTTCCACGCGACGAGGAAGGTGAATACCGCAAGCGTGACCAGGATCGGCTTCATCAGTGGCAGCACCACCTGGATGAAAATCCGCAGTTCGCCCGCACCGTCCATGCGCGCCGCTTCCAGCAGTTCGCCGGGAATGCCGCGCGCGTACTGGCGCACCAGGAAAATGCCGAACACGCTGGCCATCGCGGGCAGGATCACCGCCCAGTAACTATTGATCAGGCCTGCGTATTTCAGCAGCAGGAACAGCGGCAGCATCGCCACCTGCGCCGGGATCACCAGCGCGCCGATCAGCACGCCGAACATTTTTTCGCGTCCCGCGAAACGCAGTTTCGCGAACGCGTAACCGGCCAGCGTGTTGCAGGCCAGCGACAGTAGCGTGATCGATGTCGAAATGATCAGGCTGTTCGCGAAGTAGCGACCCATCCCGGCCTGCGCGAACAGTTCGCGGTAATTGGAGAGGGTCGGGTGCAGCGGCAGCATCGGCGGCGGCAGGTTGTTGGCTTCGCCCGGCTGCATGAACGACACCGACAGCATCCAGAACAGCGGAAACAGCACCAGCGCGGTACATGCGACCAGCGCGCCGTTGACCAGCCACGCGCGCATGCGTGGCTTCATGCCGCGTTCTCCCGGTTTTCGCCGAAGCGCCACATCAACGCCGTCGCCGCGAACATCACCAGGAACAGCAGGAATGCCACCGCCGAGGCGGTGCCCATGTTCCACCACTTGAAGCCCTGGTCGTACATCAGGTACAGCACGCTCACGGTGCTCTGCAGCGGCCCGCCTTCGGTGATCACGTAGGGTTCGGCAAACAACTGGAAGTAGCCCGACACCGTGAGGATGCCGACCATCAGCAGGATCGGCGTCAGCGCCGGCAGGGTGATGTGACGGAACTGCCGCCATGCCGATGCGCCGTCGATGCGCGCGGCTTCGTACAGGTCGGCGGGGATCGCCTGCAAGCCGGCCAGCAGGATGATCATGTTGTAGCCGAAATTCTTCCACACCGCGAACAGGATGATCATCGGCATCGCCCAGTGCGGATCCCCCAGCCAGTCGACCGGCGGGATGCCCAGGTGTGCCAGCACGAAATTGACCACGCCGAATTGGGTGTTGAAGAGGTAGCGCCAGATCACCGCCACGGCGACCACGGTCGTCACCACCGGCGCGAACAACGCGGTGCGAAAGAACGGCTTGAAGCGCGCCGCGGACGCATTGAGCAGCAGCGCGGTGCCCAGCGAAGCCAGCATCGACAGCGGCACGCCGACAATCACGAAATACAGCGTATGTCCCAGCGCCGCCCAGAACAACGGACGGTGCAGCAAGTCCCAGTAGTTGGCGAGGCCCACGAAGCGCAGGTTGTGGATGTCGGCCAGCGCATAAAGGTCGTAGTCGGTCAAGCTCAGGCCCAAACCTGCGAGCACCGGCAGCAGGAAGAACACGCCCAACACCAGCAGCGCGGGTGCGAGGAACAGCCACGCGGCCGCGCGGTGGTTCATATGTCTCCTTCTCCCGTCGGGAGAAGGAGCGCAATGCGCCGTCTTTTGCTTTTGCGCGCAGCGCCGGATGAGGGTCCGGCCCCAAGGGCGCAGAATCCAATCTCGCCCGGCACCGTGCGCGAATTCGGACCCTCACCCGCCCCTTCGGGGCACCCTCTCCCGGAGGGAGAGGGAAACCGGATGCGGCCTCGCGCATCATCATGCGCTGCGACGTTCTTCTTCATGGCGTTTTTCTCGGTTGTCTGTTCAGCACCCAGCGGCGCTTGGCGAGGATCGCATCGGCCTGCGCGTCCATTTGCGCCGCGGCCTGATCGACGGTCAGTTCCCCCGCGACTGCGCGCGCGGCGACCTGCTGCATCATGTTGACGATTTGCTCCCATTCGGGAACCTTGGGCGCCGGACGCATGTGTTCGAGCTGGGCGCGAAATGCATGCAGCTTGGGGTCGCCCTTCAGTGCGAGGCTTTCCCACGTGGAGCGTCGCGGCGGCAGGTCGCCCAGCAACTCGTAGAAGTGCACCTGTACGTCGGGCTGCGACAGGTATTCGATCAGCTTCCACGCAGCGTCCTGGTGCTTCGAATGGCGCAGGATCACCAGACTTGAGCCATAGGCGACCGAGTCGCCGGGACCGTCCGGACCGGGCAGCTGCGCGGTCGACCACTCGCCTTGTTGCGAGGCCGGAAGACGCTTGCGGAATTCGCCGATGTTCCAGGGACCTGAAAGATAGAACACGAACTCGCCGCGCCCGAAGGCCTGCCACGGATTGCCGACCTGCACGTTGGTCCAGGTCGGCACGTCGCCGCGCTTGAACAGGCCGACATAGAACGCCAGCGCGCGCTTGAAAGCCACGCTCTCGAAATTGCCGTAACGGTCGCCGTCGCGCAGCAGCGGTACGTGTTGCTGCAAGGCCAGCGCCAGCAATTGATCGTACTCGTTGGTCGGCAGCAGCGCACCCCAACGCGTGTCGTGGCTCGTCGTGCGGATCGCATCCATTTGCGCCTGCCATTCGGCCCGGTCGCGCGGCGGCGCGTCGAAGCCCGCCTCGCGCAGCAGGTCGGCGCGGTAGAACAGCAGGCGCGTATCGACATACCAGGGGATGCCGTACAACGTGCCGTCGATCACGTTGGTCGCCCACGCGCTGGCGAAGTAATCGTCGGCGCGGATCAGATTCGACTGTGCGACGCGCGGTTGCAGCGGCACCAGGGCGTGCAGCGCCGTGAACTCCGCGATCCAGGTGTTGCCGATTTGGGTGAGGTCGGGCAGCGAGTCGCCCGCGTAGGCGGTGAGCAGCTTTTCGTGCGCCGCGGTCAACGGGATCTGCTGCACGCGTACCTGGATGTCGGGATGCGCCCGCTCGAACGCGGGCAACAGTTGCGCGACCGCCTCGCCTTCGCGGCCGATGGTCCAGAATTCCAGCGTGGTGCCGGAATGCGTCGAAGCAGTGCAGCCCGCCAGCAGCAGTGCCGCAAACCCAGCGAGGAGGGCGGCAATGCGTACCGGCGGGCGATGGGTCATTGCTGCATTATGGCAACGGGCACATGCGCCGTGGCAGGTGGGGATGTGGCTCGCGTGCGTTCGTTGGCCGGTTTCTCCAGCCAGCCACCCGTGAAGCCCGCGCGTTCGAGGCCGCGCCGGATGTATGGGTTCCGGCGCATCACGTTCCACACGAAACCGGAGCGGTAATTCTCGATCATCAGCAGGATCGGCCCCTGGTCGATCCCGAGGTATTGGTCGTCGAACCAGCCCTCACCCGGTACCACGCGTCCGCTGCGCAACGGCACGTCCGTCAACTGGAACGTGGGATTGAAGGCGTCCACGAAACCGTATTTCGAATACAGCCATTTGCCATAGCGGCTGTACATCGCATCGATCGCCGGCAACGCCAGCTCCGGCGCGAACACGATCGAGCCAATCGCCGCGGTGGGCGCGATGGTGCCGTCGTCGATGATTTCGCCGACATCCGCACCGCGCGCGAAATAGCCGTAGAACTTCAGGCTCGTGCCATCCGGCCGCTGCCAGGTGGTATTGCCCGGTCCGTCGCAGGCGGTCAGCCCCCAGATGTTCCCGTCGTAACCCGCGAAGTGCCCGACGGTGGAGATCGCGTAGGCACGTTGCCCGATCACCGAGCGACGGGCGTTCTCGAAATAATCCATCCCGCGCGCACGCATGTACGCATCGCGGATACCGCGGAAATCCACCCACGATTCACTGTACTGGTGACCGAACAGCGGCGCGAAGCCGACGTGCGGCTTGCCGCCCATGAAGCTGCCCCAGGTGAGGTGATAGGTCGACGTCCACGCCTTCCATGCCTCGGGCTTTACTGCATGGGTCGGCGAGCCGAGTGCGAGGATGTACAGGATTTTCGCCTCGTCGTAGCCCTTCCAGTCGTTGGGGATGAACTTGCCGCCCGGCGTCCAGCCCATGCTGACCAGTGGCGGACGCGCCTGGGCCCAGTCCCAGTCCACGTCGCGATAGAGCTTGTCGGCGAGTTCGCGGATTTCACGCTCTTCGGAATTGTCCTGGTCGAAGTAGGTCTGGTCGAACAGCACGCCCGCCATCAAGAGGGTCGTGTCGATGGTCGACACTTCGACCCAGCGGCCATAGCGAAGCCCGGTCTGAATGTCGAGGAAGTGATAGAAGAACCCGTGGTAACCGGCGTCGTGGTCCTCGCTGTCGCCCTGCGGTGCGTTCGCGAAGAACTTCAACGTGGCCAGCACGCGCTGGCGCGCCTGTTCGCGTGTGATCCAGCCGCGCTCGACACCGATCGGGTATGCGGTCAGCGCGAAGCCCACGGCGGCGATGCTGGAGAAATAGTCCCTTTCAGGGTGCGGCGGCCAGTGGTCGGGTACCAGCCCATTCTTCGGATTGGCCGTCTGCCAGAAGAATTCGAACGTGCGGTGCTCGATGTCGTCCAGCGAAGGCGACTGCAAGGCACTCGCTGCACCGGCGTCCATGGCCTGCAGCGGGTTGACGCGCGCCGCGGCATGCACTGGCGCGGCCGTCAGCAGTGCCAGCAACAGGAAAAACGTGGTGGTGCCGGTCTTGCGCAGCAGGGTCGCTGCGGTGAAGCGAACTCTCATTGGATCCCCCATCGCGACCGTCGCGCTTTCGCGGGCGCCGAACCGGCCGGACATCGCATCGCGTTTCCCATTGGATCACCCCTTGTGTTCAAGGCGCCGCGATCGCCGTCACACGGCGGCGCAATGGCGCGCAATGAATTGCTGGTGCATCGGCATGGCATCGACGCACGTCGCGATCACGCGCTCGACGCCTTCCATCAGTTGCCGCAGTTCGGTGTCGGAAAGCTGGTCGACCGCCGGGTGGTACGTGCGCGGCAGGATGCGCTGGCCGATCATCACTTCCACCCAACTGGTGAGCGCGAACAGTTCCTCGGCATTGCGGTAGAAGCGTCCGCTGTCGCGGAACAGCCGGATGTTGTCGGCCAGCGGTTCGGGAATGTCCATGGTGCGGCAGTAATTCCAGAACGAGGTGTCGTCGCGTTCGGTGGCGCAGAAGTGCAGGATGATGAAATCGCGGATGCGCTCGATCTCGAACGTCGTCTGCGCGTTGTAGCGATCGATCACCGGCTGGCTGAAGCCGGCGTCGGGGAACAGGTTCACCAGTCGCGCGATGCCGGACTGGATCAGATAGATCGCGGTGGATTCCAGTGGTTCCAGGAAACCCGCGGCGAGCCCGAGCGCGACCACGTTCCGGTCCCACGCCTTCTTGCGCTGGCCCGCGCTGAAGCGCAGCACCCGAGGTTCGCCGATGGCGTGGCCGTCGAGCTGTTTCACCAACGTGGCCGCGGCTTCGTCGTCGCCGATGTACCGGCTCGAATACACATAACCATTGCCGGTGCGGTGTTGCAGGGGGATGCGCCACGTCCAGCCCGCTTCGCGGGCGGTGCAACGCACGAACGGGGTCGGTGGTCCCACGGGTTCGCAGGCCAGCGCGACGGCCCGGTCGCAGGGCAGCCAGTGCGACCAGTCCTCGTAACCCGCGTGCAGAGTCTGTTCGATCAGGAGGCCGCGGAAGCCGGAGCAGTCGAGGAACAGGTCGCCTTCGACGCGCTCGCCGCTTTCAAGCACCACCGCTTCGACGAACCCGTCCTCGCTGCGCAACTGCACATCCACCACCTTGCCCTCGGTACGCCGCACCCCGCGCTGCTCCGCGTAACGACGCAGGTATTTCGCGTACAGGCCGGCATCGAAATGGTAGGCGTAGGCGATGTCGGCCAGCGGCGATTTCGGGGGCGCATCACTGGCCGACACCATGAATTTGCCGAGCGGGCCGGCCTTGGTATGCAGTGAATATTCGCCAAGCTCGGCTGCGCTCCCCTGCTGGCGGGCCTTGATCCAGTACTGGTGGAACGGCAGCAGGTCGAGATCGTGGCCGATGGTGCCGAAACCGTGGAAGTAGCGATCGCCGATCCGCGCCCAGTCCACGAACTCGATGCCGAGCTTGAAGGTGCCCTTGACCGTGCGGACGAACTCGGCCTCGTCGATTTGCAGCAACTGGTTGAACAACTTCAGGTGCGGCACGGTGGCTTCGCCGACGCCGACCGTGCCGATCTGCTCGGATTCGATCAATCGGATCGATAGCCTGCCGGGAAATACGCGGGCCAGTGCCGCCGCGGCCATCCAGCCCGCGGTGCCGCCGCCGACGATCACGATGCGCTGAACCGGTGACGCGTTCATGCTGTCCGCTCACTGCCGTCGATGTAAAAAAAGGGCGGATCCGTGGAGAGTATCGGACCCGCCTTCCCACGCTGGTGGTCTGCGAGACGGAGCGAAGCGGTCTTACCACCTCACCCCCATCGTGAATTTGAACGTGCGCGGCACGCCGAGGACGTTGCCGGTGGTGTTGTAGACGGCCATCGGATCGAAAACGCCGTTCGATCCCCAGTTGACCAAGGTGTCGGTGTAATTCTTGTAGTTGAAGGCATTGAGGATGTCGAGACGCAGATACCAGACCACACTGTCCGTGATCTTGATGTCCTTGCTCGCGGCGAAATCGATGTCGCGATAGCCCCAGATCGGGCCGCCGATCAGGAAGCGTTTGCCTCCGCTGGGGATGGCGGCGGCGGGTATGCAAGTACTGCCGTTCGCGAAGGTTGCGCCGTAACACGCGATGTCATTGAGCGGAGTCGGTGTCGCCAAGGTCAGCTTCGCCGAGAGCGTGATGCCCCACGGAACATCGACCACGCCGGTTGCGACCAGCCGGTGCTTGGGCGCGGCATTCGAAAGGATGAATGGGTAGTCCTGGATGGTCGCTTCATCGAACGCGTAATTCTCGCCCGTGAAGTCTGCTCGCAGATTGCGGTTCTGGCTGGCGTTGGTGTACGTGTAGGCAAAGGTGACGCCCCAGCCGGAATCCCTGGTGTACGGCTTTTCCGCGTAGAGCAGGACTTGGCTGCTGCGCGTTTCGATGCCGCTGTTGCCGATGATCAACGAGCCGAAACCCGGAATGCCTTGGCCCCAGGGCTGCCCGCCGTTCACCCAGAACGCGCCATTCGCGTAGCGGTTGCCAAGCGTGAACACGAATCCGTCCTTGCTGACCACGCGGGTCACCGTGGCGCTGGTGTTCCAGTCGCCGAGCTTGTTGCGGATACCGAGGCTGAACTGGTCGGAATAGGGCACGTCGAGATGATTGTTGATCATGTCGACCTCCTTGCCGGCATTGGTGCCCTGTACCAGCGCCTGCAGGTTGGCGACATCGAGGTATTTCGGGTCCCAGGGCGTGCAGGGTTGCCCCATGCACGGCTGGGTGGGGCTGCTGAAGTAGTAGGTCTCCTGGTCCAGCGCGAACTTGGTCTGTTCGAGTTGGAGGTAGTTGTAGAGGTTGCGGTCGTACGAACGGCCGGCACCGCCGAAGATCACGTGTCGCTGGTCGCCATTGATGTCGTAGGAAAAGCCGAGGCGCGGCTGCCACTCGTCCTTCTTCGGGCTGCGGTTGTGGCCGTTGCTGATGTAGTCGTTGATGTTGACGCCGCCGAGCTGCAGGGCATCGGCATAGGTCTCGCCGGGAGTAGGTTGGGGGACATTGGAGGGCTGCGCGGGATAAGGGGCATTCAAAGCCGCGACGACATTGGCCGGCGTGACCCAGTCGAGGTACGAAGAATTGTGTTCCATGTCCCAACGCACGCCCAGGTTCAGCGTGAGGTGGTCATTGACCTCCCAGTCGTCCTGGATGTAGGCGCCGAATTGCTTGTCCTTGGTTCGAACAATCGGGCTGAAGCCCACCGACGGCACCCCGAAAGTCGCCTTGTAGGGTGTCGGATTGGTGCCCACGGGGCTGCCCGGAGGACAGTTCGTGCCGCCGCCGGGCGGGCACACGTTGTAGAAAGCCTGTGCCGTCGCGTCGCCGGCGTCCTGCGAAACCAGCGTCACGTCGGCATAGCGCACGCCTGCCTTCACAACGTGGTCGCCGAGCCAGTGGAAGTCGGTGAAGGTCAGGTCGTCCTTGAAGCCGGGACCTTTCTGTCCCTTGTTCTGCTCGGCCCGCGGGTCGGGTGCGCCGGTCTGCACGATCGTCGCGTTGTTGTTCGGCCCGAAGGTGTAAGCCTGCCCGACGCCCGACGTGATCTGCTGCGGCACGAAAAATGCGTTCTCGTAGGTCAGCAGGGCTTCGTTGAACCATGCGTCGGTGCTGTGCGACCAGTACAACTCGTAGCGCTTGTCGGTGTTCTTGGTCTGGATGCCGGCGGAAGCAGCGGTCGTGCCGCCGATATTGCCGCGCTGGTTTTCGTTGCGGATCTGTGCACGGAATTCGAGCCGATCGTTGTCGGTGGGTTCCCAGTCGAGTTTCCCGAAGAACAGGTTCTCGAAGAATGGCAGGTTGGCCGGGCCGAATTGCGCCTGTGCGTCGGGTGGCAACAAGTCGGTGACGCCGGTGACGCCCGGTACCACCGCGATTGGCGTGTCGAAGCGCTTCACCGAATTGGTGATGAAGAAGTGCATCTTGTCCTTGATGATCGGTCCGCCCAGTGCGAAACCGTATTCCTCCGACTGCGAGGGAGTCTTGGTGCCGGACGCTTTTTCGCTGGGATACATGTCGCGGTAGCTGTCGTCGGTGTAGTTGCTGTACACCTCGCCATGGAACTCGTTGGTGCCCGACTTGGTGACTGCAGTGACCGCGGCGCTCGACACCTGTCCGTATTCGGCCTTGTAGTTGGAGGTGATCACCTTGTACTGACCGATCGCAAGCTCCGGGAAGGGATTGCCTTGGGTTGCGTTCTGGCCGGATACGCCGCCGAACAGATAGCTCTTCTGACCCACGCCGTCGATATAGACATTCACCGCAGCGGTGTTCTGCGCGCCGCTGCGTAGCGTGGTATTGCCGTTCTGGCTGATCGTGAAGATCATGCCCGGCACGGTATCGGCGAACTCGAGAAAGTTGCGCGTGACCTGCGGCATGGTCCGGATCTGGTGTTGCGAGACCGTCTCGCCGACCTGCGACGTCTTGGTGTCGAACAGCTGCGTGCCGACGACTTGCACGGCTTGGAGCGTCTGCGGCGCGGCCGTGGCGGGAGCGCCGGCAGCCGTCGTGAGATTCAGGGTGGCGGTCGACGCGACCGACAGCGTTACCGTCTGACCGGTACCGGGGCCGGCGTCGACACGCCAAGTGCCCGGCTGCAGGCCCACCAGCACGTAGCTGCCATTCGCGGAGGCTTTGGTAACGCGCACCGACCCGGTGGCGACGTTGCGTGCGGTGATCTGCGCGCTCGGCGGGGCAGTGCCCCGCAAATTGGCGTTCGCCGATTGCGCCCAGACGATGCTGGGCAAGGACAACGTCGAGGCGACCGTGCTGGTGATCAACGCCGCCAGCAATTTTTTCCGCAGCATCGTTTGGTGTTTCATATCCCCTCCAGCGCGCATGGGGTTTATTGGAGTTTTCGGATTTGAACCGCTTTCCCGCTTCCGGATGTTTTTGGCCGCGACCCGCACGAGGCGCGTACCACCACCTCGCACGGCATGGTCGTCACGTCCGCTTCCGGTGTATCCAGCGTTTGCATCTGAGCCACCAGCCGCTCCAGCGCCGCATGTCCCAGTTGCGCGATCTGCACGTGCACCGTGGTGAGCGGTGGATGCGTGTAGCGTGCGATCGGAATGTCGTCGAAACCCGCCAGTGCAATCTGATCGGGCACCTGCACGCCGGCTTCGTTGAGGGCGGACAGGCAGCCGATCGCCATCATGTCGTTGGCGGCGAACACGGCATCGGGAAGCTTGCGTCCTGCCAGCAGCGCGCGCCCCGCGCGGTAGCCGGATTCCTCGCTGTAGTCGCCTTTCAGGTAACGCGCACCGGCGCCGTCATGCGCGGCGATCGTCTGTTCGAAGCCGCGCCGGCGTTCGCGTGCATCGCGATTGCCCTCAGGGCCTTCGATGAAGGCGATCTTTCGGTGGCCGAGCGCGAGCAGGTACTGCGTCATTGCGCGGGCGCCACCCTGGTTGTCGATGTTCACGTGCGGGCGGCGAGGTTCGCGCGGCGGGCTGTCGAGCAGCACCGCGGGAATGGAATCGGCGAGATGCTTGCGCAGGAAGGCGGCATCCACGTGCGGCGACATGATCAACACGCCGTCCACGCGGCCCTGCATCGCCCGCAAGGCCACGGCGGCTTCGTCCGCGTCACCGTGGGAACTGGAGACCAGCAGGTGCAGCCCGTGCGTACGCGCCGCGAGGTCTATTCCGCGGATCAGCTCGGAAAAGAATTCGCCGAACAGATCCGGCAACAACGCGCCGATCGCCTGTGTGCGACGGGTGACCAGACTTCGGGCAGCCCCCATGGGCACATAACGCAGGCGCGCCGCTGCGCGCTCGATGCGCGCGCGTGTGGCCGGCGTGACGTCGGCGCTGCCGTTCAATGCGCGTGATACGGTCGCCACTGAAACTTTCGCCTCCCGGGCGACGTCCTTGATCGTCACCACTGCACGCTTCCCCTGTGGCCTGATGGACAGGGCGCACCGGATGCACCTGTGCACGGAATGTAAACGTTTTCATTCCTGAATGCAAACGTTTTCAAGGGCCAGGAATCCGGCCTGTCAGAGGCTTGGTGACGCGATGTGCTGGCGCGTGGCGCTTCAGCCCCGGGCGCGTTGTTCCAGCACCGCCACGGCCGGCAGCGTCTTGCCTTCGAGGAATTCCAGGAACGCGCCGCCGCCGGTCGAGATGTAGGACACCTTGTCTTCGATGCCGTACTTGTCCACCGCGGCCAGCGTGTCGCCGCCGCCCGCGATCGAGAAGGCCTTCGAATCGGCGATCGCACGCGCGAGGGTTTCGGTGCCGTGGCCGAATGCATCGAATTCGAACACGCCGACCGGGCCGTTCCAAACCACCGTGCCGGCCTTGGCGATCATGTAGGCGTAGCGCTTGGCGGTATCGGGGCCGATGTCGAGGATCATTTCCTCGTCGCCGACCTGATCCACCGGCTTCACGGTGGCGGGTGCATCGGCGGAGAATTTCGGCGCCGTCACCACGTCAGTAGGAATTGGCACGTCGGCGCCGCGCGCGTGGGCGCTTTCGATCACCTTGTGCGCCGCATCCAGCAGGTCGGCCTCGAACAGGGATTTGCCGACCTCATGGCCCGCTGCGGCGATGAAGGTGTTGGCGATGCCGCCGCCAACGATCAACTGGTCGACGCGCTGCACCAGGTTCTGCAGCAGGTCGAGCTTGGTGGAGACCTTGGAGCCGGCGACGATCGCCAGCAGCGGGCGCGCCGGATCTTTCATCGCCTTGCCCAGCGCGTCCAGTTCCCCCGCCAGCAGTGGGCCCGCGCACGCGGTCTTCGCGAACTTCGCGACGCCGTGCGTGGACGCCTGCGCGCGATGTGCGGTGCCGAACGCGTCCATCACGAACACGTCGCACAACGCGGCGTATTTTTTTGCGAGCGCCTCGTCGTCGGATTTCTCGCCGACGTTCATCCGGCAGTTTTCCAGCAACACTACTTCGCCGTTCTTCACGTCGACGCCGTCCAGATAATCGCGTTGCAGGTGCACGCTGGCGCCAAGCTCCTCCGACAGCCATTCGGCGACGGGCTCCAGCGATTGCGCCTCGTCGAACACGCCTTCCTTGGGACGCCCGAGATGCGACATCACCAGCACCGCCGCGCCGGCGGCGCGCGCGGCGCGGATCGTGGGCAGCGCCGAATCGAGCCGTTGGGTGGACGTGATCTTCCCGTCCTGGATCGGCACGTTGAGGTCTTCGCGGATCAGGACGCGCTTGCCCTTGAGATCAAGATCGGTCATGCGGATGAAGGTCATGGAACGACTCCAGCGGTCGATGCAATGTTGAACTACGCATTGTCGACGGCGCGTTGGTTGCGCGCAATTGCGCTAACCTTGCCGGTTTCGATGACCGCCGAAACCCGCATGCCCGACACCTTCACGTTGTACAGCTACTGGCGCTCCAGTGCCGCCTATCGCGTGCGCATTGCGCTGAATTTGAAGGGGCTCGATTACGTGATCGCGCCGGTGCATCTGGTGCGTGACGGCGGCGAGCAGCACCACGACGACTACCGTGCTCTGAATCCGCAGCAACTGGTGCCGACGCTGGTGGACGGCGACAAGACGATCATCGAATCGCTGGCGATCATCGAATACCTGGAAGACGCCTATCCCGACACGCCGCGCCTGCTGCCGCCCAGCGCATTGGCGTGCGCGCGGGTGCGCGCGATCGCCCAGGCGATCGCGTGCGACATCCATCCGATCGGCAACCTGCGGGTGCTGCAATACCTTCAGCGCGAACTCGGCGCGAGCGACGAACAGAAGCTCGCATGGTCGCGGCACTGGATCGAGATCGGCTTCAATGCGATCGAAGCGATGCTGGCTGCCCGTCGTACCGGCGCGTTCTGCGAAGGCAACGCGCCTACGTTGGCCGATTGCTGCCTGATTCCGCAGGTGTACAACGCGCGACGTTTCGGCGTCTCGCTGGAACGTTATCCCGTCATCGAATCGATCGACGCGGTGTGCCGCAAGCTCCAAGCCTTCCGCGTGGCCGCGCCGGAAGCGCAGGCCGACGCGCCCGTCGCGGCGTAAGCGTGCTTCAGCCGACGAACACCCGCGCATTGCGGAAGATCCGCATCCACGGCGAGTCTTCGCTCCATTCGCGCGGATGCCAGCTCATCTGCACCGTGCGGAACACCCGCTCCGGGTGCGGCATCAGGATGGTCACGCGCCCGGATGCGGCCGTGAATCCGGCCAGGCCATCGGGCGAACCGTTCGAGTTGTAGGGGAAGGTTTCGGTTGCCTTGCCGCGGTTGTCGACGAAACGCACGCAGGCCGTAGCCTTGCCTGCCTTGCTGCCTTCGGCGAACACCACGCGGCCCTCGCCGTGCGCGGCGACCACCGGGATGCGCGAGCCGGCCATGCCGCGAAACAGGATCGAGCCGGCGTCCAGCACTTCCAGCGTCACCAGCCGCGATTCGTATTGTTCCGAGGCGTTGCGCGCAAATGTCGGCCAATGCTCGGCGCCGGGGATGATGGACTTCATGTGCGCCAGCATCTGGCAGCCGTTGCACATGCCGACGGCGAATTTCGATTCGTCGGCGAAGAATGCTGCGAACTGATCGCGCAGCTCGTTGTGGTACAGGATCGACGCCGCCCAGCCGCGGCCCGCGCCCAGCACGTCGCCGTAGGAAAAGCCGCCGCACGCGGCGAAACCTGCGAACTCGGCAAGCGTGTGCCGGCCGGTCACGAGATCGCTCATGTGCACGTCCACCGCGTTGAAACCCGCGCGGGTGAACGCCGCCGCCATTTCCACCTGACCGTTGACGCCCTGCTCGCGCAACACCGCGAGGCGCGGACGCGCGCCCTTGGCGATGTACGGCGCGGCCACGTCATCCGCCGGATCGAAGGTGAGTCTGGTGTTCAGGCCCGGGTCGCCATCATCGCTGCGCCATTCGCGTTCGGCGTCGGCGCAGGCGGGGTTGTCGCGCAGGCGTTGCATCGCATGGCTGGTTTCGTGCCAGGTGTCGATCAGCTTGCGCCAGTTCCACTTGGCGACGGTTTCGTCGCCGCCGTACAGCTTGATGCCGAGCTTGGTCTTGGGTCGTGCGATCACGCGCGTCATTGCAGCCAGACCGTGCGCCTCGGTAATGGCGGCGAACGCGTCGTGGTCGTCGACGCGCACCTGCACCACTGCGCCGAGTTCTTCGTTGAACAAGGCTCGCAGCGTGCTGTCGGCCCAGCCGTCAAGAAAGATTGCCAGCCCGCAATGGCCGGCGAAGGCCATTTCCAGCAGCGTGACGATCGCGCCGCCGTCGGAACGGTCGTGGTAGGCCAGCAGCAGGTTCTTCTCGCGCGCGGCGCGGATCGTGTCGAACAGGCCGCGCAGGCGCTCGGGGCTTTCGAAATCCGGCGGCACGCCGCCGCCGCGTTCGTAGGCTTGCGTCAGCACCGAGCCGCCGAGGCGATCACGGCCGGCGCCAAGGTCGATGAGCCACAGTTCCGTATCGCCCACGTCCATCCGGAGCTGTGGCGTCAGCGCACCACGCACGTCCTCCACGCGCGCGAACGCACTGACGATCAGCGACACCGGAGCGATGGTGCGCTGTTCGCGGTCCGCATCGCGCCATAGCGTGCGCATCGACAGCGAGTCCTTGCCGACTGGAATGGACATCCCGAGCGCGGGGCACAGTTGCACCGAAACGGCTTGCACGGCGTCGAACAGCGCGGCGTCTTCGCCTTCGTGGCCGATCGCGGCCATCCAGTTGGCCGACAGCCGGACTTCTTCGAGGCTCGCGAGCGGCGCGGCGATCAGGTTGGTGATGGCTTCGCCCAGCGCCATCCGGGCCGACGCCGCGCCGTCCAGCACTGCGACCGGCGCGCGTTCGCCCATCGCCATCGCTTCGCCGGCGTACCCTTGGAAATCGGCCAGCGTCAACGCGCAATCCGCGACCGGCACCTGCCATGGGCCCACCAGTTGGTCGCGCGCGCAGAGGCCGCCGACACTGCGGTCGCCGATATGGATCAGGAACGCCTTGTCGGCGACCGCGGGCATGCGCAACACGCGCTCGATCGCTTCGTGGAGGCCGATGCCGGTGAGATCGGGAATGATGTCGAGTTGCGGCTCGATGCGGGTCGCATCGCGCTGCATGCGCGGCGGCTTGCCGAGCAGCGTCGCAAGTTCCATGTCGATCACGCGCGGATCGCGTTTCGAGCGCACCCGCAAGCGTTGTTCTTCCGTCGCGGTGCCGACCACCGCGAACGGGCAGCGCTCGCGCTCGCACAGCGCACGGAACCTGTCGAGGTCCGCCGGCTTCACGCCCAGCACGTAGCGTTCCTGCGACTCGTTGCACCAAATCTGCATGGGCGAGAGCTGCGGATCGTCCAGCGGCACCGCATCGAGGTCGATGTCGCCGCCGACGCCCGAATCGTGCAGCAATTCGGGAATCGCATTCGACAAACCACCCGCGCCGACATCGTGGATCGCGACGATGGGGCTGGTGTCGCCGAACGCGCAGCAGGCGTCGATCACTTCCTGGCAGCGCCGCTGCATTTCCGGGTTGTCGCGCTGCACCGAGGCAAAGTCGAGCGCTTCGCTGGAGGCGCCGGCCGCCATTGACGAGGCCGCGCCGCCGCCGAGGCCGATCAGCATCGCTGGCCCGCCCAGCACGATCACCTGATCGCCCGGCGCGAGCTTGTTCTTTTTCACCAGCATCGGGCGCACGTTGGCGACGCCGCCCGCCAGCATGATCGGCTTGTCGTAGCCGTGGCGCATGCCGGGCTTGGCGGTTTCGAGTTCGAACGTGCGGAAATAGCCGGCGAGGCACGGTCGTCCGAACTCGTTGTTGAAGCCGGCCGCGCCCAGCGGGCCGTCGCGCATGATCTCGAACGCGCTGGCGACGCGCGGCGGCAGCGGGCGTTCCGCTTCCCATGGCCGCGGCAAATCAGGAATGCGCAGGTGCGAGACGGAAAAGCCGGTCAAGCCGGCCTTGGGTTTGCCGCCGCGACCGACCGCACCTTCGTCGCGGATCTCGCCGCCGGATCCGGTGGCCGCCCCCGGCCATGGCGAAATCGCGGTCGGATGATTGTGGGTTTCCACCTTGATCGCGTAGGGGATCGACTCGACGTGCGTGCGCCAGACGCCATCGGCATCGGCGAAGAATCGCGCGCCGTTCGAGCCCTCGATCACCGCGGCATTGTCGCTGTACGCCGACAGCGTATAGGCGGGCGAGGTCTTGTGGGTGTGGCGGATCAGGTCGAACAGGCTGGACGATTGCTTCTCGCCATCGACCGTGAAGCTGGCGTTGAATACCTTGTGCCGGCAGTGCTCGGAATTGGCCTGCGCGAACATCACCAGTTCCGCGTCGGTCGGATCGCGGCCGAGCTTCGCGTAGTTGTCGACGAGGTAATCGATCTCGTCCGGCGCGAGCGCCAGGCCCAACGCACCATTGGCGCCTTGCAGCGACGCTTTCGCGTCATCGCCCAGCGCGACCGTGGCCAGTGGCGCGGATTCGCCGCGCAGGAAAATCTGCGGCGCATCGCTGAGCTTCAGCAGTACCGATTGGGTCATCGGGTCGTGCAAGGCGTTCGCAATGGCGGCGAACGTGGGATCGTCCGCAGCCGGCAAGTGCTCGATCAGGAATGCGGTGCCGCGTTCGACGCGTGAGACGTGGATGCCGACGTGGTGCACGATGTCGGTGGCCTTCGACGACCACGGCGACAAGGTGCCGAGCCGTGGCACCACCCACAGCGAAGCGTCCGCGGGCGGCGCTTCGGTGGCGTCGAGCACTTCAGCAAGGCGCCGGTGCAGGGTCGGCGACAGTTGCAACTTCGATTCGACGAAGTACACCTGCCGCGCGCCGCGCACGCGAATGCCCTTGGCGATCGCGCCAAGACGCAGGTTGAGTCGGTCGAGACGGAAATCCGACAGGGCGCTGCGCCCGTCGAGAACGATCATGGCGATGGGGAAACCGCAGCCGGAGGGAGCCGCTCATTATAAATGCGATCGTCCCTGCTCGCCGCGTGGCTTGGTGCCGCGCAAGCATGAGGCAGTTTGGTCAACAGGCGCCCGAACGGCTTCGGTGGCTTGGCACGCGCGAAAGCCGCTATCAGCGTGAAGGTTGGGCGGTGGGCGTGGCGTGTACCGTCTCGAGTCGCCGCAATAATTCCTGCGGATCAACGTACCCGCCCAGCACCACGCCGTTGTCGGCGATGACGGTGGGCGTGCCGTCCACACCCAGATCCATGCCGAGGTTGAAGTCGTGCGCCACCGGCGACTGGCAAGTTCCATTGTGCGGCCCCTGGCCTTCGAACGCGCGAGTCAGCGCGTCCTTGCGGTCGGATGCGCACCACACGTCCACGGCTTTCTGTGCCGACGGCGTGCCGAGCCCGCTGCGCGGCCAGAACAGGTAATCCACGGCAATCCCGAGTTTGTTGATCTCGGCGATATTGGCGTGAAATGCGCGGCAGTAAGGACAATCGATGTCGGTGAATACCGTCACCGTGTATTTCGGATTGGCCGGTGCGAAGCGGATCATCCCGGCGGGCGACAGCTTGGCGATGGCATCGCGCCGCAGGCGGTTCATCGTCAGGCTGTTGAGCGGCGTGCGGGTCTTGATGTCGAACGCGTCGCCCTGGATCACGTAGCGCCCATCGCCGGTCATGTACAGCACCTGGCCTTGCGATATCACCTGGAACAGCCCGGCGATCGGCATCGGCGCGATCTGCTGCACCTTCGCGCCGGGCGCCATCTGCGTGACCGCGGTGGTGATTGCGCTGCGCACGGCTGGCGTGACGGAACCGGCGGCGGCCGGGATGGCGCCGGCATTGGCGACTGCGACGGGGTGGTCGGAGGAACAGGCGCTCGCGGCCACGACGGCCAGCGCGAGCGCGCAAACAAGTTTCAGCATGAGGATTTTCGAAACGCGCTTGGCGCGCGAACAGGTTTGGCGGGATGCTAGCACGTGGCGCGGCGCAAAACCGTGCGCCGGATGCTCAGAACGTCAGCCACCAACAGCCACCGAATTCGGTGACACCGAAATCGCGGGTGGCGCCATCCGAGGTGGAAATTTCGAAGCCGGTGGGCGGTGGCGGCGGGGCGTCGATTGCGCCGGTCGAGGTGGCGGGGAAAGCACCGTCGAAGGGCGATCCCGCTGCGTGCACGATTGCGATGCCGGTCAGCGGCTGCTTCAGCCATTCCGTCAGCGAACGCAGCGTGCCGCGCGCGGACGCCTGGTCCATGCCGCGCCACAGGATCAACCCGGCGAATCGGTTCACGTCGTGCGTCGTGAAAGCCTCGCCGATGGCTTGCCTGAGTGCTTGCGGTGATGCTGCACAGACGTCGCCGAATGCGTTGTCCGCAGCGGTGGCATTGCCTGGAGCGGGCGCCGGATTGCCGCATGGCTGGCCAGAGAACACGGGTTCGCCGTGCGCGCCGATGCAGTGATAGATCTGCGCACGCGCCAAGGGCGCGCAGGCGGTGAGTACAAGCAGGCACAGGACTTTCGGCAGCAAACCCATGGGCGCGAGTCTAGCCGTTGCAGGCCGTGGAGCGGGTCTGGACACGGCGTTGGCATACGACACCGCGGTGTCGAATTGAAACCCGCCCTGGACCGATTTGGCCGCGGCTCCGGCGATCGTGCCGCCAACCCGAATGGGGCGCGGTGGAAAGACTCCCTACGTCACAGCGTCGAGGCGTTGCAACACCGCGGTGGTGGCGCGCGCGCGGTTCAACGTATAGATGTGCAGGCCCGGTGCACCGCCCTCGATCAAGCGTCGGCACATCGCGGCCACTACCTCGGCACCGAATTCCCGCACGGAATCCGCGTCGTCGCCATAGGCGATCATCCGCTTGCCGATCCAGCGCGGGATTTCCGCGCCGCACATTTCCGAGAAGCGTCGCAACTGCGTGAAATTCGCGATCGGCATCACGCCCGGCACGATCGGAATCGTGATCCCGGCCGCGCGCGCGTCATCCACGAACCTGAAATACGCATCGGCGTTGAAAAAGTACTGCGTGATCGCGCCATCCGCGCCGGCCTCGACCTTGGCCTTGAAATGCTTCAGGTCGGCCTGCGCATGATCCGACTGCGGATGGCATTCCGGATAACACGCGACCTCGATGTGGAAATATCCGTCGTGTTCGCGGCGCACAAAATCCACCAGGTCCGAGGCATAGCGGAAGTCGCCGGGCGACGCCATGCCCGAGGGCAGGTCGCCGCGCAATGCCACGATGCGCTTGCAGCCGAGTTCGCGGTAATCGTTCAGCAGCGCGCCGATTTCCTCGCGCGAGCCACCCATGCACGACACGTGTGGCGCGACTTCCAGCGCGTGGGTTTCGCGCAGGTGCCGCACCGTGCGGGGCGTGTGCGTCAGCGTCGAGCCGCCCGCGCCGAACGTGACGCTGACGAATTCCGGCGCCAGCGCCGCCAGCTTCGGCAACGCGCGTTCGAGTTGCGCGCGCTGCTCGTCGTTCTTGGGCGGAAAGAATTCCAGCGAGATCGGCGTCATCGGCATCCGGCGTCCATATATCTTTCTATCAAGATAGAGAGAATGATTGCAGGATGCAACGGACAGACAAAACCGCCGCGGGTACCGGCGGTTTTATGCAGGGCGGGTGACAACCCGCCGTTGATACATGATGTTCTTCGCTCGTCCCGCCCTATCGCAGGGGGCGCGACATCACGCCGCTTTCTTCCACTGGCCGAGCGCGGCCAAGCCGTTGTCGCGCGCGCGTTCGACCACGATCTTCTGCGCGGCAGCGAAGTTGCCGGTCAGGTCCTGGGCCCACAGGCGCAGTGCGGCTTGCTGCATTGCTCGGCCATAGGAGAACGACAGCGGCCACGGGTGCGGGCCGAGGCGGTTCATCGCGTTCAAGTGCGCGGTGGCGTCTTCGTCGCTCTGGCCGCCGGACAGGAACACGATGCCCGGCAACACCGCCGGCACTGCGGACTTCAGGCACAGGATGGTCGATTCGGCGACCTCCTCGATGTCGGCCTGTTCCGCGCAATCCTTGCCGGATACGACCATGCTGGCCTTCAGGATCGTGCCTTCCAGCATCACGTTGTGTTCGTACAGCGCCGAGAACAGCGAACGCAGCGTGGCTTCGGTGACTTCGTAGCAGGTTTCGATGTCGTGGTCGCCGTCCATCAGTACCTCGGGTTCGACCATCGGGACGATGCCGGCCTCCTGGCACAGCGCGGCGTAGCGCGCCAGCGCATGGGTGTTGGCGTCGATGCAGGTGCTCGAAGGCATGTCGTCGCCGATCGTGATCACCGCGCGCCACTTCGCGAACTCGGCGCCCAGCTTCACGTACTCCTCCAGTCGGCCGCGCAGGCCATCGAGGCCTTCGGTCACCAGCTCGCCCGGGAAACCCGCCAGTGGCTTGGCGCCCATGTCGACCTTGATGCCGGGGATGATGCCGGCGTCCTTCATCACCTTGGTGAACGGCACGCCGGCCTTGGTGGACTGACGGATCGTCTCGTCGTACAGGATCGCGCCGGAAATGTGTTCGGAAAGGCCGGGCGCCGTCAGCAGCATTTCGCGGTAGGCGCGACGGTGCTCTTCGCTGTCGGGCACGCCGACCGCGTCGAAACGCTTCTTGATGGTGCCCGAGGATTCGTCGATCGCGATGATGCCTTTGCCGGGCGCGACCATCGCCTGCGCGACGGCTTCCATTTGGTCGATGCTCATGCCGATTTTCCGGTGGTGTCGGTGGACCGCCGAGTATAGGCGAGCACGGGATTTTTTGCCTTTGGCTGACGGTACGAATCGAAGCGGCTGTTGTGAAAAGTCAGGCCATGGACGGTCGTTCTGGTGTCCGTCGACCAGAGCCGGGATGCTCGCGATTCGGTCACGATGACGCAGCGATCAAGGATGATCGCAGGATCAGCGATACCCGTTCGGGAAATCCGCCAAAGTGCAGGCGTCGGTGATCTGCTTTCGCGCAGCCGGATCGGCAGGCAGGTTGAACGGAATGATGATGTAGGTGAACACGGGTTCGCGCCCGACGTTGTCCTTGCCCGGCACGTAGTGCATGTCCTTGACCGCGCTGGCCGCCACCGTTTTCAGGTCGCCCGCGGGAATGGTCTTGCGCACCACGATGTCGCGGGTCACGCCGTCCGAGCCGATCATGTAGGTGACCGCCGCGCAGGTCGGCTTGCTGAGGTTCACGCCGCTGTTGGGCACGTCCACGTCCAGCGAAGTGTTGGTCATTTCCCAATAGTTGCTCAGGTCAGCCGGCTGCACCACGCGTATGTTGGTGCTGATTGCTGCCGCTGAAACGGCGGAAACGAGAAGTGCGGCGAGGGCAAGCAGGCGCTTGTTCATGGCGGGCGAAGTCGTGCGGTGCCGTCCATCATAAATCCCGCAGGCTTTCTGCGATTCCGTCCGGTCCCACGCTGAGCAGTTTCACGGTGTTGGTGCCGCCGCCGCGGCCGGTGTGGTCGCCGTGGGTCAGCAGCACGCGGTCGCCTTCGACCAGATCGCCGCGCTGGAACAGTTGTCGCACGGCTTCACGCACCACCAGCGCGGGATAGGTGTCGTGGCCGGCGAACGGGATCGGCCTGACATCGCGCAGCAGCAGCATGCGGCGGCGCGCTTCCGCGCTCGGCGTCAGCGCGTAGATCGGCACCGACGAGCGATAGCGCGACAGCCATTGCGCGGTGGTGCCCGATTCGGTCAGCGCAACGATCGCGCGAATCGGCATTTGCGTGGCCAGGAACATCGCCGCCATCGCGATGGCCTGGTCGGTGCGGTCCAGGCGGTGGGTGAGGGCGGAGATGTCTTCCGTGGGTTCGAACTGGCGTTCGGCGCCGAAGCAAATGCGGCTCATCGCGGCGACGGCGAGATCGGGGTGTTTGCCGGCCGCGGATTCGGCCGACAGCATCACCGCGTCGGTGCCGTCCAGCACCGCATTGGCGACGTCCAGCACTTCGGCGCGGGTCGGAATGGGCGATTCGACCATCGACTGCAGCATTTGCGTCGCGGTGATCACCGCGCGATTGCGCGCCAGTGATTCACGGATGATTTTCTTCTGCAAGCCCGGCAGTTCGGCGTCGCCGATTTCGACGCCGAGGTCGCCACGCGCGACCATCACCGCGTCGGAGGCATCGATGATTTCTTCCAACTTCTCGATCGCTTCGGCGCGCTCGATCTTGGCGACCAGCCAGGCATTGCCGCCAGCGTCGCGCAGCAATTTGCGTGCTTCCTCGATGTCGGCGGCACAGCGCACGAATGACACCGCGAGGAAGTCGGCACGCAGTTGCGCCGCGAGCTTGATGTCGGCGCGATCCTTTTCGGACAGCGCGTTCAGCGACAACCCGCCGCCCTTGCGGTTGAGTCCCTTGCGATCGGACAACTTGCCGCCGATCACGACCTTGCAAAGAATTTGCGCGTCTTCGACCTCACGCACTTCCAGTTCGACCAGGCCATCGTCCAGCAGCAGCTGGTCGCCTTCCTTCACGTCCTGCGGCAGGCCGAGATAACTCACGCCCACGCGCGTGGCGTCACCGGGCGCCGCGTCAGCGCGGCAATCGAGGGTAAAGTCCGCGTCGGTTTCGAGCAGCACCGGTCCGTTGGCGAATTTTTCGATGCGGATCTTGGGCCCCTGCAGGTCCGCCAGCACGCCGACTTCACGATTCAAATTCGCTGCCGCCGCATGCGCTTCGCGTGCGCGCCGCAGGTGATCCTCGGGCTTGCCGTGCGACAGGTTCAGCCGCACCACGGCCACGCCTTCGCGCAGGATATTTTCCAGCATGCCCGGCGCATCGGTGGCGGGCCCCAGGGTGGCGACGATGCTGGTGCGGCGGGTCTTGTTGTTCATTACTCCACGCTAGCACATTTGTTTACGGAACCTCGTCGTTACCGGGGAATCATCCCTCGTCATCCCGGCGCAAGCCGGGATCCAATGCCTTTCTTGCAACGTCCTGCCATGTAAAGACACTGGGTCCCGGATATCGCTGCGCGATTCCGGGATGACGAACAAAAGCAGGAGTTTCTAGAACTTCGGCTTTTCCGGCGCTTGTCGATAGCGCTCGACGGATTCGCGTATCTCCGCACGCGCGGCGGCGGCGTCGCCCCAGCCCACGATCTTCACCCACTTGCCGGATTCCAGATCCTTGTAGTGTTCGAAGAAGTGCGCGATGCGGTTGCGCCAGTGTTGCGGCGCGTCGTTGATGTCGCGGATGTGCGCGTAGCCGTTGAACACCTTGTCGTCGGGCACGACGATCAGCTTGGTGTCGTGGCCGGCCTCGTCGTCCATGTTCAACATGCCGACCGGCCGGCAGCGCACCGCCGAGCCCGCGATCAACGGCAGCGGCAGCAGTACCAGCGCATCCACCGGATCGCCGTCACCCGACAGCGTGTTCGGGATGTAGCCGTAATTGCACGGATAGCGCATCGGCGTCGACAGCACGCGATCGACGAAGATCGCGCCGGAGGCCTTGTCTACCTCGTACTTGACGGGTTCGGCGTCTTTCGGTATTTCGATGACGACGTTGATGTCGTCCGGCACATTGCGGCCGGCGGGGACGAGGTCCAGGCCCATGGGTAAAGTCCTTGAGAAAAGCCGGTCATTCTACGACAGCCCAGCACGTTCATCGCACCGCAACGAAAAGCCCTGCGAGGCGGGGCTTTTCGGAGTGCGAGGTAGGTAGATTTCGGTCGGGAGCCGTTGTTGCGGAAGTCAGGCCAGGGAAGGCCGTTCTGATGCTTGGAAACCCGGAACGATACTGGTTGAGCGTGCCTTCTGGGCGGTGCCGTGATCGGGGACGATCACTTCAACTTGTCCCACAGGAAATCGTAAGCCAGCGCGTGCATGGTCGCCGACTGCGAATTGTCGGCGCCGGCGCCGTGGCCGCCTTCGGTGTTCTCGTAGAACCACACGTTCTTGTAGCCCATCGCTTCCATCTTCGCGGCCATCTTGCGCGCCTGCGCGGGGCCGACGCGGTCGTCGCTGGTGGTGGTATAGAACAGCACGTCCGGATAGTGCATGTCGGGTTTGACATTCTGGTACGGCGAGAAGGTCTTGATGAAGGCCCATTGCTCGGGATCGTCGGGGTTGCCGTACTCGGCCATCCACGACGCGCCCGCCGACAGGTGCGTGTAGCGCTTCATGTCGAGCAGCGGCACTTCGCAGGCGATCGCGCCGTAGAGCTGCGGATACTCGGTCAGCATGTTGCCCATCAGCAGGCCGCCGTTGCTGCCGCCTTCCGCGCCGAGGTGTTGCGGCGAAGTGACGCCGCGCTTGATCAGGTCTTGCGCGACCGCGGCGAAGTCCTGGTAGGCCTTCGGGCGATTGGCCTTGAGTGCGGCCTTGTGCCATGACGGACCGTATTCGCCGCCGCCGCGGATGTTGGCGACGACATACACGCCACCGCGTTCCAGCCACGCGCGCCCGATCGAGCCGGAGTAGTGCGGCAGCAGCGATACCTCGAAGCCGCCGTAGCCGTATTCCAGGGTGCGGTTGCTGCCATCCAGCTTGATGTCCTTCGGTGCGATTTCGAAGTACGGCACGCGGGTCCCGTCTTTCGAAGTCACGAAATGCTGGCTGACCTCGAATTTCGAGGCGTCGAAGAACGCGGGCTCCTGCTTGATCTTCTTGGCGGGCTGGCTGCCCAGCACGCCGCGTTCCAGCGATGGCGGATCGAGAAAGCCGGTAACGGTGAGCCAATACTCATCGGAATGATCTGGGTCGGTATCGACCACCGCGACGGTGCTGAACTTCGGCGCGCCCGGCAGCGCCTGGTGTGTCCACGCGCCATTGCCGGACGTCGGAGGCGTCAGTACATCGAGCCGGCTCTTCACGTCGTCCAGCACGTCGAGGATGACGTGATGCTGCGTCCACGAATACCCGGCGAGCGCGGTGTGCGCGTCGGGCGTGAACAGCGCGGTGAAGTCGCGCTTGCCGGCCATGAAATCGTCGAAGCCCATCGCGATCAGCGCACCGGCGGGCCAGGTCTTGCCGCCGGTCGTCCACGGTGACTTCGTCTGCACCACCAGCCATTGGCGATGCACGTCGGCGTTGGCGTCTTCCGGCACGTCGACCTTGGCGAGCTTGCCGCTCTTGCGCAGATACATGTCACCGTGGAAGAAATCCTTCTGCACGGAAACGAAGTCGCGCTCGTAACCCTTCGTGCGATCGTGATACGCACCGATCGCGAGATCGGTCGGCTTGCCTTCGTACACTACCTTCGCCGCCGAGAGCGGGGTGCCGCGCGTCCATTCCTTGACGATCCGCGGGTAGCTGGATTTCGTCATCGAACCCGGGCCGAAGTCGGTGCCCACGTACACGTGGTCGGCGTCGATCCAGCTGATCTCGGTCTTCGCGACCGACAGGAAGAAGCCGCCCTTGACGAACGCTTTCCCCGGCAGATTGAATTCGCGCACTTCCACCGCGTCGCCGCCGCCGGGCGACAGCCGCACGAGACAATGCACGTAGTCGGGCTTCATGCATTCGGCGCCCTTGAACACCCACTTCTTGCCTTCGGCCTTGTTGAGGGCGTCGATGTCGAGCACCGTTTCCCATCTCGGATCGGCCTTTTCGTACTCGGCCAATGTGGTGCGTCGCCAGATGCCGCGCGGATGCACCTTGTCCTGCCAGAAGTTGTAGAGATAGTCGCCCATCCGCCGCACATATGGAATGCGCGCCTCGGAATCCAGCACCTCGAGGATTTCGCCGCGGGTCTTGTCGAACTCCGGCGACTCCATGAAGGCCTTCTTGGTGCCGGCATTTTGCGCGTGCACCCAATCCAGAGCGCGCGCATCATGGCTGGGTTCGAGCCACAGGTAGGGATCGTCCGAAGCTGCGGTCGCCGCCGCGCCGCTCGATGTCGCTGGTGGTTGTGCCAGTGCCATGCCTGAAATCGTGACGCCCAAGGCCATAATCGTGCAGAAGGTCTTCATGGTTGCCGTTCCCCGTGGATCCCCGCCCGAGTGTCGCGTGACCGGCGTCGGGGCGCGTGTGACGAAAGTCATGCGGCCAAACAAAAAGCCCCGCAGGTGCGGGGCTTTTGATTCAAGGCTGCAACGTCGATCAATGCACCATGAGCAGCGGGATGATCAGGAGCGCCACGATATTGATGATCTTGATCAACGGGTTCACGGCCGGGCCGGCAGTGTCCTTGTACGGATCGCCCACGGTGTCACCGGTCACCGCGGCTTTGTGGGCTTCGGAACCCTTGCCGCCGAAGTTGCCATCCTCGATGTACTTCTTGGCATTGTCCCAGGCGCCGCCGCCGGCGGTCATCGAGATGGCCACGAACAGGCCGGTGACGATGGTGCCGATCAGGACGCCACCCAGCGCCTTCGGGCCCAGGATCAGGCCGACCAGGATCGGCACGACCACCGGCAGCAAGGACGGGATGATCATTTCCTTGATCGCCGACTTGGTCAGCATGTCCACGGCGCGGTCGTACTTGGGCTTGCCAGTGCCTTCCATGATGCCCTTGATCTCGCGGAACTGGCGACGGACTTCCTCGACCACGGCGCCCGCGGCGCGGCCGACCGCTTCCATCGCCATCGCCCCGAAGAGATACGGAATCAGGCCGCCGATCAGCAGGCCGATGATCACCATGTGGTCGGACAGGTCGAATGTGAATACCTGACCGGGGTTGTTGGCCGCCAGGTTGTGCGTGTAATCGGCGAACAGCACCAGCGCCGCCAGCGCCGCGGAACCGATGGCATAGCCCTTGGTGACCGCCTTGGTGGTGTTGCCGACCGCGTCCAGCGGATCGGTGACGCCACGCACCTCGGCCGGCAGGTCGGCCATCTCGGCGATACCGCCGGCGTTGTCGGTGATCGGGCCGTAGGCATCCAGCGCCACGATCATGCCGGTCATCGACAGCATCGCGGTGACGGCGATGGCGATGCCGTACAGACCTCCGAAATGGAAAGCGGTCCAGATCGCCGCGCAGATTGCCAGCACCGGCCAGGCCGTCGCTTTCATCGAAACGCCGAGGCCGGCAATGATGTTGGTGCCGTGGCCGGTGGTCGAAGCCTTGGCGATGTGCTGCACCGGCTTGTAGTCGGTACCGGTGTAGTACTCGGTGATCCATACGATCAGGCCGGTCAGGATCAGCCCGCTCAGCGAACAGTAGAACAGCGCATTGCCGGAGATCGTCACGCCGTCGTCGCCGGTCAGTCCGGCCGGGAACATTGAGTGGGTGATGAACCAGAACGCGATCGCCGCCAGCACCGCCGAGACGATCACGCCCTTGTACAACGCGCCCATGATCGAGCCGCCCTGCTTCACGCGCACGAAAAAAGTGCCGATGATCGAGGCGATGATCGAGGCTGCGCCGAGGACAAGCGGATACAGCACCGCATCCGGATTGGCGACGAATGCCAGCCCGCCCAGCAGCATGGTGGCGACCACCGTCACCGCGTAGGTCTCGAACAGGTCGGCGGCCATGCCGGCGCAGTCGCCGACATTGTCACCGACGTTGTCGGCGATCACCGCCGGGTTGCGCGGGTCGTCTTCGGGGATGCCGGCCTCGACCTTGCCCACGAGGTCCGCGCCGACGTCCGCGCCCTTGGTGAAGATGCCGCCGCCCAGGCGCGCGAAGATGGAGATCAGCGACGAACCGAAGGCCAGGCCGACCAGCGCATGCAGCGCCGCTTCGCCGGTGTAGCCGAAGTGCGGCAGAATCATGAAATAACCGGTGACGCCCAGCAGCGCCAGGCCCACCACCAGCATGCCGGTGATGGCGCCGCCGCGAAACGCCACGTTCATGGCCGGGCCGATGCCGTGGCGCGCCGCCTCGGCGGTGCGCACGTTGGCGCGCACCGAGACGTTCATGCCGATGTAGCCGGTGGCGCCGGACAGGATCGCGCCAATGGCGAAACCGATCGCCGTGGCCCAGTTGAGAAAGAAGCCGACCAGCATGAACAGCACGACGCCGGCGATGGCGATGGTCCCGTACTGGCGGTTCAGATAGGCGCGCGCGCCTTCCTGGATGGCGCCCGCGATTTCGCGCATGCGCTCGTTGCCCGACGGCTGCTTCATGATCCAGCCGGTCGACACGACGCCGTAGAGAATCGCGATGATCGCGCAACCCAGCGCGATCCATAATCCGTACTGTTCCAGCATTGGGACAACCCCTTCAGCGCAAACCCGCAACGGGCATTCCCGCAAGTATAGCGCGGGTCCCGCGGCTGACCAGTGCGCTGGGCCTTTCATCGGGGCGGTCCGAGGGGCCTAAAATGCGGGTTCCAGGCGCATGTCGCGATTCGAAGGGACCAGCAAAAAAATGACCGACCATCGACTTGCCGCGCGTCGTGCGGCTTTCCGCAAGCTGCACGAATCCGGTTGCTTCCTGATCCCGAATCCATGGGACGCGGGTTCCGCGCGCGCGCTGGAGCGGCTGGGTTTCAAGGCGCTGGCGACGACCAGCTCGGGTTTCGCGTGGTCGCGTGCGCATGCCGACAACATGATGGATGTCGAGGCGGTGTTGGCGCATTGTCGCGAAATCGTCCAAGCCACCGGCTTGCCGGTCAACGCGGATTTCGAGGATGGTCATGCGCGCGAAATCGACGCCCTGCGGAAGAACGTGCGCCGTTGCATCGAGACCGGCGTGGCGGGATTGTCGATCGAGGATTCCACGGGCGACGCATCGCAGCCCTTGTACGAATTCGAGGAAGCGGTGGCGCGCATGCGCGCGGCACGTGCGGCGATCGACGCATCGGGCGAGGACGTGGTGTTGATCGGCCGCGCCGAATGTTTTCTGGTTGGTCATGCCGAGCCATTGAATGAATCGATCAGGCGCTTGCGGGCCTACGCGGAAGCCGGCGCCGATTGCCTGTACGCGCCGGGCGCCGGCCAGGCGGAGCAGATACGCGCGATCGTCGACGCGGTCGCGCCGAAACCGGTGAACGTGCTGGTGGGGCGATCGGTGCCCTTGTCCCTGCAGGATTTTGCAAAGCTTGGCGTGCGCCGCGTCAGCGTGGGCGGTGCGCTGGCCGGTTCGGCGTGGGGCGGATTCCTGCGCGCCGCACGCGGTTTGGCGAATGGCCGGTTCGACGGTTTCGCCGACAACGCCAGTCACGGTGAATTGAACGACCTGTTTGCGTCGTAGGTCGGGCCCGATCCGCGCTTATTCAGGTCGCGCTGGATCTGCCTTGTTGAAGTCCGCATGTCGATTCGGAACCGTTGGGCTCCGCCGGATGAAGCCCGGCTCGGCGCCAACCTACACGTCGAGTACCGGCAACTTTGGCTTCACCGCCACGTTTTTCAGCGTGACGTATTCAGGCAAACCGCTCCGGTCGTAGGGCGGCGGCGCTTCGCCGCGAATCAGGGGCGACAGGTATTTGCGTGCGGCGGCGGTGATGTGGAAGCCGTCCTTCGAGACGAATGCGCGCGGCAGTTTCTTTTCGCGATTGGCGATCTTGTCGAGCTTTGCGGTTTGGATTTTCCAGCGATACGGTGAATCGGAGGTGCGCGCAATCACCGGCATCACCGCGTTTTCGCCTGCGAGCGCCAGTTCCACCGCCGCCTTGCCCACCGCGAGCGCCTGGTCGAGGTCGGTCTTCGACGCGATGTGGCGTGCCGAGCGTTGCAGGTAATCGGGCATGGCCCAGTGGGTCTTCAGTTTCAACTTGTCGCGCACCATGCCGGCCAGCGCCGGCGCGACCCCACCCAGTTGGGTGTGCCCGAACGCATCGGTGCCGGCGTGCGCATCGGCGACGAACTTGCCGTCGGCGTACTTGATGCCTTCGCTGGCCGCGATCACGCAGCAGCCCACGCGATCGACCGTTTCACGCACGCGCGCGAGGAATTTCTCCGGATCGAATTCGAGCTCGGGAAACAGGATGATGTGCGGCGCGTCATCGGAGCCTTCGCCGGCGAGCCCTGCGGAGGCTGCAATCCAACCGGCATGCCGGCCCATCACCTCCATCACGAACACCTTGGTGGAGGTGTCCATCATCGACATCACGTCCAGCGCGCATTCGCGCAAGGACACCGCCGTGTATTTGGCGACCGAGCCGAAACCGGGACAGCAGTCGGTGACGGCGAGATCGTTATCGACGGTTTTCGGCACGCCGATGCAGCGGATGTCGTAGCCCATCGCCTTGCCGAGCCTCGACAGCTTCAGCGCGGTATCGGCTGAATCGTTGCCGCCGTTGTAGAGGAACCAGCGGATGTCGTGGGCGCGGAAGACTTCGATCAGGCGTTCGTAACGCGCGCGATCGTCTTCCAGGGATTTCAGCTTCACCCGGCACGAGCCGAATGCGCCGCCGGGCGTGTGCGCGAGTCCGCGGATCGCGGCCGGCGTTTCTTTGGTGGTGTCGATCAGGTCCTCGCGCAGCGCGCCGAGGATGCCGTTGCGCGCCGCGTAGACCGTGACCTTGTGTTTGCGGCAGGTTTCGATCACCGCCGCGGCCGTTGCATTGATCACGGCCGTGACCCCGCCGGACTGCGCGTACAATAGCTTGCCCGGTGATGCCGGGCCTGTCGTTTTCGGGGTCGCGTGCATGCGGGGTTCCGTTCCTGGCGCGGCGTTGACGGGGTGGTTGCGCAGCCGTTAGCGTAACCCGCCAATCGGCAACTTGTAATGAAGGCGCCGCAACTGCTGCGGGCCGACGAAGGAAAGGCATGCGCATCGTATTGCTCGGCGCGCCCGGATCGGGCAAGGGCACCCAGGCCAAGCGGTTGAAGGTGGAACTCACGCTGGCGCACATCTCCACCGGCGATCTGCTGCGCGCGGCCGTCAAGGCCGGCACCCCGCTGGGCTTGCAGGCGAAAGCCGTGATGGAGGCGGGGCAACTGGTTTCCGACGACATCGTTCTGGGGCTGCTGGAAGAGCGCCTCGCGCAGCCCGACACGCAACCCGGTTTCATTCTGGATGGCTATCCACGCAACATCGCGCAGGCGAACGCGCTGGATGCGTTGCTGACGCGCGTCGGCCAGCCGTTGCATGTGGTGGTGAAGCTGAACGTGCCCGATGCGGATATCGTCAAGCGCTGCGAGATCCGGTTCGAGCAGGAACATCGTGCCGACGACAATCCCGAAACGGTGCGCAAACGTCTTGCCGTGTATGCAGAACAGACCGCGCCGGTGGCCGATTTCTATGCGCGGCGTGGACTGCTGACCGAAATCGACGGCGTCGGCACCATCGAAGCGATCGGCGATCGCGTACTCGCCGCGTTGCGTGCACGCGCCAGCGCGTGATCTTGCACGAATTCCTCGCCAGTGTGCGCGATATCTGCCTGTTCCGGCGCGGGCCGGAGAACATGCCGTATTCGCCGCGATTGCTGGTCGCGCTGCTGGTGGCTTGCGGCGCGCTGCAGGTGGCGTTCAACCTGCATGATGGCGTCAAACCCGCGCTGATCGCCGGGGCGTTCGTCGGCGGTTTGGCAATGGTCTGGCTGGTGTTCCTGTTGTTGCGTGGCGCCAGCAAGTCGGAACGTTTCGTGCAGACGACCAGCGCCCTGGCGGCGGTGTACCTGTTGTTCGGACTGGCCAAGAACTTGCTTACGCTGCTGCTTCCGGTGAAAGCTTGGCAGCAGCAGATGATGGCCGATCCAACGCATTTGCCGGAGGTGACCGGCCATCAGGCGCCGGTGATGTTCGCGATTGCGGCGCTGGTGATCTGGCAATTCTGCGCGTGGGTCGGCGTGTTGCGTCGGGCGCTGGAAATTCCGGTGGCCGGCGGCGTGCTGGTGTTTCTGCTGCTGGTCTTCGTGAATTTGATCGTCGCGGCGCTGGTTGCCGGCGTGATCGGCGTGTCCTGAGGGTTCTCGGAAAGACATGCGCATCCACATCCTCGGCATTTGCGGCACGTTCATGGGCGGCATCGCGGCCTTGGCACGCGAGCTGGGCATCGAGGTGGAGGGCTCCGACGCCAATGTTTATCCGCCGATGAGTGATCAATTGCGCGGGCTGGGCATCACGCTGCAGGAAGGCTGGTCCGTCGAGCACCTGAAGCCGGCACCGGATTTGGTCGTGGTGGGCAACGCGCTGTCGCGCGGCAACCCTTCGGTCGAGTACATGCTGGACGCCGGCTTGTCGTATATCTCCGGTCCGCAGTGGCTGGGCGAGAACGTGTCGCGCGGCCGCGAAGTGCTGGCCGTGGCGGGCACCCACGGCAAGACCACCACCAGCAGTCTCCTGGCGCATCTGCTCGATGCCGCGGGTTTGGCACCCGGGTTCCTGATCGGCGGCGTGCCGGGAAACTTCGGGGTGTCGGCGAGGCTGGGTGCTCTTGGACCCCTCTCCCCGAAGCGAGAAGGAAACAATGAGTCGCCTGCGGCGGCCCCGTTTGTTCTGGAGGCCGACGAATACGACACGGCGTTCTTCGACAAGCGTTCGAAATTCGTCCACTACCGCCCGCGCGTCGCGATCCTCAACAATCTCGAATACGACCATGCCGACATCTTTCCCGACGTGGCCGCGATCCAGCGCCAGTTCCATCATCTGGTGCGCACGGTGCCTGGCAATGGGCGCCTGGTCGTCAATGCGGAAGACGAACGGCTGAAGGAAGTGCTGGCGATGGGGTGCTGGACGCCGGTGGAAACCTTCGGTATCGATGCGGGCGACTGGCGGGCGCGGATGATCGAACCCGACGGTTCCGCGTTCGCGGTGGTCCGCAAGGGTGAAACCCTCGGCGAAGTGCGCTGGAATCTACTAGGCCGCCACAACGTGATGAACGCACTCGCCGCATTGGCCGCGGTGAACGCGGCGGGCGTCGATCCACGCGTGCTGCTGCCAGCCTTCGCGACCTTCGAGAGCGTCAAACGACGGATGGAGTCACTGGGTGAGGTGAACGGCGTGCAGGTGTACGACGATTTCGCGCATCATCCAACGGCGATCGCTACGACGCTGGCGGGCCTGCGCGCAAAGGTCGGCAGTGCGCGCATCGTGGTGGCGCTGGAGCCGCGTTCCAATTCCATGCGCGCCGGCGCGCATGCCACGGCACTGGCGCCCTCGCTGGCCGATGCCGACGCGGTGGTGCTGCTGCAGCGTCCCGAAACGCCGTGGGATGTCGGACGCGTGATCACCGCGTTGGGCGGGCGCGGGTCCGCGGCCGCGTCGGTCGATGCGCTGCTCGCTGCGCTGCGCCTCAACGTGCGTGCCGGCGACCACGTGGTGTTCATGTCCAATGGTGGTTTCGAGAACGCGCCGCGCCGTTTTCTGGATGCGTTCCGGGCCGGCTAGACTCGGGGCGTGAAGCGCCACGAGATCCCGTTGTTCCCGCTCAACGCCGTGCTGTTCCCGGGCAGCACGCTCGGGCTGCGCATTTTCGAAGCGCGTTATCTCGACATGGTGCGCGAGTGCGCGCGCGCCGGGCGCGGTTTCGGCGTGTGCCTGATCATGCAGGGTCAGGAGGCCGGCGAGCCGGCGCTGCCGGCCGCGGTCGGCACGTTGGCGAGCATTGTCGATTTCGACACGCTGCCCGATGGCCTGCTGGGCATCAGCGTCACGGGCGGCGCGCGTTTTCGGGTACAGAAATCGCGCATCCGCGGCAACGGGCTGGTGATCGGTGAAGTACGCGAATGGCCGGACGAACCCGTGGTGCCGGTGCCGATCGAGTTCTCGCTGCTGCCCGCGATCCTGGAACGCTTGGCCGAACAAGCAGGGCTGTCTTGGCGGAACGGTCCGCGCGAACGTTACGACGACGCCACTTGGGTCGGTTTCCGGCTGGCGGAGCTCCTGCCGCTGGGCGATGCCGAGCGCCAGCATTTGCTGGAAGTCACCGATCCCATGGATCGGCTGACGGCGCTGCGCGATGCGATGCCCCGGTTTCAAAAACCTTGAGCGGCGGCAGGGCGAGTGTCCATATAGTAGCCTTTAGACATATAAGAATGCATTATGTGTGTAAAAAGCTCATGATGGTCGAGTCGTCATCGGACGACTCATCCTCAGGAGACCCGCATGAAATCACTTTCAATCGCTTGCACGCTCGCGCTCGGCCTTGCCATCGCCGCCCCGTCGTCGGTTCTTGCCGCCCAACCGGCCCAAGCCGCCGCATCCGCTTCGGCCACCGCGCCCGCGGCGCCACAATTGCACCAGGCGATGCGCTCGCTGTGGCATGGCCACATCGTGGCGACCCGCGATTACGCACTGGCCGTGCACGCCGGCAACCAGGCCGACGAAAAGAAATCTGCTGACGCCGTGGTTGCCAACGCCAAGCAAATTTCCAACGCGGTGGCGGGTTTCTACGGCCAGGCAGCGGGCGACGGCTTGTTGAAATTGCTGGCCGGGCATTGGGGTGGCGTGAAGGCACTGACCGATACCACCAAAGCTGGCGATACAGCCGGCGAACAGAAGGCCATGAACGATCTGGCGGCCAATGGCACGGCGATCGCGAAATTCCTGGCCGGCGCCAACCCCAACTGGACCGAAGGGGCTCTGCAGGGTGCGCTGATGATGCACGTCAACGACCACAAGACCCAGCTCGACGAAATGATGTCCAATGCGCCGGCGGCCCAGCAGGCGAAGTCCTGGACCGAAATGCAGCATCACATGAACATGATTGCGGACGTGCTGGCAGACGGCATCGCCAAGCAGTTCCCGAACAAGGCGCACTGATCGGATGAAGCGCGCGGCTGCCCTGCGCCAACTCGGTGATACCCAGCAGAAGCTGCTGCGCAAGCTGCTGCTTTCGCCGCAGGGTGTGACGGTGGAAGCGTTGTGCCAGGCGGTCGGCATTACCCACAATGCGGTCAGGCAGCACCTGACCGCATTGCTGGCGCAGGGCTTCGTCGCGCGTGGCGAAGCGATTCCCAGCGGCGGTCGTCCACGCGCGTGTTTTGTCTTGATGCCCGCCGGGCGCGAATTGTTTCCGCGCAATTACGCGTTGATGGCCGGTGGCATGCTGGAATATCTGTACGCGCACGGGGGCGTCGCGGCGGTGCAGGCCATGCTGGCCGACATGGGTGCGAAGCTCGGCAACGATGCCGCCGAACGCATTGCGTCCGCGGCTGGTCCGGACGAAGCCGCGCGCCTGCTGGCCGAACAAATGGATGCGCTGGGATACGAAGCGCAAGCCGTGGAGGCGGACGGGCACGTGGAAGTCGAAGCGTGGAACTGCGTGTTTCATTCGCTGGCCAAAACGCATCCCGACGTATGCCGATTCGACTTGGCTTTCATGAGCGCCGCGACCGGTCGTCCAGTGCAGCGCACGCAGTGCATGTTGCATGGAGCGCCCGCTTGCCGTTTTCGGGTTGGATTGCCGGGGAAAGCTGTCAATCCAATCGAAGCCGCTGTTGTGAATAGTCGGGCCAGGGAAGGCCGTTCTAATCTCACCTGACCGAAAGTATTGGTGTTGGCAGGTAGTTCGAGCGAAAGCGGCGATCAGGGACGATCGCACAAACAATGTGCGAGATCCTCGATCAGGTCATCGGCATCTTCCAGCCCTACCGACAGCCGCACCAATCCGGGCGGTGAATGCGTGTGCGCGCCTTCGGACGAAGCGCGATGCTCGATCAGGGATTCGCAGCCACCCAGGGATGTCGCGTTGGTGAAGATTTTCGTGCCGCGTGCGAGCGCCAGCGCCGCGTCGTAGCCACTGCGCAACTCCACGCTCAGCATCGCGCCGAAGTCGCGCATCTGATGCTTCGCGATCGCGTGACCCGGATGGGTCGGCAGGCCCGGCCAGTTCACGCGTTCGATGGCGGAATGCGCGGCCAGGAATTCGGCCACCTTGCGGGCGTTCGCGCAGTGCATCGCCATCCGCGCCGGCAGCGAGCGACAGCCGCGCAGGGTCAGCCACGCGCTGAACGGCGAAAGGATCGCCCCGGTGAGCAGGCGTCGCGCCGCGATCCGCTCGGCGAAGTCGTCGTTTTCCGCGAAGATCAGCGCGCCGCCCAGCACGTCGCTGTGGCCGCCGAAATACTTGGTGGTCGAATGCATCACGACATCTGCGCCGAGCTCGAGCGGGCGTTGCAGGACCGGCGTCGCGAAGGTGTTGTCGCAGGCCAGGCGCGCGCCGGCGGCGTGCGCGATCTTCGTCATCTCGGCGAGATCGCTGATCCGCAGCCGGGGATTCGACGGCGACTCCGCCCACAGCAGCGCGACGCCGCCTGCGCAGGCCGCGCGCACGGCATCGAGATCGGTGGTGTCGACCGTGATCACCTCGACGCCGCGCTCGGGCAGCACGTCGGTCACGTAGCCGCGCGTACCGACATAGCAATCCTCGGGTACCACCACGGTTTGCCCGCGCTGCAGCGTATCCAGCACTGCGGCGACCGCGGCCATGCCGGACGCGAATGTCAGGGCGCGTGCGCCGCCTTCCAGCGCCGCGAGTGCGGTTTCGAGCCGACACTGGGTCGGATGATCGTCGCGCTGATAGCTGAAGGTGTCCGGTTCGCCATCGGTGCGGTGCACGAATGTGGTGGAAAGCTGGATCGGCGGCGCCACCGCACCGGTGGCGGGATCGGGTTCCGCGCCGGCGTGCACCGCCAGTGTGTCGAACTTCTGGGCCATGCGGCGTCTCCAAAGAAGGGCGTCAGGTTCACTTTCTGAGCGGCTCGTGCTGCCTTACCGTGATCGGGAGGAAGTGAACCTGACCCCCCTTCCCCAAGATAATGCACACTGGCGAGGAGAAGAAATGAAATACCTGCACAGCATGGTGCGCGTGCGCGATCTCGACGCGTCGCTGCGGTTTTATTGCGAAGGATTGGGCCTGCGGGAAGCGCGGCGCAAGGAAGTGCCGCAAGGCAAGTACACGCTGGTGTTCCTGTCGGCGCCCGACAGCCCCGAAGCCGAAATCGAGCTGACGTACAACTGGGATTCAAACGAGGATTACGGCTCCGCGCGCAACTTCGGTCACCTCGCATTTCTCGTCGACGACATTTATGCGACCTGTGCGCAGCTGCAAAAAATGGGTGTCGCCATCAACCGGCCGCCGCGGGACGGCCACATGGCGTTCGTGCGCTCGCCCGACCTGATCTCGATCGAGTTGCTTCAGAAAGGCGACGCGTTGCCGCCGGCGGAGCCTTGGGTGTCGATGCCGAATACCGGCGTCTGGTGAGGTGGCAAGAAGGGGGTCAGGTTCACTTTCTGAGCGATCTGCGCCCCTGCCGCGACCATGGGAAAGTGAACCTGACCCCCTTCTTTGCTTTATGCAGCGGCTGCAGCGAACCCGGCGCGCGCGGCATCCAGCGTCTCCGCGATCACGTCATCGCCGTGCGCCATGGACATGAAGCCGGCCTCGAACGCGCTGGGCGCGAAATATACGCCGCGATCCAGCATCGCATGAAAAAACCGGTTGAAGGCCTGGCGATCGCACGCCATGGCTTGTGCAAACGTTTCGACTTTTTCGGTACTGAAGAAAATGCCGAACATGCCGCCCGCGCGATTCGCCGAGAAGGGCACGCCGGCCTCGCGCGCTGCGGCCAGCAAGCCGTCCGTGAGCGCTTGCGTCTTCAGCGACAGGCGCCCGTGAAATCCGGGTTCGCGGACCAGGTCCAGCATCGCCAAACCTGCCGCCATCGCGACCGGATTGCCGGAGAGCGTGCCGGCTTGATAGATCGGGCCGGCCGGGGCGATCTGCTCCATCAAGTCGCGGTGGCCGCCGTAAGCGCCCACCGGCATCCCGCCACCGATGATCTTGCCGAGCGTCGTGAGGTCGGGCGTGATTGCGTACAGCGACTGCGCACCGCCGGCCGCGACGCGGAACCCGGTCATCACCTCGTCGAAAACCAGCAGCGCGCCGTCGCGCGTGCACAGGTCGCGCAGTGTCTGCAAGAAGCCGGGTCGCGGCGGCACGCAATTCATGTTGCCGGCCACGGGCTCCACGACGACGCAGGCAATGGTCGTGCCCATCGCATCGAACAGCGCGCGCGCGGCTTCGATGTCGTTGTAGGGCAGCGTGATGGTGAGATCGGCCAGTGCCTTCGGCACGCCGGGCGAATCCGGCACGCCCAGCGTCAACGCGCCGGACCCGGCCTTCACCAGGAACGAATCGCCATGGCCGTGATAACAGCCTTCGAATTTCACGAAGCGCTCGCGGCCGGTCGCGCCGCGCGCGAGGCGGAGCGCCGACATTGTGGCTTCCGTGCCGGAATTGACGAAGCGCACCATTTCAATCGACGGCATCAGTGCATGGATGGCGTCGGCCAGTTCCGCCTCCGCCGCACATGGCGCGCCGAAAGAAAGGCCATCGCGCACCGCGCGCTCCACGGCTTCGCGCACATGCGGATGATTGTGGCCTGCGATCATCGGACCCCACGAGTCGACGTAGTCGATGTAGCGCTTGCCTTCGACGTCCCACAGGTACGGGCCGTCGGCGCGCGCGACGATGAACGGTTCGCCGCCGACCGACTTGAACGCGCGTACTGGCGAGTCGACTCCGCCGGGAAGGACGTTCAGGGCGCGCTGAAACAGGTCGTGATTGCTGGTCATCAAAGGGTTCGCAGCTCGTGAAAGAAGAAGAATGGGGCCAGGTTCACTTTCTCAAGGGTTTTTCCGGATGGACGAACGGCACGCTGGAAAGTGAAGCTGACCCGATGCCGTTGACGCTTCAGTGCGGACGATTCATTGCTTGATCGGATTTGATCCGCTTCTGTCCGTGCCAAAAAGCTCTACGTATCGCCGTGCTGCGGCACGAATGTCGCTCGCGCCGAACACGCCGGAGACGATCGCCAAGTAATCGGCGCCCGCCGCGATCAGCGATCCGCCATTTTCGTGGGTGATGCCGCCGATCGCCACCAGAGGCAAGTCGATTCCGCGTGCGTCGCGCAAAAGATCGGGCGTGGCGTGGCGCGCGCCGGGTTTGGTGGTCGAGAGAAAAAACGCGCCGAAGGCGAGGTAGTCGGCGCCTGCCGCGGCGGCATCCTGCGCGCGCTGCAGCGAGTCGTAGCAGGAGACGCCAATGATCGCCCCGGAGCCCAAGGCGGCGCGTGCGTCGCCAATCGCCTCGTCGTCTTCGCCCAGGTGCACGCCCGCAGCGCCACTGGCACGGGCAAGTTCGACATCGTCGTTGATGATCAACGGCACCGCAAAGGCCCGGCACAGCGCTGCCAGTTCCTGCGCTTCGCGCAGCCTGCGCCCGGCATCTCCGCTCTTGTCGCGGTACTGCAGCATCGCCGCGCCGCCTTGCAGCGCCGCGCGGGCGACCGCCACCAGATCGTCACGCGGCCCATCGGTGATGGCGTAAAGCCCCGTTCCAAGCCTGGCTGGCGGCTGGCGATCCGGGAACTGTGGGTGTCGTGGCATCGGGGATTTGACTTGCGTCAAGGGTTCGCTTTCATGCGGGCGCGCAACTTGCGACAATAGAGAGCATCACCTTTTGCGTCACCTGCCATGAATGCTTCTGCCGAAACCGTCGTCGCCTATCGCAAATTCATGTGCGTGGTGTGCGGCTTCATCTACGACGAGGAAGCCGGTCTTCCGGAAGAAGGCATCGAGCCCGGCACCCGCTGGGAAGACATTCCCGATACCTGGACGTGCCCGGACTGCGGCGTCACCAAGGATGATTTCGAGATGATCGAGATCGAGTGAGATCAGATGCCTGATCTCGTTCGCCATCCCGGTCATGGATTGGCCGGACCTGGATACAGGGACGTGCAGAGCCGCCATTTCCTTGCCCCAATTGGGTCATCCCAGGTTCACGCGCGCGTGCTTGGATGAATCCGTCATTGGGGCAAGGAGACCCGAGGTGCGCGAATTCGTTCCGTTCGACGACCGCTGGTTCGATGATGATCCGCCGGGAGCCTTGGTGCCGTTGCCCGCCAATTTCACCTGCGTACACGCCGGGGATGGCGCCTTTCACTGGGTGCCCGCGGGCACGTCGGAAAAAGTGATCACGTCGCCCGTGCGCAAACCCAGTTCTGCCGCCGTGCCGGCGTTCAGCTCCAGCACGTAACGCGCGGGCGCGGTACTGGCATACACCGGGCACGGATCCGACTTGCATGGCGGCACGTTGGCGCGGATGGTCACCAACCGGTGCGCCTCGTCGAAAAACAGCATGTCCAGCGGAATCAGGGTATCTTTCATCCAGAAGGTGAGAGGCTGTGCACGCGGGAACACGAACAGCATGCCGTGATCCGCGGGCATGGAGGTGCGGTCCATCAATCCGCGTGCCTGCTCCTCGGGCGTCGCCGCGATTTCCACGCTGAAACGATGGTCACCGAGCGTCACATTGGGACTGCGCGCGGAGGCAGGCGCGGCGGCGCACGCGGCACACGCCAGCGCTACGGCGAGGACGGGCGAAAACAACCGGGAAATGTTGCGCATCCGAACTCCATTCCGTCGCTGAAAGCCGCAGTGTAGCGCGGTCTGCGCGCGATCTCTTCCAAATCGAAATCGATCACGCTATCCTTGTCGGCCCGCGACGGACGAAGTCGGTTCGCGCGGGTCGCGGGGCTCGGAGATTTTCTTCGACGATTGTTGACAGCCCCGGAAGATTCGCTACAATGGGCGGCTCGCGAGACGAAATGTCACGCGACGCGAAACCGGAAGGTTTCGCACCGCATCAGTTCATTGACAGTGTGCACAGGTGACTTGTGTGGGCGGCTTGCAGGTGGATGAAAGTTCATCGATGCAAGACGTCCAAACCTTTGAACCTTAGTGATTCAGCGATGAATTGCGAGTTCAGGGTTCGGACTCTACTCAGAATAGACAGCCTTCGGGTTGTCGAAACCTTAAGTGAAGAGTTTGATCCTGGCTCAGATTGAACGCTGGCGGCATGCCTAACACATGCAAGTCGAACGGCAGCATGAGAGAG
>Ga0207667_10000631_pt1 | contig 45579 bp, 37 predicted proteins | sample KBSCornC52_FD_184301 | JGI IMG/M metagenome (GOLD analysis project Ga0207667, IMG submission 184301) | Corn rhizosphere microbial communities from Kellogg Biological Station, Michigan, USA - KBS Corn C5-2 (SPAdes) (version 2) | ecosystem: Host-associated > Plants > Roots > Rhizosphere > Soil ... | reverse complement strand
CGCCCCGTCACGCCCTGCTCTTCGGCCGCGACCAGGTAACAGGCCAGCACCGGCAGCACGGCCCCGTTCATGGTCATCGACACGCTGACCTCGCCCAACGGAATGCCGTCGAACAGGCGCTTCATGTCCTCGACGCTGTCGATGGCCACGCCCGCCTTGCCAACGTCCCCGCGTGCGCGCGCGTCGGTGCTGTCGTAACCCCGATGGGTAGGCAGATCGAACGCGACGCTCAGCCCCTTCTGCCCGCCCGCGAGCGCCTGCTTGTAGAAGGCGTTAGATTCTTCGGCCGTCGAAAAGCCCGCGTACTGGCGGATGGTCCAGGGCCGACCCGCGTACATGCTGGCCCGCAGCCCGCGCGCATACGGAAATTGCCCCGGCAGCGCGCCCTGCTCGGCCAAGTCGGCGACGTCTTCGGCGTCGTACACCAAGCGTCGCGTCACCCCCGCGGGTGTCAGGCTGGACAGCTCGGCCGGGGTCTTGCCCGTTTCGGCCTGAACCTGAGCTTCGAAACGAGCTTTGCGATCGGACGACATGACGCTTAGCTGCCGCGCTTGCGTTGGCGCAAAATGCGGGTCAGAGCGCGACCAGCAACGAGCGCGATTTCGTCGGCGCGCCGGGTAAGATCGAGCGATTGCTCGAAGCCGGCCAGCAGCCAGACCAAGCTCGCTCGATCGGACACGGTGACCACCGTTACGTACACTTCGTTCACGGCGTCTGGGGGCAACGCTTCGCGCAGCTCGCGGTGATTGGGCGTGTTGGGGATCGGCCCCAGGTAGAAGCCGGACTTGACGGCGGTTTCGAGCACGCTCGGCTGGTGCGACAACAGCGAGATGTTCTTGGCGAGCGTGCGCTGCTCGACGCCGGGCGAAGCCACGCGACCGTCGAAGCTCGCGTTCTTGACCGCGAACACGATGGACGCCGCAGGTGACAAGCAATCGCGCAAAATCTCGAGCACGCCTTCGGGCGACGTAGCGTCTTCCAAGCGTTCGCGCGTGGTGGCAGCATTGGGCGCAGGCGGCGGCCGCAGCGACGGCGGGCGGGCGGCAGATTGGTTCAGCTCGGTGGCCCGAGCGACCAAGTCGACCGGCGGCGGCTTGGAGCGCCAGCTGAGCGCCACGCCTTCGGCCTCGGGCACCGCGCTCGGCGGCGGCACCGAACGCTGGCCGGGCACCGCGCTCGGCGATCGCACCGGCAGCATGGAGCGACGGACCAGCGGGATGGGCGCGTCGCTGCGCGCTCCGGTGTCGAGCTTCACCAGCGGGATCGGGGCGTCACTGCTCAATGACGGCTCAGGTTGCCGTCTCGGCGGCAGCACTGAAACTTTCGCCCCGCGCTGCAGCCGTTCGAGCGCGGCTTTCACCGCCTCCAGAGAGGCCTGCAGCACCCGGACGGGCTGGTCGAGGTGGAACGCAAACTCTTGCCCGACGTGCGGGTCGAGCGGCTCGGCCGCCGCCACGTCCACGCGGCCGGTTCTCGGATCCACGTGTACTGGTACCGCCAACAACCGTCGGCACAGGCCGACCGGCAGCCGGGCGAACAGCTCCGGCGAGGCCCTGACGGTCAAAACCGAAGGTAGCTCGGAGCGCGCCAGCTCTTGCTCCACCCGTGACAGCAACCCGGCATCCCGCTCGGCGAGCGCCTCGGGCAGGGACAAACCCCGCTCTACGACGAGCAGCAGCGCCGCTTCGATATCCGCCAGCGGCACTCCACTCTCGATCAGCCGGCGCGCAAGCTCGACCGTCACGAGCTCAAGCTAGCATCGTTGGACGCGCAAATTGATCGTTTTGAGGCTCCGGCCACCAAACGCCTATTCCGAAAACTGAAACACCACTTCGGTGGTGCGAACCAGCCCGAGCTCGTCGCGGGCGGCTCGCTCGACTGCCGCCGGGTCGGTCTTGATGCGCGCCACCTCGGCGCGCAGGGCCGTGATCTGGCTACCGAGGCGCGAGATCTCCTCGTTGGCCCGGCGCCGCTCTTCTTCCAGATTTCGGAGGCGTGGCAGTCCGGTGGGAGAGAGTATCAAAAATGGTACCGAGATGACCGCCACGGCCAAGACGGCCAGGGGTAGGACGCGCTGCGCAAAGACGGAAACCATGTAGGCAAAACCTCAGCTCGGCGGTAGCAGGAGCGGGGCGGGCCCCGCGACAGCAAAACGACGACGAGCGAGCCTCGCACGAGGCGAGCGCGGTGGAAAACTTTCGGTTCTCTTGATCGAATTTGGGGCGCCGCGGATAACAACCCGGGCTATGGTTTCCCCCGCCAATTTCGAGGTGCCCCGCCACTTGCCGCGCGGGCGCAAGGACCGAGACATAGTGATGATCGAAGCGGACCTCCTTCGGGCGGAGCTCGAGCGGTTGTATGAGCTGGACGAGCTCGTCTCCCTCAGCAGGGATATTCTTGGATTCGACCCCGAGCGGGTCGGCGGCACGGCCGCGAAGGCCAGCTTCGCGGGAGCGCTGACCTCGCACTGCGTGGAGCAGGACGCGGTCGAAGCCCTGTGCGACGTGTTGCTCGCCACGCGCGCCAACGTAAGCTCGCAGGTCGCCGACATTCGGCTCACCGGGCTTCACAGCGAAGAAGAGCTGAAGCCCGGCCAAGAGTTTGCCGGCTTCAGCGTGCTGCGCAAGCTCGGCGAAGGGCGGCTCGCCATCTCTTACGTCGCCAAGCAAGGCAGCGGCGAGTACCGCCTGAAGCTGTTGCGGCGCGAAGCCACGCGTGACGCGCGTGGGCTGCATCGGTTTCTCACCGTCACGCGCCTCGCCGGCAAGATCTCGCACCCGGGCTTGCCGCGCGGCGTCCGCGCCATCACCGTCGACGGCCGCACCGGCATCGTGCACGAGCACGTGGACGGCCAACCGTTGGCGCAGCGCCTGGCGCGCACCGGGCCCATTCACATCAACGAAGCTCGTCCGTTGATCAAGGGCATCCTGCAAGCCCTGAGCGCGCTGCACGAACAGCGCGTGGCCCACGGCGATCTGCGGCTCGAGAATCTGTTGCTGACCCGCGCCGCCGACGGCTCGCCCCAGGTCGTGCTGGTCGACGCCGGCTCCGATCGTCTGCGCGCGCGCGCCCGCACCAACAACGGGCGGGCGGAGCTGTTCAGCACCGTCGGCTCACCCAGCGCCGTTTCGCCGGAGCAGATCCGCGGCTTGGTCGCCGATCCTTCCAGCGACGTGTATTCGCTCGGCGCGGTGATGTATCAGATCTTGTCGGGTAAGCCGGTGTTCGGCGACAAGCCCGCGCTCGAGACCGCTTTCGGCCATTTGATGCAAGATCCGGCGCCGCCCAGCAGCGTCGCCCCGCGCGGCTTCATCCCCCGCGAGCTGGACGAGCTGGTGCTGGCGTTGCTGGACAAGAACGCGACCCGGCGCCCCAAGGACGCCGCGGCCGTGCTGGCGTTGTTCGAAGGCCAAGGCCGCGCGGCGCAGCAGAAGCGGGAGCAGCTCTCCAGCGAGGAGATCGATCGGCGCATCGACAACCTGCTGTCCGATCCGTCCAAGGACGAGGCGGCGCTCGAGCTCGAAGCCGCGGCGGGCACGGTCGGCGCCGCGGAAAAGGTAGCCGAGGCGTTCAAGTTGGCGGCCGAAGCCGTGTCCGGCGCCGGCGACGAAGCCACCGACACCAAAAAGGGCCTGCTTTTCCGTGCCGCGCGCGTGTACCAAGACGTCGCCGACAAGCTCGATCTGGCCGAGGCGCTGTACGTCGAAATCGTCAGGCTGGATCCGGAAGATCAGGTCGCCGAGCGTGGGCTCGAAGAAGCGCGCCGCAAGCTGGGCAAGTTCGAAGAGTTGATCGAAATGCTGCTCGGCAAGAGCGAGCGGGCGGGCAGCAACGTGGAACGCGCCCGTGCGTTCGCCGAGATCGGCAAGCTGTACGCCGGTGAGATGGCCGATCGCGAGCAAGCGTTGGTCGCCTTCACTCAGTCTTTCTGCGAGGACCCCCAACAGACGTTCGTCGTCGGCGAGCTGACCCGGCTGTGCGGCACCAATCAGGACAGCTGGGGCGAGCTCTTGAGTAGCTGCCAAAGCACGGTCGACGAAGGAGAGCTGCCGACCGAAATCAAGAACCCGATCTTGCTGCAGCTCGGGCGCTGGTACATCGACAAGCTGCAGCGCCCCGATTTGGCGCTGCCTTGCTACCAAGCGGTCGTCCAGACCGAGCCCGGCAACGACGTCGCGCTGGAAGGCATGGCGCAGATCTACAGGAAGGCCCAGCAATGGCAGGAGCTGGGCATGGTGCTCACGCGCCGCGCCGACGCGGCCAAGACGCCGGCCCAAGCCCGCGACATGCGCGCGGAAGCGGCCGAAATCCTCGAGCAGTACCTGAACGACAACCAGAACGCGCGCGCCTTGTACGAGCAGATTCTGGCCGACGATCCAGGACACACCAAAGCCAGCGACGCGGTGGCCCGCATCTACGAGCGCATGGGCGACTTCATGAACCTGGTCAAGCACCTGGTTCGCCGCTCGGACGCTCAACGCGGAGAAGAGAAGCTACGTTCGCTCTCGCGCATCGCCGAGGTGTACGAGACGCAGCTCACCGACGACACCGAGGCCATCCGCCGTTACAAGGACGTGCTCGCCCTCGACGCCCATCACCCCGAGGCGCTGCGCGGGCTCGACCGCGTGTACTCGAAGCTGGGCCGTTTCCAAGACCTGCTCGAGAACTTGCGCGCCCAGATTGAAGCGGCAGCCACGCCGCGCCAGAAGGTCACGCTGTGGGAGCGCATCGCCGCGCTGTACGAGGAAGAATTCCTCGACCCCAAGCAAGCCGCTGACGCCTTCGAGAACGTGCTCAAGCTGGACCCCAACAGCGAGAACGCATTGACCGCGCTCGTGCGCCTGTATCGCGGGCTCGAGCGTTGGGAAGACGTCGCCAACATTTACGAACGGCACATCAAGCTCGTCACCGAGACGCCGCGCCGCTTGGCGCTGATTTTGGCTCGCGGCAAGCTGCTGGCCGATCAGCTGGGCTCGCCCGATCGCGCCATCGGTGCCTACGAGCAAGCGCTGGAAATCGACCCGCACCACCCGACGGCGCTGGAAACCCTGGCCAAGCTGCGTGAAACCAGCGGTGACTCGGGCGCGGCCGTGGCTGCAATCGAAGCGCTGGCGGCCAAAGCCACCACCGCCGAAGCCAAGGCGGAGCAATGGGTGCGCGCCGCCAAGCTGCTGGAGAGCCGCGGCGACAAGGACGGCGCGATCGCGCGCTTTCAAAAGGCGCTCGACGCCAATCCCAAGGACGCCAACGCGTCGCAAGCCCTGCGCGCCGCCTTCGCCGCGCGCGGCGACTACAACGCCGCCGTGCAGTTGATCGAGCGCGAGCTGAGCCACACCGAGGGTGATCTGGCGAAGGCCAAGCTGTGCGGTCAGCTGGCGCGCTTGCTGCGCGAAGGCGCGCGTGACGACCGGCGTGCCGAGGAAGCCGCTCGCCGCGCCGTCGCCTTCGACCCAACCAACCTGGACGCGCTGGTGGTGCTGGGCGACATCTCGTTCGAAGCCAAACGCGCGCTGGAGGCGGCCAAGCACTACGAAGGCGTCGTGGGTCGCGCCGACACCCTCGAGCGCACCGAAGCCATCCGCGTGCTGGTGCACTACGTGGACGCCCTGTCGCAGACCGGCTCCACCGAAAAAGCGCTCGCGCCGATGGACACGCTGCTGCGCATTGCCCCCGACGACCGCGAGGCGCTCGAACGCGTCGCGCTGGTGACGTTCGAGAACGGCTCGCCCAAGCGCGCCACCGAGCTGTTCCGTGATCTGCTCGCTCGCTTCGGTGAGCGCATGAGCGAGACCCAACGCGGCCAAGCGCAGTACCGTTTGGGCGAAGCCCTGCGACAGACCGGCAACACCGCCGAAGCCAAAAAGCCGCTGGAGGAAGCGGCCGACGCCGACCCGAGCAGCGCCCTGCCCCTGATTGCGCTGGCCAAGATCTACGAGGCCGAAGAAAAGTGGCCCGAGGCGATCAAGGTCAAGACCCGCCAGCTGGACATTGCCAGCGGCGACCAGCGCGTCGAGCTCTTGATCGAGATCGGCGACCTTTGCGGCGAGAAGCTGAACGACCGCGCCGGCGCGGCCAAGAGCTTCGTGGCGGCGCTGGAAGATCGCCCCGACGACCGCAAGCTGCTCACCAAGCTGATGCAGCTGTACAGCGAAGAGAAGGACTGGAACAAGCTGGTCGAGGTCGTGCTGCGACTGGCCGAGTTCGTCGACGATCCGAAGCAGAAGGTGAAGTACCTGCACACGGCGGCCATCGTCACCGCGCGCCAGGCCGGCGACGTGGACCGCGCGCTCGAGTTCTACGAGCAAGTACTGAAGCTGGAGCCGCGCTTCGACAAGGCCTTGAACGAAGCCGTCGAGCTCGAGCGCGAGCGCAGCAACTGGGAAGGCGTGGAGCGCGTGCTGCGGCGTCGCCTGGACGCAGCCACAGAAGCCGACGACAAAGCGGCCATGCTCGACAGCTTCCAGCAGCTGGGTGAGCTGTACGAAAAGAACCTGGGCCTGATGGACCAGGCCATCGACGCCTACGAAGCCGCGCAGACCCTGCAGCCGGAAAACAAGGAGCGCTCGGAGCACCTGGGCGGTCTGTACGCGACCGATCCCGAGAAATACCTGGATAAAGCCGTCGCCAGCCAGGCGCTGCTGTTGCGACAGAATCCGTTCCGCCCCGAGTCGTACAAGGCGCTGCGCCGCCTCTACACCGAGACCAAGCAGGCCGACGCCTCTTGGTGCTTGTGCCAAACGCTCAGCGTGCTCAATCTGGCCGAGCCGGACGAAGAGCGCTTCTACAAGCGCATGAAGAGCGATACGGCCGCGCCCGCCCAGTCCACGCTGGGTGACGAAGAATGGTTGGTGCAGCTGATGCACCCCGACTCCGACGCGCTGCTCAGCAGCGTGTTCGCCTTGATCGAGCCGGCCGTCATCGCCCGCCGCAGCCAAACCGCTCAAGAGCTGGGCTACGACACCAGCTACCTGGTCGACGTCACGCAGCACCCGGCGCCGGTTTGCCAGAGCCTGTACTACGCGGCCGGCGTGCTGGGCATGCCGGTGCCGCCCGCGTTCGAGAACCCGAACGATCCCGGTGGCCTGTCGTTCTTGTTCACGCACGAACCGGCGCTGGTGCTCGGGCAAACGGCGCTGCGCGCCGACGTCCCGTTGCAGCCGGCGGCCTTCATCGCCGGGCAGCAGCTGACTTATCTGCGCCCCGGCCTCTACCTGCGTCACCTGCTGGCCAGCGGCACCATCCTCAAGGCGTGGCTGTTCGCGGCCATCAAGCTCACTTCACCGCAGTTTCCGGTCAGCCCCGAGCTAGAAGGCGCCGTGGCGGAGGCCATGCAAGCGCTGGAAGCCGGCGTCACCGGCCAGGCGCGCGACCACCTGACGCGCGTGGTGGCCAAGCTGCTCACGTCCGGCGCCGCCCTCGACCTGAAGCGCTGGGTGCGCGGCGTGGACCTCACCGCCGACCGCGTCGGATTCCTGCTGTCTCACGACTTGGAGACGGCGACGCAGATCATCAAAGCGTCCGACGAGAGCACCAGCTCCGTCAGCACCGACGAACGCCTCAAAGAGCTAGTGCTGTTCAGCGTGAGCAGCCAATACTTCGCCCTCCGCCAACAGCTCGGCATCGCCGTCGACTCGTAAGGCGCCGCCGCGCCTCGACGCCGAAAGCCTGGGGCTGCCACGCCGCAGCTTCTAACCATTCCACACATCTTGGGCTGCCGCGCCGCAGCTTTTCTTGCAGAAACTCCCGTAGCGTCGCCGGGCCAAGCCGGGCGACCGCTTCGGGCTGCCGCCGTGCTGGTGGGTCGTGTCGAGAGCCTCGGGGATTTCACAGGGAGGACGGGAGGCGCAGAGAGGCGAGAGCGCATTTTTCGATTCGGATGACCGAATCAAAAAATGTTTCCTCCGAGGTCTAGGAGGGACCGAGCTTGCTGCTCGCTGGCGGCAGCGCGACCCCCCCAAATTTCTCGCCTCTGTCTCGACCTCCCGTCCTCCCTGTGAAAAACTCTCGATCGCACAAGGTGGCCTTGCGCCGCCACGGAAGCTTCTGCGATTGGGGCTGCGGTTTGGCAGCCCAACTTCGAGACTGGTTAGGGAGCGGCGCCGGCTTTGGCGGCGCCGGCGGCGGCTCCACCGGCGGCGATGGGCTGCGGCACGAAGTTCAAGCGCGCTAGGGCGCCGCTGGCGCGCCAGCCGTAGGAGCCGTCCGGACGCTTGGCGTGCTTCATCTTCGGGTCGAGATCGAACAGGCCCGGCATCGTGCCGGAGCCGAACAGGCTCTTCGTGATCTCGCTCTTGTTGGTGTAGCGGTCTTGGAACTTGAACGTCACGTTCAGGTTGAGCAGGCTGGTGTCGTAAGGATCGCGAAGCCGCAAGGTGCCGTCGCTGTCCAGCCGCAAATCCGGCCCATTTGCCGAGAAATTCGTGATTTTGAGGACGCCCGCCTTGGCTTCGGCGTCGAGCGTCAGCTCACCGGCTTCCAGCCGCGGCAGCGCGATGGTGTCGCGGATCTTGGCCTTGCCATCGCCCGCCGACAGATCGGTCACCTTCAGGTTGATCTTGCCGTCGGCTTTGGGCAGCTTCTCTTCGGGCATCAAAAAGTCGATGGCGCCGTTGAGCTTGCCGGCGAGCGGCAGCCCTACGATGTCGCCGAAGAGCGGCGCTTGGCCAAGATCGAGATCCGAAAGCTCGACCTCGAGCTGTCGCCCCTCGTCCGCAACCCAAGTCGAGCCGGAGAGCTCACCGCCGAACGCATCGGCGCCGAACGACAGCCGCACGCTGCCGAATAGCAACCGCAGCAGCGAAACCGAAGCGTGCGCCGAGTCGATCTTCAGCACCTTGGGCTTGGTCGGCTTGCCTTGCTCGTCGGGCTCACCGGGCGAGGTCAAGGTGATGTTCTCGGCCTCGACCCCGTTGAGCCAATAGGAGCTCATGTCGCCGAGCTTCAAGCGCATGGGCTTTGGGCCCGTCTGCTTGGCGTTGAACTCTTGCACGATGCGGTCCCCCAACCGATTGTAGGGGAACGTCAGGTAGGCAAAGACCAACAGGCTGAACAGGTAAAAGGCCACATAGCCCGCCCATTTCAGAATCTGGCGCACGCGCGGCGTCATTGAGCGGGCTCCTTGGCGGCGGCGTCGCCGCTGGCGGCGGCTTTGGCGTCGGCCTTCTTGGGCTCCGGCGCTTTGCGGTCGAAGGCGCTGACGACCATGTCCACGTCGAACGAATCCGGCTCGCTACCGCGCTTGCGGATGTTGAGCGACGACAGCGTGACCGGGTGACCCGACTTTTCGATGCCCTCCATCAAGTGGATGAGCTTGAGCATGCCGACCTTGCGCAGGGTGATCTTGGTCGAGCGCTCGGTGTAGCGCTTGCCGTGGGGCAGCGCCTGGCGGTCCTGGCTCTCCGGAATTTCGACCTGCGCCTCACCGGCGATCTTCGACAAGAAGGCGGCCAGCGGCGGGGCGGGCTGGGCGTAGCGGGCGGTGACGGCGTCGCGCGCGGCCTGGACCTTTTCGACCTTGGCGCGGGCGTCGTCGATGCTCGAGATGGCTTCGCGCAAAGCGTCGTTTTCGTTGGCTTGCGAGTGCACGGTCGCGGCAATGGCGATGGGAACGGCCAAGAAGGCCATGAAGCCGAGGACGCCGCCCAAGATGCCGAGCAACCGGCGTTCGCGCGGCTCGAGCCGAGCCAAGCGTTCCGAGAGGCTCACGGTGACGGCTCCTTTCCGGCGTCTTCGCTAGGTTTTTCGGGCTTTTTGGCGGCGGTGTCGTCGCCGCAGCGTACGTCCAGCTCGAGCGCGTACTTCTGGCGATCGCTGTTTACCAGCTGAGTGATTTTCGCGATCTTCGGATCTTTGACGCAGGGGTGCTTGCCGATTTCGCTGGCGATGCTCTGCGCGTCGGCAGTGGAGCCGACGATGCCGGTGATCTTCACCTTGCCGCGCTGCATGTCGAACTCTTCGATGTCGTGGACCATGGTGGTGGGAATCACCTTCGACAGCTCGACGATCACGTCGAAGGCGTCCACTTGCGGCATGGGATCCGCCTCTTCGCTGGCCTGGGCGCGGGTCAAGGCGTCGGTGGCGCTATCGGCGTCGGTGACCGCTTCGCCCAGCACCTCTTTGGAGATGGCCCCCAGCTGTGCCGCCAACACCTCGTGCTCGCGATCGAGCGCGCGCATCTGGGCCCAGTTCGAGAACACGAAGCTGATGGCGATGGCGGCACCGAGCCCGCTCAGCACCGGCAGCTTCTCTTTCAAGAAGCCGAAGCCGCGCTGGAACTCGAGCGGCCCGCGGCGCAGATCCACGTCCCGCGCCCGGCCGGACGCGCCCAGCGCGAGCGCGATGGCCTTGGCAAAGCGCGGCAAGCTCGCGGCGCGATCTTCCGACACGCCCTCCAGCTCCAGTGCAGGCAACGGCGTGATCGGCACGCCGACCTCGTAGGCCAGGTATTCGGCTGCGCCGGTGGCAGCCGCGCCACCGCCGACCAAGTAAGCAGCCTGCAAGTCACTGCCCACCGCGACCGCGGCGGACAAGAACGTCTGGCGTAGCTCACTGGCCAGGGCCCCGGCCGTCGCGGGCAAGCCCGCCACGCCTTGCGACAGCGTGCGCACGAACACCGCTTCACCGTGGGCGAGCACGGTCACCTCGGTGCGCTCGGCGCCCAAATCGACGAGGGCGAACGGACCTGGCCCCCGCAGCGGGCTCACTACCGACGCCAGGTTTGCGAGCACTAACGGCCCGCAGCCGACGCGGTCCGGCTGCCGGCCGAGCGCATTTTTCACGAGCTCGATGCGGGCTCGGACGGTTTCGATGCGCGCGGCAGCGGTCATCACCACCACCGGATCCGTCGAGGCGCGACGGCGCAGCGGGCGATGGTCGAAGACCAGCTCGTCGATGTCGACCGGCACGTTGGCTTCGACCTCGAACGGCAGCACCTCTTCCAGCCGCTTTTGCGCGGTGGCCGGGATCGAGATGCGGTGGATGAAGCATTGGTCGCCGTCGATGGCGACGGCCAAGCCGTCCGCGTGCTCGACCAAAGGCGCGAACGCCTGCTGCAGCGCGCTTTCGAGCGACGTCGCCGAGTCCAGCGCCACTTCTTCGAGCCGCGCGAGCGACAGGCGCTTGTAGCCCACGCTCAAGCTCGCCGCCCGAACGTGGGTCTTACCGATATCGATGCCTACGAAACCTGCCATATGCCTCGGCTCACTCGACTTTATAGTGGATCACGGTGCCGCCAGGGGTCGGCTTGAGCAGCGCAGCCAGCTGCGTGTTCGGATCGTTGGGATCGGGGGCCGTACCGCTACCGGGAATGGGCTTGGCCGCGCCCGAAACGGAGCCGGGGGTGGCGTTCGGCCCGGCCATGGCGGCATTGGCCTGGGCCATTTGGGCCAAGGTCGTGGCCGCGCCGGGGGGCGGAGCATTGCGAAAATCGATCACGGCGTGGACGCGCACGCGAGTCTCGCGCTTGCCGGCCTTCACCACACCCGTAGCGTAGATGCTGAACAGCTTGCTCTCGACCGAGATCATCTTGCTCGCTTGGTCCTGGGACAAGAACGGCACCGGCTCCATGCCGATGGCCTGGAAGATGGGACCGAACGGTCCGCCCTTGCCGGTGAGGGCGTTGATGAACATCTGCGGTGACGAAAACAAGGGCACGCCGGCCATGGCGCCGCGCAGCATCGTCACCATCATCAGGAACTTTTGCGCCTCGACCGGGTCGACGCAAGCGCGCGCTTGGGGCGCCGTCGAGCAGATGAAGGCCAACAGCGTCTGCGGGTTGGCGGTGTTGACGTTGATGGTGCCCTGCCCCCACACCGTCACGGTGCGCTTTTCGGGCCGATCGGGATCGGGCTCGATGAAGGTGGACCAAAAATCGTCCCCGAAGCCGCGCAGCTTGTGCAGCTCGTCCAAGCTGTCGAACGCGGCGTTCTTGCGCGAAAATGGCTGCTTCAGCCGCTCGTAGAAGGAGTCTTCGGCCGCCGCCGACTGCGCGGTGGGGTTGTTCGGATCGCAGACGTAGGTTTCGGCGTCGGGGTCGGCCCAGTCGATGACGCTGGAGCAGATGGCTTGGCGATCCGAAAATTGGCCGTCGGCGTCGCGCCCTTCGAACAGCGGATTGTTCTGGGCCCCGCCCATCAAGCCGATCAGCTCGGAGGCCAGCCGGGATTGGCCGAAGGCGCCGCCGCGAGCCGGCTCGTTCAAGTTGATCTTCGAATCTTCGTCGACGACTTTGACCTCGAAGGCCGCGCCCGTCAGTCCCAGGTTTTTGCCCTTGGTCAGATCGAAGTTGCCCAAGGCCTGGAACGCGGCCGCGCCCTCGGTGTCGTTGAAGGCGCCCATCACCCGGTCGGTGAACTCCCAGACCGGAATTTGCGGCGGCGCGCTCTTCATCATCAAGAACAACGGCGCCAAGGTCTTGCGAATCGTGGGCTCGGCCGCGATCAGCAACCGGGACAGATTGATCGCGCTCCGAGCGGCGTATTCGGCCGTCACGGAGTCGCGGGCCTGCAGCGCGCTGGCAAATTCAGCGGCGTTTTCATCCTGAACCTCGGACAACATCACCGTCAGGATGGTGAGCGAGCTCAGCACCAGAATCAGCGCCACCCCGCGGCGCTGCCGGCGAGCCCGCAGCCGACGCGCGCGCGGACCCAGAACGCCGCTCTGTACGCGCGGGGCGCCAAAGCGACGGGTCAACAGGGCGAGCAGCGGGTTCATGATCTCTAGAGGGTCGCGAAGGTGAGCGGTTGCAACATGTTCAGGCCTACCTTGGTGACGAGGCGAATGGTGCCGCGTCCGCGCTCGGCCGAAGAGCGCCGGCCGCCGTTCAACACCAAGATGATGCGCACCTGCAACGGCAGGCGATCGGGTTGCCCGGTGGTCTGGGTGGTGTCCCAGTTTTCCTGCCACTGGCCGGTTTGCGCGTCCAAATACTGGAGATCGAACAGGTCGATGTCGGTAGCCAGGACCTCGATTCTGCCGCCGCGGGTGGGCTCGAGATCGATCTCGGTGTCGATGCGGCGCACCAGATCGGTAGTGCCGGAGCCGTCCGGGTTGGGCGAGCCGAAGTACGAGAGCTCGCACTGGTCGGAGACGTGCGAGTTTTTGTCCAAGCGGCGGTTGGCAAACGCCGTAAAATCGAGGCGATCGGCGGGCGTGCCACGCTCGCTCTTGAAGATGGTCTTCTGCACCAACAGCGCCTGGTTGAGCGGCATGTGGGCGGACAGGTAGGCGCTCTGCAGCTCGCGCGTGATGCGCGCCATGGCCAAGCGCGCCTCGCGCTGGCGATCTTGCACCCGTGACAGGCCGTCTTTGCTGCGCTTGAGGGCCGAGAAAGCGCCGAACAGCAAGGTGGTGATGGCGGCCAAAATCGCGATCGAGATGATGACCTCAATCAACGTGAAGCCGCGTCGCCGACGACGAGGAGCGCTCATTTCTTGACGCTCCCGGTGGTCGAAGTGGAAGTGGTGGTGCCGGTCGTGCCCTGCAGCTGATCGGCGATGCCGCCCAACGCGCCCAGCCCCAGCATGTCGGCGGTGCCCAGCTGTCCTTCTTGCGGCCGGGTCAGAAATTGCGTGACCTCGAGCTCGCGCGGGAGGCGCCCCTCGTTCCACTTCACCTTGACGGTGACGCGGCGAATGCTCGCCTCCAACATGGGCTTGAGGCTCGGATAGACGAAGCCCATCACCATGCCCTCCATGCCGGAGGTGCCGGTGCTACCCAGCTGCTGCATGACCGAGCCAGGGGTCGCTTTGTCACCGAGCGACGCGCCCTGGGTGGCCGCAATGCCCATCAAAGCGCCGAGCGGACCGCCAGCGGCTGCGCCCGGTCCCGCGCCCGGCCCGGGCGGCGGAGCCCCGAAACCCAACCCGCCCGGCCCCGAAAGGCCGGCAGAACCCGCCGGCCCCGGAGCGCCGCCATCGGCGTCCATCGACGCTTCCGGGAGCGGCGGCAGCTCGACGCGCTCGATCTTCCACGAGCACGTGTAGCCCTCGCCTTCGTCGTCGCAGCAGCCGCCCTCGTCGTTTTCGTCGGTGAGCGAGAAGCCCTTCTGCTCGAGCGTGAGCTCGATTTCGCTCATTTTGCAGCGCAGCAGGTTGCTGGCCACCGTCAGGTGCTCCCCGCGTGACGCGCTGGAGAACAAGCCTGCCTGCGAGCTCAAGATCACGACCAAGCCGAGCCCGAGAATCGCGAGCGCAACGAGTACTTCAAGCAGGGTAAACCCTGCTTGAAGTGATCTATTTTTTCGCTCCGCGCGCTGGCCGGTGCGAGGACGCGACACTCGAAGGCGTGTATCCGGCAAATTCGTATCGCCGAGGCGCGTCATTCGGCCCGCTCCGAGAATTCTTGTTCGAAGCCATGCGGCTCCGGGTAGTCGACCTCGCCCTTTTCGATCTGGGCGCGACCGGTGAGCGGGCTCAACACGACGGTGAGGGCGGTCTCCTTGTCGCCGGCCTTCTTCAGCTGGACGATGGCGCGCTCGGTCGTGCCGCCCGGCCAGAAGTAGATATAGGCGCGACCTTCGTGCAGCGGCTCGTCGTCGTGCTCGGTGCGCACGCTGACGACCTCGACGCCGTCACCCAGCGGACGCCCTTTCGCCAGCTCTTCTACCGCGCCTTTTACCCCGGAAAGCTTGCTGAATTTGGCCCGCGGCGCGTGCGGGCCTTCCACGATGCGCTCGGCTTCCAGCCGCGCTTTGGTCTCGGCCTCGGTGGCCGGATCAGCGCCGCCGGTTTGGTCGTCGCTCTTTTGGCGCAACATCAAGCTATTGGCAGCCTCTTCGAGCACCAGCTGCTTCTTGTCGAAGTCGATGACCAGGCGCGCGGGGCGACCGGTAGCGTTGGCGCGCGCCAAACCGAAGCGCACGCTGCTCACGATCAGCGTGGCCGCGCTCTTCACGCGGCTACCCACCAACATGTTCTTTCCGAACAGCAGGCTGCCTGTCAAAAGCGCGATCAGCGCGATGGCGATCACGACCTCGATCAACGTCAGGCCGCGCTGCCCGCCTCGGAGCTCGCGCGGACGCCAAACGCTTGGCGCCCACGACGAGCTACGGAGGTTGAGGGCCGGCACCTGACACGCTGCCTTTCCTACTCGGACGCCGGGACGGCGCCCTTGGGCACGGCAATGTCGTCCTTGGTGCCCTTCTTTTTGTCGGGACCGTTGGAGATGACCGTCACCTCGTCGTCGCTGCAGTTCAGGTTGTAGGCCTGACCCCAGGGATCATTGGTGTTTTGACCGGTGTCGAGCTGCTTGTCCTGGATCAGCTGGCTGACCGTGGGGCAGCTGGTCTCGTTGTTGGCCGCTTGCCACTGCTGCACCGCCATCCGCATGGTGCGCGCGCCGTTCTCGGCCACCTTCTTCTGCGATTCCTGGAACTTCGGCAGCGCGAACACGGCTACGCCGCCGGCCACCATCGCCAGAATGGCCACCACGATCAGCACCTCGAACAGCGTCACGCCGCGCGTCCGGCGCAAACGACGCAAGCGACCTAGCAGCGCCTGACGTGATTCCAAAGTTGTTTGCATCACCATGTCGTTACTCCTCGACTCCTCGTCATCACTGGATCCGATCGAGACCGCCGGGCACACCATCAGGCCCGCCGCTCTCCAGCACATAACTCTTGCCCAACTGATCTGCGGGGCAGATCAGCCGAAGTTGATGACCCCAAGCGTCGGTGGGCGGCTCTTTGAAGCGCGCGTACTGGTCCGGCAGCGCAGCGAGCGCGGGCGGACAGCCACCGTCGTGGTCGGCCATGTAGGCTTCGATCGCGGGACGCACGCCCAATAACGTGGCGCGGGTCCGCCTGATTCCCGCCTCGCGGTGCTCGTGCAACCCGATCAGCACCAAGGTTCCGGCGATGCCCAGGGCGAGCGCGATCGGCCGGACGCGCCCCAGCTCGATCAACCGGCGCAAGCCGCCCCGCCCCTCCCAGGGGAACAGGATGCGCCGGTCATTTTCCCGCTTTAAGATCACGGTTACTCCACCAGCTCGTTCATCTGTAGAAGGGGCATCAGGATCGACATGGCGATGAAGCCGACGGCGCCGCCCAGGGCCACGATCATGATCGGCTCGAGCAGGCTCGTGAGGGCCACGACGCGCGTCTCCACGTCGGCCTCGTAAGACTTGCTCACGTTCTCGAGCATGGCTTCGAGCTGACCGGATTTTTCGCCGACCGCGATCATGTGCGTCATCATCGGTGGGAACACGCCGCTGCGCTTCAGCGGCACCGCGATGCTCTCACCCTCGCGGATGGACCCGATCGCGTCCTTGACGACGGCCTCGAGCCGGGCGTTCTCCAGCACGTTGATGCCGATTTCCATCGCTTGCAGCAGCTGCACACCGCTCGACAACAGGGTGGCCAACGTGCGCGAAAACCGCGCCACCGCCACCAACAGGTTCAAGCGCCCGAAAATCGGCAATTTGAGTCGAATCGAGTCCCAGCGCAGCCGCCCCGCCGGCGTCTTTTTCCAACGTCGAAACAGGTAGATGGCGCCGCCCACCACGCCCAAAATCAGCCACCAAAAGCCCGCCAGGGTGTCGGAAATGAAGATGAGCAGGCGCGTGTACCAAGGCAGCGCGTGACCCAAGCTGTTGAAAATGCTGGTGACCTTCGGCACCACCGCCACCATCAACACGCCGACCAAGAGGCCGCCGATCACCACCATCAAGATGGGGTAAGCCAGCGCCGCCGATACTTTGCCCTTCAAACGGGCCTGGCCCTCCATGAAGTCAGCCAGGCGCTCGAGCACTGCTTCCAAGGTGCCCGAGGCTTCGCCGGCCGCGACCATGTTCACGTACAGCGGCGGGAACACTTGCGGGTGCTGAGCCAGCGACTTGGCGAAGCTCGTGCCTTCGTTCAGGTTTTCGCGGAGCGCGGTGAGCACGCGCACCAGCTGCTCTTTTTCGACCTGCTCGGTGAGCGCGGCCACCGAGTCGACCAGCGGCACGCCTGCGCGCACGAGCGTGGCCAGCTGTCGCGTCATGATGGCGACGTCACCGGTGCTGGGCCGCCGGAAGAACCCGAGCAGGTCGAGCTTGCGCTTTTCGGTGTCCTGCTTCTTGTTTTCCTCGGTGGCGAGGGTGAGCAGAACGCCTTCTTTGCGCAGGACACCGCGCAAGCTCTTGGCGTTGTCGGCATCGCGGAAGCCTTTGACCGGCTTGCCGGTAGCTACTTGAATGCCGCGAAACTCATAGACAGCCATGGCTCAGCTCACTCGTCGATCACGACGTCGTCTTGCGTCGCCGCGACCACTTCTTCGACCGTGGTTCGGCCTTCGAGCACTTTGCGCGCGCCGTCGTCGCGCATGGTGTCCATGCCCTGGCTCATGGCGGCGCGCTTGATGGTCTGCGCGTCAGCCTTGCTCAAGACGTGCGCGGCGACGACGTCTTCCACGACCAGCAGCTCGTAGATGCCGCGGCGGCCGGTGAAGCCCTTGTTGTCGCACTTGTCGCAGCCCTTCGGCTTGAAGAACGTAGGCATGCCCGGGCCGCGCCATCCGACCGGCTCGTAAGTGGCGCCGTGCACCACGTAGCGCGGCGACAATTTACGCTCGTCACGCCGGCGGGTGCGCTCCGGATCGATGCCCAGCTGCTGCAGCTCGTAGGGCTCGGCCGTGTACGGCACTTTGCAGGCCGGACAGAGCACGCGCACCAGGCGCTGGGCCAAGATGCCGATCACGTTCGAGCGCACCAAAAACGGCTCGACGTCCATTTCCACGAGCCGGTTGACGGCGCTGGCGGCGTCGTTGGTGTGGAGCGTGGACAGCACCAAATGGCCCGTCATCGAGGCGTGCATGGCAATTTCCGCCGTCTCTTTGTCGCGGATTTCGCCGACCATGATGATGTCGGGGTCTTGGCGCAAAAAGGCGCGGAGCGCGCTGGCGAAGGTGAGACCGATCTTGGCCTGCACCGGCACCTGGTGAATGCCGCCGATTTCGTACTCGACCGGGTCCTCGGCGGTGAGGATGTTCACGTCCGGGTGATTGATGCGGTTCAGGCACGCGTACAGCGTGGTGGTCTTGCCGCTGCCGGTCGGGCCCGTGACCAGGATGATGCCGTCGGGGCGGTTGATGAGATAATCCATCAACCCGTAGTCGCGATCGGAAAAGCCCAAATCCTTCAAGTCCAAGAGGACGTTGGTCTTGTGCAACAAGCGCATCACGATGCGCTCGTGGTCGCGGCTGGTAGGAATGGTCGAGACGCGCACGTCGATGCTACGGCCGGCAATCTTCAGCGAAATGCGACCGTCTTGCGGCAGCCGCTTTTCGGCGATGTTCAAGCCGGCCATGATCTTCACGCGGGCCACGACGGAGCTCATGAACTGGCGGCTGGCACGCTTGGCCACGAACAAGCGGCCGTCCACGCGGTAGCGCACCAGCACCTCGCGGTCCTCGGGCTCGATGTGAATGTCGCTGGCTCGCTCTTTCACCGCCTGTGAAAACAGCGCGTTCACCCAACGAATGATGGGCGCGTCGTCGTCCGAGTCGAGGATGTCTTGCTCGCCGTCGTCGGCGATGCCTTCATCGCTCTTCAGCTCGCTCATCGTGTCTTGGCGCTCGTAGACACGGTTGATGGCGTCGAGCACCACGCTGGCTGGCGCCACCGACAGCGCGACCCGCTTGTTGAAGATGGCGCGCACGTCGTCGATGCTGTCGACGTCGAGCGGGTTGGTGCAGACGACGTCTACCGCGTCTTCGCGCTCTTCGGTCACCAGCACCAGGTGGTTCTTGGCGTAGGTGATGGGCAAGCGCCCGGCCAGGTGGGCCTGCACCGCGTCGTTGTCGATGCGCTCCATGAACGGCACGCGGCACTCGCTGGCCAGCGCCCGCGCCAAATCGACCTCGCTCGCGAGCTTGGATTGCACCAACAGCTCGCTCAAAGGCGAGCCCTTCTCGCGCTGCTGCAACAGCAGCGGCTCGAGCGCGTCCGACGATACGACCCCCTGCCTTACCAGCAGGTTTCCGAGCACGCGCTCTTCCAGCATCGTCACTCCACGCGCTCCACGTTGACGCTGCGCGCGATGGGCGTGATGCGCACCGGCGACTCGTCGGGTGAATCGTTTTGGCCAGTGGGCGCCGGAGGCGCGGGAGCGGGGGGCGGAGGAGCCGGTGCCGCCGCCGGTGCGGCCGCCGGCGGGGCCGAAGACGGGCGACGCACACGCGCGTCCGTGCCGCCGACCTTGGGAGTTCCGGGGAGCTCCAGGGGCTCGGTCGGATTGCGATCGACCACCTGGGGGCGCTGCGACTCGTCAATCGTCCGCTGGTCTTCGGCGATGGCGGCGAACGACTTGCGGATGTCCTCCACCAAGCCGTTGGTGCGCGCCCAATCCTTGGGCGGCGACCACTCTTGACCCGAGAACACGAAGTAACGATCCAAGAACTCCTGCCGCTCTTGCATCTTGCGCTCGAAGATGCGGCGCAGATCGTTCTGATCGCGGATGACGTGCGGGGTCAGAATCAAGAGCAGGTTGGTCTTTTTCTTGATGGTGGTGGTCTTGCGGAAGAGCGCGCCCAAAATCGGCAAATCGCCCAAAACCGGCACTTTTTCGCGCGACCTGGGCGCCGTCACCATCATCAAGCCGCCGAGCACGACCGTCTGCTGGTCGGCCACGACGACGGTGGTGTTGGCGGTGCGCTTGTTGATGGTGACGGCGCCCAGGTCGCCCGAGGAAGCGCCGGGCGAGCTGCTCTCCTGATCGATTTCCAGGCGCACCTGGTTCGACTCGTTGATGTGCGGCGTCACCTTGATCTTGTTACCGACGTCTTGGCGAGGCGCGGCAAAGCCACCACCCAAGCCGCCCAGCAAACCGAGACCGCCAGCCGCACCCAAGCCGCCCGCTGCCCCGCCACCGGCCAAGCCGGCCAGGTTGGCCAAGCCGCCGCCGACGTTTTGCTGCAGCGCGATGTTCTGACCGACCTGAATGTCGGCGGCGACGTTGTCGGTGGCAATGATGTGCGGCGTCGCCAGCACGTTGGATTTGCCGCTGGTCGCCAGCGCGTTCAGCACCACGCCGAACGCCGGAATGCTGAGGCCGGTGGTGCCCGGAATCAGGTTCTGCGTGCCGGCCAAGTCCGGCCCGCGCATGCCGGCCGCCAAGCCCTGGAGCAGGTCCGGACTGGCCGGAAACGCCACGGATTTGCCAGCCTGGAAGCCGCCGAGCAACAGGCTCTGTCCCCCGCCGGTGTCGACCATGTCGCCGCCGTGAAAGGCGACGCCGAGCGTCGTTTGGTCGCTCACGTCGAGATCCATCACCACCGCTTCGATGAACACCTGACGGCGCGGACGGTCGAGCTTGTCGAGCACCAGCCGCAGCGTGGCGTAGTCGCGATTGGAAGAAGTGATGATGAGCGAGTTGGTGCTCTTGTCGGGGGTGACGCGCACTTCACCCTCGAACATGCCGCCCGCATTGCCCGCGGCCGACGCGGCCTCGCCCTTCTTGCCGCCACCACCGCTGTTGCCGCCCAACATTTGGCTCAAGGTCGGCGCCAGCTCGTCGGCAATGGCGTGCTGCAGCGGCAGCACGTGCACGCGTCCGCCGTCGGAGGTGTGCGAATCCAGCCGCTTCAATAGATCCAGCAGCTTGGAGTACGAGTCGTCGGTACCGACGATGATCAGCGAATTGGTCTGCTCGTCGGCGATCACCTTCGAAAGGCCGCTGGCTTTGGCGGCGGCGCTGCCCGGCTGACCCGGCGACGTGCCCAGCTCGAACAGCTCGTTCACGCGCTTGGCCAAGTCCGGGGCCGAGCCGTTGTGCACGGGCTCGATCCACAAGCGCTGCCCGGAGCCGCCCACGTCCACCTCTTCGAGCAGGCGGATCATGCGCCGCACCTGCGTACCGGTGTCGGTGATGATTAGCAGGCGGCCCGGCGCGTACGCCGAAACGTCGCCGTCCTTGCTCTTGAACTTGGTGACGAGCGCCATGGCCTCGTCGGTGGACACCGCCTGCAGCCGGTACAGGCGCGTGACGTAACGGTCGGCGTCGGCGACCGGCTCACCGCGCGCCACGATCGGCGTCGGCTGGCTGACCACGCCGCCACTGTCGACGATCTTCAAAAAGCGACCATGCGGCACGACGGTCATGCCGTTGGCTTCGAGGATCGACAAAAAGGCTTGGTAGGCCTCTTCGAGCGTCACCGGCTCGGGCGAAACCACGGTGGCTTTTACCTGGCGCACCTTCGCGCCGTAGATGAAGCGCTTACCGGTCAGGCCGGAGATGTGGTTCACCAGCTCGGCCAAGTCGGCGTCTTGCAGGTTGAACTTCACCAGGTGGCCGCCGGGCTTGGCCCGAAACGGCACGTCGGTAGCCTGCGCGATCTTGTCCATCGTGCTCGGCAACGCGGGCGCGGCGCCGGGCGGGTCGCGGTCGGCGGCGGTGGCAGCGGCCGGCGGGGCGGCGGCGGGAGGCGGAGCGGCAGCCGGCGTCGCATTGGGGGCCAGCGCCGCGGCAGGCGCTCTCACCGCCGCGGGCCGCCGGTTGCGCGCCGCATCGACCTTTTCGAACAGAGACTTGCGACGCTCGGCCGCGCTCGGAACCTTGCCAGCGGGAGGCGCGGCCGCGGGCGGCGCGGCCGGGGCATCTTGAGCACTCGCGCTGACCGAGCTGAGCCAAGCCAAAGCGGCGAGCGAGCCGGCAAGCGAGCCGCGCTGACCAAAGAAGGAACGATGCGAACGAGCTTTCACGAGGAATCGTCTCACTTGATGTGGAGGCTGATGGTGACCGGAGCACCACGGCGGTTGACGCTGACGTTGAGGGAGCTGGCGGTGCGTAGCCGCGCGTAAGCTTCGAGCGCTTTTTCGGGGCTCGCCATGTTGAAGCCGTTGAGCGTCTCCAGGCGATCACCGTTCTGCAAACCGAGCGTGCCGAGCAAGGTATCGGGCCGGATGCCGAACATGCGCACGCCCACGACCTTGCCGTCCTTCTGCTCGGGCACGATGCGCGCCGACTTCATCAGCTCGGCCTGGTTTTCCAGGATTTGATCGACCACCGAGCGGTCGATGTTGTACTCGGTGTCGCTCACCTTGTGGATCTTGGCGGCGATGGCCGGGTCCAAAGCGGGCGGGCCGCCAGTAGGCTTGGGCGGCTCGGGCGCGGCGGGCGCGGCCGCGGGCGTAGGGGGCGCGGCCGCGACTGCGGGCTGAGTGCGGAACAGCATGGCTTGGCACAGCGTGTTGCCGCCTTCGATCCAAACCGCGGGTGTATTTTCTTTCGGATTGAAGCCGATGAACGCCACCTTCTTGCCGGCGATCTCGTCGCCCACGCGGCGCATGCGCGGGTGTGGCTCACCGGGGCCCTGCAGCGCGGCCACCGACCACAGCGGGTCGGTCGACTCGGTGACGATCAGCACCTGCATTCCTTCGCAAGCCGGCGACGACAGCGGGTCGCTCGTGTCGGGGCCGGCGGCGGGCGTGAGCGCGGGGTCCGGCGGCGGCACGGCGTTCAGCGGCCCTGTCACCGAGTCGAACGGGTTGCGCTCGATGATGGCTTGCCCGCTCTTGGGCTCGCGCGTGGGGACGGCCAGCTTGTACGGCGGCACCACCACGACCGAAGAGCCCGAGGCCGACGCCGACGCGGTGATGGCCGAGCCGACCAGCTGGGTTGCGCCCGCGGCCTGAAAGTAAGCAGCGACCGCGACGAGGGCGAGCACGACCCCGAGGAAGTAACGTTTGAGCAGTGCGTCGATAGCCAATGGACCGGGGGGGTTAAAGCGAGAGACGTGCCAGGGGTCAATACCGGAAAAGCGCTTGAAATCTCAGCAGTTTGTCGCGCGTCGGCCGCTGCTTTCTTCCGCCAACCTGGCAAGCCCGACGGGGAAAAACCGTCTCTGCTGCCAAGTTGGCAAAGCACCGATTTCGCAGGGCTATTTGCTACTCGGTCTCGCCCAGCTTCCGATAAATGGTGCGGGTGGAGATGCCGAGCAGCTGCGCGGCCAGCGATTTGTCGCCGCCGGTGTGAGCCAGCGTGTCGCGGATCAGCCGCCGCTCGACCTCTTCGAGCGGGGTGCCGATCGGAAATTGCACCGCCGACGGCGGCGCCGCGGCGGCCTGAGCGACCGCGTCCGGTAGGTCGGCGAGGCCGAGCCCCTCGCTCCGACACAGCACCGCCGCGCGCTCGATGACGTTCTCGAGCTCCCGCACGTTGCCGGGCCAGGGGTAGTCACTGAGCTTCTGCAGCACCTCCGGCGGCACCGCCAAGCGCGCCCGCCCGTTCTTCTTGCAATAGATGCCGAGGAAGTGATCGACGAGCAGCGGAATGTCTTCGCGCCGGGCGCGCAAGGGCGGCGCCGTGATCGCGATCACGTTGAGGCGGTAGTACAGGTCTTCGCGGAAGCGCCCGGCTTCGACCTCGGCCACCAAGTCTTTGTTGGTGGCCGCCACGATGCGCGCGTCGGCCTTCACCGTGTGGCCGCCGACCGGCTCGTATTCACCCTCTTGCAAGACGCGCAAGATCTTGACCTGCACCGCCGGCGACAGCTCACCGATTTCGTCCAAGAACAAAGTGCCGCCACGCGCGCGGGCAAAGCGCCCTTCGCGCTTGGCGATGGCGCCGGTGAAGGCGCCGCGCTCGTGACCGAACAGCTCGGCCTCCAAAATGCTTTCCGGAATGGCGGCGCAGTTGACGGCCACGAAAGGGCCGTCGGCGCGGGCGCTCTTGCCGTGAATGTAGCGCGCCAAAAGCTCCTTACCCGTGCCCGATTCGCCCAAGATCAGCACGGTTGCGCTGGACGGAGCCGCCTGCGTCGCCACGTCCAGCACGCGCCGCAGCGCCGGGCTCTGTCCCACGATCTCGCGCGTGGTGAGCAGCTTCAGCTCTTGCTTCAGTGAGCGATTTTCGGCCACGAGCGACTGGCGCTCGGCCGCCTTGCGCACGCTCTTGACGATGGTCATGCGCTTGAGCGGCTTCTCGACGAAGTCGTAGGCGCCGTCGCGCATGGCCTGCACCGCCGTCTCGACGGTGCCGTAGGCCGTCATCAGCACCGTCTCGGTGTCCGGCGATACTTCTTTCAACGCGCGCATCAGCTCGACGCCGTTGGTTCCGGGCATCATCAGGTCGCTCAGCACCACCTGCACCTTGTGCTTACGGGCGACCTCGAGCGCGCTCTTGGCGCCGTCGGCCGTGAACACGCGCATGCCCTCGCGCTGAAAGATCTTGGCCAGCGAGGTTTGGTTGCTGGGCTCGTCGTCGACGACCAACACCGTGATTTCGTCGCCGGGCGGCGCCGCTTCCCCCGGGACGGGCGTGCTGCGGCCTTCGTCGTGCTGCGTGGACAGCGCGTCACTCATTCCGCCAACCTGGCAGAGTCATACAAATCTGTCAAAGCCTAAGACAAGTTGACAACTTGTCATGACGGATTGTCTACCGTGACAAAACGGTAGAGTAATTTCGCCAGCTTGCGAACGCGACGGTTCCCGCACACGGTCTCGGAACCTTGAGCCATCGGAGATCTCCGGGTCATCCCCCTGCCCCTCGAGCCACCCTCGCGTGCCGAGGTGCGGTCGCGATCGTGCTCGGCATAGGCCTCGTGACCGTTGCCAGATCGGGCCGCGCTGCCGAGCCAGTCCCGTATCCGATAGAAGTGAGAGAGCCGGGGTCCAAGCCCGACGCTCCGCCGCCCGACGCTCCCCTTCTCGAAGGCGCTGAGCCACCGGCGCCAGCAGAGGAGCCGAAGCTGTTCGCGCCCACCCCGGCGCCGAAGCCCAAGGTGCGCGTCACCAGCCAGCTGCCGATTGTGTCGACCAACGCGCCGCCGCCCTTGGTCTGGAAGTGGCCGACTTTTTCCGCCGCCAACTTCGTCATCACGGCGGCCGGCGGAGCGATCACGCTCGGCGCGTCGATCGTCAAACCAACCGCCAAGCACAAGCTGAGCGGCGGCATCTTGTTCGACGACGACGTGCGCAACGCGCTGCGCGCCAACCGCTTGGCGGATCGCTACATCTTCCGCGACGCTTCCGACGTCGGCCTTTCGCTCGCAGTCACCTGGCCCTTTGCCGCCGACGCGCTCACCACGGCTTGGTGGTACCGCGGCAGCCGCGAAACCGCGGAGCAAATGGCGCTGATCGACCTCGAAACGCTGGCTATCAGCGGCGCGATTCAGGGCGCAACCAACGTGCTGGTGAGCCGCGAACGCCCCTTCGGCACCGGCTGCGGCGAGGGCGAGCTGCCCGACGACGCCATCGACTGCAAAAACTCCTTCCACTACCGCAGCTTCTTCAGCGGGCACTCGGCCTTCAGCTTCACCGGTGCGGCGCTGATCTGCGTGCACCATATGGAGAACGAGCTGCTCGGTCCCCCGTGGGACGCGCTCAGCTGCGCCGGTGGCTACGCCGTCGCGGCCACGACGGCGACGTTTCGGGTCGTGGCCGACGTTCACTACGCGAGCGACATCCTGCTCGGCGCTTTCGTCGGCACCCTGGTGGGGTACAGCGTGCCCTTGTTGCACTACCGAAAGGTGGTCGGTCCCAGCGGTCGGGCTAGCGTGACCGCGCCCACGCAGTTGCAACTGAACCTCGTCCCGTCGCCGGGCGGTATCGGCGTCATGGGGATCTTCTGATGGCACGCTTCCAACACCTGCTGTGCGGCGTCGTGCTCGCGGCCTCGTTCACGAGCGCCGGCAGCTTGCAGGCCGCCGAGCCATCGGGCGAAAAATTCCCGGACGCGGAGGCACCGCTCGGCGTGTTGCCGGTGCCCGACGACGCCCTGATCGATCCCAAGATGGCGCGCTCCTGGGGCACCCTGCCGGCGCGACCCTTCGTGGCGACCACCTTCGATTTTGGCTTCGTGTACATACGGCCCCGCGTCTCTTTGGGCTACGGTCGCCCCTTCACCCAGTGGGTCGGGGTGGACGCCAACGCGGTCGGGCAGTCGAGCGGCCTCGGCGCGTACGGCGGCTTCCGGCTCGAAATCCCCCACCTCGACTGGCGTGTCGGGCCGCGCTTCTTCTCGTCGTTCGAGCACACCTACCTGGATCGCAAGCGCAGCTACCAGCGCATCGATCTCGAGCGTGACGTGAGCAAGCTCGCGCGCACCGTGACCTGGGAGTCAGAGCTCGATCTCAGCTTCAAGCTCGGTCCGGGGGCGCTCTTGCTGCGCGGCAGCGCGTCCTACGTCACGGGGGTGCCGGACGGCAAGGACGCCTTCGAAGAGACGCTGCACATCATCGTCACGCCGCCGTTCGTGTGGCGCACGCGCGTCGCGTACGTGTTCCTGTTCGGCTCGCACGACCAGCATTCGATAGGTCCCGCCGTCGACGTGCTGGACGTCCCCAAACGTGATGATTCGCTCACCATTCGCGTCGGCCCCATCTTGCGCATGCAGCTGTCGCGGCGCGTGGACGTGCGCGGCAGCTTCATCGCCACGGTCGTGAGCCCCGATCGCATCGGGCTTCGCGGCGGCGACTTTACGGAGCTGGGGTTGCGTTACCGTTGGGCGTCGGAATGATGGCGTTCGCGCCGAGTCTCATTTCCGTACGGCCGGCCGCCAGCTGGCGGCCCAAACCAGGCCTACCCCCAAGAAAAGCCGCCCCGCCGAGGCAACGGCTCCGTGCTGAAGCGCGCGCGATGCGCTAAGCCTGGGGAGTGACGGGTGGTGTTCGAGCTGGTGAAGTCGCGTTGCTGCTGCTGTTGGCGTCGGGTTGTGCCGGTACGGGCGCGGCTCAGCAGGTCGAAAGCACGAGCACCACGAAAGAGCAGGCGGCGGGTGCTGCGCGGGCCGGTCAAGTCGAACGGCTGCTGACCGAGGCGCAGACGCTCGGTTGGCAATACCGCCCGCGCGAAGCCGAGGCGCGGCTCCGTCAAGCCATTGCGCTCGGTTGGGGCTACGGTCCGCCTTGGTCGCAGTACCGCGCACGCGGGCTTTCGCAGCTGGCACGCGTGCTCTTGGTCGAAAGCCGCCCCACCGAAGCGCGCGAAGCCGCCCAGCAAGCGCTGGCGCTGCTCCAACCCGGCGCGCTCGCCAACGACCAGCAAATTTCCGAGCTCGAAACCACGCGCGCCGAAGCCTTTCGCGACGACCAGCAGCTGGGCGCGGCCGTAGCTCCGTTCAAAGCGGCGTTGCAGGCAACCGAACGCCACCCCGCCCCGCTCGCCCCGGCGCAGATCGCGATTTCTCTGCGGCTGGCCGACACACTCGAAGCGCTCGGCCGACGCCAAGACGCCAAGCAGGTGCTGGAGCGCGCGTCGTTCGTGGCCCGGCAACCCGCGGTGGGCGCCAAGCTCGCGGCACGCTTGCGCGAAGCGTTGGCCGCGTTCGATGACGCGCCGGCGAGTGAACGCCCCCAGCTGGCCGCCGCCAGTCCCAACACGCTGCAACAGGTCGCAGCCATGCAGGCCGAATTTCGCGCCTGCTATCATGCGTCTCTGGCGGAAGAGCGTGACGTGGCGGGCCGCGTGGCGCTAGTGCTCAGCATCGCCGCCGACGGCCACGTCAGCAACGTGAAGGCGGACGGCTCCGGCTTGCCGATCAGCACCGTCGACTGCCTGGTGAAGCGCGCTTCGCTCGCACGCTTCGAACCGCCCAAAGGTGGCAGCGCGGTCATCAGAGTGCCGGTCACGTTCGTGAAACAAGAAAACGATTGAGCGGCTCGCTCGAGGCGGCGGGTTTCGACGGTTGGTGATGCCCCCCCGCTACCGGTCGGCAGGTGACTGAGCTACCTAGCTCGGTACGATGACGACCGACGCCACTACCCCGCCCCTGTTCGAGCCGCTGCGCCTACGCGATTTGCAGCTCAAAAACCGCGTGGTGGTGTCGCCCATGTGCCAGTACTCGGCGGTAAACGGCGTGCCCAACGACTGGCACCTGGTGCATTTGGGGCGTTTCGCGCTGGGCGGCGCCGGTTTGGTGTTCGCCGAAGCCACCGGAGTCGAGGCCGAAGGTCGCATCAGCTACGCCGACACCGGCCTCTACACCGACGAACAGGAAGCCGCGTTTGCGCGCATCGTGCGCTTCGTGAAGAGCCAAGGCGCGGCGGTGGGCATTCAACTGGCGCACGCCGGTCGCAAAGCGAGCACCCTGCCCCCGTGGGAAGGCGGCGGCCCGGCCAAGCCCGGCGGCAAAGATGGCGCGGTTTGGACCCCGGTTGCGCCGAGCCCGTTGCCCTTCACCGAAGGCTACACGGTGCCGGCCGAGCTGACGCTCGCGGACTTGGCGCGTCTCAAGCAATCCTTCGTGCGCGCCACCGAACGCGCCCTGCACGCCGATTTCGACGTGGTCGAGGTGCACGCCGCCCATGGCTACTTGCTGACCGAGTTCTTGTCACCGCTGTCGAATCAGCGCACCGACCAGTACGGCGGCTCGCGCGAAAATCGCATGCGCTTTCCGCTGGAAGTCGTGGAGGCCGTGCGCGCCGCGTGGCCCGCTGCGCGTCCGCTGTTCGTGCGCATCTCGGCGGTGGACGGCTCGCCCGGCGGTTGGTCGCTGGACGACAGCGTGGTGCTGGCTCGCGAGCTGCAAGCTCGCGGCGTCGACGTCGTCGACTGCTCGGGCGGCGGAGTCACCCCCTCCATCGCCACCCTGCCCAACCCGCGCGAGCCCGGTTACCAGGTGCCGTTCGCGGCCCGCATCAAGCGCGAGGTCGGCATCCCCACCATGGCCATCGGCCGCATCACCGAAGCCGAGCAAGCCAACGCCATCGTCCAAGAGGGCTCCGCCGACTTGGTCGCGCTGGCCCGCCAAATGCTCGACGACCCGAACTGGCCCCTGCACGCCCGCGAACGCCTGCTGCCCGCCACCGTCGGCGACGCCGCCTACCCGCGCCAGGTCGGCTACGCCGTCAAAGGGCTGAAGGCGGGCGCGAAACCGCGTTGATCGGCGCCGCACGCGCGTGCACAGCCCCAAAACCGCTCGCGCAACGCGCCGCTAGTTGCCGCCGCGCGCGGGCGCCCAGCTTCGCGAATTTGGCTTGGGTAGGCCGAGCCTGGTTTCCGTGCGGCCGGCCGCCAGCTGGCGGCCTCGACCAGGGCAATTTCGAAAATCCGCCCGCCGTCGTGAAACACCCGGCGCCGCAGCTTGACCGCGGCGGGGCGATCGCTATGTTGGGCGCACCCACCACCCCTTCGGGGGCGATCGGTTTCGACGTGGGGACTGAAGGTTAGTTTGCGTGTGGAGGCACCCGACCCTCTCCAAAATCGGGCCGTACCAATTGCAAACGACAATGCAATCGCTCTCGCTGCTTAATAACCAGTAGAGCCGTCCAACCGAGAGATAGTTTTGGTATCGGAAGGGCGTCATCACTAAAGCTGGGTCCCGCCAATGCTCTGGGTGGCAGGGCCGAGAAAATCTGGAGCTAGGCTCGGCAACCGAATATGTCGAACCCCGTCGGTTGGGTAATCCGACTACGCACGTGAACGAAAGCTGACTGGAAGCCTCGCGGACCCGGGTTCAATTCCCGGCGCCTCCACCCCCGAACCCCCGGCGAAAGCTGGGGGTTTCGGCGTTTGTGGGTGCGAGGTCCCTGAGGGAGGTCCCTGACTTGGTACTTTTTCAAGGACGGGCCCACTGCTGCGGAAGGTGCAGTAGGCTGCGGCGCCAAAGGCTGTCGCTCCACGGGTTGCTCTTCCGCGGCGTATTCGCCTCGGTTTTTGGACTTTATGCTTTAGCGCGCGCTAGCTAATAGATGTTCGAATTAGCTAAATAATCGCGTCAGTTAGATAGGTTGAACCCGGGGAGCGACGGCCCGCTTGATGAGCGAGAGCGAAAAGCAAAAGGCCAGGGAGGCTCTCGGCGACCTGAAGACCAGGGCGGACGTCGCCAGCCTCGTGGGCATGACGGTGCATCAGCTGCACTACTACCTGTTCGGCCTCACCTCTGAGCGACGATACGCGAGGTTATCCCTGAGGAAACGCAGCGGCGGGGTCAGGGAGATTCGATCGCCGATCGCGCCTCTCAAGGCGGCGCAAAGAATCGTCGCCGAGCACTTGTCTGCGTTCTACGAACCTCGTGGAAACGTGTACGGCTACGTCGACGGACGCAGCATCATCGGCAATGCAGCCTGCCACTCGCCGAAGCGGTGGGTTCTGCGAGTCGACCTGCAAGACTTTTTCCCATCCATCAATTTCGGCCGAGTGCGCGGCCTACTCATGGCAGGCCCATTTGGATTGCCTGATCAAGTAGCGACCACGCTCGCCCAGCTGTGCGTCGACGAGAACCAGCTACCCCAAGGTAGTCCAGCGTCGCCCATCATCTCCAACATCGTTTGCCGTGGTTTAGACCGCGCGCTCGCGGATATCGCGCGAACCTATCGCTGCACCTTCACCCGGTATTGCGATGACCTCGTGTTCTCGACAAACCGAGCAACGTTCCCGCCGGCGCTCGCCCGCCTGGAAGACGGCTCCGAGGGAACGGTGTCGGTTGCGCTGGGGGAGATTTTACGAAAGGCGATCACGGAGGCTGGCTTTCAGGTCAATGATCAGAAGACACAGCTGAAACCAAAGAGTCAGCGACAACTGGTGACGGGGCTCATTACGAACACCCGTGTGAATGTGCCGCGCAAGTTCATTCTTGAAGTGCGGTCGCTGCTACACGCCTGGAAGCGGATAGGCGACGCAAACGCGGCCGGGAAGTGGTACTTCGAGAAGCACGACAAGCGCAACCGCCCCCCTGGGAAGCTCGCGCCGCGCTTCGAACTTGTTGTGCGCGGCAAAGTGCAGCACGTGGGCGCGGTCCGAGGTTGGGACGACCCTATCTACCGACGTTTCGCTCGACAACTCGAGACGCTGGACGCGAGTTTTAAGCCACACCCCTACCCCATCGTACAAGCGAAGATAGAGCTACACGTGTACACGGAAGGGAAGACCGACCGCATGCACATGCAAGCCGCCTTGCGAGCCTTGAAGTCCGCTGGCAAGTATCCGCAGCTGGAACTCGTGTTCTCCGATGGGAAGGGCGGAAGCTCGGACCTGGCGAAGTTTTGCGAACACACCGCCTTGCGAAAGCAAACGGCGCCGTGCGTCTTCGTCTTCGATTCCGACGAGCGCGACATCACAAAGCGCGTGCTTGACAGCGCTGGTCGACCAAAGGATTGGGGGAACGAGGTTTTCTCGCTGGTACTCCCAACTCCCGAGCATCGAAAACCAGCCGACAGGACATGCATAGAGCTTCTCTACACGGACATCGACTTCGCCCGTCGAGACACCGAGGGCCGACGGTTGTTCCAGCGACAGGAGTTCAATACATCGAGCGGGCGCCACTCGAGCGAGCGCGTTCACTGCGCGAACATCGTGCGCAATACCCTGGTGATCGATGATGGTGTTTTCGACTTCGACACTGGAGTCAAAGTATCGCTCTCCAAATTTGCGTTCGCCTCTCTGATCGCGACGTTGCCAGTTGGCCAAGTCGACTTTGCAGGTTTCGAAGCGTTCTTCGACGAGTTGGAGAAACTTCGACAGAGAATCGCGGCGCTTCGCGCATCTGCTGCTGAGTGACCGAAGCCCGCCCGACCGGCGATTCTACTGTCGCGCATCCAGATAGCTCCATCTGGCCTCAACCATCGCCCGCGTCGCGTCGACCTGCACGTGCGTGTACCGCTCGGTGCTCTGCATGTCAGCGTGACCCAGCAGCGTCGCGATCATCTTCTGGCCGGCGCCGAGGACGGCGTAGCTGGACCCGGAGGTGTGGCGCGCGCCGTGGCTCGTAATGCGCCGTACGTGCGCTTTGTCAGCCAGCCTGGAGTAGGCCCTGTTCAGGACGTTGTTTGGCAGCGAGATGCCAGACGGGGCAGGAAAGAGCAGCTGGCCGGGCGTGCGCAGCGACCACGGGTGCAGCTCGTCGGCGAGCGCGCGCGGCAACACCTGGAAGCGCGCCTTCTTGTTCTTGGGGGTCGAGACCACTTTCCGCGCCTGCGAGCGGCGGATCCAGATGCCGGGCGTGCGCAGGTCAAGGTCGTCCTTAGTCAGCGCGCGCAGCTCGCTGAAGCGGATGCCGAGAACGAGCTGCGTCTTGATGGCGAAGTAAAGGTGCTGGCCCGTCGCCTTCCAGTCATCGAGCGCCAGGAACACGGCCCGCTCCTCGTCCGGTGTCCACCACGCCCGCGAGTCTTCGGCCGTTCGGTCCGCCTTCATCCACGAGCGCTTGGTCACCGGGTTCTTCTCGATGTGGCCATACTCGATGGCCTTCTCGAAAATCCGATGCAGCACGCCGAGGTGATTGTTGATGGTCTTGGGCGCGTAGGTGCGCCCGTACTGATGCTTTTGAGCCAATTTGTCGGCCTTGTAGCGGTCGATGAGCCGGGCATCGATGGCATTGATGGGCAGCTTGCCGAACGCCGTCGCGAGGTGCAGCTCGATTACGCTCTTCACCGATTCGATCTCACTTTCTCGCCGACCGGCACCGACCACGCACCTCTTGAGCCACTCCGCGGCAAAACCGTCGAACTGGGGCCCCCAGTCTTTCGTGCGTGAGCGGCGGTCGAGCGCGTCGAGGAATTCGCCCTGCGTGGACTCGGCGCAGGCCTGCCGTGCCATCTTGACGAGCTCGGTATGGGTCTTGAGCGCGTCCACGCGAGACGCAACCGGGAACAGCACGCCGCGCGCCTTGCTCTGTTCAGCGTGGCTCAGATCCCCTACGACGTAGCAGATCGACCGATCGATCCCACGCCGACCCACGGGTTGAACCTGAATGCGCTTCTTGAGCACTACCGGCATCGTTTGCCTCTCTCGGAGAGCGCGCGCCCTCCACTCCGAACACGTCACGCAAGAAAATCCGGCGCGTCTTGCCGAACACCCGCACCGGCACGGCCCCGGCGGGCAGCAGCGGCATGGGCCCCGGCGAAATCTCGACGAGGTGCCGCGCGAGCCGGCGCCGATCGATCCCTGCCCACGCTGCAAACTCGGCGAGCGACATGCCCGCGGCCGAGTCGGCGTCGGATTCCTGCGCCACAGCCACCGGCGCGCTGGCGATCCTAAACAGAGTCACAAGGTCGACCCCATCCTTCGGCTTAGCGCAGGGGGGCTTGGGGTCACGATCGATGGCGTGCAGCCGGCGTGGGTCAGACATGGCGGCCTCGGACCCCAGCCACTCCGACCGAAGTGCAGTGGGGGGTGCAGGGGCGTCCGCGCGGCACGCCGAGCGCCGGGAGCATCAACGATTGTTGAGACGCGGTGCTCGTCGAAGTGATCTGTACGTATACGGCGAGCCGAGCACCGTCGTCTACCACCCCGCCTGCGACCCACGCGCGGCCATCGATCGCGCACGCTCGGGATGTGCCTTCGCTCTCTTCCCGGAAGCGTTCTAGCGAATATCCTCTGGTTGCGAGACTTCGCGCCGCGCCGAGCGCAGCGAGGCATAGAGCGGCGCGGAGCTCGCATGACCCGGCCGACGACGCGCAGAGAGGCGCGTTAGCGCCGAGCGAGCAGGCGTCGGTACGGGTCACGCCCGACGAGTAGAGGCCCTTGCTCCGCTTCGCGGAGCACCGCGGACCTCGCTCGGACGCCTCGCGAGTCCGCGGGTTTCGTGAATATTCGTCCTGCCGTTCTTCCGTTTCCCCCTTTTCCGATTCTCGGATAAGGGCGACCTCGGCCGCCATACCAGCATGTTTTCTGGGGCTCTCGCGACCGTGAGAACTCCAATCCGGGAGGGATCGACGCACGAACCGGGAGCGCCCGGCACGCAAAACGGGAGTTTGCCGGCTACTCACCTGCGCCATCCTGATGGAAGAATGCTGGGGAGAGTTGAATCATGAAGGGCCACCCGCTCCCGATGATGGAGAGCAAGCCGAGCCCCTCAAGATTGGTGAAACCATTGCGTATCCGGTTGAGCTCCGTGGCCCTGCGGACGTTCTTCGACCTCAAGAACTTGGCTTCGACGAGCCACTCCGGGGTGATCTGCATCGACCACTTGTGCTTCAGCTTGCCGTCCTTGCGCGCGCCGCGATGTTGGGCGTAGAGCCAACAAGCCAGGCGCGTACCAAGCTCGCTCAGGTCAGGGCGAAGCGCGAGCAATCTTCGCGGCACGAGCGCGTGGTAGCGATCCTTCGGCGGCGAATAGCCGTAGAGCCGCACCTGCGAGGTGTCGCCATTCACTAGCTCCAGCAGCGGGCCTTTGAACACAGCCGCGGCAAGCACTTTCTTCCCCGGCGGTTTCCACATGAACGGAACGGTCACGGTCGTCTCCGCGAGCCGCTTGATGCAGCCCGTGACGGCCGACCAGGCGCTTCCGGAAAACTCCGGGCCCCGCCGCCTGTATCCCATGTCCTCCAAAACCTCTGACATTCTCGGGGAAAACGAGACCGAAGCCATTTGGGCTGCGCTGGCGCTGGCGATCGCGAGCTCAGACTTCGGACGCCTCGCGGCCTGAGCGAAAAGTGCGAGGAGCACCAATGTCGGGAGCTTTGGACTCAGCCTGCCGCCCCGTTTGGCCACAGCTGGCACCCTGCGCAGCAGCGGCGGGCTCACCCGGAAGTATTCGGGCGGCGGTGTCGGCTCTGCCGAACTTGAGCTAGGTGTCATCGTCGTCGGCTCCGGGCCTTGGCCTGAGTTCTTCGAAGCAGGTCCGAGCGGGGTGATACAGGAGCGGGAGGCTCACGCTCTCGCGGCCGAAGCGGTTCTTGTGAAGATGCAGCGTCGCCGGCAGCGGGCGTGCTACCGCGCCAGGTCGCGTGGCGCCCTCCCTGCTCGTCACAAGCGTGGCCGTGTAGTCCGGCGTGTAGTCAGCACCTGCCGACTGCGCGAAGTGGAAATCGGCGTCGAGCTCCGCGCCGCGTTTCGTGAGCTGTGCCGTGCAGACCACAGCCAGCTTCGTCGAGTCGGCGAACTCGCGCACGTCGTTGAGGACACTGTCGACCGCGTGACGCTCCGATCGCGCTCCACGACCAACATGCGCCGCAAGCGCGTGGAGGCTATCGATCGCGATGAGCCCACGCTCCAGCTTCAGCTTCGTGCGCAGATCGTCAACAATTTGGCTGATTTGCTCGACGCTCTTCGCATCGGCCAACCCGAAGGTATGGCCGCGGGCGCCGAAGGTTTTGACGGCTTCTTCGAGGACCGCGCACTGGTCAGCAAACGCTGGATCCTCGAGCAAAGGGCCCAGCGCATTGCACTTCTCGACGCCCGCCAAGTGCGCGATCGAATAGGAATCGATCGCCTCCGGCGCCATCTCGAAGGAGAAATGCGCGAAGAAGGCTTGCTCGAGGCGCACGACGTTCCATCCCCATTGCTGGAGCATCGTGGTCTTGCGCGCCCCAGCGATGCCGCCGATGATGCCCATGCCTTGGGCGCCACCTAAGAGATCGTTCAAGCTCGCGAGCCCCAAGTCCAAACCGGGGCGGCCGGCGGCGGCCACACTCCGCGCGCGCTCCCGGAAGGTCGGGAAACGCGCGCGGAGACTGCTGGGCAGCGGGACGGGCTTCATTCGTACAACGGGTGCCACGCGCTGACGTACTTGGAGTCAGCACTCAGGATCGTGTCTTGCTGTCGGGGCACCGCTGGCGCCATCACGGCGCTGCCTTGGCCAACTTCAATTCGCGTAGCTCGCGCTGGACGCGGGCCAGCAAGAAGTCGCAGGAGCTGCAGATTGCCTCCAGACGCTCGACGTCATCGCCTTCGGGCTCTACCTCGGGCTCTTCGGTCGCCTCGTCCGCTTCTTCGGTACCGTCGTCGGAGAGTTCGAGCAGTTTGCGTGCGAGTGCTGGCAGCCCTTCGACACTGGTGCGCAATTCCACGACCACTGCCAGTGCTGCAGCGCTCGGCGCTCCCACATTTTTTGGATTCATGGATAGATCTCGGCCTTTCCGCGCCCAGAGAGTCGAGAGGCACGGCCTCACGCTGTCACCGGGCGCAACAGTGCTGCCCGGCTAGCCAGCGAGGAAAGAGACCTCACCTGCGCTGTCGGTCAGCGTCGTTTATTCGTCGTCGGCCACAGGGATAAACGATCGGAGACAAACCGCACAAGCGTAAACAAATCAGGCGGAAAACCGCTCAAGAGGCAGCTCCAATTCCACGGCGACAAAAAACCAAAGAACGATGGCACTTCGTCGTGCGCAGTCGCGAACCGGGTTGGAGAATTTTTTTCGCGACCACTATCCATCTGCCCAGCCCCCCTTGCTTCGAAAAGCTACCCAATGGCCACGACGCGGTAGAGCGTCCGCTCAGGGCAAGCGCTCCGTGCGTTTGCTGGCCTCCGTGAGGCCAACTTGCCACGCTTGAGTCGCTTTCTGATCGGAACGCTACCCAAACGGGAGCCGGCCAACCGCCTCGGCGCAGCGTTCAAAGCTGGCGTGCAGGTAGACGGCGGTGCTCGAAATTGACCGGTGGCCGAGCAGCTCTTGGACGACGCGCAGATCGGCGCCGCTGCGAAGAAGCTCGGTCGCAAAGGCGTGCCGAAAGGCATGGGCGTGGGCCCGGCGTTCAAGACCGGCTCGGCGGGCCAATCGCTTGATGGCGTGGTCGATGGCCCGCGGCGTGATTGGCCCCTTCTTGAACGGATGTCGAGTCGCAGCTGTCCGGAACAGCAGCGCGGCATTTTCCGGGGTCGCGCCGTGTTCCTGCCGTAGATATCGCCGAAGCAGCGCGACATCGTCCTCGTTGGCCAGGGGCACGAGGCGCTGCTTCTTCCGATTGGCCCGCTGTTTCAGCGTCTCAACGCTGAGGCACAGCCTGCCGCCAAGCACGATGACGTCCGCAACGGTAAGCCGCTGAATTTCCCCACGTCGAAGCCCAAGGCAAAGAGCGACAAGAAGCGCCGCCGTGCGCACATCGGCCCGCCTGCGCAGATCGAGCGCTGCACGCATCGCGCGAACCTCGGCAACGTCGAACGGCTCTGTCGGGCGCAATGGCATGGCCGTACCTCCAACAAGGGTTGACCCTTTCTAGGTACCTGGCCGCGCCAACAGCCGTCTAGCCAGCAGCCGAAAGCCAACGATCTATGGCGTGCGGCGCGTGCGCGGCCGACCGGGCTTCGGTTCCGGCAAGCGCGCGACCTTCAGCATGGCCGCGACGGTCACGCCGAGCTTCGCCGCGACACGCGCGATGGTCCGCAGCGTCGCGTCCACTTCCCCGCTCTCGAGCCGGCGAATGTACCGGGGCGAGAAGCCGACCGCGTCCGCAAACTCTTCTTGGGTCCAGCCCCGCTTACGTCGCACCCGCTGAACGTTCGCCGCGAACGACTCCATCGCGGTGCGCTCTTCCGGGGACGGCTTCACCCGGCATTGGCTATCCGGTGGCTCAAACCTACTGTGTTGGAGTCCGCGCGTGGCGTAGCGGGGGGGCGCCCCCGGCTCGAGAGCGCGATGTCCGAAGCCGACGCTGCGCTAGCAGCCCATCAAGTCGGCAAGGCTCGGCGAACGGTTGATGGCCTTTGGAGCAGCTTCGTTTCCCTCGATCGCGCCTACCTCATCCCGGACGACAAGGCGGACGCCGGCACTCGAGACGCACTCACGACCGCCAGCCGTCTGCTGTCCCACTACGAACAGCTTCAAAAGTCGGTCGAAGCCAACGAATTGGTCGTTTTCGACACCGCCTTCAACGCTCTCTGGGACCCTAAAAATGCCCAGAAAGACGAGAGCGCGCTCTACGCCGGCGTCGGCAAGAAGTTCGGCCTGACCGGGGCGGAGGTCCAGGCGATTTATCGCCGGAACGAAGCCGAGGCCGATCGGCGTCTGAAGGCGCGCGGCGACGCTGAATCGCACGCACTCAATCCGAAGCGTCGCTGGCCCAACACAGTCAGGTTGCCCGAGGCCTTGGGGTGCATCGCCCACAGGGCACACCCCGTGTGCGTGGTGCCGACGGTGCGCGCGCGTTTGGTCACGGGCACGCCGCCTTGACACCCCGATCGTCGTGCTTAGTTTCCGCGCGCGCGATGCTTACCCTTAGTCCCGGTGACCATATTCGTGTGTGGCGCGGCGCCTACCACCATCATGGAATTTTCGTCGGCCAGAACGCGGTCGTGCACTTCACGGACGTGCGCAACAGCAAGGTGGGGGCGTCGGTTCGTCGCTGCACGTTGACCGCGTTTGAACGTGGCGGCGCAGTGGAGAGGGTCGCATACCGCCAGAGCCTTCCCGCCCGCCAGGTCGTCCGTCGCGCGCTCTCGCAACTCGGCCGCCGGGGCTATAGTGTTTTATCGAATAATTGCGAGCATTTCGCGCGCTGGTGCAAGACAGGGGAGCACGCGAGTGAGCAAGTTCGACGAGCGGGCGCGGGCGCCGTTGGCGCTGGCACTTCCTGGGGAACCATTGCCCTTGGCGTTCAGGCTCTCCCTATGCTTGCCGCGCCTAACCTGACTGGCGCGGCGCAGACCATGTCGAGTCTTCGCAATGTTGGCGCCGTGTTCGGCGGTGGCGCTACGACGGGCGCTGCTGCGCTAGCTGTGCTGCCCACTGTCGCCGCGACGACGGCCGTCCGAGCAATGTACGCCGACGATCCGCTCTTGGCCGACGATGAACGCGCTGCCCGTGCCCGCGCCCGACGCGCCGGCACCATCGGAGCTGTTGCTGGCGGCGTGGTCTCAGTCGCGGCGCTCACGAGCAGGACCTCGTTCGGGGCATCTGGTCTGACCAGCACCCTGAAGCTCGTCGGTGGCGGGCGCATGACTGCGGGGCTCGCCACGTTGATCGCCACACCCGCCGCGTTCGCGCTCTTGGCCGGCGTGGTGGTCTACCGACTGGGGACGAAGAGGGTGCCGCGACCCGCGCTTCCGCCACCAGGGAGACTTTAAGTAGTGGACAAATCTGCCATTTTTCGGTGCGACTCCTGCGCTCCAAACTACTGAGAGGCTGTGGAGTGTCGTGCGTTGCCTGTGGATAACCTGTTCAGTGGCAATCCATTCAGTATCGCGCCCGAAATTGAAGTTGCAGGGCGTAAAGTCCATGACACGCTTGGAGCGCATCTGTTCACTACTCAGTGACAGTTGAACAGCAGGCGGCGGCGACCACGGAGGCGATGAAACGATGTTGATCCATGCGACAGCGAACCGGCAGCTCGACCTTTTGATCGAAGCCCTCTGCGTACAACTCTCGCTGACGGAGACACAGCACACCACTGCATCTCGCGCGTACCAGACGCTGGGTGACTGGCTTTCGGAGTCAACGCTCCTTACGCCGTATGCGCCGAGCGTCTATCCGCAGGGCAGCATCCCGCTCGGCACCGCCGTCAAACCGCGACGCGGGCTCGAATTCGACGCCGACGGCGTGTGCTTGCTGACGACCCGCTACGAGTCGCTCACCGCGTCGGCCGCCTACGATCTGGTCCTGAGTCGCATTCGCGAGCACGGAACCTATCGCGACAAGGTCGAGGCCCGCGAGCGTTGCATTCGCATCAACTACGAAGGCGACTTCCACCTCGACATCATCCCGGCTATCCCTGTCGACGCGGCTTCGACGAGGATCTTCATCCCGTCGCACGACCGCTCAGGTTGGGATCCGAGCATGAGCAACCCTAAGGGGTTCGAGGCATGGTTCCATTCAAGGGAGACGGTTCAGCGCGTCTTGGGGTCTGTGCGCGCGGACGCTGAACCTATGCCGCCGCCTACCAACTCGGCTGAGAAGCCGCCATTGCAGCGATCCGCTCAGCTCTTCAAGCGCCGCCGTGATGTCTACTTCGACCACCACCCAGAGCTGGCCCCGAAATCGATCTTGCTGACCACGCTGGTCGCCAATGCCTACCGGGGGCAATCGCTTGTGACGGACGCCACGGAGCAGGTGCTATCGACTCTTGGCGCGCTCTTGCCGGAGAGCGGTCCACCAAGGGTCGACAATCCGAGCAACCCCGGCGAGAACCTGGCCCGCCATTGGACTGAGGACAGACGGGCGTATGGGGCGTTTCTCCGCTTTCGCGCCGACTTTCAGGCCAAGATGACGGGGCTGCAGCAGCTGCGTGGGCTGGACAAGATTGCCGATGCTCTGCGAGAACTGTTCGACCCGGATGGCGCTGGCTTTGTCGACCGCGCGCTGTCGTCAACGACGGCCTCCTTCCAAAAGGCCCGTGTCGAAGGAGAGGTAGCAATGTCACCTCGGGGCTCAAACCTGGTGTCGCGAGCTACAGCTGCAGCGGCAACGGCGATTCCTCGTAATAGCTTCTTCGGCGACGAATGAACGCGCGCGAGCGGTCCCTCGTGTACCAGCTTGAGCTGATGAAGGTCCATCACCCCACCTTCCGATGCCGCATCGTGCACGGCATCAAGGGCGAGCGGCTGGTGTGCCAGGGAAACATCCAGCCAACACCGATCAGTGATTCCTACGGCGTCCGCATTGAGTATTCGATCGGCTCGAGACCGCGCGTCTGGGTCGACCGCCCCAAGCTGCGTATTCGAGACGGGTGGGATCGCATTCCGCACACTTTCCGAGAGGGTGGCCCCCGACCGTGCCTCTTTGAAAACCAAGATTGGAACCCCCGCATGCTCTTGGCCACCTCCGTGATGCCGTGGTTTCTGCTCTGGCTCGTGTTCTACGAGTCGTGGCTGGCAACCGGCGAATGGCAAGGCGAAGGGCATCCCGAAAGGGAAGCAAAAGTCGCCGAGACCTCACCGGAGGTGCGTCCATGAGCCAGTTCAAGATTCTTAGCTTGGATGGCGGCGGTATCCGGGGTGCGTTCTCCGCGGAATTTCTGGCTACCCTTGAGGATCAAGTCGGCGAGCCGCTCGGGCAGTACTTCGACTTGATCGTCGGCACGAGCACGGGCGGGATCATCGCCACCGCGCTAGCTATGGGGTGTTCCGCGCGGGACGTCAGCGCGATGTACCAGAAGCACGGCCCGTCGATATTTCGACGGCAGCGCCTTGGCCGGGAAGTAATCGCCGGACGCTGGCGGCGAAGGCTTGTCGCAATGGCACGCTGGGTTTTGGATCGTTGGCTCACACCTCACGGAGCCGATGTTCATGCCATCCTCCAACCCAAGTACGGCACAGAGCCTTTGGAAGCCGCGCTCCTTGAGGTTCTCGGCAACAAGAAGATCGGCGACGCGCAGACGCGCCTCGTCTTACCCACGGTTGACTTAGCGGCAGGCCGGGTGGTGGTCATCAAGACGCCTCACCTACCGGAGTTAACGCGTGACCGTCACTACTCCGCCGTCCACGCCGCACTGAGCACTAGCGCGGCCCCGACATACTTCCCACACGCGACGATCACACCGGGCAGCGCATTTTGCGATGGCGGCGTCTGGGCAAACAATCCCGCCGTCGTCGCGTACGCGGAAGCTCTGAAAATCAGCGAAAGCTGCGGCCGCCCGAACGTCGACACTTCCTTCACCGCCCGCGACATCCTAATGCTGTCTGTTGGTACTGGAGAAACCAAATTCTCGTGGGCGCCATCTCGAAGCTCCGCCGGGCTCGGATGGTGGGCGCCTCGACGAATCATCGACGTCACCCTTCTTTCGCAAGCCCAAGGCGCGCACACAACTGCCCGCTACTTGCTGGGAGCGGAGCGCCTCCATAGAGTTGACTTCACGCTGCCAGACGCTTCGTGGAGCCTGGACAGCGTTCAACATCTTGAGAAGCTTGCAAACCTGGGTCACCTTGCTGCCCACGAGCATCTGAGCAGGCTACGGCCAGCCTTCTTCACGAGCCGCCCTGCACCGTTCACGCCGTTCTCCAGCAGCTAGGCAACTGCTTCTCAAAGCATACGTGGCCCAACTGACGCCAAGGGGGCGTCAGCTATGGCCAGCAGAATTTCCGACATTTCCATGGAAAGGTGGCCAGAGTGGATTGCGTTTGCCAATCTCGAGGCCATACTTGTGACAGCCCTGAAACAACCGTTCGCAGTGTGAACCCGGCACCCACAAGTATCGAGAAGCTGGTCATTTCGTTAGGAATTGGCGGTACGTTTGCCGCATCGCGGCAAGAAGAGTAGTTTCGGAGCCCTGAGCACTTTCCTTCGAGAGGGCAGATGTCCGAAGACAAGAAAAAGCCACGCCGCCAAGCGGAACCGGACCCGAGGGTCTTTTCTCGGCGTGCATTCGACGATGCGGAAGAGGCTGCCAAGCGCGTGCACACGGAGCCGGATTACCAGCGCCGCGCCGATGAGGCGCTGCGCCAGGTGGTGTCGAAAAACCTTCGACTCGTGTTGCCGCAATAGCCAGTCCCGGTAACCACTATGGCACCGGGGAAGAGGGGTGCGGCTCGCGCTGCAGCCGGTAAGGACCGCCCAAATCCGACGAGGCGCCAAGAAGAACTGGCCTTCCTGGAGCTTAGCCGCACTGCAAGCTTACGTCGCGTCATTGGCATTGCAGCGCGTTTTCACGAGGAGGCCAAGGCGGCAGGCGACCCGGCGGAACTCGAGGCCAGGTTCGAGGAGCACTGTCGTGCCGCGATCGTGCAGATGTGCTTCCGGAGCGGCGTCGAGTGCGCGATTTTGGAACTCGACGCAAAAGGCACATTCACAACGCGCTTCTTCACGGCGCTGCGCGAGAAAATGGCGCTGCCCGAGATGCGTTTGCTGAAGAACGCCGCCACTGGCGCTTTTCTCGAACCCGAGAAGTGCGATGGCATGGCGCCTTACTGCGTCTGGTGGAATACCCAGAACAACGGCGTCATCGGCGTACTCGGCGCAGACGACGTCAGCGCCTCGAACGACGCGACGCTTTACATGCGCGACGTCGGCCCGCACCCGGCGTGGTTCCCAACGGTGCCGGCGCCGGATGTGTATAAGAAGTCGAAGGCCGGCGGCCTGTCGAAGTCGGTCCTGGTCGCACCGTTGATCGTGACGGTATCCGGTACCGACGAGATAATCTATTCTGGGGTGATCACGCTAACGCATCCAGAAGCGAACGCTTTCAAGATGCAAGACTGCGCGTGGATTGACGCGTGCTCCGCGGTCATCAGCGTCCTTTATAGTTTACGCGAGCTGAACGCTCGGGCTTTTCGTGCTTCCAGTGGCGCCGCTCCTGAGTCAGTTCCCAGCCCGCCGTCGTCCGCACCCGCAAAGGCCAACGGCAGCGCCGAGCGAGGATTGGTGCTGCTGCACCTTTCAGATGTGCATTTTGGCAAGAAGCCCCCCGACACGAAGATGCATCGATTCCGTCCCGAGGACGGAATGCTCTACACGACGAAGTCCCTAGCGGATCACATCGCCGAAGAATGTGGAAAGGAACGCGAGCTCGGAACGCTCATTGTCGCCATCAGCGGCGACATTGCGTACCAGGCCGCTCGCGGCGAGTACGAGGCGGCGACCAAGTTCGTCGAGCGATTGCGTACAGATCTGGGGCTGGTGCGCGGGCATCTGATAGTCGTTCCAGGTAACCACGACGTTAGCTGGGCCCTCTCGACAGCCGAGCCATCCTATCGATTCGATGAGTACCTCAACTTCGTCTTTGGCGTTTACGGCGAGGATATTAAGGAGTTCTACCCGTTCCTGAATTGGGACGGGCGCACGACCAGCACCCGGCCTTCACCGGCCGACATATTCAGCTTCCACAAGCTCGACGCCGCAAAAGTCGTTCTACTGGGGTTCAACTCCTGCGTACTCGAAGACGAAAAATTGCACTTTGGCGCGATTGGCCGAAGACAACTGGAGCATGCCGAGGCAAAGCTGAAAGGCGTCGATCCGTCGTGGCTGCGGGTTGCGGTCATGCATCATCACGTGCTCCCGCTCGAGAATCGATTGTTACAAAACGCGACCGGGGTAGAGCTCGACGCATCGCTCGTCCGGGACTACGCGCTCGTCGAACGTTCGTTTCACGAGATGGGCATCGACTTGGTGCTGCACGGGCACAAACACGAGCCAGGCATTCGAACTTCCAACCTGATACATGTACCTCGCCCAGGAAGAAGCAAGAGCATGATCGTCTGCGGCGCCGGCAGCGCCGGAGTGGTTGAAGACGAGCTACCGCACGGGAGAGGCAACCATTTCGGCATCTATCGCCTACCGCCGGGTGCTCGGAAGCCCGGTCACCCTTTCCTCGAGGTGGAGTGGAAGGAGCTCCCGTATACGGACGTGGATACGCGCTGGAAGGAAGTCGGCCGCTGGAAGATTGAAGGCTGATACGTCGAGGCTCATCGTCCGGAATCGCGTCCGCCCTCACCACGTGAAGACGAGCGCGGCCCAAGCGCTGTGGCGGGGTGACGGGCTCGTCAGCGACCGCCTCGCGCGCGGCCCCTTGCAGTCGTCGCACGCGTCACCACCGACTTCGCGCCAAGTCAGGCAGCTCCCTGAGTTGCAGCGCCGAAATGCGACGCCGAGCGACAGAACGCGCACCCTCGCCGCGACACGCTCACCCAGAAAACTCAATGAACGATGGCGTTTGCCTCGACACCTGCGCCGTCTTCAATTCCCGGCGCCTCCACAAACAGCACAAGCCCACCTCGGTGGGCTTTGCTGTTTTGTGGGTCGCCGGACCTTAGGCCGTACGTCTCCGCCTCGGCGGCGCCGCCGGGCACAATTCCCGGCGCCTCCACCCCCGAACCCCCGGCGAAAGCTGGGGGGTTCGGTGTTTGTGATCACGAAGTCCCTGACTCAGGTCCCTGAGTCACGCCAAGAACCACTTGAGCCGCCCGTGTGCAACCAGGTTTGCGTAGTGCAACGCACAGATTCGACCGGACGCGAGAATGGCAACGGTGCTCATTCACGTCCTTTCCGCGATGGCCGCCCCCGCCGCCTCGCACCAAGCCGCCAGTACCTCTTGGTACCGCTCAAGGTATATGAGCAGGCCGTCGGCCGTCCTAAAGGCCTTGCCCTTGACCTGGGACAATTCGAACAACAAGAACACGCCTGAAAGGATCTGCGAAACGACTGGAATGTGCTCCAGCACCAATCCGACGCCATGCGCCCGGAGCTGTTCGAACCGTTCCTCATTGAGCTGTTTGTTCAGGTCAGCGCCGTGGTGCTCATACACGATGGTCAACAGATCGCGAAGGAACGTAGGCCAGAGGCCACCGAGTTCCCGCGTTGACTTCTCGACCGCCAGCAGAGCAAGAGCCGCGTCGACACGACGAACAGCGTCCACGCGAAAAGCCATTTGCAGCTCAAGCGACCCGTTGAGCGTGTCGACGGCAAGTGCCTCCCCTCGAGCAAGCTCGGCTCTGAGCGCCGCAAGCTTCGCACGCGCGGCGCGTTGGGCCACCGTAGCCTCTTCGGGGTCCTGCGCTTGGGGCGTCACTTGAGCCGCGCGACTCCCCTTGGTCGCTAACTTCTCGGCGATTTCCAAGCGTAAGGCGGCAATCTTCAAATCCGCGTCTGTCACCTGAAGGAGTGCCTCGCGTAGCGCCTCAGCCACGGGCGCGGGCGCCACTTCGTCAACTTGTCCCTTCGGCGCTTGGTGCCTCGCCAGCTGAAGAGAAAGTTTGTGGCTTCGTTCGAGCAGCTCGTCGATAGCGGTCAAGAGGCGCTCCAAACTTGCGCTCTTGGGTGCGTCGAGTTGGATCCGAAGGAAGTGCTTCCGAGCCTCGTCGTAATCCCTGTTTTCGCCCATAGGCGTCGCCTACTACCGACGACTGGACGAACAAATGGGCAATTTGTTGGCCGGATCCTGGCCGGGGCGTTTGCGCCGCCTGACCTGCGCCCGCATCCCTGAACCCCCGGCGGACAGTGGGGCTTTTGGCTTTTGGGGGGATCAGGTCCCTGAGTTGTGGCGGGACAGCAGTACGCGTACGCTGCACACGCGCGCCGCCGCGAGGCCGCGATGCCAACAGCACGGAGCGCGGGATGACGGTTGCAGAGCCCAAACATGGGG
>Ga0207667_10000630_pt1 | contig 45583 bp, 36 predicted proteins | sample KBSCornC52_FD_184301 | JGI IMG/M metagenome (GOLD analysis project Ga0207667, IMG submission 184301) | Corn rhizosphere microbial communities from Kellogg Biological Station, Michigan, USA - KBS Corn C5-2 (SPAdes) (version 2) | ecosystem: Host-associated > Plants > Roots > Rhizosphere > Soil ... | reverse complement strand
ATGCAATTCAAGTACGTTTGCAATCGTTTCAAAAAGACATCAGTAAAAGCACATTTTTTCGATATTTGATGGGAAATCATATTATTCATACCGGTAAACGAACAATTATCGCAGAATCCCGTTCTATTGCTGCATTGGAAGGTTTTATTAATGCTGATTTTGAAGAAGCGATTACCCAAATTTATTCCTCCAAAGGACGGGTGGTAATTAGTGGAATTGGCAAAAGCGCTATCATCGCGCAAAAAATCGTCGCTTCCCTCAATAGTACCGGCACACCGGCAATTTTTCTGCATGCTGCCGATGCCATTCATGGCGATATTGGAATGGTGCAGGAAAATGATGTGGTAATGATCATCAGCAAAAGTGGCGACAGTCCTGAAATAAAAGTGTTGGTTCCGCTGATAAAAAATTTTGGAAACTTGCTCATTGCCATATGCGGCAATAAGGAAAGTTATCTGGCCAAATGTGCAGATATTTTTTTGAATACTACGGTAGAAGAAGAAGCGTCTCCTCATAACCTGGCGCCTACAAGCAGCACTACCGCGCAGATGGTAATGGGTGATGCCATTACCGTTTGCCTTATGGAATTGCGTGGTTTTGGTTCAGAAGATTTTGCCAAATTTCATCCGGGTGGTGCTTTGGGAAAAAAATTGTACCTGCATGTCGGAGATCTTTCAATCAATAATGAAAAACCTGCAGTATATACTGAAAGCGTTTTGAAAGACGTTATTATTGAAATAACGAAAAAGCGTCTTGGAGTCACTGTTGTACTCGACAATAATCAAAAAATTACCGGAATTATTACTGATGGCGATCTAAGAAGAATGCTCGAAAAAGATTTGAATCATAAAGAGGTAAAAGCAAAAGATATTATGACTATAAACCCCAAAACTATCGGTAGCAAATCACTGGCGGTAAACGCACTGGATATCATGCGCAGTAAAAATATTACACAACTTGTGGTAGTTGATGGTGATAATTATGCGGGCATTATTCATTTGCACGACCTCATTCGTGAAGGAATTATTTAAACAAACTAATTATGAACAAAAACAATTATGTAGCCATCATGGCCGGCGGTATTGGAAGCCGTTTCTGGCCTGTAAGCCGTGTGGATTATCCGAAACAATTCCTGGATATTTTAAATACCGGTAAAACACTTATTCAATCAACTTTCGATCGTTTTGCACAGTATATTCCAATAGGGAATATTTATGTCGTTACTTCCTATCAATATAAAGACATTGTGGCCAAACAGTTACCATTGATGCCTGTTGAAAACATCGTTTGTGAACCTTCGCGAAAAAACACCGCTCCTTGCATTGCTTACATTTCTTATAAGCTTCAACAATTGAATCCGGAAAGTAATTTGATTTGCGCACCTGCAGATCACCTGATCCTGGATGCAAAAGCCTTTATAAAAACCAGCCTTGAAGCACTTGAATTTACGGAAAAGAATAATGCCTTGCTCACTTTGGGGATCAAACCTTTTCAACCAAATACCGGCTATGGATATATTCAATATGAGCAACACGCAGTAAGCGACAATATTTATAAAGTAAAAACATTTACCGAAAAACCAGATCTCGAATTGGCAAAAACTTTTATTGCCAGCGGGGATTTTTTATGGAACGCGGGGATTTTTGTGTGGCAAACAAAGAATATTATTACCGCTTTTGAAAAACACCTTCCGGAAATACATGAACTTTTTGAAGGAGCAAAAAAAGCGATGAATGCGGAAAATGAAAAGGAAGCGATAGAATTAATATACCCGCTCTGTATGAATATTTCCATTGATTACGGCATTTTGGAAAAGGCCGATAATGTTTATGTAATTCCATCTTCTTTTGGCTGGAGCGACCTCGGAACATGGGGCAGCGCTTATGAAAACCTGGAAAAAGATTATCATGAAAATGCCGTGGCGGGAAATAATGTGGTACTTTTTGATTGCTCAAAAAACATTGTGCACACGACGGATGAAAAATTAATTTTATTGCAGGGATTGGATGATTTTATCGTTGTCGATAGTAAAGATGCCTTGTTGATTTGTAAAAAAGAAAAGGAACAAAATATCAAAGAATATTTATCAGAAATAAAAAGAAATATTGGGGATAAATTCCTGTAACATTTTGTAGCCATAACGCTGTTAAATCTTTTTCTCTAAAAACTTTTTCTTTTTTCTAAAAGAAAATTTAGAATCTTCCTGTAATTAATTCTTTTATAAAAATTACACATCGTTTCCAGAAGTTCCATTTCAAAAGTTGAAACCCGTACTTTTGTTGCAATATTTTTATTAGAATTTATAATAGACTGGCAATTTTTTGCATGTTTAAAAAACTCGACAAACTCATACTGAAAGCTTTTGTGTGGCCTTTTATAGCCACCTTTTTTATTACGCTGTTTGTCTTTATGATGCAGATTCTCTGGAAATATATTGATGACCTGGTGGGCAAAGGACTCGATATGTTGACATTGACAGAATTTTTGATTTACGCAAGCGCTACTCTTGTAACCCTGGCAATGCCGATTGCAATTCTTCTGTCTTCTATTATGACATTCGGCAAATTGGGCGAAAATTTTGAACTGGTTGCCATTAAATCTTCCGGAATTTCTTTGTTGCGTTTTATGCGACCTCTGTTTTTTGTATCAATTGTTTTATCCGGAATTGCCTTTTTATTTGCAAATTATATAGCGCCTGTAGCGAATTTAAAATTTGCCGTTATCTATCATGATATTTATGAAAAAAGCCCGGCGTTCGATTTAAAAGACGGTGTTTTTTATGATGGCTTCCGCGGATTTTCCATTAAAGTAGATAAAAAAGATAAAGACAGAAGCACGCTGCACAAGGTTTTGATCTATGAACAATCGAACGGTGTTCAGGATAATACCATCATTTCAGAAAGTGGCAAAATGTCTATGAGTACCGATAAAAAGTTTCTCGAATTCAAATTGGAAAACGGAAACCGCTACGAAGAAAATGGTACTTTTAATTCTACCAAAAACGAATTTATAAATTTAGGTTTTAAAGAATATAATAAGCTCTTTGATTTGAGCCAGCTGAATTTGCAAAAAACATCCGACAGTCTTTTTATGAATAATATTCGTATGAAAACAATGAGGCAATTGAACGTCGATCTTGATTCTTTAAAAAAGGTTCCCGACTCATTGTATAAAAGAAATAAAAATCAACTGGCGTTCTATATAAAGTATTCAAATTTTAAAGACAGCGTTGCCACAAAAAAGGAAACAGCGATCGGAAAAGAAAAAATTCCATCTAAAAAAGTTACGGCTTTCGACGCGCTCATTCCGGATAGCTTACAGAATGTCGTTTATGAACAAACCTTGAATAATGTAAATAATGCCCGGAACATGTTACAAATGGCAGCAGTGGAGATTATAAGCCAAAATGATGATTTCACCCAGCATGAAATTGAGTGGCATAAGAAGCTATCACTTTCAATCGCATGCCTGGTATTGTTTTTTATTGGCGCACCTCTTGGCTCCATCATCCGGAAGGGTGGACTGGGATTACCTTTGGTAATGGCGCTGGTATTTTTTATGATCTTTTATTTATTAAATATTTTTGGAGAAAAATTTACAAAAGAACATACACTGATCCCGATTATAGGAATGTGGCTTCCGGTGATTGTGCTGTCGCCGGTTGGTTTTTTTCTAACTTATAAAGCGATGCACGATTCGCAATTGTTTAATAAAGAATATTATTATCGGCTTTTTAAAAATATCAGGTTGGCCTCGGCGCGCGTTTTTGGTCATTTAAACAAAAACCAAAATATTTAATTTATCATTTTATTACTAATGCAGCTTATTGCTGCATCCTGCAGAATAGAAATAGCCATTATTTATTCGTTTACTGAAGTTTTAAAAATAAACTTTTCAGCATTAAATCCCAAAATTGACTCAGCCTTTGTAGTAGAAGCATCCATTAGACGCAACTAAAACAAAGGCTGATAAATTGAAAAGCAATCTGATGCAAATGTAAAGATTCCTTTAATTGAAAACCAAATATTTTAGGCAAAATGTTTACGATTTCTGTTATTTTTATTTGTTCTAACATATCCTTTTAAAAAGTTTTACATTCGCTCAATTTATTTTATAAACCAAGCATGTTGTTATGGAAGAATGGAAAGAATACCAGGAAAAAAACCGTGAAAGATTTTTAAATGAAATGATGGAACTGCTTCGAATCCCTTCGGTAAGTGCCAAAAGTGAACATAAATCGGATATGATAAAATGTGCCGAAGCGGTTAAGCAAAGTTTTCTGAACTCTGGCGCAGACAAAGCGGAAGTGATGCAAACTGACGGCTTTCCTGTAGTATATGCTGAAAAAATAATTGACAAAAATAAACCGACGGTTTTAGTATACGGGCATTATGATGTGCAGCCTGCAGAACCGCTGGAATTGTGGCACAGCAAGCCTTTTGAGCCGGTAATAAAAGATGGAAAAGTGTATGCCCGCGGTTCTGCCGATGATAAAGGCCAGTTTTTTATGCATTTAAAAGCATTGGAAACAATGGTAAAAACAAATACCATGGCTACGAACATGAAATTTATTATTGAAGGAGAAGAAGAAGTGGGCTCACCAAATCTAGGAAAATTTGTCGAGCAGAATAAAGAACTTTTAAAGGCGGATGTTATCTTGATCAGCGATAGTTCCATGCTTAGTATGGACACGCCGTCACTTGATATTGGTGTGCGTGGATTATCGTATATCGAGGTAGAAGTTACCGGCGCTGAAAGGGATTTGCATAGTGGCACTTATGGTGGTGCAGTTGCCAATCCAATCACTATTTTGGCGAAAATGATTGCAGGCTGTCACGATGAAAATAATCATGTTACCATCCCCGGATTTTATGATGATGTTGTAGATGTGCCGGAAAAAGAAAGAGCATTAATGGCGCAGGCTCCTTTTGATGAAAGTGAATATAAAAAAGAAATTGGCATTAAAGAATTGTGGGGTGAAAAGGGATATACTACCAATGAAAGAACCGGCATGAGGCCTACATTAGAAGTAAATGGCATCTGGGGTGGATACCAGGGTGAAGGCGCAAAAACGGTTTTGCCTTCAAAAGCTACCGCAAAAATTTCTGCCCGGCTGGTTCCCAATCAATCGTCTGAAAAAATGACCCAATTGCTGATTAATTATTTTACCGGAATTGCTCCGTCATCGGTTACCGTAAAAGCGTTTGAACATCATGGCGGCGAGCCTTATCTTACTCCAATCGGCAGCAAAGGATATAAAGCCGCAACCAGGGCGATAGAAACTACTTTTGGTAAAACGCCTGTTCCGGTTCGCGGAGGTGGAAGCATTCCTATTTCAACCATTCTTGAAAAAGAACTGGGCGTAAAAATAATTTTCATGGGCTTTGGCCTGGATAGCGATAATCTTCATTCGCCAAATGAAAAGTATGGCATTGCCAATTTTAATAAAGGGATAGAAACGATCCCTTATTTTCATAAATATTTCGCAGAATCAACAGAAGCCTAAACAGGCGGATTTGAATTTTCGCAGTAAAAATTGATCGTTGTAAAACAGAATTCCCTGTTATTTGTTCATTTGCTGAGGAAGAGTATGTCAGACTGTGAACCGTAAGCGTAAACGTAAGCGTAAATAACTTTTCTATATCATGAAACAGTAACAGGTGAAGTTTTATTCACGGCAATTCTTTCGCCATAAATAGCTTTATGAGCTTCTGTTCTTGCATATTTTATTAATAACCGGATGGAAAAATAACCGATGCTAATAAGTAGTCCAATAAAAAAACCGATGATGCTATAAATGAGTGGTGATCTTTTTTGTACATCATATGGCGGTTCAGGCCGGTCTAAAACCTGCATCACCGGTGTTGCCTTTTGTAATTTGTAAGACGCGTTTTGCTGGTTAGCAACTGCTACAGCGTACTGCTGGCGCAACATCTGCTTTTCTGTGATCAGGTTTTCTGTAGGAACTCTGAATTCCATTTTATCAGTATTGGTAAATAAAGTCCTTTTATCAATGGCAATAATTTGATTATCTTTTGAATGCATCACGCGTCGCAATGAATCTACTTTGTCACTTGCAAATTCAAAATCCCGTTTTGCTTTTTCGCGTTTGAGATCAATATAAAAAGTTGAAATTTTATTGATAAATCCATAACTGATGGTTCTTACTAATTCAGGACTGCGGCCGGTATAAGTAAGCACAAAACTGTTGTTTTTATTAATAGTCGCTGTCAAAGCATCCTTCAAAATTTTTGCTGCTACAAAAATGCAACCTGATTCATCAGCAGGCATTTGAATTTTCGGTTCCAAAAAGCTACGGTGCTTGTTAATATCAGAGATAAGCAATTCGGCAAGGGTTTTATTTCCCCGTGATGAGTCTCTCATCGCCGCCACTTCTTCGCGTGTAGTCCGGCTCAGCGCCAGTTCGATAATATTTACAGAAGCATCATCCGTAAATCCTTTTGTATTGTCTCCGCCGCTGAATAATGCGCTCAGCGCAGATGTTGTCGTATTGTTATCGCTGCTTGCATTCAATGGAAAAATAGTCGATACTGACGTATAAGTAACTGGTGTTTTTAACGCATAAATTGCCAAAAGAGCGGTAAAAAATAAAGCAGTGAAAATAATAATGAACTTATGATTTTTTACCCTTTTAAATATTTCTATGATCAGTTCCTGTGAGGTCATAAAATCATTTCAGTTTTGTTAGTAAATAAACCATCATCAAAGGAATAGATGTTACAAGGCCCTGCGTAATTATTGATGAAAAGCCCTTTCCTTCCGGCTTTACTGGTACATTAATAACGCTTCCTTCTTTTACTTTTGGATAAAAATGCAAGAATCCAAAATTTCTTGTTTTTTCACTTTTGCCATTCGCGTGGGTTACATAAATTCTTTTTCTCCACGGCCTTTCTGCAAAACCGCCGGCTTTATCAATATAAAAACCAAGGCGGGTGTGTTCTTTATCGAAATACATTTTTAATTGATTCTGGACAGCGCCTTTTACACTTACCACCGGATTTGTTTCAGGAATGTAAATGATATCGCCGCTCTGAAGCACCATATCATATTTTGAATCCGGCTCAGCCAGTGCTTTTTGCAGATCAATACTGATCGGTTCTGATGGAACAGAAAGCACGCTGTCAATTATTTGTCCGTTTGCATCTTTGATATATTTTGTGTGATGTGCATTTTGTAAAGAGTTAATACGGGTTGTCGTGTCGCGCATCCTGTAAAGAATTGCAGCGGTAGCGTCCGCATTGCCACTGAGCCCGCCGCTTCTCCTGAGAAAAGAAGACAAGCGTTCTTTTTCATCTAATTTCGGGTAAGTGCCGGGATACAGAACCTGCCCTTCAAGTTTTACATTTTCCTGCAAATGAAACGTCGGATTTTTTCTCACAAAAACCTGGTCGTACGGTTTGAGCCATACATTTTCTGTTACGGAATCCATATCGAGGTTTTGACCAATTGAGTAAGTTTTGATAACTGTTTTTGTTGGCTTTATTCCTCTTTGAGAAGAGTCAATGTCTACTATACTGGAAACTACAATGCTTCCATATTCGGCCGACGGCTTTAAGCCATTTGCAAAGTATAAAAGGTCTTTCAATGTCATTCCGCCATACTTGCGATACTGACCCGGCTTACGCACTTCTCCCTCAATAGAAATTAGTTGCGCATCGGCAAATTGATTTTTATTAAAAACTTCAATGACATCATTTGCTTCTATTGGAATATTGTATTTGCTTTGAAGATTTTTATTCAAATCTGAAAGACTCACATCAATTTTATCTGATCTTAAATTACTGGAATCCCCGGCGCCTTTATAAATGTAAGCTCGCTCTAAAAATGAGTTGGGGGTAACCCCACCAGCACGATTGATCACATCAAATAAACGATCCCCTTTTCTTACTTCATAAACGTTCGGATAAGCAACTTCTCCTTTTACAATTACTTTATTACTTAATCCGGAATTTATCGGATTTACTACCACCATATCTCCGTCAAAAAGTGGCTCATCTGTTGTTTTCCCATTTGCTAAAAGACCGATGGCATTAAGATTTACTGTTTTAATCGTTTGCTTCTCATTGACATTCCTGATAATCATTCCACCGGAAGCATAAGCATCAGAAGTGAAGCCACCGGTAAATTTCAACAGGGATAACACGCCTTCACCGTGCTTTAGCTGGTAATACATGGGTCTTTTAAACTCGCCGCTTGCAAGTACTTTTTTATCATAAAAAGGTACAATCACAAAATCGTTATTTTCCAGGTAGAGATGTTTTCCAAAATCGCCGGTGCTCAAATATTTATATACATCTATTGAGTCGATAATTCTTCCGTTTCTCGAGATCAGGATATTGCGCATATTACCATATTGTGTAACGCCACCTGCCATTGCCACAATATTTAAAGCATTGGTAAATGCTGAAACTACCACCGGCCCCGGATTTCCCACATTCCCTGATACTTGCACAACGATAGAGCGTGGCTGACCGAGCGTGACAGAAACGCGGGTAGAATTGGGAATTACCTTTTTGAAACGGTTATAAATCACCGATTTTGCATTTTCAAAAGCCAATCCCTGGACCGTTATTTTTCCCAAGCCCTGCGGGAAAATGGTACCATCACGGCCGACAATATAATCCTGTTCAAAATCGGCGCCTCCCCAAAGTGAAACAACAATATGATCGCCGACTCCAATCGGATAGTCAGCCGGCGGAGTAGAAAGCTGTGAAAGCTGTAGTATCTGGCTGCTTTGAAAAATATTGCTTCCATAAACCGATTCAGGTCCGTACAAACTGCTTTTAATATTATCTTTCTGCGTACTGTCTTTTATGATAATATTTTTGCTTGGAAGATCTACATCTGAAGTCTTATGAATGTCTTCGCCAGCCTTTTTGTTTTGCTGGTTAAAATCTTTTAAAAGATTCATCAAATCGGATGGAGACGCATTTTTTAAAGTATTCGGGTCAATCTGAAGATCTTCCTGATCGTTAAGGATTTGCGCAAAAACGCCATTGTTAATTAAGAGCAAAAACATGGTAAAAAATAATACTGCTATTATTTTTTTACACTTTTTGCCTTCGTAAATAAAATTCATTTTAGGGGGTAAGGTTGTGATTCTTTGTAAGAACGATGAAATATGCTTTTTATTTTACGTGCCATAAATCAATACCTTATTGAGTTCCAGCGGTTTTATTCCCCAATCAAAATGTGATTTTTAAGTTTGGCGCAGTCACTTTTCATTGCCGGATTGCTTAATCCATTCATCGGTTTTTTTCATTTTTTTTTCTGGAAAATATAGTTGTATAAATTACTAAAATTGTTAGTATTTTTACACTAAAGAAGTTAACAAAAGAGGCACTATGAAAAAGTCAGTTTTTTTGAACACTCTAGATTTCAGCTACAATGAGTACTTAATAGTATTAAAGCCAAATGAAGATACGTGTGATAAGATCAATTCTTTAAAAAAGCAATTTTCTGAAAAATATAAAACATCCTTCTTTCATTCAACTGGGCAGATATTAATGGTAAAATTTATTCAACGTGAAATGATAGAAGAACGGCTTTTGAACCACTTAAAAAATATCAGTAATGGCTATAAGCCATTTCTTGTGAAATTAAAAGATTATGGAAGTTTTCCGAGCCATACTATATTTATAAATATCGAGTCACAACTGCAGGTACGAAATCTAGTAACACAATTAAAGTCTGCTCAGCCGTTACTTACCCTTGATAAAGAAAATAAAGCGCATTTTCTGAATGATTTTTATATAAGCATAGCGACAAAATTAATTCCGTGGCAGTATGAAAAAGCTTGGTTGGAATATAATCAAGCGCACTTTGCAGCAAGTTTTATTGCAGATGCATTTACATTACAAAAAAGGCCGGTTGAACGGAAAAGCAATAGCTTTCGTCCGAACGGAAATTATAAGACCGTTAAGCGTTTTCAATTTACCGATTCACCTGTTATTACTACACAAGGCGAATTATTCGGGTAGTTTTTTCAATAAAATTCAATTCGTTTCAAAAAAAGATTCAAAATGAACAACCAATTAAAGCAAGACCATTTTAAAGTGCTGCCTCAAAAGAAAGAGGAGGAACAACAATATTTATCAGGCCGCGGAGCACAATTTAACACGAAAAATAAGTTTTTAAAAAATCAGCAGGCAAAAGAAGAAATAGAATCAATTGATGATTGGGAAGAGGCGAATACCGGCACACAATACCTGGAACAGGAAACGAAAAGTATTGTAAATAAAGTGGATAGTCCAGATCTTGGAATGATGTACAGCATGAATCCTTATGCCGGTTGTGAACACGGATGCATCTATTGCTATGCCCGAAATGTTCACGAATACTGGGGCTACAGCGCTGGTTTGGATTTTGAAAGAAAGATAATTGTGAAAATAAATGCGGCAAAAATGCTGCGAAAACAACTCATGCATCCGAAGTGGGATCCGCAGCCGATAATGCTCAGCGGCAATACCGATTGTTATCAGCCAGCCGAACAAAAGTACCGGCTGACGAGAAGTTTACTTGAAGTTTGTAATGAATTTAATCAGCCGGTAGGAATTCTTACAAAGAATTCGTGGATGATAAAAGACAAAGACATCTTGCAGGAGATGTCAAAAAAAAGATTGGTATCTGCAATGCTTTCCGTTACCTCTTTTAATGAAGATCTTCGGAGAGTGATGGAACCAAGGACAGCAACGGCGAAACAGCGGTTAAAAGTTATCGAAGAATTGAGCGCCGCAGGAGTGCATATGGGAGTAATGATGGGGCCGATGATACCCGGATTAAACGAACATGAAATGCAAAGGATTATGAAAGAAGCAAGCGAGGCTGGTGCAAAATTTACCGCTTACACTTTTATTCGTTTAAATGGTGCAATTAAATTCCTTTTTCATGATTGGTTGTATAAAAATTTTCCTGATCGTGCCGATAAAGTCTGGCATCTGATCGAGCAAAGCCATGACGGGAAAGTAAATGATACACGTTGGGGAGTACGAATGCGTGGCGAGGGAAGTATTGCTGAACTCGTAAATCAACAATACAAGAAATACGGGAAATTATATGGAATGAATGCAGAGAGATGGAATTTGAATACAGATGATTTCAGGAGGCCGGGGGAGCAGGGGAAATTGTTTTAAGAACAAAACAGTAAAGCAGGAAATATGGTAAAATCGTATTTTAAAAGAAATAAAAATTTGATTTATTTGCTGAAAGAATATTGAAAGATAAGAAAGATAGGATTAAAAAAAACATTCAAATGCTTTAATCGCTAATTTTAGTCTCTTAAAAAAATTATTTAAACATTTAAACCTTTTTAAAATGAAAAAGATTATTATTCCGAAAGGGATTCTTTTAGCTTTTGTTGGAATGTTGATGACTTCATTAATATTTGCCCAATCAGATAAATCCAAAAGGCCAAGCCCACCTGAAACAGCAAAGGGAAAAGTGATGGGAGCAAATATTACCATTAATTATAGCAGCCCTGCTGTTAAAGGAAGAAAAATCTGGGGAGGACTGGTGCCTTACGATAAGGTGTGGAGAGCTGGCGCAAATGAAGCTACTATATTTGAGACAGACAAAGACATTAAAGTAGAAGGGAAAAAATTGCCTGCAGGAAAATATAGTTTGTATGCAATTCCCGGGGAAAAGGAATGGGTGTTTATATTCAATTCAAAAACAGGACAATGGGGAATAAAAATGGATGGCAGCACCACTGAAGATCCGGCAAATGATGTATTGCGGGTAACTGTAAAACCTCAAAAATCTGCTACTTTTAATGAAAGAATGAAATATGTGATTGATAAAAACGGATTTGCCCTTGAATGGGAAAATTTGAAGGTGCCGGTTTCGATAAAATAATTTTTCTTAATTCTGCAAATGGTTGGTATTATAACAATACCAGCCATTTTTTATAGTAACACTTCGCATACAAACTCAACAGTTATTGCTTCAGTATTTCCAAAAAACTATTAATGAAACTTTGAAAATTGGCCGTTTTCCAAATCCTTTATAAATGCTTCAGATACTTCTTCGTAAGTAAGGGGGAGATCAATATCTGCAAGCATTGCCTCGATATAAACTTTCGGATCAAATCCACTCCCATAACAATAGATCAGCATCCACCAACAAGCATCAAACAATCGCTCCATGACAATTTGGAGAGATTCACCCGTACAGATTACAAACGGCTTGGTATCACCATTATCTTCCGCTTCAAGTTTACCATCTGCTAGTAAGTCTCCGGCTAATGTGAAAAAACGGCAATCATCATCTTCGAGGAAAAACATTGCTAATGGAGCCTGCGCCAATTTGTGAAACCACCGGCAATACTCAAGTTTAGATTTCCAGTAACTTTCAGGAAAGGGTAAGCCCGTTCCTTTTTCTACAAAATTCATTTTAAAACTAAACAACATTCTTTCTATCATATGTGGCTTGTGCTGCAAAGCTTTAAGAAGGTCTGTTATAGCAGAAAACACCTCTTTTTCAACAACATCTTCAGGGATTTCCACGATAAGAGTATCTTTTTTTTCCAGTTCAAAACTGGTAAACAAGTCGTCGTATTTCCTAATTAAAGAGTCGTTGGGTGGAGCGATATACAAAGGAGTTTCCCGTGCCATTTTGATGGTGTTTTAGGGAAAACGGATATATAGGTAAGAAATTGTGGAAAGAACTTTTTGATTCTTCACTTAAACCTTAATTATCGCATGAATATTATTATCAGGAAATAATACTACCAGCCACCGCTGGCGCCGCCGCCGCCGCCGCTTCCGCCACCAAATCCACCAAAACCACCGCCGCCAAATCCACCTCCTCCCAAGCCACCGCCACCAAATCCACCGCGTCCACGACCGCCGCCGCCAAGCATATTTCCCAATAAAAACCAAGGCAACGCACCACCAAGAAAACTCCTGGAACCTTTACGGCTCATATATGAACCGCCGCCACCGCCGCCTTTTCCGGAAAAGAGAAAGAGAATAACCAGAAATATGATTATTACAGGAATAATTTTTCCAATAGTAACATTGTTATTTTTTTGTGCGTTTGGATCAGCTTTATATTCACCGGCTGCTGCCTGGATAATCGCATCTATCGCATTATCAAATCCGGCGTAATAGTCATTGTTTTTGAAGAACGGAATCATTCGTTCATCAATAATTTGTTTTGCAAGAACATCCGGTAAAACTCCTTCCATTCCATAACCGGTTTCTATTCGTGCTTTATGATCTGCTTTTGAAACAAGAATTACGACGCCATTATTTTTTCCTTTAACCCCTATGCCCCAATCACGCAGGTATTTCAATGAAACCTGCGCAATATCGTAGCCATGAAGGTCTGGAACAGTGATGATTACAATTGCTGAAGAAGTAGAGTCGTTGTAGGCATCTAGCTTTTGTTCAAGCGCCTGCCTTTGAAAGGGCGCCAGTAAGTTTGCAAAATCATTTACTGCCTTCGGCGGATTCGGTTTTGGTTCAATGTTTTGAGCAAAAACTGATTGAAAACCGATAAAAAGAAAAAGCAGTAAAAATAATTTTTTCATGAAATGGGAAGTTTCGCGATGTCAATTACCAAAAATGATTTCATCAGGAAGTTCGTTTTTATCAACATCTTTATCGTAAGGAAAATGTTCTTTTAATGCCTCACCAATTTTATAAATAGAAGTAGTAATACCAGCTACAAGGCTATCTTTGCTAAAAACAGACAGGATATCTTTTACTACATTTTTCCAATGTTCAGCTCCTGTCGCTTCGTGGATTCCTTTATCAGCAAAAATGGCAAGCTGTTTATCTTTTATTGCAATATAAAAAAGAACGGCATTCCGCAATTCCGTTTTTTCCATTTTCAGATTCGCAAAAATCTCGACCGCCCGGTCCAAAGCATCGACATATTTGCAGCGACCTTCCACAAAAATCCGAATCTCACCACTTGTTTGCCTTTCAGCATCCTGGATCGATTGAACAATTTTTTCATTCTCTTCCTCAGAAAAGAAAGGTTTTTTGCGGGAAAATAGCCACATGATGATTGCGGTTTATTTTATATTGAATTGAATGTCAGGATTTTTTTCCGCACCAACATCTGCTTTATAATATGGTTTTACAGGATAGCCAAGAATACGTGCAAAAATATTGTTTGGAAATAATTTTACTTTCAGATTATACTGGTTTACAGTGGCATTATAATCACGACGAGCTACGTTTATCCGATTTTCTGTACCTTCTATCTGTGTTTGGAAGTCCTGGAATGCTTTTGTGGTTTTTAAATCAGGATATGCTTCTGCAACAGCCATCAAACGGCTGAAAGAACCTTGTAACTGCGCCTGAGCCTGTTGATATTGCTGAAGGCTGGCAGAGTCATTGACGTTCACCTGTACAGAGGTCGCTCTTGACCGTGCATCAATTACATCCTTTAAAGTTGATTTTTCAAAATTTGCAGAACCTTCTATAGTTTTAACCACGCTACTATATAAATCGGTTCGGCGTTCATAATTTGTTTCAACATTACTCCATGCATTTTGAACCTGCTGGTCTGCAGTTGCAAGCCCACGTTGCTGGTTACAACCCCAGAAAATTAGAATGACAATAATACCAAGTATAACAAAAAGACCGGTCCTTGATTTCATAATTTTAGTTTTATCTTAAAAAAATTAAAGATAGATGATTTTGCAGATGTGCCTGTTTAGTTTTTTTTAAATGGTAAAAAACGGAATTTTAATTTAAAACAAAGCAGAATTTTAATGGCAGTAAACAAACATTTACCACGAATTCGTATTCTGCTTATTTGATTTCATTTATAATCACCATTCACAATTCACCCAATAATTTTTTCCTGCAAAAGCCATTCTGCAATCTGCACTGCATTCGTAGCAGCGCCCTTCCTCAAATTATCACTTACAATCCAGCAGTTTAAGGTATTCGGTTGTGATTCGTCTCTTCTGAGTCTGCCAACAAAAGTTTCATCTTTTTCATGTGCTGATAACGGCATCGGATAAACGAAATTTTCCACGTCATCCTGAAGAACAACACCCGGCGCATTTGATAAAATCTCTTTTACTTCCTGAAGATCGAAATCATTTTCAAATTCAATGTTTACACTTTCACTATGGCCGCCTACAACTGGAATTCTCACACACGTTGCAGTCAGTTGAATGGAATCATCGCCGATGATTTTCCGGGTTTCATTCACCATTTTCATTTCCTCTTTAGTATATCCATTGTCGAGAAAAACGTCAATGTGAGGAAGTGCATTTTTATCAATGCGGTATTTGTAGGCCATTTCGCCTTCAATATTATTACGCTCATTTTCCATCTGCTGCACCGCTTTTACACCGGTTCCTGTCACGCTTTGATAAGTGGAAACGACTACTCTTTTGATGTTATATTTTTTATGAAGTGGATTTAAAACCAAAACCATTTGGATGGTTGAGCAATTTGGATTGGCAATGATCTTATCTTCTTTTGTCAATTCGTTTGCATTCACTTCAGGCACAATTAATTTTTTTGAGGGATCCATGCGCCAGGCAGATGAATTATCGATAACCGTAATTCCCGCTTCTGCAAATTTAGGAGCCAAAGAAAGCGAAGTGCTTCCGCCTGCTGAAAATAAAGCTACGTCGGGTTTTGCTGCAATAGCGTCTTCTGCAGAAACGACCTTATATTTCTTATTTTTAAAAGTAACTTCCTTACCTATAGATTTTTCTGATGCCACAGGAATTAATTCTGTTACCGGAAAATTTCTTTCTTCAAGCACTTGTAACATTTTACTGCCTACAAGCCCGGTAGCGCCTACCACTGCAATTTTCATTTCTTTATTTGTTTATTTTTTTAGCCTGCGAATTTAATGCATTTCGATTTTTTGATAAAATAAACTACTTATCTTTAAAACAAACTATAAATGCATGAGAAAACAAACTTTTATTTTCTTTTATTCCTTATTTATTTTCAATACCGCCGATGCACAATTGAAAGAAGATTTCAATGATGGCGAATTTTCTAAAAAACCAGCCTGGACAGGTGATACCGCTGTTTTTACTGTAAATAGCTTATTTCAATTGCAAAGTAATAATACAACAGATGGTAGCAGTTTTTATTTGAGTACGCTGAATAATATCGCAACCAATGCAGAATGGGAATTCTGGATGCGTCTTGCTTTTAATCCTTCGTCTGCAAATTATGTAGATGCTTATTTAACAGCTTCTTCGGAAAATTTGAAATTGGTTACCACAAGCGGATATTTTGTTCGTGTTGGAAATACTGAAGATGAAATCAGCCTGTACCGGAAAAATTCAGATGGCACAAGCATCAAAATTATTGATGGCGAAAATGGCATTTTAAATCGCAGTAATAATGTTTTAAAAATAAAAGTTGTGCGCAATGAAATGGATGAATGGACAGTTTACCGCGACATAACAGGAACAGGAAATAATTATTCAAAAGAAGGAACAGCGGTTGATTCTACCTATAATACTTCTTCTTATTTCGGATTTTTGATTAAACAAAGTACTTCTTCTTTTTTTCAAAAACATTTTTTCGACGATATTGTAATAAAACATTTTGAACGTGATATCCAGGGGCCTGCAATTGAATCTGCAACAGTTATTTCAAGCAAAGAAGTTCATCTTTTGTTTGATGAAATTGTCGAAAACAAAAGCAGCCAGTTATTCTCAAATTACTTTGTCAACAACGGATTGGGAATGCCGTCGAAAGTAAAATTAGATTCGCCAAATCGGCGCCTGATTCATCTTTCATTTGATAAAGCGTTCAGTAACGGTATTCTATACACGTTAAATGTAAATGGAGTAAAAGATCTTTTTGGAAATGAAACGAGGAATGCCACAGTCTCTTTTGTTTTTTATTCTCCACAGATTTATGATGTGATCATTGATGAAATTTTTCCTGATCCAAATCCGCCCGTAGGCCTTCCTCTTTTTAAATTTTTAGAATTAAAAAATGTGTCCGCTTTTCCCATCAACCTGAAAGACTGGAAATTAGTGGATGGCAATTCTACAGCAACTTTGCCTTCGTACAATTTACTGCCTAATAGTTTTGTAATTGTTTGTGCTAGCAATTCGGCAAATTCATATTCGCAGTATGGGCCTACAATTGCAGTTCCTAATTTTCCTTCAATGAATATCAGCGCTGCAACGATAGTTTTAAAATCTCCTGAAAATAAAACCATTCATGCCGTTCAATATGATCTCAATTCTTATAAAAGTGAATTAAAAAAATCGGGTGGATGGTCGTTGGAAATGATTGATACAAAAAATCCTTGTGCCGGACTGGATAACTGGAAAGCAAGTATTGACGCAAGCGGCGGTACACCAGGAAGAAAGAATTCGGTTGATGGAATGATTAAAGATGAGACAGCGCCAAAATTATTACGTGCTTTTGTTTCTGATAAAAACAATATTTCGTTGGTGTTTGATAAGTCGCTCGATAGTGCCAAATCGGCTTCTGTAAACAGTTATAGCTTTGATAAGAACGTAGCTGCTACAAATATTTCTGTATCTTCTCCATTTTTTAAAGAGGTAAATATCACTCTGGAAAACCAGCTCGAACATGGAATTATTTATCACGTTATTGCTAAAAATATTTCCGATTGTGCAGGAAATTTTATTGCAATAAAAAATTCAGCAAAGTTTGGGCTTCCACAAAATGCCGATTCAATGGACTTGGTAATTAACGAAATTTTATTCAATCCTTTAGCAGGTGGGGCAGATTATGTGGAACTTTATAATCGGTCAAAAAAGATCATTGATGTCAGGAAAATATTTATTGCAAACAGAAACAGCAGCAATGTTATCAGCAATATCCAACCGGTTAGTATAGCAAGTATTTTATTATTTCCTGAGGAATTTATTTTGCTCACGACGGATGTTCATGCAGTAAAAAGCCAATATTTAACCACAAATGCGGATGCTTTTTTACAAATGGATCACTTTCCCTCTTATCCAAATACAAATGGAAATGTAATTGTATTAAACGAACAGGGAAACGTTTTAGACGAAGTAAAATATTCGGAAAAATGGCATTTCCCGCTGCTAAAAAATGTACAGGGTGTTTCTTTAGAAAGAGTAGATTATGATGCTGCATCGGTACAAAGCAATTTTCATTCTGCTGCCACTTCTGTGGGTTATGGCACGCCGGGTTATAAAAATTCACAATTCCATGTTACAGAAGATTTACGTGCAGGCATCGCCGTTATACCTGAAATATTTTCTCCTGATAATGATGGCATAGATGATTTTGTTACCATTAATTATAGTTTTCCTTCTGTAGGTTATGTTGCTAATATTACTGTTTTTGATGCTTCTGGAAGACCGGTCCGTTATCTTCAAAAAAATTCTTTAAGTGGAATTAAAGGCTCGTACCGTTGGGACGGTTTGGACGATAAAAACCGAAAGCTTCCACAAGGGATTTATATTATTTACACCGAAATTTTTAATACGGAAGGAAAGAAAAAGGCTTTTAGAAATACGGTTGTTTTAGGAAGAAGATTTTAATCAAAAATTTTTATTTAAGTTTTTCATTTTGCTGATGCCTTTGTGCGTCACGTAAATTTTTCTTTTCAAAATTTTTATGCAAAGCCTGTGTCATATCCACGCCGGTTTGATTGGCCAGGCACATTAAAACCCAAAATATGTCCGCCATTTCGTCGGCGAGATTTTGTTCACTATCATTTTCTTTAAAAGATTGTTCCCCATATTTTCTAACCATTATCCTTGATAATTCTCCCACTTCTTCCATTAATATCCCGAGATTGGTAAGCTCACTAAAGTAACGAACGCCGGTAGTTTTTATCCATTTATCAATATTTTGCTGTGCTTCTTTTATTGTGATCTGATTCATGTGGATTACCTTTTTTTTGAATAAACTGTTAGAGACGAATCTCACCATTATATTTTTATAACTGTTGCATGTCTTTTCATTATGACAGTAAAACAACAAATAATGAACATTCTTATTTCCTTTTTTATAATGAAGGGTAAAGGAAAAGTTCTTCTTTTATTTTTTTTCTGAAAAAGATATGCAACAGGATTGTGTACTGCAAAAGCTTTGCCTCAAAAAAAAATAGAGTGCCCCTGTAGAGAACAGGAGCACTTTACCAAAACTAACTGCTTATGAGTCGGTCGGAAATTTAGAATATTTTTTCCGATCCGCATAATTTATTTTATTCTATTTTTTTCAAAAATCAATTGCCTGATCAGATTTGCAATTTTTTATTCAAAAGATTTCGGATTAAACAGAATCGGTTGATGGGAAAACGAACTTTTAAAAATTTTTTTTCAAAGAAAATTGAATTATACATAAAATCTGTACATTTAAACTTCTAAAGTCAGTTTTTTCGAATTCATTTATTTATTGTTTTAACGAAATCTATTTAAATTTTAAATTGAATACTTCAACTATTTTAAAATCCATTTTAAACCAAAAAATAAATTTTTGTAAATGAAATTTACCACCCGACTGCAGCTTTCTGCCATGATGTTTCTTGAGTTTTTTATCTGGGGCGCTTGGTTTGTTACCCTTGGCACTTTTCTCATTAACAATCTGAACGCAAGTGGCAGCCAGACTGCCGCGGTATTTTCAACACAATCATGGGGTGCTATCATTGCTCCTTTTATTATTGGATTAATTGCCGACCGTTATTTCAATGCAGAAAAAATCATGGGTATATTGCATCTGCTAGGGGCCGTTTTGTTGTACCAGGTGTATCATATCGGATCCGTTACCAACGTATATCCTCCTGAGGTTTTTTATTACCTGCTCATCTATATGATTTTATTTATGCCCACATTGGCCTTGGTCAATTCCATTTCATTTAACCAGATGACGAACACGGAAAAGCAATTTCCACCGATCCGGGTTTGGGGAACGATTGGCTGGATCGTCGCCGGACTCGCCATCAGTTTGGTATTTTTATGGGATTCCTCACAAAGCGTAAAAGCCGGTTTGATGAAAAATACATTTCTACTTGCCTCCATCGCTTCGCTGATTTTGGGAATATTCAGTTTTACCTTACCAAAAACACCGCCGAAAATAGCAAAAGGTACAGAGATGAAAGTGTCGGAAGTATTAGGATTGGACGCACTAAAGTTATTAAAGGATAAAAACTTTCTCATCTTCTTTATTGCCTCTATATTGATTTGTATTCCATTGGCCTTTTATTATCAATATGCCAATCCTTTTCTACAGGATATAGGAATGAAAAACCCTACCGCAAAAATGAGTTTGGGACAATTCTTCGAAATATTTTTCCTGTTGTTGCTTCCGTTCTTTTTCAAAAAATTTGGATTTAAAGTGACCATCCTGGCCGGTATGCTTGCCTGGGCTATTCGTTATGCTTTATTTGCTTATGGAAATGCAGGAGAGCTTACTTTTATGTTGATAATCGGAATTATTTTACATGGTATCTGCTACGACTTCTTCTTTGTTTCCGGCCAGATTTATACTGATGCAAAAGCAGGTGTTAAATTTAAAAGTGCTGCACAGGGATTAATTACCTTAGCTACCTATGGCATTGGAATGCTGATAGGCTTTGAAATTGCAGGATTAATTGCCGATGCATATAAAACCGGAGAAAACACTTTTGACTGGAAAATGATCTGGATCATTCCTTCTATCATTGCATTCATCGTCTTTCTATTATTTGCAATATTCTTCAACGATAAAAATGAAAAACCAGTAGATCAAACTGTGAAAATTTAAAAATGAATTCAAAACAAAGCAGAAGAGCGTTATTAAAAAACCTTGCCCTGGGCGCCTCAGCGATTGCCCTTTCACCCGGCAAATCAATTGCCGCCGTTTCTGAAAAAATGGAAGATAAATTTCCAAAATTGAAAGGAAATATCAATCATTCTGTTTCCAGGTGGACTTTTGGTTATTTACCTCTCGATCAATTGTGTGAAGAAGTAAAAAAAATTGGTTTTTCCGCAATTGATCTCGTTGGCCCAAAAGATTGGCCCACATTGCAAAAGCACGGAATATTTAGTTCCATGTGTTATACGGCCGGTGATAATAATTTGTATAAGGGGCTTAATCACACAGAAAATCATGAAAAACTGATTAAAGAATACCTGGATGTAATTCCCATTATGGCGAAAGCGGGTTATAAAAATCTGATTTGTTTCAGCGGTGCAAGAGCAGGTATTGATGACGAGATTGGAATGAAGAATTGCAAAACCGCATTGGAAAAAATATTACCTTTTGCCGAAAAGAACGGGGTAACCATGGTGATGGAATTATTAAACAGCAAAATCGATCACAAAGATTACCAGTGCGATCATGTGGAATGGGGCGCAGAACTTTGCAAACGGATGAATTCTGATAACTTTAAATTGCTTTTTGATATTTATCACATGCAAATCCAGGAAGGTGATATTATCCGCAACATTCGCTATTATCATCAATACATTGCTCATTATCATACGGGAGGTGTACCTGGAAGGCATGAAATAAATAATTCGCAGGAACTGTATTATCCCGCTGTGATGCGCGCTATTGTTGACACAGGATTTAAAGGATATGTAGCTCAGGAATTTATGCCGACTTATAAAAATAAATTGGACTCGCTAAAAGAGGCGATACTGATTTGTGATGTCTGAAACCCTGTCGATAAGTAAGGAAATCTAAATTCTTGTTATTTGTTGCTTTACGGTTATCAAAAAAAATAAAATTCAAATTCAAACTTGTACCTCACCTAAATCTTATTCTAAAATTTAAACTCAATGGCAGAAAATACTTATGATGCAATTGTCATCGGATCCGGCATTTCTGGCGGATGGGCGGCAAAAGAACTAACGGAAAAAGGCTTGAAAACCATCATGCTCGAAAGAGGGCAAAATATAGAGCACGTAAAAGATTATGTAAACGCGGTAAAAGGCCCGTGGGAATTTCCGCACCGTGGAGGTCGCACGCAGAAAATGATCCAGGACCATCCGGTGTTGAAAAGAGACTACCCCCTTAATGAAATGAACGTTGATTGGTGGGTAAACGAACAGGATTGTCCTTATGTGGAGGTGAAACGTTTTGATTGGTTCCGGGGATATCACGTCGGCGGCCGCTCGCTTTTGTGGGGAAGACAAACTTATCGCTGGAGCGATTTTGATTTTGAAGCGAATGCAAAAGACGGAATAGCAGTAGACTGGCCGATTCGTTATAAAGACATTGAGCCATGGTATACCTATGTTGAAAAATTTGCCGGTATCAGTGGCTCGAAAGAGAATTTGCCACAATTGCCCGACAGCCATTTTATGCCACCAATGGATATGAATGTCGTGGAAAAAGATGTAGCTGACCGGATAAAAAAGAAATATGATAATAAAAGAGCGATGATCATTGGCCGCTGCGCAAATATTACTGAGCCGATCCAGGAAAGATCAAATTGCAAATACAGAAATAAATGCTGGCTTGGATGCCCGTTTGGAGCTTATTTCAGCACCCAATCCTCTACGCTGCCTGCGGCCGTGAAGACGGGAAATCTTACGGTTCGTCCATGGTCTATCGTTACAAAGATTTTGTATGATAAAGACACCAAAAAAGCAAAGGGTGTAGAAGTGTTAGATGCCGAAAGCAACAAAACGTATCAATATTTTGCCAAAGTGGTTTTCCTCAACGCTTCTACGCTTAACAGTGCATGGGTACTCATGAATTCTGCTACAGATATATGGCCGGACGGGCTTGGTAGCAGCAGCGGCGAACTTGGTCACAACCTGATGGATCACCACCTCGGTGTTGGCGCAGGAGGAACGGTAGAGGGGTACGATGACAAATATTATTATGGTCGTCGTGCTAATGGAATTTACGTTCCGCGTTTTCGCAATTTATTTGGCGATAAAAGAGATTATATCCGTGGATTTGGCTACCAGGGCGGCGCAAGCAGACAGGGCTGGAGCCGCGAAATTGCAGAGATGAATATCGGTGGTGATTTGAAAGATGCATTGGCAGAACCTGGTCCATGGTCAATGGGAATTGGTGGGTTTGGAGAAATCTTGCCTTATCATGAAAATAAAGCGACGCTTGATAAAAACAAGAAAGACAAATGGGGACTGAATGTGCTCGCCATTGATGCAGAATGGAGAGATAATGAAAGAAAGATGCGCGTGGACATGCAGAATGATGCAAAGGAAATGCTGGAAGCAGCGGGCGTAAAGGACGTCAAAGGATTTGACGGCGATGGCACGATGGGAAGAGGCATTCATGAAATGGGAACGGCTCGTATGGGACTTGATCCGAAAACATCTGTGCTCAACAAATGGAACCAGGTATGGGATGCACCCAATGTGTATGTTACCGATGGCTCATTTATGGTTTCCTCCAATTGCGTAAATCCATCCTTAACCTATATGGCAATGACAGCGCGTGCCGTGGATCATGCGGTTGGCGAATTGAAGAAGGGGAATATTTAATCAACACTATTATACTTCGAAAATAATTTTTTAATTGGTTTAAAATCGTAATTATGGAAGATCAATCTGAAAACAAAGTTGCTAACACATCGCGAAGAGATTTCTTAAAAAATACCGCCATCACCGCGGCAGGTTTTATGATCGTTCCGCGACATGTTTTAGGTGGAAAAGGTTTCATTGCTCCGAGCGATAAATTGGTAATCGCCGCCATTGGAGCGGGTGGCAAAGGCGCTGATGACATTAATCATTTTTACAAAAGTGGCAAAGCGGACATTGCTTTTCTGTGTGATGTAGATGATCGCCAGTCTGCCGGCAGCCGTAAGAAATTTCCGAAGGCAAAATATTACAAAGACTATCGCGAAATGTTTGACAAAGATGCCAAAAACATTGATGCAGTATCTGTTTCCACACCGGACCATACCCACGCGGTTGCTGCTTATACCGCTATGCAACTGGGCAAACATGTATATGTTCAGAAACCGCTGACACATGACGTATATGAAGCGCGGATGCTTACAAAAGCTGCAAAAAAATATAAAGTGGTGACTCAAATGGGCAACCAGGGAGCTTCAGGTGATGGAGTAAGACAATTGATGGAATGGTACGACGCCGGCACCATCGGTGATGTGCACACCGTTTATTGCTGGACCGACCGACCCGTTTGGCCGCAGGGAATTCCGCGTCCGACTGAAGCATCACCAATTCCTCCGGAGTTAGACTGGAATCTCTGGCTCGGCACCGCTCCTGAAAAAAATTATTTCAATAACCTTGTACCTTTCAACTGGCGCGGCTGGTGGGATTATGGAACCGGAGCTTTGGGAGATATGGGATGTCATATTGTACAACCGGCTTTTGCTGTATTGAATCTCGGTTATATCAATTCCGTTCAGTGTAGTGTTGGTAGTGTGTATGTCGGTGAATTCCAAAGAGGATATTTCCCGGATAGCTGCCCGCCTTCCAGCCATGTAATTATGAAATTTCCGAAGACTGATAAAACGCAGGGTGAAGTGACCGTTCATTGGATGGACGGAGGTATTCAACCTGAAAGACCTGATGAGCTCGGACCGAATGAAGTATTTGGCGATGGTGGAAACGGTACTTTATTTATTGGCACGAAGGGAAAAATGATGTGCGGCACTTATGGAATGAATCCGCAATTATTACCAACCTCAAAAACCAATGAAGTGAAAGTACCTCAAAAATATCCTCGAATCCCGGCCGGCGCTGAAGGCCATTATGCACAATGGGTAGAGGGTGCTTTGGCGGGATATGGAAAAATGCAGATGGATTCAGATTTTGCTGTTGCAGGCCCGCTTACAGAAGCACTGCTAATGAGCAATCTTGCCATTCGTGGGTTTGATATTCGCACTCCAAAATCTACCGGTCAAGGGTATAATTATCCGGCAAGATATGTAGAGCTTTTGTGGGATAATAATGCGATGAAAGTGACCAACGTGCCGGAAGTAAATGAATATATCAAACGCGATTATCGCGCAGGTTTTGGTGTAAATTATAATGTATAAAATTTAAACTATCTAACATGAACAGAAGAGAAGCCGTTCAATATATTTCCCTCCTTTTAGGAGGAACGTTGATTGGTGGCAATGCATTTTTATCCGGATGTAAAAGCAATACCGGTGTATCGATGACCTTTACGCCCGAAGATGTTGCTTATCTCGATGAAGTGGCCGACACCATTTTGCCACCGACAAAAACTCCGGGCGCCAAAGCTGCGAAAACAGGGCAGTTTATGACAGTGATGGTGAATGATTGTTATGAAGAAAAAGATCAGAAAGTTTTTCATGAAGGCATGAAAAAATTGAATGATTTTTCTGAGAAAACTTATGACAATTCGTTTGTAAAACTCAATCCGCAACAGCGCCACGACCTGTTGGTAAAACTCGATAATGAGCAAAGGGAATACACGAAAAACAAGAAGAAGGACGATCCCTCACATTATTTCAGAATGATGAAAGAGCTTACGATGCTCGGATACTTTACATCCGAAATCGGATGCACACAAGCTCGCAGGTATGTTGAAGCTCCCGGTCATTATGATGGAAATCTTCCGTATAAAAAAGGAGATAAAGCATTTGCGTAAGCAATAAAAAATTTTCGGAAAACCTCAGAAAAAAGACTGAATTATAGGCCTTTCTGAGGTTTTTTATTTTTAGAAAAACTTAGGAATTGTGCTGATCTTTTTGTCTGCCGACCGTTTTTATTTACGACTTATTTTTCTCAGTAAAAAAGCAAATATTGAAGATTCAGCTTCTGTTAATTACCAATCCGAGCGGGAAAAGTTCCTTTCCATACATTTCATTCAGAAGGGCGCCGGCTCCGGTGTATATAGCTGATCCGCCACAAATAATTCCTTCGTACCCCGTAAAAGTTTTTAGAAATGTATTGCCGGAATAATCGCCAAGTGCCAGTAAAAAAAACAAGATTGTCAAGGTGGCAAAAACGAATTGCAGCGATCTGGAAATACGAAGTGTACCGAAAAAAAGAAGCGCTGTAAATATTCCCCACATGACCAAGTACGCCACCATCCCGCTTTCTGAAGCGGGAGGTATCCAACCCATTTTTGGCATTACGATCAAGGCAACCAATGTAAGCCAGAAGGAACCATAAGAAACAAATGCAACCAGTCCGAAAGTATTTCCTTTTTTCGCTTCGATGATTCCAGCAATGATCTGCGCAATGCCGCCATAAAAAATCCCCATAGCAAGTATCATTGAATTCATTTCAAAAATTCCTGCGTTATGCAGATTTAGAAGAACGGTAGTGAGGCCGAATGCCAGAAGTCCCAGCGGTGCCGGATTTGCAGTGTTGTCTTTGATAATAACAGTAGATTGTTCCATAAGAATAGTTTATAAAAATGAGAATTAAAAATATTACTAATAATTCAGATTTTAAAAAGAAAATAAAAACTATTTGTTGATTGGAACAAGCCAATAATAAAAAAGCAGTAAAACAATAAATAACCCGAATTCTTAATTCTGACGCTTAATTATTTCACCTGGCTTAACTGGTTTTTCAAAAAACTTTCCTGTTGTTTTACATTCACTAACAAATCGTCTAATTTTTGCTGTAAATCGCCGGTATTCAAAGTGAGTGTCGCTTTTGAAAGATTTACTTCTTTGAGGTTTGCATTAGCATTGGTAACAAACTTCCTGATATTGCGAAAAAGAGTTTGCATCTCCTCATTCGATTTTGCCGGTTGAAACTGGTTGTTTTTGTAAGTGTAAAAAGAGTTTAATAAATCGATCGCATGGTTATAATCAGCAACCGATGAATCATACAAAGCAATATCTCTGTCCTGGTAACGTACTTCAATTTCAAGCTGCAGTCGTTTTAGTTTTGTATCGATTTTTGAAGCCGGCCACTTGCTGTTTTTAATGCGGTTGATGGAAGATAGATATTGTTGCATCCCGGTCAGTTTACTAAAAGAGTCAAGAGAATCTTTATAGTTAAAATAATTTTTTTCAGTCTGCTCGCCGCTGCTTCCGGATACAAATTCTTTATACGTTACCGGATAATTTAAGAATTGAAACAGTGGGTCAAAAGGGAGATGAGTTTGAATAAAAGCGTCAGGGGATATTTTGAAAAAATTACCTTGCTTGTGTTCTATAAAACTTCCGTTTCTGACATAACCTGCATCCCATGTAGGATCATAGAAATTCCATTCGCTATCAGCAAATGCGGCACACCACACATGCGGAACGCGGTCAATAGATCCGGTTTGGCGGGTATATCCTTCAATGGCAAAAGATTGAATTCCGGACTTACGACACAGGTCATTAAAAATCGCTGCGAAGTTTTCACACACACCTCTTTTTCTCCTTAAGGCAACAGAAACGCGTTGTTCATTATCCTCATCCAAAATGACATAATGAATGCTATCAGCGTCATATTTAATATTCGAAGTAATCCAGTTGTAAATCGCAGAAATTTTTTCATCATCACTGTGATAATGCTTGTTGATAAACGCAGCGATATCGTCTGCACTATTGGTTTGGACAGCAGGAATATAAACAGCAGGCTGAGCAAAAGTGAATTGAGCACAGCATAAAAAAGCTACAAAAAATAAGACGCGCACCATTAAATAAAGTTAGAATTCCTTTTGAAAACGATTTGTAAAATATTTACAGCAAAGAAGGAAAGAATCACACTTTATGTTTTCATTTATAAAATAAATATCGAGCCCACCAGGCAAATTAAAATTAGCAATCCTCAATATTTATTTGTTTGCTATTCATCCTTAAAATACTTTTGATTATTAATGCTTTAGCCGCCATCGGTGTTACAAAAACCTATAAAGTTGATTTCACAGATTCAATTCAAATAAAAAAACGCATGAAATTAAAACACATCCTAAACTGCTTTGTATTTCTTTTTGCCCTCAGTTTTTCTTCTTTTGCACAAGTAAAAAAAGAAAGCACTTCTGTAAAAGTGGATATCAGCAAAGACACAGTAATTAATTTTAAAAAACCACAAAAATCGGTGACGCACGGCAGTGTAACGGTAGAGGGTAAACGAATTAATTACGATGCAACAACAGGAACGCTGATACTAAAAAATAAAGAGGATTCGCCCACCATCAGTATGTCTTATGTATATTATATGAAAAGCGATGACGATCCTTCCAACAGGCCGGTCACTTTTATTTATAACGGTGGACCCGGAAGCGCTACCATCTGGCTTCATATAGGTGCATGGGGACCGCAACGTGTTTATTTGAATGATACATCTAGAACCAAACCGCCTTATAAAACCGTAAATAATGATTACAGCCTGCTGGATGCAAGTGACCTGGTTTTTATCGATGCTCCTGGAACAGGCTTTGGGGAAGTAATTACCAAAAAAATGGGCGGCGCTGGTGAAGGAAAAGATTTCTTTGGAATCGATCAGGATGGCCGCGCTTTTGCTGATTTTATTACTCAGTTTATTACTGACTTCAACCGCTGGAGTTCACCCAAATACTTATTTGGAGAGAGTTACGGCACCTTCCGATCTGCTGTTGTTTCAAATCTTTTGCAAGATCAGGGAGTTGGATTGAATGGAGTGATCCTGCTTTCTCAGTTATTGACTTACGAAAACATGAGCGATGCGGCCAATGAACATCCGGGGAATGACAAGCCTTTTGAACTTGCTTTGCCGTCGTTTGCCGCTACTGCCTGGTATCATCACAAGCTTCCAAATCAGCCGGCACAATTAGAACCATTTTTAAAAGAAGTAGAACATTTTGCGTTGAATGATTATGCAGTTGCGCTAAACAAAGGTGCATCGCTTGATTCTGTTTCCTTTGATGAGATGGCAGAAAAATTACATCAATATACCGGGCTTCCGGCAGAATATATACGAAAAGCCAATTTGCGTGTAAGCGGCCCGCAGTTTGAGCAGGCGTTGCTCGGAAAAGAAGACCAGATCACCGGTCGGCTTGATTCACGATTTGCGGGAGATGCGATTGATCCGCTGAGTGAATATGCGCAATACGATCCGATGGATTCCTACATTGATGCCGCGTTCACAGCTGCGTTCAACAATTATGTAAGAACGGAATTAAAGTTTGGAAAAGGAATGAAATACAAAACTTTTGGAGATGTGCATCCATGGGACTTTAAGCGGAAAGGATTTCTAGGTTTTCCAAATGTGATGAATGACCTGGCGCACGCAATGGTTTACAATCCGGATTTAAAAGTGATGCTGAACATGGGTTATTTTGATTTGGGAACTCCCTATTTTGAAGGAATTTATGAAATGAAACATTTACCAATGCCAAAGGCGTTACAAAAAAATATAGAATACGATTTTTATAACTCCGGCCATATGGTTTACCTGCATCCTGAATCTTTGAAACAATTGCATGATAATGTAGTTAGATTTATAAATTCTTCATTAAAGTAAAGTTTGAAAGCGATTCGTTGAAAGTTTTGCAAACATCGATTAGCCGTAAGAAGGAATTCTGCAATTAATTACTTTTGCAACCAATTTTAAAAAATCACGGTTATGAAAGTAATGAAATTTGGTGGTACCAGCGTTGGTAAACCAGAGAGAATGGCAGAAATCAGCAGGCTGATCACCAAAGAAGATGAACCAAAAATTGTTGTACTAAGCGCCTTAAGTGGGACGACCAACGCGCTAACCGAAATAAGCGATTCATTAGCAAAAGGCGACCGGCAAAAGGCAAAAAATCGTATTGATGCTTTAGAAGATCATTACCAGGCATTTATTAAAAACCTGGTAAAGAGTGAAATTTTTTATCAAAAAGCAAAAGACGTTCTTGCCGAGCATTTTGAATTTCTCAACATCATTTTAAAAATATCTTATAGCGAAGCATTAAATAAAGATATTCTTGCGCAGGGCGAATTGCTCAGCACAAAAATGTTCAGCATTTATTTGCAGGAACAAAACATTCGCCATGTATGGCTGGCGGCGCTCGACTTTATGAGCATTGACGTCTTTGGCGAACCGCAGGTGGAAAATATAAAAGTGAAACTTGCCAATTTATTGGAAGCACACCAGGGAGATACACTTTTTATTACCCAGGGATACATTTGCAGAAACGCCAAAGGCGAAGTAGACAATCTCAAACGCGGCGGAAGCGATTACAGCGCTTCATTAATTGCAGCTGCTGTTCATGCTTCCGTTTGTGAGATTTGGACCGATATCAATGGGATGCACAACAACGATCCGCGGGTTGTAAAAAACACAAAGCCGATTCAGCACTTATCATTTGATGAAGCTGCAGAACTAGCTTATTTTGGCGCAAAGATCTTGCATCCTGCAAGCATCTGGCCTGCGCAGCATTTTAATTTTCCTGTCAGATTACTGAATACAATGGAACCCCACGCGGCAGGAACTCTCATAGAAAGCCATTCAGACTCGGAAGGCGTAAAAGCAATTGCTGCAAAGGATTCTATCACAGCTATTAAAATAAAAAGCAGCCGTATGTTGCTTGCTTATGGTTTTTTAAGGAAGATTTTTGAGGTGTTTGAAAAATATCAGACTTCTATTGATATGATCACCACTTCTGAAGTTGCTGTTTCTCTTACCATTGATAATGATACTTTTTTAAAAGAAATTATTAAGGAGCTTGAAATGTTTGGAAGCATAGAAATTGACGGAAATCAAACCATCGTTTCTATTGTTGGTTATCATATTTCTAAAACAGAAAACTTGCTGGCAAAAGTTTTTGACAGCCTCATAGAAATTCCGGTGCGCATGGTGAGTTTTGGTGGCAGCCAGCATAATATTTCTATTTTAATTTCACAGGACGATAAAGAAAAAACTTTGCAGTTGCTGAATAAGGGATTGTTTGAATAACTGATCTGCTGCCCGAAGGCTTTGATCAGACAGCAAACAAAGAAATACTGGCAATTCTTTTTTGCTATCTAATATCTTATACCAATTGCCTCATAAATAAAACTCATCAACCACATCGGCCCAATCAATAAAAACTGGATGTCTTTTAAAAAAGACGGTTTTTTGCCTTCAACATGGTGTCCATAAAACTGCCCGATCCAGGCAAGCACAAAAATAATTACACACACGAGCCATAAAGGAGCGGGTACATACTTTTCAATAAGGTGAGCGATAAAAAGGCAAATGACTCCAAAAATAAACATGCCGATTCCCAGGGGAAGTGAAAGACGTAAATAGTAAATGGTGATCAGTAAAATAGCAATCATTGCTACGTTTACTGTGTGTGTGTCGATGATCCATGGCAATTTGATGCTGTATAATAAACCAACAATAGAAAAAAATATCGCCGGTACACAAATCCAGTGAATGGATTTATTGGTTTCGTTTTTATGGCTTTCACCATATTCTTCCAGCCATTGATTTACAGTTCTCATTGCAAATTATTTTTATTAAAAATTACTCCAAAATATCATTTTATTTCAACAGAAACAACTAAAATCTGCATATGATTCTGCTCATATTGCCGCTTCAAGGTCTATAATGCCCTTTAAAATTTGTAACTTTGCCCCATTCAATTTTTTTACAATGGAATCTGCACAAAATATTTTATCAATTGCACTCACCCGTCCTGTAATGCAGGAAGAGATGGAGTTGGTACAACATAGTTCACAGAGTATTCCCGGTTCTGTTCAATATGTTATCAATCGCTATCGCAAATCTCCAAACGTGAGTATCGAGGAAACAGCGATGCTGGTTTATAACTATAATGCTGAAGATCAAAAAGCAGGAAATATTGAATTGGTTTTCTGTATGGAAGGAAACCGCTATTGCAAACAAAAAGATTCCGAATGCAGTTTTTGTAAACATTCTGAATCACATAATTGCGATGAACTGGTTGAGACGATTGATGTAGCTTGTTTCCGCTTCAATACAGACCATTTGACACAATTTGTAAAAGGATTAAAAACAACTACATTTTCAGAAGATATTTTAAACTTTAACCACACTACGTCTTTTACAAAAAACTTTTCGATTTGTGGTCGCACCAGAACGGTTCTTCAGTCGCTGATGAATCATACTTACACCGACACACTGGAAAATATTTTTATAAATGCACAAACGCAAATGTTGTTGTTGTATAGTATCGAATGCATGGGCGGTGAGGGGGAAGGTGAAGAAACTTTTTCCTGTAAGTTCCTGATGAATGAAGCTGATCGCGAAAAAATTGCTTTGGCACGAGATGTATTATTACAACATATTGGAGAGCCGCTTACCATTCGCGAGCTCAGCCGCAAAGCTGCTATTAATGAATGTTACCTGAAAAAAGGATTCAAAGAAATGTATGGAACAACCATCTTTGATTTTTTTCAAAGCCAGAGAATGGAGCATGCAAAGTACTTATTGTATGAAAAAGGATTGACTGTAACAGAAGTTTCGGCTTCACTGGGATATTCTTCTATTTCACATTTTTCTACCGCTTTTAAAAAGCATACCGGGATAAAACCGTGCGAATTGCTGTTTCGCTGATTTATTCATGTTCCTGCGGGTCTATTTTACGAAATCCGAAAATCATTGCCTGCCTTTTTTAATAATATCCAATAGAAAAAGAAAAAATTGAATTTCATTTTTCTTTTACCTGATTCTTTTAGAAAGCATCTTGTATAGTGACCCTTTTGACAGTATAGTGATAAAAATTAACAGGAAGTAAAGCACTTTTGCACCGATTGATATGCGAAAAAAGTTACGATATTTCTTTATGGTTGTGGTGATTTTTAGCGATTGTGCTACTGCGCAAAGGCAAAAAGATTCTGCGGCAAAAGTGTTGGACGAAGTGGTGGTAACTGCAACGCGAACAGAAAATAAAGTATCGAATATTCCCTTACCCGTGCAGGTTATTTCTGCTAAAAATATTCAGTTTTCCGGATCGCAAAAACTGATCGATATTTTGCAAATGCAAACCGGATTGGTAATCGCAAATAATCCTTTGGGAACAGCATTACAGGGATATCCAAATCCATTTGGTGATGGTATTCAGATGCAGGGATTGGATCCGGCTTATACATTGATTTTAGTAAATGGCGAGCCGCTTATCGGGCGCAATGCCGGCATTATCAATCTTGGAAGAATTGCGGTTGGAAATATCAAACAAATCGAAATAACCCGTGGACCCGCTACCTGCTTGTACGGTTCCGATGCTTTGGCCGGAGTGATTAATATCATTACAGAAGATCCGGTGAAGAATTCATTGAACCTCCAGGCTCATTATGCTACAAACAATACTGTTGGACTAACGGCAGCAGGAGCGATCAAAAAAAAGAAAACAGCACTGGAGCTTTTTATGAACCGCTACAGCAGTGATGGGTACGATCTTGATAAAAACATTTATGGAAAAACCATTGATCCATTCGTAGATTATTCAGCAGGAGCTAAACTTACGTATAACATCAGCGCCAAAAACAAACTGGCTTTATCAGCAAGATATTTTTCAGAAAAACAATTCAATAACTACCTCATTTACCCGCGATCAGAACCGCAAATTGTAAAGGGTACCACCGCGGAAACGGATGGAAGCTTATTTGCCCGCTATGATCACAAAGTAAATGCTGCATTGAATTACACAGCTTCTGTTTATACCACTTCTTATACCAATAATGCAGGAGTTTATTTGAAAAAGAATGATTCATTATATGAAAGAATTCAATTAACAGATTTTCTTTTGCGGCCGGAAATACAGGTGAATATGGGTAGAAATCCATCAGCGCTGTTTGTCGCCGGCGCAGGGTATAATTTTGAAACAGTTAATTCGACACGATATAGCTCGTGGAAAGAGATGGATGCGTGGTATGCTTTTGTTCAAAAACAAATTCAGTGGAAAGGCAAAACTAATATCATTATGGGCGCCAGGTTTGATAAAAATTCTTTGTATCCCGCACAACTGAGCCCTAAACTCGCAATTGCTTATAAATTAAAACCTGATTTTATTCTGAAAGGCAGCATTGGTGCCGGTTTCAAAGCGCCTGATTTCCGACAGCAGTTTTTGAATTTTTCTAATTCCCTCATTGGTTATACCATTCTCGGGGCAAGTGAATTGGGACATGGATTGCAAATGTTGCAGAAAACCGGGCAAATAAATCCGGATATCAATCTTGATCCTTACATGCATGGTTATGAACTTTCTCCTGAAAAATCGGTTGGGATAAATGCAGGATTTGATTATACAATCAACAGCGATGCGGTTTTCAAGGTTAATTTTTTTAGAAATGACATCAGTAACCTGATAGAATCTTACAACCTGCCTTTTAATAAAACAAACAATCAGTCTATTTTTTCTTATGTGAACCTCGATAAGGTTTTTACTGAAGGAACAGAAGCGAGTTTTTCTTACAATTTCAATCAAAATTTTTCTTTATTTGGCGGTTACCAATATTTAATTGCCAAAGACAAAAAAATCTTGCAGCAAATCAAAGACGGCAAATTGTATAAGCGCGATCCGGATACATATGTCACTACGCTGGTTACAAAGGGTGAATACAAAGGATTATACAACAGGAGCAGGAATACCGCGAATCTTAGATTTCAATATAATAATCTCAGCTGTAAAGCCAATGCATTTATTACCGCCAAATATCGTGGCGCCTACGGATTTAGTGGCCTTGATGGTTTTCAAAATGGCAGCGGCGTTTATACAGATGAGCGCGAATCGGTAAAAGGATTTGTGCTTTTGAACGCAACTGTTTCCAAACGACTGCCAACCCGCTGGGAAGTGCAAGGCGGGATTGAAAATATACTAAATTATAAAAACCCGCTACTGATGCCGAATATTTATGGCAGAACATATTTTATCAATGCAAATTTTAAACTTGAAAAATAAAACAAAATGAAAAAGAAAACTGTGAAATTAAGCGTGCTCGCTTTAGTAGCACTAACGACTGGAGTTATTTCTTGTAGTAAAAAAAATAATCCAACACCGGCTCCAAACTCATCGGTATCTGTAACGGATTCAATACAAGTTCCTTTCAGTTCTACTGCCCCTTATACTCTTTATAGCTTTAAAGATAGTTCAGTAGTACCAAATAGTGATTCTGCCTCTTTGAAATGGGATTTTGGAATTCGCTTCGTAAATATTATCGTAAATAGTCATGCAAGCGGGCCGGGAAACGCTGCTGTTATTACACAATCGGGAGTTTATGAAACGTTCACTCCTGCTCCTGAAACAGGATATGCATATGATACAACAGCAACGAAAACAGCGATTGATGCCGGATATACAACAGGATGGTATAATTATGATCCCAACGACCCAACTCATACATTTCATCCGAAAGCAGGTCAATTTTTTGTATTCAAAACTGCAGATGGACATTATGTAAAAATGGAAATTCTTTCAGTTTCCTACCTGCCTTTTAGCGGTCCGGTTCCGGTTACCTTAATCTATAAATTCCGTTACACTTACCAGGCAGACGGTTCCAGGAATTTTTAAAATTTTCCAGCCAAATAGAAATGGCTTTCTCAATTGAGAAAGCCATTTTTGTGTATTTCCGATGGGGTTTATTTAAAAAGAAGACGAAGGGTTGCTTCGTCTTCAAAATTTCCACTGCAAGTCTGACCTGTATGAAGAAATAATGCAACTAACGCAATTATTCAAAAATCAAATCAGTGTTTTTCATATTGCAACGGCTTTATGTACTTTTTGTACACAAGTGTGGTGTGACTGGTATAATATAAATATTGTGCCAAAGCCACTTTGCCGATGCTTTCTTTTGTCAATGGGGACGATTGTGATTGGGCAACGCAAGAAATAGACACTATTTCTCTTTTTCTTTAGCAGTGATATGAATTTGGTAACATTTGTTGTTTTACCTTAAAAAAGATGTTTCACACTCAATTTTTAAAATTAGAGCTGCATTTTTTGAATTTCTTTCCCTTTTTTTTACTTTCGGGAAAATAAACCGGTGAACAAAGAAATATGCGTTTTTTCTGTTTTTTTATCTTTTATTTGTCCAATCAAAACTGTTTAATGATCGTTTAAAATAAAGGTGAAAGAATTAGGTAGTAATGATTTTTGAAAAGAAAATTTTGTTTAACAATTTTACCATGCAGCATTTTTCAGAAAATAATGGTCAATAAACCGTTGAATTTATCGATTGTAAATCTCTTCTTCAATTTTGCAAAAAAATAAAGAATACATAGCACGACTTTTAGAAAAGATCTGCCGCCACAACGATCAAAAGGCATTTGAAGAGATTTTTCAGATCTTTTATGAAAGGCTGTTGAATTTTTGTATCGTTTATGTAAAAGATAAAGCATGTGCTGAGGAAATTATTTCCAGCGTCCTTTTAAAGTTGTGGATGAAAAGAAAAGAAACGGAAATCCGGAACCTGGAGACTTATCTATTCATTGCAGTAAAGAATATGTCGCTAAATCACATCAAACAATACTCCAACTTAAGATTGGTTTATCTGGAAGATGCAGGAGTTCATCAGATGATAAATCCGCACGATCCGGGAAAAGAACTGGAGAGAAGAGAACTGATTTTTAAAATGAACGATGCGATTGAAACGCTGCCCTTGCAATGCAAAATAATTTTTAAGCTGATAAAAGAAGAAGGATTAAAATATAAACAGGCAGCTGAAATTTTAGACATATCTCCCCGCACCGTAGAAACGCAATTGGTAAGAGCTATGAAAAAACTGGATCATATTCTTACTCCTTATATTCATTCAAAACAGCCGCCTGCCAAAACTAAAAGCAAGCCTTTTAAGTCTTTCAATTTTTTCTTCTCGTGGACCTTCTTTTAAGATCACGTTGCATTCTGAATTTCGATTCTCAATTCTTTGTCAATTCCTGTAAGTAATTTTTAAAAAAATATTGTCCTTAATGTAATAACCGGAATTACAGGATAATCATGCAATCTTTATAGATAATTATTTCAGAAAAACAACTAAAAATTGCTTTTAACAATTTTATGGACAATGACTCATTTTTAATATTAGTCTCGCGAATTCTTAGTGGAGAAGGCAGTGACGAAGACGTTAAGGAACTGGAAAGTTTCGTTGCAAATGATTTCTATAAAAAGAAGTTTCATCTTTTGAAAGAATATTGGGAAAATAAAAGCAGCATCACTACAGATACTGATAAAGCGTTACAAAAAATGTTGTTGCAAATAAAGGAAGAGAAAAATGAAGGTGAAAAAAAACCAGTTCGTTCTGCTGGTCCAAAAAAGAAAGCGATTCAATTTTTCTTCAATTTTTCTAAAGTAGCAGTACTCATAGCCGTTTGTATTGCAGCCGCCTATTTCATTCTTAAAAAAAGTAACGATCATTCAATAGCAAGCCTTCAAACAAAAAGTTTCCCATGGCAGATAAAAGAAACGCCAAAAGGGGCGAAGTCAACGATAATGCTATCGGACGGTACCAAAGTAGTAATGAATTCCGACAGCCGCCTTAAATTTCCTGCAAGGTTTTCAGGCGATAAACGCGAAGTGTTTTTAACCGGCGAAGCTTTTTTTGATGTAACACATAACGCAGAAGTTCCGTTCATTATTCATACCAGCAAAATGAATATTAAAGTGCTGGGTACTGAATTTAATGTGAAATCTTATCCCGAAGATTCTACTTCTGAAACCACTTTGATTCGCGGATTAATAGAAGTAACATTAAATGATCGTCCGTCGGACAAGATCATTCTGAGGCCTAAGGAAAAGCTTGTTGTTTCGAATGAACCATCTCCAAAACACATTTCGTCAATCGCCTCGTCATCTCCTACACAGGAAGCGCGGCTATTGATCAGCAGCCTGCATTATGTATCTGCAAAAGACAGCGCCATTGTAGAAACATCGTGGCTCGATAATAAACTCGTTTTTCAGGATGAAAGCTTTGGGCAATTGGCAACCGACCTGGAACGCAGGTACGGAATAAATATCAGCTTTTCAAATAGTGCCGTCAGGGAATTCCGGTTTACGGGCGTGTTTGAAAAAGAAACAATTGACGAAGTTTTGAAAGCGTTGAAATTAACCGAAAAGTTTAATTATAAAATAGAAGGAAATAACATTACGATTTTTTAACGAAAAAAAAACAAATCCAAACATGCTAATAAATGATACATAAAAAACGGGAAATGCTTGCGGCATTCCCCGGAAAAAGTCAAAACACAAAAATTGTATTGTGATCTTCCCTGGCGGAGAAGATCACCTTTATTTAACTTTCTAAATCTAAAGTTATGAAACTTTTTAAACACCAAAATGGTGTATTAATAAAACCTTGGCTCAAAAAGTCATTGCTCATTATGAAATTTACAATTATTCTCATTTTTATCTCCTGCATGCAGTTAAGTGCGAAAACATATTCTCAGAATATTTCGCTTAACCTGAAGTCAGTAGAATTAAAAAAGGCTCTTTCAACTATAGAAAAACATACGCCTTACCGGTTTTTGTACAGCGAACGAAATATTAGCAGCGATAAAATAACTGTTAATGTTACCAACGCCGGAATAGCACAGGTAATGAAACAATTATTATCCGGAACACACCTTTCTTACAAACAACTGGACAACAACCTGATCGTATTGGTAAAAGAAAATGAAGAGGTAGCCGATATTTTGGTGAATGGAAAAGTAACCGACAGATCAACCGGAAAAGCTTTGGCGGGAGTGAGCATCCAGATAAAAGGCAGCTCAGCTGGTACCAGTACGGATGTAAATGGAAATTTTTCTATCAATGTGCCAACAAATGCCACTTTGGTAGTAACTTCTATTGGCTATGAAAGCGTGGAAATTGCAGTAAACGGACAAACAGAGCTAAATATTAGTTTGCAGCCATCAGCTACCGGCTTGAATGAAGTGGTCGTTACCGCTTTGGGTATAAAAAGACAAGAGCGCGAACTTGGTTATGCTACTCAAAAGGTGGAAGGCTCCACTCTTCAAACTGTAAAAGGTATTGACGTAGCTACTTCTCTCACTGGCAAAATTTCCGGATTGGTTATAAAAAACAGTCCCGATTTTATGTCGGCACCACAAATTACTATGCGCGGAGAAGCACCTCTGCTGGTGATTGATGGAGTTCCTTATGGCAATCTCACTTTAAGAGATATTCCTGCAGATGATATTCAATCTATAGATTTTCTGAAAGGCGCTACTGCTTCTGCATTATATGGATCACGCGGCGGAAGCGGCGCAATAATGCTCACTACCAAAAAAAGTGGCAATAAAAAAGGTTTACAGGTTTCTATAAACAGCAGCAGCATGTTTGAAGCCGGTTATCTCGCCATTCCTAAAATGCAAAGTGAATATGGACGTGTAGTGAATACTGCTACCGATACTTATGTACGCTCTGGTGATGGTTCATGGGGCGCTCCGTTGGATGGAAAAGATGTGATCCAATGGGATCCCATCAGCAAGAGTATGAAATCAATGCCTTTCATTGCGAGGGGTAAAGACAATTTCAAAAATTTCCTGGAGCAGGGATATATTTTGAATAACGGAGTTAGTGTTACCCAAACCGGCGATCTGGGAAGTTTCAGAGCGTCTGCTATATGGGGACAAAATAAAGGCACTTATCCAAATTCGCGTTTTGATAAACTGACCTACAGTGTTGGCGGAAACATTCAGCTTAAGAAATTTACCCTCACTACTTCTGTTGCTTATAATAACCAGGCTTCTCCAAATATGGGTTTCAGCGGATATACCGGTTACGATCCAATGTATAGCCTCTTGGTATGGGGTTCACCGGATTGGAACATATTGGATTATAAGAATTATTGGGTGGTTCCTAATGAAGTTCAAAACAGCAGCTACACAGCCGGTATTAATAATCCTTACTTCGACAGGTTCCAGAGAATTCATTCATATAACAAAGATGTTTTCAACGGGCAGTTCACTGCCAATTATGAAATTGCCGACTGGCTGAATGCAATGGTAAGAACCGGTTACGATAATTACAGCAACAAGCAGGTAGTGCAGATTTCAAAAGGATCTTTCCAGGGCGGCGGAGCAACCACCGTTTTAAATGGCGGCACTGAAGTTTGGGGAGAATCACAAAAGGGATCGTATAACGAAGGTATCGGCCGCGGCTTCAGCAGCAATACAGATGCTATCGTCACTGCGAAAACAAAGGTGAACAATTTTTCTGTTGATGGATTTGTAGGAGGAACTATTTTCTATCAACAAAATGAAGGATTGGAAGGCTTTACCCAGGGTGGATTATCTATTCCTGCATTTTATTCCTTTAAAGCATCTACCACTCCTGTAACATTGAACTCTATTGTGAACAAACAGCAGATCAATAGTGTTTATGGTAAAGTGGGTGTTGGCTATAAAAATATTGCTTTTGCGGATGGAACATTCCGTAATGACTGGGCTTCTACCTTGCCAAAGGCCACACGCTCTTATTTTTATCCGAGCGTTTCGGGTAGTTTGATTGCCAGTGAATTGTTCAAACATCCCGATTGGTTATCTTATTGGAAATTGCGTGGGTCATGGACTACTTACCGGACTCCGGCGGGTATTTACGACATCAATAATGTTTATACCGTTTCTCCTAATTCATGGGGAACGATGAGTTCTGCTTCTTTCCCGACTAGCATCCGCCCTTCTAATATTCATGCCCAAGGCTCTGCTTCTACCGAGATCGGTACTTATGCAAGCTTCCTAAACAACAGAATCTCAGCGGATGTTACGCTTTACAGGAAAAATATGTATGATTTTATTGTAAAAGCGCCAATTAGTCCTTCTTCAGGTTTTACTTCAGTTTATACAAATAGTAATGAAGAGCAAGCCAGAAAGGGTATTGAAGTTACTCTGAATGCTACGCCTGTTAAAACACAGAATTTTTCATGGGATGTGAGCTTCAACTGGACCAAATATGCCACTTACTATACAAGGCTGGATTCTCAATATTCTGTAAACAACAGGGATTGGGTGAAAGTTGGTAAAAGAGTGGATTATTATGCCATAAACCAATATCAAACCGATAACCAGGGTAATATTGTTTTTAATAACGGCGTACCAACTTATAAGCCGATTTTATCTTTGGCCGGATATTCTGATCCGGATTGGGTTTGGGGTTTCAATACTTCCTTTAAATACAAAAATTTAGCCTTATCACTTTCTATGGACGGAAGAGTTGGTGGTCTTGCTCAATCAACTACCGAAATGTATATGTGGATTTCTGGAAATCACCCGGAATCACTAACGCATGCACGGTATAAGGACGCAACCAATCCTGGTACAAAAAATTACCTCGGCGATGGTGTGAAGGTTGTTTCAGGCGCTATTACTTATGATGCCAACTATCATGTAGTAAGCGATACAAGGGTGTTTGCACCAAATGATATCTATACTACTTACAAATCTTATATTACTGCTCTGCATAAGGGAACAGCCTGGGGAGGAAATCCTTCTCCTGTAGATCTTTACAGCACCACCTTCCTGAAACTCAGAGAAGTAGCATTTACCTATACCTTCCCGTCAAGGATTGCTAACAAGATCAATTCAAAAGGAATCGCTGTTTCGCTCATCGGGCAAAATCTGATCTATTGGGCAAAACAATTCAAATACTCAGATATTGATGGCGGTACAGAAAACTTTTCCGATCCTTCCATGCGCTATATAGGAATGGACATTAAACTTAATTTTTAATACAGTTTAAACACTGTTTAAATCATAAATCATTATGAAGAAGATATTTAAGAAAACAGGATCAGTTATTTTGCTTGGCGCAATATTCCTGGCATCCTGTAATAAATTTGATGCGATTAATACCAATCCAAACGCTACAGAGAAGGTAAATGCCTCCCTGCTGGCTACGAAAATTATTTTGCAAAATCTGAAGTTCCAGGGCCGTGATGCGAAAGCGTTTCTGTCTGACAACGGTCTGGCAAAATATATCGCTTATGGTAATGAAAGCATGCTTTCGTCTCAATATAATTATTTGGGAGCTGCAGATTTCACGCCGATGACCATCATTCCGAACATCAACAGCATGCTGGATTATGCAAAAGGAAGTTCCATGGAAAGTTCTTACCAGGGATTGGCAAAATTTTCCAGCGCTTTTATGTTTTATTATCTCACCATGGAAGTTGGCGATATTCCCTATAGCCAAACAGGTGCGGGCGCCAGCGGAGAGATCAAACCAAAATATGATTCACAGGAAGATGTGTTTAAAGGAATATTAGATGACCTGAAGCAGGCAGATGCTTTTTTTGCGAAGGGCGTCAAATTTGATGGCGATCCTACTCCATACAATGGCGATCCGGACAAATGGAGAAGAGCTACCAATTCTTTTGCTTTAAAGGTGTTGATGTCATTGAGCAATAAGGCAGGTGATGTCAATCTAAATGTAAAAGGAAGATTTGCAGATATTGTAAACGCAGGGGAAATCCTTCAGCCCAACACCGGGTTTTTAGGATTGGTTTATTCTTCTACCAATCCGCATCCTTTATCCGGTACCAACGATCTCTTTACCAGCAGAACCATTGTAAGCCACCTGGTGTTGAGTAATTTAAAAGACTTGAATGACAGAAGGCTGTTCTATTTTGCAGATCCGGCAAAGTCGTTGATTGCTCAGGGTTTGCAGCAGTCAGACACTGCCGCTTATGCAGGAGCTTTCGTGGGCGATGATTACAACACCATCACTGCCAACCTGATTGCCGACAAATATTCATTGCTGAATTCGCGTTACCTGAAAGTACAGGCCGGAGATCCACGGATTATGGTTTCTTATGGCGAGCAGCAATTGATCCTGGCAGAAGCAAGTCTTTTAGGATGGATTACAGGAGATGCGCAAAGCTTCTATCAATCTGGTGTAAAAGCAGTGCTGGCAAGATATATATCTGTTGATCCTTCATTTGCTCATGGAATGCCGATGACGCAATCATACATTGATAGTTATTTTACGGGAGATGCAGCATTCAAAACAGATCAAAATGAGCAACTGCAGCAGATCTGGTTGCAACGGTATTTGCTCAATTTTATGCAGGATCCTATTTCAGCGTTTTTTGATCAACGCAGAACCGGTTATCCTGTATTTCCAATCAATTCTGAAACGTCATTGAATGTAAATGATAAAAATGCGATCCCGGTTCGCTGGTTGTATCCGTCATCAGAATTAAATTATAACAAACAGAATCTGATTGATGCTTTAAATAGTCAATATGGCGGTGTGGATGAAATCAATAACAAAATGTGGTTGTTGAAATAATTTTAAAATAAAAGTGTTCTTTAACGGCCGTCTCAAACTGATTTGATGCGGCCGTTTTTATTTTTTCAAACGCTTCCATAATACATTGAAGCTCCACATAATTATACGATTCTTGTTTCAAGATTCAATTTTGATATAATTTTTATTGATAGTAACTTGTAATTTTTAATTCAAATATTTGTTATGGAACCACAATTTTTAGTTGATACTTCAGGAAAAAAAACAGGGGTCTTTCTATCCATGAAAGATTACAAAAAAATTCTCGAAGAGTTAGAAGAATTGGATGATATAAAAGCGTATGATAAAGCAAAAAAAAGAAACGAAAAAACCATTCCTTTAAGAGAGGCTATAAAATTAAGGAAGAAGGAAAAACTTTCAAATGCTTAAATACACGGTCGTTATTACCCTATCAGTACGAAGGTATTTGAAAAAACTTCCGGATAAATTAGCTGATAAGGTGGAATCGGAAATGTTGAAATTAGAGATAAATCCCAGACCCGTCGGATGTCTAAAATTAAAGGGTAGAAATGCATACAGGATTAGATCTGGTAATTACCGTATTATTTATGAAATCGAAGATAAAATTCTAAAAGTTACTGTTATTGAAGCAGGAGACAGAAAAAATATTTATAATTAGTTTCTTTTCCCACAATAATGTCCTTGCAAAAAGCAATATTCTTTTGCCAAAAAAGATTGATATTTTTTAAAAATCTAAATTTTATTCTTAATTAAACCGACAGAAAGAATACGCTTTTAATATGGATACAAGAAGAGAATTTATAAAAAAAGCATCCTTACTTGCCGGTGGTGCGGGCCTCTGGAGCAACTTGCCTGCTTCCATTCAAAAAGCACTTTCGATTAACCCGGAACCGGGAAGTACTTTCGAAGATGCTGAACACATCGTTTTCCTGATGCAGGAAAACCGTTCCTTCGATCACGCTTATGGAATGTTGCAGGGTGTTCGCGGATTCAATGATCCGCGCTTTATTAACTTGCCCAACCAAAATCCTGTCTGGCTGCAGACGAATGGGAAGGGCGATACTTATGCGCCTTTTCGCCTTGATATAAAAGACACCAAAGTAACCTGGATCGGGGGTTTACCACATTCATGGCCCGACCAGGTAGATGCGCGCAATGGTGGGAAATATGATCAGTGGCTTGTTGCCAAACAGTTTGCGGACAAAAATTTTCCGATGACGATGGGTCATTACACAAGAGAAGACCTTCCTTTTTACTATGCGCTTGCTGATGCTTTTACCATTTGCGACCAGCATTTCTGTGCTTCACTTACCGGCACAACTACCAACCGCACATTTTTCTGGACAGGTAAAATACGCGCTGACAAAAGTTCCAAAGCCGATGTAAGAAATGCTGATCTGTATTACAACAAGGAAGCAAGCTGGAAAACATTCCCGGAACGATTAGAAGAAAATGGTATTCCGTGGAAAGTTTACCAAAATGAAATAAGCGTTCAGACAGAATTGAATGGTGACGCGGATAGTTTGTTGTCCAATTTTACCGACAATAATTTGGAGTGGTTTAGTCAATACAACGTGCGTTTTCATAAAGCGCATTATGATTTTTTGAAAAAAAGAACTGCTGAACTTCCGGCAGAAATTGAGCAGCTGAAAAGTCAAATAAAAACTTTGAATAAAAACCAGGCAGCCAAACTTCAGAAAAAATTAAAACAAAAAACAGAACAACTTGAGAAGTATAAAGAGGAAATAATTGCCTGGAGCCCTGAAAATTTTGAAAAACTATCGGATTTTGAAAAAAGTATTCACCAGAAAGCATTTACTACCAATGTGAATGATCCGGATTATCATCAGACAGCACTTTTTTCTTATGAAGAAGATGGCGTAAAACGGGAAATTGAAATGCCGAAAGGAGATATTTTACACCAGTTCAGGCAGGATGTAAATAGCGGCAAATTACCAACCGTTTCGTGGCTGGTTGCGCCGCAATATTTTTCTGATCATCCGAGCGCTCCGTGGTTTGGTGCGTGGTATGTGTCTGAAGTGTTCGATATTCTTACAAAAAACCCGGAAGTGTGGAAGAAAACGATTTTCATTTTAAACTATGATGAAAACGATGGATATTTTGATCACGTGCCGCCTTTTGTAGCTCCAAAGCCAAATGATCCTGCCAGTGGAAAAGTGTCGAACGGAATTGATACTTCAGAAGAATATGTAACGATGCACGAAGAATTGAGCCACACAGATTTGGACACAAAGGATGCGCGTGAAAGTCCGGTTGGCTTGGGTTATCGGGTTCCGATGGTAATTGCTTCTCCATGGTCGCGCGGCGGATGGGTAAATTCACAGGTTTCTAATATTACTTCCACTTTGCAGTTTTTGGAAAAATTTCTGTCAAAAAAGACAGGAAAAGAAATTAGAGAACCAAATATCAGCGATTGGCGCCGCATGATTACCGGCGATCTTACTTCGGCTTTCCGGCCTTACCGGAGTGAAAAAATTAAATTGCCGGCCTTTGTAAAAAAAGATCCTTTTATCGAAAAAATAAACAATGCAAAATATAAAAAACTGCCCTCA
>Ga0207667_10000628_pt1 | contig 45684 bp, 17 predicted proteins | sample KBSCornC52_FD_184301 | JGI IMG/M metagenome (GOLD analysis project Ga0207667, IMG submission 184301) | Corn rhizosphere microbial communities from Kellogg Biological Station, Michigan, USA - KBS Corn C5-2 (SPAdes) (version 2) | ecosystem: Host-associated > Plants > Roots > Rhizosphere > Soil ... | reverse complement strand
CCAGATCGAAAGCGCTGGGATGGATCACTGCGGCACTCGTCGTGATTGCCGGCTGTATCGCCGGCGGTTAGCACGGATTCAAAACATAGAGGGGCGGGCGCGGGTAGAACCGCGACCGTCCCTCGTTCAGACTTTCGAATCACATCAGATTGAACAACAATGTTTACAGATGTGATCCGCAAGGATCGCAAATATTTGCACGTTACAACTCGAAGCCAAATCCTACAAGGAGGCGAAGGTGGACTACAGTCCGCTGTTTCCCAAGCTGTTCGAGCTGCAGAAGCTCGTCAGCCGCAAGGCCGAGCTCGCCATTCAAGTGGCGGGCGTCTATGCCCATGAGCGGTCATCCCACCTGGAGCTCGATCTCAAGCGCAGCATCCACTCGGTGGGCGGAGCAAGAGCCAGGTTCAACGAAGAAGGCATGCTCCGCTACATGCAGGAGCAGCGCGAACGGGATGAAGAGGTCAAGTCGGAGTACCGTGAGATCTGCGAGCAGATCAAGGAGCTCGAGGAGCAAATCGAGTCCGAGATCACCGCCGCGGCTCTCTAGCGGCTGAGGAGGAAGCGATATTTCGCAAGAAGTCGAAACTCCAGAAGGCGCGCCGGTGGCTCAAGAAGCACCGGCCCTTCGGGCGGCGCAGCCGGATCAAGCGGTTGGCCGACGTCCTGTCGATCCGCCGCTAGCGCGGCCGGGAAGGGTGTTGAATGATAATTCGCACGCCCGAAGAGTGGGAAGCCCTCCAGCTGTGGCTGGCCTTGTGGCTGGCAGGCCTCCTCCCGGAGTCTGTCTGGCGGCTGGTCCGCCGCAACTCTCGCTAGGGCTTCGACAAGATCCGCCACCAGGCGGAGAAGGCGCGGGCTTGCCCGCGCGTGAGGGAGGGGCGGCTGCGGTCGCCCCTCTCCCCAAACCAAGACCCATTTGCCGCCCGGGGTCTTTTTCCATCCCCAACAGATACCGATTAGCACTCGCCCTTGACGAGTGCTAATTTATTTGCTAAGCTTTTTGGCAACTGCGAGGGTTTACTTCCGAAGGGGGAGGAAGCTCCACAGGGCGTGTTACTTACCGCGACTTCAGTCCAACTGCAAGCCCTACTCTAAGAACACTGTACAAAAACTGGGACGACCAGTTTGTTCTTAAAAACAACCTAATTTAAAGAAAGGAGCTATAAAAATGGCCGAAATAGAAATAACAGGAATCCGCAAGGATCATGGGAATCATCAAAATCCCCACGAAGCAGCTACGCATTATAGGTGGGTTCAACCGGGTACGGCGAATGCCGATATCACCCCTCGTCAGGCTGTTGTAGATTGGTTGGAAAATGGAGTTAACGGCTTGAGAGTGACCGCTTATGTTCATCGAGTTGAGCCGCGAGTTGACTGCTACGTGAATAAAAGTACCGCCGGCACTAAATTCTTAGAAACTCGTGCGGACGCCACATCCCAGAATAACTTACTCAACCTCCCTGAATGTTAGTCCGGGTAGAAAGGAAATGATTATGGATCAGCAAGCAACTCAAGCTCTTCAACAGATTGCATATGAGCTCCGGAAAATACGAATAATCCTAGAGAACAGAAGATAATTTCTTCTTCCCGGCACTCGAGGAAACAGATGAATTTGGTAGGCGGGCGGCGAATAAGCCGAAACTCTGTCGAGCCTTCCTATGGTGAACGGGCAAGACCGCTTGCGGCGTTTCGGCGCGCCGTCGGCCGTTAGCAAATTCAATCCCGTTTCCGAATGTGCCGGACAGTTTTGCCTACTTTTGCGTTTCAAAAGTAGGACAACCGCAAGCGTCAACTTGCGTTATTACTTGGCGACTTTAGCCGCTTTCAAAACCGCCTCAAACGCCTTTGGCTCGGATACGGCCAGCTCGGCCAGAACTTTACGGTCCAAGCTGATCTGTTCTTTCTTGAGGCCGGCGATAAACAGGCTGTAAGTGGTGCCGTGCAGGCGGGCGGCGGCGTTGATGCGGGCGTTCCACAGCTGACGGAAAGTCCGCTTTTTGTTGCGGCGGTCGCGGTAAGCGTACTGCAGAGATTTGGTGACGGCCTGTTTGCCGCGCCGGACGCTGCTGCGGTTGCCCTTGGTAAAGCCCTTGGTGGCCTTACGTATCTTGTTGTGGCGCTGGTGGGTAGTGACCCCTCGTTTGACTCTCATAATTAAACCCCCAACTTTCGCTTGATCTGTTTGGCTTGGCCGCCGGTCATCTCGCCGGGGCGGTTGAGCCGGCGCTTGCGGCTGCCGCTCTTCTTCTGCAAGAAGTGGTTCAAGCGGGCATGGCCACGCACCACCTTACCGGTCTTGGTAATTTGGACGCGTTTTTTAGTACCGCTGTGGGTCTTTAACTTGGGCATGATAATTATTTACTTCTTTCTGACGACGAAACTTAACATACGGCCGGCGAATTGGGGAGCTTGGTCCGCGACGACATCCTCGCCCAAAATACCTTGTATCCTTTCGGCCAACTGATAGCCCAACTCTTTATGGGCTAATTCTCGTCCCCGATAGATTACCGTAATTCGCACCTTATGTCCAGCCTCCAGGAACTCGGTGACCTTGCGCAGCTTGACGCCCAGGTCGTGCTCGCCGATCTTCAGGCCGACGCGCATCTGCTTTAGGTCCAGGCTTTTTTGGCGGGTCTTTTGAGCCTGCTTGGTCTTTTGGTAGTTGTACTTGCCCCAGTCTACGATACGGGCTACAGGGGGGTCGGCATTGGGTGAAACCTCTACCAGGTCCAATCCGGCTTCTTCGGCGGCCCGCAGGGCCTCTGCGCGGCTTAAAACCCCTAACTGGCGGCCGTCATCAGTAATAACACGCAGGTTAGATGCTCGGATCTCCTGGTTGACTCGGGAACTTTTGGCTATTTCCGTAACTCCATATAGGTGGGACTATCATAGCAGGACAGGGGCGGCTTTTCAAAGATATATCTCACTTTCAGGCGAATTGGGGGACGGCCGCCGCCTGGTGGCGGTATTGCAGGGCTTCGCTGATGTGGACCGGCAGGATGTCGGCCGACTGGTCCAGATCGGCGATAGTGCGGGCTACTTTGACGGCCCGCACGTAGGAGCGGGCCGAGATGCCCAGCCGAGCGGCGGCGGTGTCCAGCAGGGTTTTGGCGGCGGCCGACAGGTTGGCCAGCTCGCGGATCTCTTTGTTGCTCATCGATGAATTGAAGCGGGGCGAGCCGCCGAAGCGCTGCCGCTGGAGCGCGTAGGCCCGGCCGATCTCTTCTTTGACCGTCCGGCTCTCGCCGCTGTTGTCGCGCTTGGCCAGCAGCTTGGAATGCTCCACGTCGTGGACCGGCAGATGCAGGTCTATGCGGTCTAAGATGGGGCCGGATATCTTCTTTTGGTACTTGGCGATGGCCGCGGCGCTACAGACGCAGTTTTTGCCGGTGCCGTAGTAGCCGCAGGGGCAAGGGTTCTGGGTGGCCACCAAGATGAAATCGGCCGGATAAGTGGCCGAATCTTTGACCCGGGCGATGGTGACCCGGCCGTCTTCCAGCGGCTGGCGCAAGGCTTCCAGGGCGTCGTGGCGGAATTCCGGCAGCTCGTCTAAAAACAGCACGCCGCGGTGGGCCAAGGTGGCTTCGCCGGGTTTGGGGTTGGTGCCGCCGCCGACGATGGCTGTGGTGCTGGCGGTATGGTGCGGCGCCCGGAAAGGCCGGCTATAGATTATTTCGCCTAAACTGCTGCCGCCCAGGCTGTGTAGATGGGTGACTTCTAAGACTTCCTCGTGGCTTAAAGAGGGCAGGATACCGCACATCGCGCGGGCCAGCATGGTCTTGCCGGTGCCCGGCGGCCCGTGCAGCAGGATGTTGTGGTGGCCGGCGGCGGCGATCCGCAGGGCCCGTTTGGCGATCGGCTGGCCGGCGATTTCGGATAAATCTATCTCGGCCGCGGCATCCGGGCGGGCCGGGATCCGGCCGCCGCCGCTACGGACGGTCTTTAGCGGCAAAGTGCCGGCCAAATCCAGATAGACGTCACGCAGGCCGGCGGCGGCTTTGACTTCTATGCCCGGTACCAGCAGAGCCTGTTCCAGGTTAGCCAGCGGCAGGTAAAACTTTTTATAACCCAGCTTTTTGGCGGCTAATATACGGCCGATCAGGCCGCGCACCGGCCCCAGCGAACCGTCCAAACCTATCTCTCCGAAGAACAGATGATCATCGGCCGGCTGGACCTGGCCGCTTTTAATCAGCACGGCCACCGCCATCGCCAGATCCAGGCTGGTGGAATCCTTGCGGATATCGGCCGGCGACAGGTTAAGGGTCACTCGTTTCTTAGGGAACTGCAGATTGCAATTGGCGAAACTGGCCCGCAGCCGGTCCTTGGATTCGTCCACGGCTTTGCCGGCGTAGCCGATAATCACCACGGCCGGCAGGCCGTTGGTGATGTGGCATTCGACATTAATTAACAGGGCATCACTGCCGGAATAGTCCACGATACTCCGCACGCCCTGACTCATGCGGATATTATCAAACACGGTCCGCTAAAAGAAAATTGCTTGAGGTTAAATAGAGAAAAGCCGGCGAGGAGGGCCGGCTTTTCAACTTAGGGTTTTGGAGGTTTTAGGGTTTTGTAAACGTTTTTGTTATAAGAGCTTTTTGATGGAACAACGGCTTGCGAGAAGCCGTTGTTTCCTATCTTTTTGTTTTTGAGCACTTTTTTTATTCAAGTGCTGATAACATCTTATAAATACATATTTTTTCTGTCAATAAGATTTTTATGCTTTTTGGCCCAAACCTGTGTATAACTCGCCGGCTTGAATTAAAGGCAGAGCCGCGAAACCGAATGTTTCCGGCTGCCTAGCGGTCTTCGCAGGCGGCGCATCCGGTCCAGAATATGCGGTTTTGGCGGTTAATAAATTTGAGCAACCCGGGCCACGCCACGGCGGCCGGTTAATGCCTGCCGGACGGCGGCTGTCAGTCCATGGCGCCGTGGGCGAACGAGTGCGGGGCCCGGAGACTCTCCGCGGCTGCTCCCGGCCGGCCGAAAAGTCGCGAACCGCTTTAACCTGTTGGTGAACCCTGTCTACCTGCCCGGGCCGGCGAGGGAGAAGTTATTGCCTGAATCATTAAGCGGCTTTAGCCCGGCCGCAGCCGGACGGCCGCTCGCGAGCTTTGGAATCCGGGCTAAGGACTCCAAATTAATAAATTGGGTCCGATCCGGCTGGCCGCCCGTTGAACAAAAAATGCCAAAATAGCTCCGGAATTTTGTGTTCGGCTTCGGGCTATTTTGTGGTTCAAACCGGCCCGGTATCGACTGCCCGAAGCTTTGAACCCGGGTTAATAAATTCTCGATAGGAGGCCGATCAGTTCGGCGGTAAAAGGCAGTCTGCCGGGCGCCGGAAGCTCAGTGTTTTAGGAGGCAGGCCAGCAGGCAATAGGGCGTCCGTTCTAAGGACTATTCGTATGGTTTTTGCTCTCTCTGATAGATATTCGTTCAGGTTTTGTACGTTGTCATAATTATGAGAATGTAAAATACTCTACGTTGTTTAGACTCTAATATTATCTGTTCTAATGTAGCAATTACAATGTAGCTCTCTTGACTTATGATGAAAAGTGTAGTAAGTTGAAAGGGTAAGTCAAAAACAAAAACTTACGCACTCTCTTTGCCGGGAGGCCGTCGCTCTAAGCGTCTAAAAGCGCTATGAGCGGTCAGTCAAAAGCCAGCGGGCGGTAAGCGCTATACAGTAATTTAAACGGGCGCATTTACCGCCCCGTCGGCTATTCCCATAAGCACTCGGTTTGTGGGAAAACGAAAGGACCCAACGTCCGATCGCGCACAAAGCACGTTGGGTTCTTTGTTTTGTTTATTGGCCGGTCGGCGGGGCATTATCAACCTGAAATGAATTACAATTAAAGCGTGTCAAAACTCAGCCATAAGCGGTCCGGCCCGGCGGCTCTGATAAGCTTCGTAGCTTTGGCTGTGCTGATGATGGCTACCAGTCCGGTGGAGAATGTCATCTACACGGCGCTGTTCTTCGGCTTGGCGTTCGTATTCTTAGTCAGCCTGGGCAACTTCTTGGTCAGGCTGCAGGCCGGCGAGGTCAGCGCCAAGAACAGATACCGGACAGTCAGTTTGAGCCTGGTCCTGCTGATTCTGGTGATGTTCAGAAGCGCCCAATCCCTAAGCTGGGTGGACGGTATCATCCTGGTCTTGATAGGCTTCGGGCTGGTGTTTTACATCTCTAAACGCTCAGTTTCCTAAACCGTTTTCGCTTAGGTATTTGCGAGATTTCTAAAGTATAATAAGTGATATGGAACCGAACAGGGTAGGCGGACCGAACTTCGAGCTGCCGCCGCAGCCGGCGTCACCGGAGAACGAACAGCGCCGGGAGCAGGCGGCGGAGGCGCCGGTGGCAAGACCGGAGAGCGCCGGCAAACAGGCCAAAGCGCCGGCTTTGCCGGCTATTCCTGATGATATCCCGGCGGCCGACCAGCCGGTCATCGCCGTGCCGCCCCAGGACCTGGCCGCTCCCGTACCCGTAGACCCCCATGCGGCCGCGGCCGACAGCGACCGGATTGAACAGGAGTGGGTTGATAAAGCCAAGGCCATCATCGCCCGCACCCATGACGACCCTTATCTGCAGAAAGACCAGATGAGCCGCATCAAGGCCGAATACATCCAGAAACGGTTCAATAAGACGATAAAGACGGACGAAGCACCGGCATGACGGTGCTGATCATACTGATAATCTTTCTGATGCTGCTGCTGGCGGCGGCCGGCATAGCTTTCGTTTACCTGCGGGGCATCTGGCGCGATCAGAAGAACTATGAGCGCGGTTTGAAGATGGTGCCGGTGCTGATCCACCTGCCGCCGATAAGCGACGACACCGATGCCGGCGGCCGCGATGCCCGAGACGTCATCAACGAGAACATCAGCCGGGCCCAGAGCCTGTACGGCATCCTTTCCAGTACCTTTCAGAAGGGGTTCAAGCATCGTTTATACGGCCAGCGGCATATCGGCCTGGAGATCGTCGCCAAAGAGGGCGCCATCAATTATTACGCGGCCGTGCCGGTACCCCTGCTAGGAGTGGTCGAGCAGGCCATCGTCAGCGCCTACCCGACGGCCCGGCTGGAAGAAGTGGCCGAGCACAACATCTTCAGCCAGGTCGGCCGTATCACCGGTACCGTCGGCGGCGAGATGGCTTTGAAAGAGAGCTTCGCCTTTCCGATAAGCACTTACGAAGAGATAAAGCGCGACACCATGCAGCCGCTGCTTAACGCCTTAAGCGCCTTGACCAAAGAGGACGGCGCCGGCATCCAGATCCTGCTGCGGCCGGCCGACCCCGCCTGGACTAAGGTTAGCAAAACCCAGGCCGATAACAAGCGGGGTAAAAAGACCGGTGGCAAAGGCTTCGACCGGACCGTCGGCTTGATGGGCGATGTCTTCACGGCCGTCGTCAAACCGCCGGACCAAAAAGACGATAAGAAAGATGATTCCAAGGAGCTGACCGGCCTGGACCAGGCGGCCATCGAATCCATCGAGAACAAGACCAAGCAGCCCGGTTTCGAGGTGATGATAAGGGTGGTGGCGAGTAGCAACATCAGTCATCGGGCCCAGACCATTCTTAACAATCTGGTGGCAACCTTCTCTTTATATGACGCGCCGGGCCGCAACGGTTTCAAGTTCGTGCCGGCCAAAGATATCGACAGTTTCATAACCGGCTATATCCTGCGGCTGTTTCCTCAGGATAAGACCAAAAACGTCCTGAACGCCACGGAGCTGGCCACACTGTTCCACTTCCCGGACCAAAAGAATATCCCGACCAGCCAGCTGGAGCGCCAAGCCAGCAAACAGGTGGACGGTCCGCGTAACGTGCCGGAGCACGGCCTGCTGCTAGGCTACAATCTCTTCCGTGGCGCCAAGAAGGAGATCCGCCTGGATAATAACGACCGCCGCCGCCATATGTATCTGGTTGGCCAGACCGGCACCGGCAAGTCGACCTTTTTAGAGAATCTGGCGCTCCAGGACATGCTGGAAGGCAAGGGTTTCGCTTTCGTGGACCCGCACGGCGATACGGCCGAAAAACTGCTGGCGATGGTGCCTAAAGAGCGCACGGAGGACGTTATTTACTTCTCGCCCGGCGACATGGACTTTCCGCTGGGCCTCAATATGTTCGAATACCACAGCGAAGACCAGAAGGACTTTCTGATCCAGGAGGCCATCAACATGCTTTATAAACTGTACGACCCGACCCACCAGGGGATCATCGGCCCCCGCTACGAACACCTGTTCCGGAACGCCGCGCTGGCCATCATGGCTGATCCCGAAGGGGGCACTTTCATAGATATCCCCAAGCTGTTCCGCGACCCACAGTTCGTGGAACAGAAGCTTAAGCACGTCACCGACCAGAACGTTCTGGAATTCTGGCGCAAGGAGATGCCGGCCAGCCAGCGGTCTAACGAGTTCGGCGAAGTCACCAGCTGGTTCGTGTCCAAGTTCGGCGCTTTCTTAAGTAACGAGATGATGCGCAACATCATCGGCCAGACCAAGAGCTCCTTCAATCTGCGGGATGTCATGGACGACAGCAAGATCCTGCTGGTCAATCTGTCGCGCGGCCGGCTGGGCGACCTTAATTCCAAGCTGCTGGGCATGATCTTCGTGATGAAGTTCGAGGCCGCCGCCATGAGCCGGGCCGACATGCCGGAGGAGCAGCGCCGCGACTTCTGCCTGTACGTCGATGAGTTCCAGAATTTCAGCACCGATTCTTTCGCCGACATTCTCAGCCAGGCCCGTAAATACCGGCTGAACCTGATCGTGGCCAACCAGTTCACCACCCAGTTATCCGAAGAGATCCGCGACGCCGTCTTCGGCAACGTCGGTTCGGTGATCGCTTTCAGGGTTGGTACGACCGACGCCGAATTCCTGGCCAAACAATTCGCCCCGGTGTTTGATCTTGACGACCTGCAGTTCCTGCCCAACTACAACACGGCGGTGCGGATGATGATCGGCGGCGTGCCGGTCCAGCCGTTCTCGATGGCCATCCTGCCGCCTTTGGGCAACCCCAACCCCCAGCTGGCGGACGCCCTCAAGCAGTTATCGGCGGCCAAGTACGGCCGGCCCAAGGCCCAGGTGGAAGAGGCTATCTTCAAGCGCCTGGAAACCAAGCAGCTGCCGCGGCCGGCCAGTCCTTTTGGCGACCTGCCATCCGGCCGCCCGGCCTTCGGCAGCTCCAGCTTGCCGCCCGGCGGCTTTCCACCGTCCAGCCGGCCCAGCCTAGGCGCGGCGCCTGCAGCTTCTTCCGCAACGGCCAAACCGGCGGCTTCCGGCTCCAGTTTCTTAGATGAATGGCTGGCCAAGCGCCAGGCCGCCGGCGGCGCGCCGCTGCCGGGCTCTTCGGTCCGGCCGAAGAACGACTCGCCTAAGCCCGCCGCCCAGGCGCCGAAGCCGGCGAAGGGACCCGATCCGCAGCTTATCAAGCCCAGCCCGACGCGCCTGCAGCCGGACGCCAAGCCCAAGCCGGCGGCGGTCGCCGCGCCGAGCTCCAGGGAAGGCGAGTTCGTCATCAACCGTGATATAGCCGCTGACCAGCACCAGACCCAGACCGTCCGCATCGATAAGGACGGCAATCTAAGTTACGAGGAGTAGAAACAGCCGCGGGAGCTATTAAATAACCACCTTTTTGTAAGCTTCAAAAGGTTGTTTTAAAGCGTGCGTTCCGGTATACTATTAACAGAGTGGTAACAGATAAAAAATCTTTAGAGAGGGTGTATTAGTTTTGAGCGCAGCGCAGAGTAAAAAAAGCGATTACGAAGCCGGAGACATCCAAGTCCTGGAAGGCTTGGAACCGGTCCGCAAGCGACCGGGTATGTATATCGGGTCTACCGGTTATGACGGCCTGCACCACATGGTCAAGGAAATCGCCGATAACGGTATCGACGAGGTAATCGCCGGTTACGCCAAGGAAGTGGCAGTGACTATCCACCCTGACAACAGTGTGACCGTATTTGATAGCGGCCGCGGTATCCCGGTAGAAATTCACCCCAAGACCAAGAAGAGCACCCTGGAAACGGTACTGACTGTCCTGCACGCCGGCGGCAAGTTCGGCAGCAGCGGCTACAAGGTCAGTTCCGGCCTGCACGGGGTCGGTTCATCGGTGGTCAACGCCTTGTCGACCAAACTGGTCGCCGAAGTCAAGCGCGACGGCTACGTATGGCGCCAGGAATACGCCGCCGGTACGCCGACTACCAAAGTAGAGAAGGGGGAGGCCACCACCGGCACCGGCACGACCATCACCTTCTGGCCGGACCCCAGCGTCTTCAGCGTCACCGAGTTCGATTATCAATGGATAGTTAACTACCTTCGGCATCAGGCTTATCTCACAAAAGGCGTCAAAGCCAGCATTGTTGACGAACGGACCGGCGATTCTTACGCGTTTTATTTCGAAGGCGGTATAGAAAGCTATGTCCGCCACTTAAACGCCGGCAAAGAACCGGTGGACGAGGACATCTTCTACGTCGACAAACAGGTCGGCGACGGCGTCGTGGAAATCGCCCTGCAATACACAGACGCGTTCTCAGAGACCGTAATGGCCTTCGCCAATAATGTTTACAATATGGACGGCGGCAGCCATTTGACGGGCTTTAGAACGGCCATTACGCGCGTTATCAACGATTACGCCCGCAAAAGCGGCCTGCTCAAAGAGAAAGAGGAGAATCTGACAGGCGAGGACGTCCGCGAAGGCCTGACGGCCGTCATCCTGGTGAAAATCCCCGATCCGCAGTTCGAGGGCCAGACCAAGAACAAGCTCGGCAACCCGGAGGTCACCGGCTACGTTCAGCAGGTGATGAACGAATACCTATCTTATTACTTCGAAGAACACCCCAGCGTGGCGCGCAAGATAGTCAACAAAGGCCTGCTGGCCGCCCGGGCTCGTAAAGCCGCCCGCGCCGCCCGCGACAACATCATCCGCAAAGGCGCCTTAGACGGCGCGTCCTTGCCGGGCAAACTGGCCGACTGCGCCACCAAGGACCGCAGCCAGGCCGAGCTGTTCATCGTCGAGGGCCAATCGGCCGGCGGTTCCGCCAAGGATGGGCGTAACAGTTACTACCAAGCCATCCTGCCGCTGCGCGGTAAGGTCTTGAACGTCGAACGGGCCCGGCTGGACAAGATGCTGGCCAATCAGGAGATCCTCAACCTTATCAAAGCCCTAGGGGTCGGCATCGACGAACAGTTCAGTATGGACGGCCTGCGCTACGAGCGGATCATAATAATGACCGACGCCGACGTTGACGGCAGCCACATCCGCACGCTTTTAATGACGCTGTTTTTCCGGCACCTGCGGCCGATTCTGGAAGGCGGCCACATCTTTGCCGCCCAGCCGCCGCTGTTCGCCATCACCTCCGGCAAAAAGAAACACTATGCCTATACCGACGAAGAGCGCGACGAAATCCTGAACAAGCTGATCGATGAGCGCAAAGCCAAGGGCGTTAAAATCGACCCCAATGAGGACCGTAACAAGCAGGCCGGCGTGTCCATCCAGCGCTACAAAGGACTGGGCGAAATGGACGCCGAACAGCTATGGGAGACCACCATGGACCCCGGCAACCGGGTACTGGTGCAGGTCAGGATCGAAGACGCCGAGAAGGCCGATGCCATCTTTTCCAAGCTGATGGGAACAGAAGTCGAAATGCGCAAGAACTTTATTCAAAGCCGTGCCAAATTCGTGAAGGACCTGGACGTATAAGATGGATGATAGAACCAAAGGGCTGATTCCCAGCATCCAAAAACACTCTAAGACGGTGCTTGACCGCAGCGTTGAATTCGAGATGGAGGACAGCTACCTCAAATACTCGATGAGTGTCATCATCTCCCGGGCCCTGCCGGATGTCCGCGACGGCTTAAAGCCCGTCCATCGCCGCATCCTGTACGTCATGGACAAGGGTAATCTGGGCCCCCAGAGCAAGCACACCAAGAGCGCCCAGATCGTCGGCGAGGTGATGGGTAAATATCACCCTCACGGCGATACCGCCATTTATGACGCCATGGTCCGGCTGGCCCAGCCGTTCAATACCCGCTATCCGCTGGTGGACGGGCAAGGCAACTTTGGGTCTATGGACGGCGACCCGGCCGCCGCTTATCGTTACACCGAAGCCCGAATGACCCGGGCCAGCGCCGCCATGGTAGAGGACCTTGATAAGGAAACAGTCAACTTCGTCGATAACTTTGACGGCACCCAGCAGCAGCCGGAAGTCCTGCCGGCCAAGCTGCCCAATCTGCTGCTGAACGGCCAGGTCGGCATCGCCGTCGGCATGGCCACCAACATCCCGCCGCACAACTTAAACGAGCTGGTCGATGCCACCATCATCCAGATAGATAATCCCGACGCCACACTGGACGATTTGCTAGAGCATGTCAAAGGCCCGGATTTCCCGACCGGCGGCATCGTTTACGGCAAAGACTCCATCCGCACCGCCTTCGCCACCGGCCGCGGCGGCGTGGTAGTCCGCGGCGTGGCCGACATCGAAGAAGCCAGCAAGGGCCGCCATCGGATCGTCATCACCGAGATACCCTACGCTGTCAACAAGGCCGGCTTAGTCGAAAAGATCGCCGAACTGGTCCAGCTGAAAAGGATCGCCGGCATATCCGATATCCGCGACGAAAGCTCGCGGGGCGCCGTCCGCATCGTCGTCGACCTCAAAAAAGACGCTTATCCTAAGAAGTTATTGAACCAACTTTACAAGCTGACACCTCTGCAGACGGCGTTCCATTACAACATGCTGGCGCTGATCGACGGCATCCAGCCGCGGGTGCTGGGCCTGCAGGACATCATCTTGGAACACATTAAGCACCGCCAGTCGGTGGTTCGCCGGCGCACCGAATACGAGCTGCGGATAGCTCAGGAACGGGCCCATGTGCTGGAGGGTTTGAAGATCGCCCTGGACCACATCGACGAAGTTATCAAGACCATCCGGGCCAGCCGCACCGTCGAAGAGGCCCAGGCCAACCTTATCAAACAGTTCAAGCTCACCGAGATCCAGGCCCGGGCCATCCTGGCCATGCAGCTGCGGACCTTGACCGGGCTGCAGCGCCAGGAAATCGAAGACCGCCTGGCCGAACTGCTTAAGCTGATTTCCCAGCTGCAAGCCATCCTGGCCGACGAAAAGAAGATCTTAAAGATAATCAAGGACGAACTGCGCGACATGCAGAAGCAGTTCGGCGACGAGAGGCGCACCAAAGTCGTGCCGCAGGAACTCGGCAAACTCAGTGACGAGGACTTAGTGCCGGACGAACAGGTCGTAGTAACGCTTACATCAGCTAACTACATAAAGCGCACATCCGTAGCTGATTATAAGAGGCAGGGTCGCGGCGGCAAGGGCCGCCGAGGTATGGCTACCCGCGAAGAAGACGTTATCGAACACGTTGTAAATGCTTCTACACATGACTTCCTATTATTCTTCACCAACAAAGGAAGAGTGTTCAGGATCAAAACCTACGAGGTCCCGGCCGTCGGCCTGAACGCCAAGGGCGTGGCGCTGGTTAACCTGCTACAGCTGCAGCCTGAAGAAGTGGTTAGTTCAGTTATAAACGTCAGCAAGGCCGATGGCGCCGGCGGCAACCTATTAATGTGCACGGTCAAAGGAGTCGTCAAAAAGACGCCCTTTGAACAGTACAAGAATGTCCGCCAGAGCGGCCTGATCGCCATTAATCTGGATGAGGGCGACGAGCTTAAGTGGATCCGGATGACTACCGGCGACGACGAAGTGATTATCAGTACCAGCCAGGGCCAGGCCATCCGCTTCCACGAGCGCGACGCCCGACCGATGGGCCGGGTCAGCCGCGGCGTCCGCGGTATCCGCCTGCGCCCCGAGGACCATGTCATCGGCATGGATACCGTCCAAAAGGACTCTTTCATCTTCGTCATCAGTGAATTCGGCTACGGCAAGCGCACTAAAGTGGAACAGTTCACGGCTCATAAGCGCGGCGGCGTCGGCATCCGTTCGGCGGTCGTCAACAAGAAGACCGGACCGCTCATAGGTGTAAAAACGCTCAAGAGCGACGAACAAGAAGTGATTATCATCTCCAGCCAGGGCCAGACCATCCGCCTGGGCCTTAACAATATCCCGACGCTGGGGCGGGCTACCCAGGGCGTACGGATCATGCGGCTTAACGAAGGCGACAGCGTGGTTTCGCTGGCCTTGGTAGATAAGAACGTCGATGTCGAAGATGATACTCCCGAGGACGTCATCCCGGCCGAAGTCATCGGCGAGCCCAACAAAGAAGAATAGATGCCGACCCCTTTCTGGGATACCAAAACGCCTATCGCCATTGCCCACCGGGGCGGGGATGGCGCCGGCAAGGATAAAGAGAACACCTTGGAAGCTTTCGAGGCCGCCCAGAAGCTCGGCTACAAGTACGCGGAGACCGATCTGATCCTGGCGGCCAGCGGCGAACTGGTGCTCATCCACGGCTCGCATAATTGGCTGCAAGCGAGTTTTAAAAGAGACATCACCCGACGCACGCTCCAGAAAATGACGCTGGACCAGATGCGCTACCTGCTTAGGCCCGGCGGCGCCCAGGTCTCTACCCTTGAAGAGCTGATAGCTTCATTCCCCAAGATGAGGTTCGTCCTGGATCTTAAGACCGATGAAGCGGCCGTGCCGCTGGCCAAGCTGATCAAGCGGCTGAAAATAGCCGACCGGGTCTGCGTGACCGGTTTCGGCTACGATCGGAACGTCAAGTTCATGAAAGCCTGCGGCTCAATGGGGGTCAGCGCCGGTCTGACCGTCGGCCGCGGCCTGCGCTTCCGGAACATCAACATGCTGCTGCTTAAAAGCGGCCGGCTAAAGGGCGTAGACGCCATTTTCCTGCATCATTCGCTGGTCAGCCCGCCGATGATCGGCTTGGTACACCGCCGGGGTTTTAAGGCCGTGGTCTGGACGGCCAATTCCTCGCTGGGCATCAGGCACGCCGTCCGCAGCGGCGCCGATGGGATCATCTCGGATCGCATTGATCTGCTTCAGGCGGTTTTGCGGCGGAAGTAAGAGTGCCGCGGCCGGCGTCGCCATTTACTTTTTAAGATAAATATTGTAAAACAATTGGATGATTCCTCTTGTCCGCCCCGAACGCGCCGTAGAGAATGTCCGGCGGCTGGATTCTCCCGACTTATCCCGGGCTGGCCGTTTTCTGTTAAAGAGCGCCCGTGCCGAAGCGCACGTAGGCAGCGGCATGGAGAAAGATGTCTTTGACTACGGCGAAAATACGGTGATATCTTTCTTCACTCACGCCAGCCTGGAGCCCGCCATGATAGCTCCGATGCTTAAAACCCTTTATTATTCCGCCAAATTGGGGCATCTTCTGATGCCGGACAGTATACCCGATGCCCATCTGGCGGTCTCTCGGCCGCCGGCCATCGTATTCGATAAGGTGGAGGGTGAGCGTCACGGCATAACTTTCGCGGAGCGGGGTGCCTTCCGCCGCCGGCTGGAAAGCCTCGGCATCACTCACGCCTGCGACCTGGCGGACGGCAACCTTATCCGGCGGCCGGACGGCAGCTTGGCCTACGTCGATACCGTCAACGGCTACATGCTCATCAGAAACCCGGAGCTGGACGCTCATATACAGACCCTGCCAGCACAGACCGCCAGGGAAGCCAGGCGCCTGCAGCGGCAGCTGCTGAAGCACTCCCAGGACTGGGATTAGCACAGCTATTCGTTGTGAGAAAAAGCACACTACAAGGTGTTTACAAGTGTTTAACGATGCGCTATCATAGTATTTAGCTTTAAGGGTGCCTGTTTTCGAGTGTCTATAAAATCACCTTGATAGCGACACACGGAAAGAAAGCAGGGCCTCCGCCCGACCCACCAGTCGGACAGCGGCTTGTCCCTTTAAGCGCTCATTGAAAATTGAGTAGTGCAAATCAAAGCCACGGTCCTTAGGGATTAGTGGCAACGTCAGTTCTGTCTGCCCTTAGGGGCGGACGAAAAATCTGAGTTTTTAAACTTTGGATGGCGAGAGCAATCTCGCTTTTGTGAAGAGTTTGATCCTGGCTCAGGATGAACGCTGGCGGCGTGCCTAATACATGCAAGTCGAGCGGTAACACTTCGGGTGACGAGCGGCGGACGGCAGAGTAACGCGTAGGAACGTACCCCAAACTGAGGGATAAGCACCGGAAACGGTGTCTAATACCGCATATTATTTTCGAATCAAAGCCTTCGGGCGGTTTGGGAGCGGCCTGCGTATGATTAGCTTGTTGGTGAGGTAATGGCTCACCAAGGCGACGATCATTAGCTGGTCTGAGAGGATGATCAGCCTGACTGGAACTGAGAACGGTCCAGACTCCTACGGGAGGCAGCAGTAGGGAATTTTCCGCAATGGACGAAAGTCTGACGGAGCAACGCCGCGTGCAGGAGGAAGGCCTTCGGGTTGTAAACTGCTTTTAACGGGGACGATTATGACGGTACCCGTAGAATAAGGATCGGCTAATTCCGTGCCAGCAGCCGCGGTCATACGGAAGATCCGAGCGTTATCCGGAATTACTGGGCGTAAAGAGTTGCGTAGGTGGCATGTAAAGCGAACAGTGAAAGATCCCGGCTCAACCGGGAGTACATTGTTCGAACTCACAAGCTAGAGCACAGCAGAGGTACCTGGAATTCCCAGTGTAGGAGTGAAATCCGTAGATATTGGGAGGAACACCGATGGCGTAGGCAGGGTACTGGGCTGTTGCTGACACTGAGGCACGAAAGCGTGGGGAGCGAACGGGATTAGATACCCCGGTAGTCCACGCCGTAAACTATGGATGCTAGCTGTTATTGGTATCGACCCCAGTAGTAGCGAAGCTAACGCGTTAAGCATCCCGCCTGTGGAGTACGAGCGCAAGCTTAAAACATAAAGGAATTGACGGGGACCCGCACAAGCGGTGGAGCGTGTTGTTTAATTCGACGGTAAACGAAGAACCTTACCCAGGCTTGACATCCTGCCAAGTTTTGCGAAAGCAAAATGTGCCTTCGGGCCGCAGTGACAGGTGATGCATGGCCGTCGTCAGCTCGTGTCGTGAGATGTTTGGTTAAGTCCATCAACGAGCGCAACCCTTGTAGTTAGTTGAATTTTTCTAGCTAGACTGCCCCGGTAACGGGGAGGAAGGAGGGGATGATGTCAGGTCATTATTTCCCTTACGTCTGGGGCTACAAACACGCTACAATGGCCGGTACAAAGGGCAGCCAACCCGCGAGGGGGAGCAAATCCCATCAAAGCCGGTCTCAGTTCGGATTGTAGGCTGAAACTCGCCTGCATGAAGCTGGAATCGCTAGTAACGGTAGGTCAGCTATACTACCGTGAATACGTTCCCGGGTCTTGTACACACCGCCCGTCAAACCATGAAAGTCGCCAATACCTGACGTGCCAGCTTGTCTGGTCCTAAGGTAGGGGAGATGATTGGGGTTAAGTCGTAACAAGGTATCCGTACCGGAAGGTGCGGATGGATTACCTCCTTTCTAGGGAGTATAGGCATATGTGCCTCGAGCTAAAGATGCTCAATTGACATCTTTAAGCTTGGTCGATCTCGATGTCCGGAACTGAAGCAGACGGACATCATCAAGAGAATGTTTCAAACCCGAACCGACGTTTGGTAACGCTGTTCGCAGGAAGAGCTGGTGTTTACACCAGTTTATTCCGAGAACTGCGTTATATCTCCTTCGGGAGATGTTTGCACTATCCAGTTTTCAAGCGTAAGACCGCCCTTAAAGGGCGGTCTTATTGTTATTGCTACTACAGCTAAGGTGGAGAGGCTTGCCAAAAAGTGAATAATATGCTAATGTTTAATCATGCTCTTCAGAACAAAAAAGATCGAAATCCAAAATACTGAGAACGGCGAAGTCTTCGATTTGATACCGCCGGAGACGCATTATCTTTCGACCCGCTATGTGGTGCGGATCCCTATGACCGACAGCCACCTGCGTGACCGATGGGAACTGCGCAAGCACGCCGCCAAGCTGGTGGAGCGCAGTCTGGGCGACGAGGTCCAGGTAACGTCGCTAAAAGTCCGCAAACCGCACATTATAAGGAAAAGCGTTGCCAAGCTGCGCGGCCAGACGCCGTGCGCCCGGGCCTACGTTACCGTCAAGTTCTAGCCAAGCTTAGAAATAAAAAAGCTCCGCAGTTGCGGAGCTTTTTTGGTGGAGCGGGCAGGGCGTAAGCCCATTCCGCCCCATGTAATGGTGGAGCGTATCGGATTCGAACCGATGACCCCCTGCTTGCAAAGCAGGTGCTCTAGCCAGCTGAGCTAACGCCCCTCGTTTTAGGCTATGCGCCTGTCTCGCAAATCGAGGCGGATTGAACGGATTTTGCGTGGTGGGGCTGAGAGGACTCGAACCTCTGACCTCGTCATTATCAGTGACGCGCTCTAACCAGCTGAGCTACAGCCCCGTAAAACAGGGGTTATTGTAACGAAATTAGGTGTTTTTATCAAATAGTTGAGGGTCACCCCTCGGGCCGCTTAAAGCGGCCCGAGGGGCTAACCGCACGTCATGCTGCCGCTGCCGGCCTGCGCCAAAGCTTCCTGGACAGGCTGCCAGGATTGCTTGAAGGCGTAAGCCGCTCGCGCGGAACTGGTTCCGCGCCCTTGCTTGCCCGGGGCATACACCAGGCCCGATTGCCAGTCCCGGCTGAGGCTGGGGTCGTCAACCAGTTTGAAGTTGATGAACCCGAGTGAGTGGGGCTGGCAGTAGGCCATCTGGATTTCCTCGGCGATGTAGCGGCCTTGGGTGGCCGCGTCCACGAGGGGAACCGACGCCGGCTTGTCGCCCCGGTAGGGCCGGCCGTGCTTCATGCTGTCGGGGATGACGGTGTTGTAGCCGCCTTCGCCCCAGATGTACAGGGGCTTGGGCAGACCGGCCCGCGTGAAGCAGTCCAGCGCCCCGTCCAGCTTGGCGCTGTCCGCGATGGTGATGGTGGTGGACGGATACGGATGCTGGACATCCGGGCTCTGGTCCTCGGGGTTGGGGTAGCTGTGCATGTCCAGGACGTTCATGACGGGACGGATACGGCCGGAAGCCGTCAGCGCCGCGCAGAACTTCTGGATGAACAGCACCGGCGAGGTGCTGGACGTCGGCTTGTGGGGGTCGTCTTCGCCGCTGGAAGCCAGCGAGCCGCCGATGACCGTCAGGCTGGGGTTGACCGACTTGACCTTGTCATAGCAGATCGCCAGCCACTGCTCGTAATTCGCCGCCGAGGCATTGGTGCCATCGGGGTTGAACTGATGGCGGTTGAAGGTGTAGTTGTTCGGCTCGACCCCGATCTCTATCCCGTACAAGACGTCGCCGTAGCGGACCGCCAGGTCCTTGGCCACGTCGCACGTGCCGCGCATCTGCGAAGGTCCCCGGGGCAACCCGTATTGAATGACCGGGTATAGCTCCAGGATGACCCTCACGCCGGCGGCTTTAGCGGCCGCCATGTTCTGATCGATCGTCTCTCGGTACTTGAGCGGGACGGACACGAAACGGGGGTCGGTACTGTCCCAACTGTTGTTAGTCGGGGCAATCCAGACCGTCCGCTTGACGACGCTGGCGCTCGTCTGAGCCGCCAGGCTCATCACCGGGCCGTCGTCCATGAAACCGAAGACTTTCTGCTGTTGCTGAGCGGCGCTGCTGGACGATGCCAGCCAGGCGGCGACCAGCATCGGCAGTATCGCTGCTTTACGCAAGACGGACCTCGCAATATCTCGGGGGGTGGGCATCGCTAAATCAAAGAGCGCATGATAGCCGTGCGGCTAACCATAAGAAGTATGTGGAGCCGAGAGGTTGTCTCGACGACCTCCTATGATAGTGTTTATCTTAACCCACTATCATTACGAGGACAATCTCAAAGGTGCTTTGCGGGGCGATAGCGGCCAGTTTTCTTTTTTGTACAACATCAACAGGTGCTATTATGTAGGATTTATTACATCAAAAGAGGTTTGACTACCTCTGTTAAAATTGCTAAACTTTATGTAAGACATTTGAGTGCGGCCAGTCGGCCATGTCCCGCCAGCGGGACCGGACATTCTGGGCTTACTCAAATCTCCTACAATCCAAGTTCGATTCGGGTGCGTAGGTTATGAGTGTGAGCCCGCAATTTAAAAATCAGGCCCTAGACGCGCGAATATGAGTCCGCGCGGATAGGATGTTAAAGCAAATGACAGACAGCAGTTGGTGAAAGCCAATAGCTAGTCAATTTGCACGATCACAAACAGGGTCAGTCTTTCGGCTGATTCTGTGTAACGTAAAAAGTTACTCAAGCGCGCATAAAGGATGCCTTGACGTAAGACACCGAAGAAGGACGTAGACGGCTGCGAAAAGCCGCGGGGAGCTGCCTCACAAGCTTTGATCCGTGGATATCCGAATGGGGAAACCTCGTGCAGGTAATACTGCATGGCGTATAGCTGAATTCATAGGCTATATAGCGGTAAGCTGGGGAACTGAAACATCTTAGTACCCGGAGGAAGAGAAAGTAAACAACGATGCCGGTAGTAGTGGCGAGCGAACCCGGTACAGCCCAAACCTTATTGACTTCCATCTGTTAATTTAGATGGATAAGTTGGTAGACGAATGTTAGTAAGGGGTTGTGACAAGTAATTCACCAGTACGGAGCTCTGGATTTATCCAGGTTTCCGTACTAGTAGCAGGGTCTACCAATGCCCTGCATAAGGTAAGAAATTTCCGAAACGAGCAGAAGGTTCTGGAAAGGACCGCCAAAGACCGTGAAAGCCGGGTACGCGAAAGGTCGGAAACCTTATTATTACTTGAGATGAGATTCGTCTCATCTCTTTTGTCGAGTAGGTCGGGACACGTGAAACCCTGACTGAATCCGGAGGGACCACCCTCCAAGGCTAAATATGTCTTGCGATCGATAGTGAACAAGTACCGTGAGGGAAAGGTGAAAAGCACCCCGGATAGGGGAATGAAATAGTTTCTGAAATTATGCGCGTACAAGGAGTCGGAGCAGGATTTATCCTGTGACGGCGTGCTTTTTGTAGAACGATCCAGCGAGTTAATTTTATCGGCAAGCCTAAGACATTTGTCGGAGGCACAGTGAAAGCGAGGGTTAATAGCCCGCCTTAGTCGATAGGATTAGACCCGAAACTGAGTGACCTAGCCATGGGCAGGCTGAAGCGTAGGTAAAACTGCGTGGAGGGCCGCACCGTAGAGAATTGCAAAACTCCCGGATGACCTGTGGTTAGTGGTGAAATGCTAATCGAACTCAGAGATAGCTGGTTCTCCTCGAAATAGCTTTAGGGCTAGCGTCGTACGGTAACACGCAGGGGTAGAGCTCTGTTTTAGACTGGGGCTCGCAAGAGTACCCACCTTTGACAAACTACGAATACTGCGTGCGGAACTACGGCAGTTAGAACGGCGGGGCTAAGCTCGTCGCTCGAAAGGGAAACAGCCCAGACCATCATCTAAGGTCCCTAAATACATGCTAAGTGGGAAACGAGGTGAGATTTCTTTGACAATAAGGATGTTGGCTTAGAAGCAGCCATTCATTTAAAGAGTGCGTAACAGCTCACTTATCAAGAGATCTTGCGCGGAAAATGTAACGGGGCTAAGCATGTTACCGAAGATATGGGCTTTGCATCGGATCCGTCCGGTGTGGAGCGGTAGAGGAGCGTTGATATCGCACTGAAGCGGCACCGGAAGGTTCCGTGGAGCGTTATCAAGTGAGAATGCTGGAATGAGTAACCATAAGGCAGGTGAGAATCCTGCCCACCGAAAGAGCAAGGTTTCCTGGGCCATGATAATCATCCCAGGGTTAGTCGGGCCTAAGCCGAGGCGTATCAGCGTAGGCGATGGACAACGGGTTAATATTCCCGTACCGGCGTGTACTTGTTACTAGATGCGCGGCATGATAGCCGGAGCGGATTCATGGTTATATCCGTCTAACCAGTCTAACGGGCTGGGAATGAAAGGCTGCCTTAGGGCGGCTGATTCCGGTCAAAGTACTGACCAGAAAAGTCTAGCAACTTATGGTGCAAGCCGACCGTACCGCAAACCGACACAGGTGCTCAGGTCGAGTAGACCAAGGTGTACGAGTGATTCTTCGTCAAGGAACTCGGCAAATTAGCGTCCGTAACTTCGGAATAAGGACTGCCCTGCCGCCTTGAAGCTAAATTCTGTCTAACCCTTAACAGGGGAGGGCAGCGTTAAGCAAACAATCTTTGGCTTCAAAGCGGCAGGGCCGCAGCTAAGGAACCCATGGAACTGTTTACCAAAAACACAGGTCTCTGCTAACACGAAAGTGGATGTATAGGGGCTGACTCCTGCCCGGTGCTGGAAGGTTAAGGGGATTTGTATTACGCAATGAACTGAAGCCCCAGTGAACGGCGGCGGTAACTATAACCGTCCTAAGGTAGCGAAATTCCTTGTCAGGTAAGTTCTGACCCGCACGAATGGAGTAATCATATGGGTACTGTCTCGACGAAGAGCTCGGTGAAAGTGCATTGACGGTAAAGATGCCGTCTGTCCGCAGCAGGACGAAAAGACCCCGTGGAGCTTTACTACAGTTTGGCATTGAATCGGGAGTATACATGTGTAGCATAGGTGGGAGGCTTTGAAGCCCAGGCGCTAGCTTGGGTGGAGCCACCGGTGAAATACCACCCTTGTATGCTTCTTATTCTCAACTGGGCCATTAAATGCTGACATTGCATCTAGTTTTCATACTAGATGCCAATTTAGAAGTATGAGCAAGCAAGCTTGCTCGAACTCTTTCAATGTCATCATCTACTGGCCCGGCGACAGTGTCTGATGGGTAGTTTAACTGGGGCGGTTGCCTCCTAAAGAGTATCGGAGGCGTTCAAAGGTTGGCTAGATACGGATGGAAATCGTATCGGTAGTGTATACGCATAAGCCAGCTTGACTGTGAGACATACAAGTCGAACAGGGACGAAAGTCGGAGTAAGTGACCCGCTGATTTAACCTTCGGGTTATTGAGAGTGGTATCTACAGCGCAAACGGATAAAAGTTACCCCGGGGATAACAGGCTTATAGCGCCCAATAGTTCACATAGACGGCGCTGTTTGGCACCTCGATGTCGGCTCATCTCATCCTGGAGGGGGAGCACCTTCCAAGGGTCGGGCTGTTCGCCCGTTAAAGAGGTACGTGAGCTGGGTTCAGAACGTCGTGAGACAGTTCGGTTTATATCCGCTGTGGACGTCAGGAAATTTGAGAGGGGCTGCTCCTAGTACGAGAGGACCGGAGCGGACGAACCTCTGGTGTATCGGTTGTCCTACCAAGGGCATTGCCGAGTAGCTATAGTTCGGAATAGATAAGCGCTGAAAGCATATTAAGCGCGAAACTAGCCTCAAGATTAGATTTCCCTATGTTAGGGCCCAGGAAGACTACCTGGTTGATAGGCGCAACGTGGAAGTACGGCAACGTATGGAGCGGAAGCGTACTAATAGCCCGATCGACTTTTTACGATCCAAGAATTGTATAGCTTGCTATATGGTTCTTGGAAGTGAGAGTGCAATATTTGACTAGCTATTGGTAATCATCATCACTTGCATGAGAAATTATGTGTGATATCATTACCTGGCCGTTAGCAGAAGTTACAACTGTTAATTGGCCGTAAAAGTCGTTTGCTTAACAACAAAACGGGTTCTAAGCTCCCTTTAAGCATCGGAGCTTAGGATGACACGTAGAAGTCCTTTGCGAGAGACTTTTACCGTGGAGTTCATGAAGGTTGACAATCAAGTCGTGCCTGAATCATAGGCACCGATCCCGGTTTTTTTGCGTCGGCAAGAAGGCGAGGATTGGTGTCCATGGCGCTAGGGAAACACCTGTTCCCATCCCGAACACAGCAGTTAAGCCTAGCAGCGGTTACAATACTTGGGTTTTAGCCCTGGGAAAATAGCACGACGCCAAATTATATAAAGCCCCTCCGAAAGGAGGGGCTTTATCTTTATCGATTATCTGACCAGCGGATTGTAAATTTTTTCCCTGAATCGAGTTTTTTTAGGGCGGATAATAGGGGTGTAAGGTAAAGGAGGTATATATGAGAAGGTACGAGCACGATATAGAGGAAGCCGACAGAGGCGCCATCCAGTCGGCCAGTTTCATTAACTTTCTGCTGGGGATATGGCTGGTTATCTCGCCGTATATCCTAAGCTACGCCTCGAGTTCGGCCAAATGGAACCAGACGGTCTTAGGCATAGTGGTTCTGGTGTTGGCGGCGGCCCGGTTCTTCGCCATCCGGCAAACCTGGCTGAGCTTTTTGAACGGCTTGGCGGCGATCTGGCTGATCATCGCCCCATGGGCCTTGAACTACCAGAAGTCAGCGGCTTACTGGAACGAAGTGGTGGTAGCTATCGTAGTGGGGGTAATCGCTTTTTGGAACAGCGGCATGACCACTCACACTACCGATCGCCGGCACCCGGCTACGTAGGCCGGCAACCGAGAATCGTCCGCGCTTAGGCCCGTTAACGAAAAAACGTGACAATTAACTGTTTATAAGTCACGTTTTTTCTTCTTGACATTGTCCGCTATTCGGGCGGATAATACTGGCACAGTTCTCAAAAACAAAAAAACAAAACAAAAATGGCCCGCCGAGTAAGAAAAGCTTGTGTTGCCTGTCAGCAGCTCTTCGTAGGAAGACGCGATTCTAAAACATGCTCCGAGAGGTGTCGTAAGCGCCTGCAGCGAGCGAGGGTTAGATCATGAATCCGGATAACCGCGATCGGATCGTGGGCGTGGACAGTCTGCCGACTACGGCCGATATCGCCCCGGCCGAGCTGAAAGGCCTGGCTCCCAGCCAGGTCCTGCAGGGGCCGGCCGATCCGCTGGAAGCCGCGCAGTTTATCGCTCGCAACAGCAGTCAAGGCGAAGCCAGCAGAGGGCAGTCTGATTTTAGGATAGATAAACGGCTGGTGCTGGCCGTACTGACGATGATCCTGATAGGCAGCGCCAGTTTCGCCATCGGTAGTCTTATCAATAAAAAACCCGATGCGGCGAAGGATAACCTCAGCAGTTCCAACTTCGCCAATATCAGCGGGCCGGCCGGCACCGTAGTCGCCAATCCGCAGACCGACACTCTGAAGATCAACTACGATACGGTGATTGCCCAAGGCAGGACATTGACGGCCAATGGGTCGGTGGTCATCCAGAATGAAACTGACTCCAAAAACGCGTTTAAGATTCAAAACGCCAGCGGCAGCAATATCCTGGTGGCCGATACCGCCGACAATCAGATAACTATCGGCGACAAGCCGCCGGGACAGGTGTCGCTTAACGTCAACGGCGACCTGAAACTTAACGGCTCTTTGATATCTACCAGCGGCTTCTCTGTCAGCAGCCAGGGCTTATCGATCGGCGGGACGCTGGTTTGTACGGCTAACGGCTGCGTCAGTTCCAATTCATCAGCTAATTCGACTATTGATGCCGCCAATCTGGCCTATCTTGACGCCAATCAGACCTTAACTGGCCAGAACAGTTTTCATGTCACCTCGGCCACCGCTTTCCAGATTCAGAACTCCAGCGCCACCGATAGCTTGTTCATGGTCGACACCGAGAATAACCGGATAGGAATCGGCACGGTACCCAGCGCTTCGGGGGCCACCCTCCAGATTGCCGGCGATCTGAATGTCGGCAGCGGCATCTACCGGATCGGCAATACGGCCGGTGCCAGCCTGGTTTGCGGACCGAACGAGCTATTACAGCAAGGAGTCATTCAGGGCGGTATTGTCGTCGGGGGCACTTGCGTGACCGTCGCCGGCGGAACCACGCCTACACTCCAGCAGGTTTATGACGCTTCGACGCCCGCCCATCTGACGCTAAGCAACGGCAGCGGCGTATTGCGGATCCAGGATGCGGCCAGCCCGCTGGCTACGGACCTGTTCGAAGTGACCAATAACGGCGCCACCACTAAATATTTCGCGGTTAACAGCTTGGGAATCAGCGTTACGGGCAACGTCAACACCACCGGCCAATACCAAATTAACGGCGGTCAGATCGCTTCCAGCGACTTGGCCGACAGCGCCAATCTGGCCAAACTGAACGCTAACCAAACCTTCAGCGGAATCAACAGCTTTACCAGCGCTGCCAATACCTTCAGCGGCAACGGAGCCAACCTGACCAATTTGAATGGTTCGAACGTAGCTGCCGGCACGGTAGGCGACAGCTTCCTAAGTAGCAATGTTACCAAGCAAGGCAACAGTTTCAACGGCAATAACGAGCTGGTCCAGCTGACGGCCGGCGGAATCCTGCCGATCCTGTCCGGAGCCAACCTGACCAGCTTGAATGCCGGCAATATCAGCAGCGGCGCCCTGAGCGATACCCGGCTAAGCGGCAATGTGGCGCTGTTAAGCTCTAATCAGACATTCACCGGCAACAACACCTTCACTTTGTCTAGCACGGCCTTGACGGTGCAGGACGCCGCCAGTCCGCTGGGGACCGATCTGTTTACGGTGGCCAGCCATACCGGCGCCACCAAGTACTTTGAAGTCAGCTCCACCGGAGCCAAAATTAATGGCAGCAATGTCTGTACCGACGCCGGCAACTGCGTGGGTACCGGCGGCAGCGGGGCCATCGGCGGCAGCGGTACCGCCCAGACGATTCCGGTGTTCACCGGCAGCGGCTTTACCGTCGGCAACTCCAACCTCAGCCAATTGGGCACTACCACTAACGCCGCTGGGAACCTTAACCTGACTTCCGGCAGCCAGTACCAGATCAACGGCCTGCAGATATCCAGCGCCAATCTTTCCAATGATTCCAATCTGGCCAAGCTGAATGGCAACCAGACTTTTTCCGGCAATAACACCTTTAACGGCAACAACTCTATCCACCTCAACTCCACGGCCTTTAACATCCAGGATAATGTCTCGCCCCTGGGGACAACCTTGTTTGAGGTTAGCAGCAGCGGCGGGGCGACCAAGTACTTCACGGTCAGCGCCACGGCTCTGCAGTTTAATGGCAAAGATGTCTGTACGACTGTCGGCAACTGCGCCGGCGCCGGTAATGGCGGCGGTCTGACCGGTTCCGGCAGTCAGAATCAGCTGGCTAAATTCGATAGCGCGGGCAACCTGGTCGGCTCAATCATCTCTGATAACGGTTCCACGGCGACTGTGGCCGGAGGGCTGTCGGTTAACACCATCACTTCCACGGCTACTTTGACCATTGGCTTGGCCGCCCAAACCCTGACTCTCCAGGGCGACGCCGGCACCAGCCTAAGCGCCACCGCCTCCGGCATTACCAATAAATTGGTATTCGCGGCCCCGACTCTTTCTAATAAGACTATTACCATCCCGAACGCCAGCGGAACAGTGGCCGTCAGTGCCTCCGGCCCGCTGTCGCTGGATGCCGCCGGCAACATAACCTGTCCTAACTGTCTGACGAATGACGGCACCGGCGGCGGCGCCGGCGTCAGCTCGGTCAACGGCCTGAACGGGAATGTCGGCATTGCCGGCACGCTCAACCAGATAAACATCGCCACCGGCGGCGCGACGGTTACTTTGTCTACCCCGCAGGATATCGCCACGACTTCCAGCCCGCAGTTCGCCAATATCAATGTCACCGGCCAGTATAAGGTTAATGGTTCTCAGATCAGCTCGTCTAATCTCTCGGATAGCGCCAACATAGCCAAATTGAATGCCAACCAGACTTTCACGGGAAGCGACACCTTCAACAACACCTTGTCGGCGCCCGGCCTGACCACCTCCGGCGCCAATCTGGGCATCGGCACTGCCACGGCCAGCCTTAACTTAAGCGGTAATTATAGCTCCAATCTGGCGGTTACGAATGGCACCAACACCACTACAATCGGCTTCAGCGGCGCGGCGGTGGGCAACGTGACTTATAACTTTGACGCTTCGGCCGCGGCTGGCATCTACACTATCTGCACGACAGCCAACGTCAGCGCCTGTACAGCGGCTAATAATGTCACTACCTCGTCAAACGGTACTAATAACACTATCGCGATGTTTACCGGTGCCCAGACGATTGCCAACTCGATTCTGACCCAGTCCGGCACGACGGTCAGTGCCGGCGGCAACCTTAACGTCACCGGCCAGTTCCAAGTCAGCGGCGCTCAGATTGCCAGCAGCAACTTGTCGGACGGTGCTAATCTGGCCAAACTGAACGCTAACCAGACATTTACCGGTAATGACATCTTCCAAGGCACTGTACTGGCCCAGCACACCTCCACCTCGGCTTTCCAAATCCAGAATGCCAGCTCGCCGGACAATCTATTTATCGCTGACACCGTCAACCACCGGATCGCTATCGACCAGGCCAGCGCTAACTACGCGCTTGACGTGGCCGGAGATATAAATACCACAACGGGTTACCGGGTTGGCAGTACCGCCGGCGCCGGTATAACGTGCTCCGGCGGCAACACTATCCAGAACGCTGTGGTCAGCGGCGGTATTATCACCGGCGGCTCCTGCGTGGCTAACGGGGCAGGGGCGACTACCACTTTACAAAATGCCTACGACAACTCTTCCAGCCCGGCGACCATTACCACTACAGCTGCCGCCAAGGGTATTACCATTAAAGCCGGCGCCAGCTTCGACTCCGCTAATCTGTTCCAGGTTCAAAGCGCCGCCGGCCAAAGCTTGCTGAATATAGATTCCACCACTCTGAACGTGAGCTCTACACAGGCTAATATTACGCTTACCGGAGTGACCCCCACCTCAGTTACCCCGGCTGCCGGATCCAACCAAGGTGGTATATTCTCGGGCGCCAGTGGCACAACCTACTACTATAAAGTCACGGCTATAGTGAATGGATTGGAAACCGGCACTTCATCAGAAGCTTCCTTCAGCTCTTCTAACTTTACTGCCTTAACCGTGCCCAGCGCCGCCACCCTGGCTCTGGCTGCCGGCTCTAATCTCGGCATCGGAGTTTACCAGTACGAAGTAACCTACGTGACCGCCAACGGTGAAACCACCGGCGGCACCAGCGCTTCCATTACCACTACCGCCGGCAATCAAGCTGTTAACCTGACAGCGATTCCGACTGGGCCTACTGGCACCACCGCTCGCAAGATCTATAGGACGGTAGTCGGCGGTAGTACTTACAAGCTACTGACTACCTTGAATGACAACTCTACGACCATATACAGCGATACGACGGCTGATGGCTCACTGGGAGCTACAGTGCCGGCTAGCAATACGGCCAGGACGAATACCAATAATATTTCTGTCAGTTGGACAGGTATAACGGGAGCGGCCAGCTATCGCGTATATCGGGGAACGGCTGCAGGCGCGGAAAGCGCCTACTTCACTTCCGCTACCAGTAGTTATACCGACACTGGCTCCGCCGGTACGGGAGGCACGCCACCGATTATATCCGCTTACGGCCGGCTGGGTGTTGGCGCTATCTCGCCTACGGCCAGCCTAGACGTCCGCGGTACCGCCCTCTTTAAACCCACAACAGACAGCACCACAGCTTTTCAAATCCAGAATGCTGCTGGCAGCACCATTCTGGCAATAGATACAACCAATATGCTGGTAAACGTCAATGGCGGAGCTACCTATAACACCTTCAGCTCTAGTCCGGGTACCGGATTCGGGATTGCCTCAACTTATGGATATACTACTCCGTTCCAAGCGGCCAGCGCCGACTTCAACGGCGACGGCTTTCAAGACGTTGCCACAATCAGTAATTCTACTAACACCATGTCGGTAATCTTGGGTAACGGCGACGGCACCTTAGGGGCCAGATCCGACTACACCACCGGCAGTAGCCCCTTTGGAATCGCTATCGCTGACTTGAATGGTGATGGATATCCCGACATCGTAATTACGAACTTCAGCGCTAACACCATCTCGGTCTTCTTAAACAACGGCAATGGCACCTTTGCCGTCCGCGCTGACTATAACGCCCAGACTAATCCTCGCAACATCACTATCGCCGACTTCAACGGCGACGGCAGACCGGATATAGCGACTATAAACACCGGTTCTAACACCATCTCGGTCTTCTTAAACAACGGCAATGGCACCTTTGCTCCCCAGACCGGTTACTCTACAGGGAACTGTGCATTTGGAATCACTAGCGGGGACTTCGACGGCGACGGCAGACCGGATATAGCAGTAACCTATTGTAGTGGCGGTAACTACGGCATAGAAGTTCTAATCAATAATGGGTTTAGCTTCAATCCGGGGGTAATTTATAATTTCACTACTAATTCTCTTAATAACATGATTATCACCAGCACCGACTTCAACGGCGACGGCAAACCGGATATAGCGACTACCGGCGGAAATGACAGTAGCGTCTCGGTCTTCTTAAACAACGGCAATGGCACCTTTGCCGCCCATGTTGATTATGCCCTAGGCAGTGTTAACCAGACTAGCACCATTATTTCGGCAGATTTAAACGGCGACGGGAAGCTCGATCTGGCGCTTGCGGAAGGTTCGGTCGCGAACACTCTCACAACCTTTACTGGCAACGGTAGCGGTACTTTCTCTGGCCGCACGGCTTATTCCATTGGTAGTGCAAACGCGAGGCTGTCCGGCATGGCTGTCGCCGACTTCAATGGCGACGGGAAGCTCGATCTGGCAATAAGCGATTCAAGCAACAAGAACATTTATATAGTGACAAATGGATCCACTACCCTGACGACAAGTCACTCGGGTTCGCTAAGTATAGCCTCAACGACTGCTAGCGGTTCCGGACTGGTTATACAGGGGGCGGCTGGCCAGACCGGCGACTTGTTAAGGCTGCAAAGCTCAACAGGAAGCGAACTGCTGGCAGTGAGCAGCGCCGGGATTCTCGAGACAACCTCGATCGATAGCCTGAATAGCGGAGGTATAAGTATCGGCGCGACCGCATATGCGGGCATATCACTACAGCAGAGCACCACTATAGCAGCCAATAAAACCTTCACTAGTAACGGCTGGTCGACTTTCACAAGCGCTACCAATTCCGCGACCGCTTTTCAAATCCAGAATTCTTCTGGTTTGAATCTGTTATCCGCAGATACTTCCAATATGAATATCAATGTCACGGGTGGTAACTTGCTACTGAACGGTGTTGCCCCTGCCAACCTAGTAACTTCGGCGGGAACCAATAGCTCCGGTGGCTTCTCGGGTGCCAGCGGCACAATCTACTACTATCAAGTCACAGCCATAGTGAATGGCCAAGAGACGACACCTTCCAACGAAGCTTCTTTCGGCTCCAGTAATTTCAATCCTATCTCAGCTCCATCTACGGCCGCGACCCTGGCTCTAGTTGCCGGCTCTAATCTGGGCGTGGGCGTGTATCAGTACGAAGTAACCTATGTAATGGCTAACGGAGAAACCACTGGCGGCACCAGCGCTTCCATTACCACTACCGCCGGCAACCAAGCGGTTAACCTAACAAACGTCCCCGTTGGCCCAATCGGCACAACTGCTCGCAAGATATACAGAACCACGGTGGGGGGCAGTACATACAAATTACTAACTACGCTCAACGACAATACAACCACTATATTCAGCGACACCACGGCTGATGCAGGCCTAGGCGCTACGGTGCCAGCCAGCAATACCGCCAGGACGAATACTAATAGCATCAACCTGGGCTGGACTGCAGTCCCCGGCGCTACCAGCTATCGCATTTATCGGGGTACTAACTCTGGCCTTGAAAGCGCTTACCAAACTAGCGGTGCTAATGGATTTACAGACACGGGCTCGGCTGGCAGTGCCGGTACGGTGCCGACCTTATCACCGTTCGGACGCTTAGGCATCGGTACTACCACCCCGACTGCCAGCATAGACATAGTTGGTACTGCCAGATTCAAGAGCGGGACTAACTCTACGACTGCATTCCAAATCCAAAACGCTGTCGGGGGCAACTTAGTGCAGGTTGATAGCGTTAACAGCAGGCTTTACCTAGGAGCGACGGTCACCTCCAGCGCCACCACCACCAGCGCGCTAACAGTTAATAGCGATGTCCAAACCTCTGGCTATGGAATCAGCCTGTCTCATACAAACTCCTCTCAGGGAGACTCATCGGGGGGCTTAAGTATCTCGAGCTCTAATACCATACCCGGAGCCGCGCCAGACAGCATAATGGATGGCACGCAGCTTAATGTTTCAAGGAGCGTAAACACGTCCTTTACAAGCACTAATAACCCCCTATTTGATAATGCTGTTAAATTTGCATCCAGTGGCGGCAACATCTCTACTATATCTATTAGTAATTTTGTTGTTGCCAATAACCCAAATCGATATCTGTTGTTCTTTGCAAATGAAGTAAATGGGTGCACATATTCCTCCATAACCTATAACGGAGTGGCAATGAGCTTGGTCGGCGTAATTAGCAATATGAATGTTTACGGGCTTATCGCACCGGCCACCGGCACGCATAATGTTGTCGTTAATTACAGTCCAGTGTGCGCGAACGAGAACACTTTTGGGGCTGTCTCAAGCTGGTATAACGTAAACCAGACAGGACCCGTGGGAAGTTTCACTAGCAAAACCGGGTCAGGAACAAATTTCAATATGAACGTTAGTACAGTAGCTAACCAGGTTGTCGTTGATGCTTTATATTGGCCGGTAAATAGTGCTGCTGCTAATGCGGGGCAAACTGAAGCGGTAAATGTAAACGGCTGGTTCGGACGTCAAAGCTATATGATTGCGACAGGAGCTACAACAAACATTGGTTGGTCTAGCGTAACTAGCGCTAATTACACCTACGGAGCGGTTAATTTGATATCCGCAACCGGGATTAACCCAGCCGTTATTATAGCGGGCAATCTTGTTAACCTTCAGAGCAACTGCACGGTTAATGCGGGAACCTGTACAGACTCCTCCACAGTAATTAACGTTAACCAGCAATATAGCGGCGCTACTGGCGCTGTGGTCAATATACAGAACGCGGGGAACGGAGCTGCGCTGCAAGTTCTCAATGGTTCCGGGGTCCAAGCGGTAAATGTATCTACGAACAGTACCCCCAATCTTGTCTCCAACGGCGACTTTGAATCTACTACTAATGGCTGGAGTGGCAAGGGCAGTGGGACTATCTCCAGGAATGACACCGCTGTGATTGGCGCAGCTAGCGGAGTAGGTAATCTAAAAATTACGACGACGGCATTAGCCAATGATGGCGTCAGCTTTAACTACACTTTCGCAGCTTCTACCGCCTATACCATGAGCCTCTACGCTCGCAGCTCCGCCGGTGCCGTATCTACGATCTCCATCGGCCATCAGGACGTCTCCGGCACTGACATCGACTGTTTGACAAGTCAAAGCATTATCACCGTCTGGACAAGGTATACCTGCACCTTTACCACTGGCGCCACTGTAACTCCGCCTACTCAGATTTACATAAAACAGTCTGATGCAACCGCCCGGACCTTCTACATTGACGGCGTCCAGCTAGAGCAAGCCAGTACCGCCAGCTCTTTCCAGGCCAGCCGGGCTAACTTCCAGGTTCAGACTGCCACCAGTACCATTACTCTAGACGGCAATAACTCGGGAGCTTTAGGGCCCTGGAGTACTAATGCCAATAGCTTGCCGGCGGCTTTATGGGGCGCTGCTTCCGTAATCGCCAATGGCTATGTCTACTATATTGGCGGCGCCACCAGTACAGTTAATGGAAGCTCAAATATCTATTATTCTAAACTCAACGCCGATGGCTCAGTTGGTAGCTGGACCACTAATGCCAGCACTCTAAGCAGCGGTCCTCGCTTCTATCTTAAAGCCGTTACAGCCAATGGCTACATATATGTAATGGGTGGGCAGAATAATAGTGGCGGTGCAAATAGTGATGTTTACACTTACCGAATTAATGCTGATGGCTCTCTAAGTGTAGTCAGCATAAGCGATCCTAATGTACCGTCGACCCCTGACGATGCTACTTCCGTAATAGCCAATGGTTATATTTATTCCATCGGTGGAGGTACTAATGTCTACTACGCTAAACTCAACGCCAACGGCTCGGTTGGTAGCTGGGCTACAAGTTCTAATCCATTGCCACAATCAATCTCTAAGGCTACTTCCGTAATAGCCAATGGTTACGTATATGTCATGGGAGGGACCAGTATAAGTGGTACCGTTTCTACCGTCTACTACGCCAAACTGAATACCGACGGTTCGACTGGTGCCTGGTCTACCAATATTAATGCTTTACCAACAACCGCTACCTGGGGTGCTACCTCCGCAGTCTCCAATGGTTACGTGTATTTTATGGGTGGCACAACTACTTTCGGCGGGGGTAATTCCTCTGCCGTCTATTACGCTAAATTAAATAGCGACGGTTCGACTGGTGCCTGGACCAACAGTAGTAATGTCTTACCTCAGACCCGCAATACCTCTACCTCTGTAAGTGCTAATGGGTACATATACGTTCTAGGTGGATCTACCTTTGCAGGGGGCGGCCAATCTAATGGCCAATCCACCGTATACTACGCTTCTGGCTCTCGACTTCAAATTGGCGCCAATTTAGACCTCGTCGGCCTGCAGGGTGGTACTCTATCCGATCCTGGAGATCAATCACTCGGCTCTAACGGTGGTTCCATTACCGCCGGCAATGGAATTTTTGTAGGCAGCCTGCAGGTACAAGGTCAGGGAAGCTTTGCTCAAGGTGTGAGTATTAGCGGCAACCTATCTGTTGCTGGCACCGCGGCCTTCCAGAGCTCCACCAACTCCATCACTGCTTTCCAGGTGCAGAACACTACATCTAGCCCTATCTTTGACGTGGATACTGTTAACGGGCGGGTGGGTATAGATATGTCACCAAGTTATGCTCTAGATGTTACCGGCCAAGCTAGGTTTAGCAGCAATGTAAGCATTGGTACGGCTAATCCAATTAACTTATCGGATACTCTGGCGGTGGGACAGACTTTTAACTCCGCATCTCAGGTTGAAGGACTTGATGTAAATATCAACAATTCAGGAGTTGGACCGAATATAGGTCTCAATGTTCTAACTAATAACGGAGGTACTGGTAATGGTGACCTTACTGGCATACAAGTGGGTGTACGCGAACTTGGAGCAGCAACAGCGACCTCAAACGGTATTGGCCTTTTAGTTAATGGGCCTGATGCTGCCGCTGGCGGTACTATCACCAATGCCTATGGCATTCAGATCCAAGCTCAAAAATCTACAGGCATAACAAATGCATACGGTATATATCAGGTTGGGGCCAATGATCTTAACTACTTTGCCGGCAAAACAGGGATAGGCGGCAGTCCCGCCAATGGCGCGCTGACAGTCGGCACCAATACTACCATCGCTTCTGGCGGCCTCTACTTTGGTACCGATACCGATCTTTATCGTGCCTCAGCAGGGGTTCTGTTTACCGATAATAGTTTTCAGTCAGCGCTTGGTATCTATTCACGAGGGGGTACCGGCTTTAGCTACAACCCTACTACAGCTACGGCTAACGTCCTTACTTCCCAGGTCCAGGGAGCACCCAACCCGCTTTTCATCACAGATGTAAACGGTAAGCTGCAATGGGGGGCCGGCGGCGCCAGTGCCATTGACACCAACCTCTACCGCGGCTCGGCTGGAAAACTTGTAACAGATGGTGGAATTTTGATTGGTGGAGGAATAACCAACGCCATTCAAATAGGGGCAGTAGGAGGCGGCAATTTCATTTTAGACAATACGGGCAAGCTTTTATTCTCAGCGCTTAATGCCGGCACCTTTGATACTAATCTATACAGATCAGCTGCAGGTACGCTAGCTACGGATGGAGTGTTTAACGCAGGCACGCTGCAACAAGGTGGCACTGGGGTTATACTGACTACGGCCTCGGCAGGTGGCGGTGTCATAACGGGCACATTCTCAAACCTACAGATTGCCACTGGCGCGGTAACATCAACCAGTCTTCTGGATGGAACTATACTTAATGCCGACATAGCAACTTCGGCCTCTATTGCGTATTCAAAGCTAAACCTGGCCGGTTCCATCGTAAACGCCGATATCTCCTCGAGCGCTGCAATTAGTTATTCAAAGCTAAACCTGGCCGGTTCCATCGTAAACGCCGATATCTCAGCCTCGGCGGCCATAGCCTACTCTAAATTGTCGCTCGCTGGCTCAATAGTTAACTCTGATATCTCTAGCTCGGCGGCAATTGACGTCGGCAAACTATCCTACGTTGGCGTCAAAGCGACCAAGAGCGGCGGTGTAGCTATAGGTAACGGCTCTGAAACAATTCTTTCCCTGCCAACTGAAGATTGGGATACGGCCTCAATGCATAGCACTGTCTCAAATACGCACCTAATTACCATACCAACCACTGGCAAATACAGAATAACGGCTTGGTCGCAATTTGGCGGCGGCTCGGGTTCTGGCAGTGGGATACGAAATCTTTATCTATACTCAACGGCCCAAGGCCTTCTTAGGACTAATACTCAGCTGTCTCCTGGAGCTGGCTGGGGGACCTACAACCAGATAGATGAAACTTTCCAGCTGACCGCCGGTGACACCGTATATATAAGTGTTTATCAGAATTCCGGCAATAACCCTATCACGCTTGACTCGGCATTCCTGCTCGTCGAGAGACTCAATTAATGAGCGGTTACGGGTGATGCTTAATCGCTACTACTTAGTTAGTCTTAATGTTTCTAAAGCTTACCGGGTCGCCCTGGAGTTATTTGGAGACGATGACGATTTTTAGTTTGGCGCTGATTATGTAGCCAAGCGCACAGTACTGTGTTTTAATTTATTTACACCGTCTACCAAGGAGGTGGGGCCATGGAGCCCACATTCACGCACTTCCGGGTTGCAGCTCGGGCTGCAAGCCAGGGCTGGACGCACGGAGAGTGGCGCGATGAGCGCGGCTATATCTGTGCGCTGCAAGCAGTCCTGGACGCGATCGGCATCCCAGAAGACGCCGCCGACGTGCCGTGGCCGTTCCTGATGGAGCTGGACGCGACGCTGATGCGGACCGGCACCTACTGCACGACCGCGGGAGAGCTGGCTCACCGGAACAACGTGATGTTGGACCGGGACGCGGGCCATCTCGAGGAGCTGATCTGGAAATGGAACGACGCACCCGGGCGTACCCAGGCCGAGGTAGTCGCCGTTCTGGCAGCTACAGCCGATCGGCTGGAAGGCAAGCAGCGGCTGTGGCTGCGCGACCTGGTCGCCCGGGCCATCCGGCCCACCGCCAGCTGGCGGGGCTTCGACGAATCCGAGCTGGAGCTCGACCTCGAAGAGGCCGTTGCCGCCTAGGTAGACGAGGGGGAGTGGGCGCCATGCGCGCCCACTCCCCGTAGATTTATAACGAAGGTTCGCTCTTAAGAAAGCCGCGGCTCAAGTCGGAATACCGGGTTATTTTAGGTATTTAAGCGTAAAGATAATTACCATTGCCTGTGGATAAAAAAGCGTACTGGTAAGAATTACAATGATTAGCTGATAAGGGATACCAACAACAGTACGCTTATCAATCATGATTACCCTAGTGGTTATTCTATTGTAGTAATCATGACTACGTAATCAGTGTGCCAAAACCACGAAATGTGGCATCGCTCTGTACAACAAAATGTCACGATTTAACACCTTGACAGTGTCACACATAACCCCGATAATTGAACATAAGATTTAAGCTTAAAACAAAATCTTAAAACAAACCCAAAACAATGGCCCGCCAAAAGAAAAAAACCTGCCTTTATTGCTACGCGCCGCTAAGCGGTCGACGTGATGCTAAGACCTGTTCGGCGCGCTGCCGGAAACGCCTGCAGCGAGCAAGGATGTTACTCGAACGTGATTTTGAATACCGCCTCAGCCATACCTCTCCCGCTTTTGTTCGTCAGCAGCCGATAATGGCTCGCAGCGCCGCGGCCCGGAGGATCAAAACATGAATCCGGATATCGATCGCAGCCGCTTCGTGGGGGCCGACAAACTGCCGACCGCGGCCGACATCGCCCCGGCCGAGCTGAAAAGCCCGATCCAAAGCCAGATTCTGGAAAACCCGCTGGACGAGTTTAACCGGCCGCGCATCGTCGCTGAAGACGATCGGCTGCGGGCAGCCAGCCGCTGGTACCGGTTCAACCTTGATAGGCGACTGGTCCTAGCGGTGCTGGTGCTGGTCCTGATCGGTGCCGCCAGTCTCGCCATCAGCAGCTTTGGCGGCAAGAACAGCCCGCAGAACCTCAACCAGACCGGTTCGAACTTCGCTAATTTGAACGGCGTCACCGGTTCGATATCGGCCAATGACAAGACAGCTACACTGAAACTCAACTACAGCACTCTGATCGCCGACGGGAAGACCTTCACGGCCAATGGCCCGGTGGTGATACAGAACGATTCGGTCAACGGCTTCAATGTTCAGACGGCCGCTGGCAACGATCTGCTGGTAGTCGACACCGCTGCCGGCAAAGTCGGTGTCGGCGGAGCGCCGACCGGAGCCGCCAAACTGCAAGTCAATGGCAACCTGTCAGTCAATGGCAATATCGTATCGGCTACCGGGGCTTACTCGCTGAGTCCGCAAGGGCTGACTCTGGGCGGCGTGCTGGTCTGTACCTCGGCCGGCTGCCAATCGGCCCAAGCCGCCAATCTGACCGGCGTAGCGTTGCTGGCCGGGAATAACAACTTTACCGGAGTGAACAAATTTACGGCCGCCGGGAACGTGTTCGTGGGTGACGGATCAGGGATATCGGCGCTGAATGCCGCTAGCGTGGCCAGCGGCACCTTAAGCGATGCGCGTCTGAGCGGCAATGTGGCCTTGGCCGCCGCCAATAATAATTTCAGCGGCAGCAACACCTTCGCTTCGCAGATCCAGGCCGGCGGCGGCATTGACGCTTCGGCCTACAGCGTTAATGGCACGCCGGGCGCCAGCCTGACTTGCTCGTCCGGCGACCTGGTGCAGAACGCGGTCATCACCGGCGGAATCATCACCGGCGGCAGCTGCGTACCGGGAGCCGGCGCTTCGATAGCCACCTTGCAGGAATCTTACGACGCCTCGGCGCCGGCTCGGATCGTACTGAGCAGCGCCAGCGGTATGGTGCAGATCCAAGATGCCACGACGGCCTTGGGTACTAACCTGTTCGAAGTAGCCAGTAACGGCGGCGCGACCAAATACTTTGCGGTCAGTGCCACCGGTGCCAGCGTGACCGGGACGTTCAACGCTACCGCCTTGCAGCAGGCCGGGGTAGGCGTGCTGACCCAGAATACTAACTTCGCCGGGGATATCTCCGGAACCTTCAACTCCACGGTGATCGGCGTCGGGGCGGTCAACTCCAGCAAGATTCTGGACGGCACGATCGTCAACGCCGATATCAGCGGCGCCGCGGCGATCGCTTACTCCAAACTCAACCTGACCGGTAATATCGTCAATGCCGATATTAACGCGGCCGCATCAATTTCTTATTCAAAACTTAACCTGGCCGGCTCGGTCACTAACAGTGATATCGCCGCCGCGGCGGGTATCACTTATTCCAAGCTGGCTTTGAACAATTCGATTGTTAACGCCGACATCTCGGCCGCCGCCGCCATCAGTTACAGCAAGCTGAACCTGTCTGGTTCTATCCAGGATACCGACGTCTCGGCCGGCAGCCACTTCGCCTTCACCAATGCCAACAACACGTTTACCGGCAATAATACGTTCAATAACTCCCTTACCGCACCGGGACTGGTATCGGCCGGAGCCAGCCTGGGCATCGGCTCGTCCGGCGCCAGTCTGCTGCTGGCGGGCAATTACAGCTCGAAATTCACGGTCACCAATGGGACGCAGACGACGAGCGTCGGCTTCAGCGGCGTGCCGGCCGGCAACGTCAATTACAATTTCGATGTCGCCGCCGCGGCCGGGACTTACAACATCTGCACCACGGCCGCCAACTGCGTAGGCGTATCCGGCGGGGCGGTCGGCGGATCGGGCACGGTCAACAAGTTAGCCAAGTTCACCGGCAGCGGCTTTACTATCGGTGATTCGATACTGACCGATAACGGCACGACGGTTTCCGTGGCCGGCACGCTGAACGCCACCACTCTGCAGCAGGCGGGGACCGGCGTTCTGCTGCAGACTACCAGTTTCTCCGGCGACATCAGCGGAGCTTATAACACCATCAGTGTTGATAAACTTAAGGGCACGACGCTGAGTATTGCTGCGCTGGCTAACACTAACTTCCTGATATATAACTCGACCTCCGGCAACTGGGAGAACCACAGTATTTCCGGAGATATCACCGTAGACAGCTCCGGCGTAACGACCATCGGCTCCGGCAAGGTTACCAGCGGCAATATCCTGGACGGCACCATAGCCAACGTTGATATCTCTAACACGGCCGCCATAGGCTATTCCAAATTGAATCTGGCGGGTTCGATCACCAATAGTGATATCTCTAACACCGCCGGCATCGCCTACTCTAAACTGAATCTATCCGGTTCAATCCAGGACAGCGACGTGGCGGCCGGCAGCCATTTTGCCTTCACCAATGCTAACAATACTTTCAGCGGCAACAATACCTTCAATAACAGCATCACGGCGCCGGGCGTCACAGCCGGGGGCGCTGCGTTAGGGATTGGTGCTTCGGGCGACACCCTGACCCTGAACGGTACTTATAGTTCCAAATTGGCCGTAACCGATGGAATCCATACTACGACGGTGGCCTTTGCCGGTGTCCCGACGGCTAACGTGACGTACGATTTTGACGTGGCGGCCGCGGCCGGGACTTACAACATCTGCACTACGGCGGGCAACTGTACCGGAGTGTCCGGCGGATCCATCGGCGGCGGCGGTACGGCCAACAAGCTGGCTAAGTTCACCGGCAGCGGCTTCACCATTGGCGATTCGATACTGACCGATAATGGCACGACTGTATCCGTAACCGGGACTTTGAACGCCACCACCTTGCAGCAGGGCGGCACCGGCGTATTACTGCAGACCACGGCCTTCAGCGGCGACGTGTCCGGTACTTACAACTCCACTTCCGTGGATAAGCTGAAGGGCACGGCGCTGACTATCGCCACCTTAGCCGATACCAACTTCCTGGTTTACAACTCGACTTCCGGCGCCTGGGAAAACCACAGCTTCAGCGGCGACATCACCGTCGATCATTCCGGCGTGGCGACTATCGGCACCGGCGCCGTTACCTCCTTGAAGATCGCCGATGGAACCATCGCCAACGTTGATATCTCCAACACGGCCGGGATAGCTTATTCCAAACTGAACCTAAGCGGCTCGGTGACTAACACCGATATCTCGGCTACCGCCGGGATCGCCTACTCTAAATTGAACTTGAATGCCTCCGTCCAAGATAGTGACGTCTCGGCGTCCTCGCACTTCGCCTTCACTAACGCCAACAATACCTTCAGCGGCAACAATACCTTCAATAATTCGATCACAGCGCCGGGCGTCACGGCCGGCGGGGCGGCGCTGGGTATCGGCGCTTCCGGCGACACCCTGAGCCTGAACGGTAACTATAGTTCCAAGCTGGCGGTAACCGATGGCACGCACACCACTACCGTTGGCTTCAGCGGCGTACCGACGGCGAATGTCACTTATGACTTTGACGTGGCCGCGGCCGCCGGGACCTACACTATCTGCACTACGACCGGCAACTGCGTGGGCGTAGCCGGCGGAGCCGTCGGCGGCTCGGGCACAGCCAACAAGCTAGCTAAATTTACCGGCTCCGGCTTTACCGTCGGCGATTCCATCTTGACCGACAACGGTACTACCGTATCGGTAGCCGGCACCTTGAACGCCACCACCTTGCAGCAGGGCGGTACCGGCGTGTTGTTACAGACGACAGCCTTCAGTGGCGACGTATCCGGCACCTACAGCTCTATCTCCGTGGATAAGCTGAAAAGCACGCCGCTATCAATCTCAGCTCTGGCTGACACTAATTTCCTGATATATAACTCGACTTCCGGCGCTTGGGAAAACCACAGCCTAAGCAGCGATCTGACAGTGGATCATTCAGGCATAGCTACTATCGCTAACGGGGCAGTGACCTCCTCTAAGATCGCCGATGGCACCATCGCCAACATCGATATCTCCAACACGGCGGCTATCGGCTACTCCAAGCTTAATCTCTCCGGTTCAGTCACTAACAGCGACATCTCGGCCACCGCCGGTATCAGCTATAGCAAGCTTAATCTCTCCGGCTCCATTCAGGACAGCGACGTATCAGCCGGCAGCCACTTCGCCTTTACGAACGTTGCCAATACCTTCACAGCCGCCCAGCTGATCAAGGTCAATAATAATAACGCCCTGCAGATCCAGGACAGCTCCACTAGCTCGGTCCTAAATGTCGACACCCTTAACAATAAGGTCAGCCTTAATAACCTGAACCTGGCAGGTACCGGCAATGTGGCCAACGCCATCACTAAGAGCATGGTGGTGACATCGGCGGTCAGCGCCGGCGACGTAGTCGTGATTGACACGGCTAATCCGGGGCAGGCGACCACTACGACCACCGCCAACTCCAACCTGATATATGGCGTGGCTAGCGCCACCAAAGCCGCCGGCCAGGCCCAGGACGTAGTGATTGGCGGCACTTATCAAGTCAACGTCGACGCTACGTCGACCATCGCCGTCGGCGACTTTATCGCCACTTCGGCTACCGCCGGCAAGGTGACAACCAACAATAACCCGGCGGCCGGCACCATTCTGGGCCGGGCGCTGAGCGCCGTGACCGTGCCGGGCGCTGGCCAGACGGTCTGGGTACAAGTGACACCGGACGTCGGCGGCGGTGTGGCCGGTACCGGTGTCACGTCGATCGGTACTATCGATACCCAGACCAAGAGCGCCGACGGCGCCGTGATAGCCGGCACTACCTTATATCTGCAGACGGCCGACGCCGGGGCTCCAGGTCTGGTAAGCACCGGCACTCAGACCTTCGCCGGGGATAAGACCTTCAATGGCATAGTTAACGCCACCACCCTGCAGCAGGGCGGCACCGGCGTGCTGTTGCAGACCACGGCCTTCAGCGGCGATGTATCGGGTACGTATAACAGCACCAGCGTCGATAAGCTGAAGGGAACGCCTCTGAGCATCGCTGCTCTGGCTAACACTAACTTCTTAATCTACAACTCTACTTCCGGCAATTGGGAAAACCATAGTATTTCGGGCGACATCACTGTCGACCACTCCGGTGTATCGACTATCGGCGTCGGCAAGGTGACTTCCTCTAACATCTTGGATGGCACGATCGCTAACGCCGATGTCTCTGGCACCGCCGCCATCAGTTACTCTAAGCTTAATCTCTCCGGCTCCATCCAGGACAGCGACGTCTCGGCCGGTTCACATTTCGCCTTTACTAATGCCAACAACACGTTTACTGGGAATAATACATTCAGCCTTAATACTGCCGGCCTGGCCGTCCAGGACGCTTCTTCGCCGCTTGGTACTAATCTGTTCGAAATCACCGATCACGCCGGTACCACCAAGTACTTCACGGTCAGCGCCACGGCCCTGCAGTTCAACGGCAACGATGTTTGTACGGCCGCCGGCAACTGTACCGGCGTATCCGGCGGCGCTATCGGCGGCGGCGGTACAGCCGGGAAGATCGCTAAGTTCACGGGCAGCGGCTTCACTGTCGGCGACTCGCTCCTGAGTGATAACGGCAGTGCCATCGCTGACAGCGGCGACCTTAATGTCTCCGGCAATTTGGGCGTCAATACCATCGTGCCGACGGCCACTCTGACTATCGGCGTATCCACACAGACCCTGGCACTGCAGGGCGACAGCTCCACGTCGCTATCGGCCAGCAGCGGCGCCCACAAGACTTCGCTGGTGTTCGTAGCGCCGACCGGCACCAACACCATCACTCTGCCGGATGCTTCCGGTACCGTGGCGGTCAGCGCTTCGGGGCCATTAGCTTTGGATGCCGCCGGCAACCTGACCTGTCCGACCTGTCTGACCAGCGGCGGCGGCTCCGGCGTGTCATCGATCAATACTCTGACCGGCGCCATCACTCTGGCTGGCACGGCCCATCAGATAATCATCACGCCCAGCAGCAATACCCTGACGTTCTCGACGCCGCAGGATATCGACACCACCAGTAGCCCAACATTCGCCAATATCACTATAAGCGGCACCATCAACGGCAATACGTTCGATAATGCCGGCAACCTGACCTTCGGCAACGCCGGCGCCGCCAATATCAACGCCGCCAGCGGCCAGAACCTGAACTTAGGTACCGGCGCTTCTAACCACACCACGACCTTAGGCTCAACCAGTGGCACTTCCGGTACTGTCGTACAATCTGGTTCCGGCGGCATCAGCCTGAACGGTAACACCGGCTTGAGCGGGGATCTGAATGTTACCGGATCCACCGCGTTCCGGAAGGGAACGGACTATTCGACTGTCGGCACCAGTAACGACATCAGCTTCGGCGATGTCAGTCTGGTACGCCTGACGGGCGCCAGCGCCCAGACCATCACTGGTATCGCCGGCGGCCGCGACGGCTACCTGCTGACCATAATTAATGCCGGTACCAGCATCGCCACGATCGCTAACAACTCGGCTTCGTCTTTGGTCGCCAACCGGATCACGACCGGCACCGGGGCCGATTACGGTCTGCCGGTCGGTTCCGGCATCACTTTGGTCTATGATTCCACGGCCAGCTTGTGGCGGATGTCTGCCACCGGTACGGGAGTCAACGCCATCGGCGCTATCGATACCCAGGCCCCGTCCGCTGACGGCGCCGTCATCGTCGGTAATTCCGTCTACTTACAGAGCGCTTCCGGCACGGCTGTCGGGCTGGTGAATACTTCGGCCCAAAGCTTTGGCGGGGCCAAGACCTTTAACGCTTTACTGACTGCCAGCGCCGGCCTAAGCTCATCCGGCGGAGCTATAACCTTACAGGGTAATACCAGCTCATCCTTGACTACCACTTCCGGCACGCTGACCCTGCAGGGTGCCGGTAATACCAGCCTGCTGACCGCTGATGTCTCGGGTGCCGCCACGAGCAACATCACTATCGCTTCCGGTAACGTCACGAGCGGAGCCTTCGCTTCCGGCAATGTATCTATCGACGTCGGTACCAGTACCGGGACCACCGGCACAGTCAGTATCGGGACGGGGAATGCCAGCGCCGTGGCTATCGGCCTGGCCGGCAAGACCACGACCGTCAACGGTACCTTGACTATCGCTCAGGCCGTAACGGCTAACGGTGGCATCAACCTGGGAGCTAACCAGAATCTGTCCTTCGGCGCCGGCAGCGGCAGCTTTGATCAATCGGCGGCTACTACCGGTACCTTCAAGACCGGCGGCGGCGCTGTCTCGCTCAACGGCAGCACCGCGGTCGCGGCCAACAAGGACTTCTCGTTCGCCGCCGGCAGCGGTAATTTCAACTTGTCAGCGTCCAGCGGTTCATTCCAGACCTCATCCGGCACCAACACGCTGAACGGCAACACCATCATCGCCGGCACCAACACCTTTACGGTCAACGGCGGCAACACCACCTTGGGAGCCAACCTGGACGTTACTAGCTCCGTAGCCTTCAAGCACGGCGTCGATATATCGACCACCGGCACGCTGGATGATGTTAACTTCGGCAATGTGTCCTTAGTCAGATTGAGCGGAGCCTCGGCCCAAACCTTGGAAGGTCTGGTCGGCGGCCGCGACGGAGAGATATTGACGATCATCAATGCCGGCACCGTCGGCGCTTCTATAGCCAACGAAGCCGCCGGCGAAACCACGGCTGCCAACCGGGTCTTAACCGGCACCGGTGCCAACGTCTTACTGCCGGTGAACGGTTCAGTTACTTTAGTCTACGACTCGCAGGCAGCTCGCTGGCGAGTAGTCGGCGACGTCAACGGCGGTTCGGGTTCCGGTGTCACCAGCGTCGGTACCTTCACTAGCTGTACGTCATACGCTAACGGCGCCCAAATCTCTT
>Ga0207667_10000627_pt1 | contig 45716 bp, 61 predicted proteins | sample KBSCornC52_FD_184301 | JGI IMG/M metagenome (GOLD analysis project Ga0207667, IMG submission 184301) | Corn rhizosphere microbial communities from Kellogg Biological Station, Michigan, USA - KBS Corn C5-2 (SPAdes) (version 2) | ecosystem: Host-associated > Plants > Roots > Rhizosphere > Soil ... | reverse complement strand
CGCCGCCAGCGCGCCCTTGATAGCCACCCTGCCGGCAGCCACGAACCCATCGCCGCCGGCCTCGGCGGCCACCAAGGCACCGCGCACGATAACCTTGCCCGTCGCGGTGGCGGTGTCCGCGCCGGCCTCGCCGGCGGCCATCGAGCCGCGCACCAGCACCTTGCCGGCGGCCGTCATGCCGTCCGCGGTTTCCGCTGCGGCCAGGGCGCCCTTGACGATCAGGCGGCCCGACGCCGTGAGCCCATCGGCGCCCACTTCGCTGGCCGCGAAGGCACCGCGGACAATGACCTTGCCAGACGCCGCAAAGCCATCAGCCCCGGTTTCGCTGGCGGCCATCGCACCATTCACGATGACTTTGCCGCTGGCTGCCGCGGTATCCTGGCCGGCTTCAGCTGCGGCGAGGCCGCCATTCACCATCACCCGGCCGGATGCGCTTGCGCTGTCCGCGCCCGTCTCGGCCGCCGCCAGCGCGCCCTTGATAGCCACCCTGCCGGCAGCCACGAACCCATCGCCGCCGGCCTCGGCGGCCACCAAGGCACCGCGCACGATAACCTTGCCCGTCGCGGTGGCGGTGTCCGCGCCCGTTTCCGATGCGGCCAGCGTTCCCGTCACACCAGCAACGGACGCGGCGTCCACCAGCATGCCGCCAGCGACGAACTGCGAATTCGTCGTTTCCTGGACGAACCCGCCCGGTGCCAGGTACTGCCGGGCCATTAGGTCACATCGGCGTTAGGGCAGACGTAAACGGTGGTCGAAGCCTTGGCCACCTTCACCCGCCAGCGAATCGGCCCCTTCATCTGCGGCGTGAACGTCACCGCCAGTGCCTGCTTGACCGGGGTAGTCAGGCCCGTGGTGGTCCACGCCTCGCCGCTGTCACTGGTCTGGTTGGTGCCGCTGGTCAGGATCGTGGCCGCCGCGTCGGTGATCAGGGTTGCAGCCGGCTGCGAACTGGACCCCAGGTATTCCACCTCAACCCACGCCTCGGCGTCGGTCAGGGTCACGTTATCCGTTACCGTGTGAACCGTGAGCGTCTTGGAACTGCCGGTGGTGTCGTTCCAGATGACGCCCTCGAACGTCTCGAATGGGCTGTAGATGTTCGCGTTGGCAGTCGTAACGATTTTCCAGCTATAGGCCGTGGTGCCGTTCGAAGCCCCCGCCGTGCGCTTGATCGTGGTTTCGGTCGTCAGGGTGCCTTCGTAGGCGTAGCGTTCATTGCGATAGTTCGCCGTGCCACTGTCGCAGCCGATCAGATCAACCAGACTGCCACCGGGCGAAGTGGGGGTGCCCGCCACGGTCACGCTCGACCCGAGCTTGCAGTTAAGAAGGGTGACTTTCTGCCGCGCCACGCCGCCTTGTACCAACGTCTTCCCTGAGCCCAAGGCCGACAGGTCCACCCCATCGAGCAGATAGGTCGCAAATTGGGGGGAGCCAGTGTTTTGGATAAGTGTCGTCGGGAGTGTCGCCCCCGTGATGGCACTTGTGGTGTTGCGCCAGATTACCTCGCCAAACACAGCGCGGAAACTATCGCCGGTATTGCCGACCTGCATCGTGGTGTTTTCGAGGATCAGCTTGCTCGCCTGCGAGGCACCCGGAGACCAACTGATTGCCGGAAACGCATTGTTTGTTCCGAGCTTTTTCAAGGCACAGTTCACGAAGCGACCGAAGGCCAGCGAGATGAACAGCGGCGCATTGGTCGCGCCCGTCCCCGCATTGAACGCGACACCCTGAATGTAGGCGTGTTGACTGGTCCCCGCCACAGTCAACTGGTTGGCTCCGGTCGTGGTAATCGAGGCGCCCGTGGTCAGGTCGGCCGCGACCGGCGGAACCGATCCCGCCCGGTTGACGCACAACACCTTGTCGATTGCGCCGGCCGTGCCCTTGAACGTGATCGTGGTCGCCGATGCCGCCGTCTCGGCATGGTCATGCGCGACATAATAGGTATCGCCCGCCGCGCCTGCCGTGATCGCGGCTTGCAGGGTCGTCTTGGCGTTGGTCCAGTCCGCGCCCGTAGCAGTCCCGGCGGCGCCGCTGTAGACGTACCAGACGGCCATCAGTCGTTACCTTCGGCAGCAATCGCCTCGGCCCGCCCGCGCATGATTGCGTCGGCATCATCGCCCGGCGCCAGCAGGTAGTAAAACTCGCGCGTGTCCCCGCCTTCCAGCACATGCACTTCCGTGCACCAGCGCGATCCATCGATCTGCGGGTGTTCAAGCGTGCAGGTGGAGGAAGCAACGGCCGCCATGGTTTAGGCGTGCGTGATGGTGGCGCTGTTCACCGTGACAGTCTGGCCAGCGGTGATGTTGGTGCTGTCCAGGTTGATGTCGCTGCCGGACGTTCCGACAGTCAGGCCGGTGATGATATCCGTTCCGCCCGATGCCGTGCGAACGCGCGCTGCCGCGGCGGTGCCGCTCGCGTCGGCCGAAGTGTCGGACGCCGGGAAGCCGGAAAAGGTCAGCACGCCGCCGGACACGGTGCCGGCGGTGGACTGCAGCGGGATCGTGGCCAGCACGGTGCCCATGCCGGTGGTGCCGATTTCCAGCACGCCGGTGCTGCCGATCTGGGTGACGACAGCCGACAGGCGCGCGTTCTTCACGGCGGTGGGATAGGTGACGGACATTCGGCAGGGTTCCTTGGAAAACTGGAACCTTGGCTTAGGCCGCCCGCCGCCGGCGTTCCTCTTGTGGGATTTGCCCTAGGCCAGCACGCCGTCCAGCCAGGCTTCCCACTTCGCCATGGCCGCGCGCATCTGCGGCAGGTAGTCGGCCCGGTCATAGTGGACGGTGCCGGCGTCCTGCCCGGCGTGCTGCTGGATCAAGTCGCGCATGTCGCGGCCAATGCCGATTTCGCCCGTGCGGGACTTCCAGGTGCGTCGCAGATCGCGCGTCTGGAACTGCGCGGCCGTCACGCCCGGCAGCGCCAGCCAGCGGTCAATCGCCTGCTTGACGCTGCGGTGGTCCATGCGCTCGCGCCCGGCGCGGCCGGGGAACAGCGGCCCGGTGCCGTGTGCAGCCGCCAGGTCGGCCAGGACCGGCAGCACCTGGCGCGGCAGCGGCACCACGTGCGGGCGCAGGCGTAGTTTCGTTTTCTCGCGCGGCATGCGCCACAGCGCGGCGGCCAGGTCCAGTTCGGCGCCGTCCAGCCGCAGCACTTCCTGCACGCGCTGGCCGGTGCCGATCAGCAGCCGGATCGCCGCGGCCGTTTCCAGCGTGAACCCGTTTTCGCCCGGCGCCGCGGCGTGCCACAGCACGCGCAGTTCGTCGGCCGACAGGTTGCGGTCGCGCGCTTGGACTGCTTCGTAATCTCGCCGCACCAGGGCGGCCGGGTTGAACTTCATGCCCCAGTCCTGGCGGTCGTCCACGGTGTAGTCGTTCGCCGCCTTGACCGCCCAGCCGAACGCCGCGGACACATAGGCCCGCTGGTGGTCGGCGGCGCTGCGCGAACCGCGCCGGTAGAACTTGGCCAGGTATCCGGCAACGTCCGCGGCCTCAATCTCGCCAGCAAGCCGGTTGCGCCCCAGGGCGTCGGCGGCGTTGTCCTTGGCGTGCAATAGCGCGCGCTCGACTTCCGGCCAGCTGGCGCGGCCCTTAGTTTTCAGGTCGGCCACGTAGGCGCGGAACAATTCCCCCACGGTCGCGCGCCGGCCACAAGGCGCCTTCGGTGCAGCGGGGTTCTTCCCAGCCAGCAGCTGGGGCACGATTTCGTTATGGTACGCCGCCCGCGCCTGGGCGGCGGTCATGCCGGGATAGCGCCCCAGTGTCCTGGTGCTGCGCACGCCGCCCGTTTTCCAGAACGCAAACCACGTGGCGGTCACGCCTTCATCGCTCGGCCGGATGCGAAGGCGCAGGCTACCCGCCCCGCGTCCGCCCGCCTGGTCGTTCAGAACGCGTTCGGCAGTCGCCTCGCGGATGGCCTTCTTGATTTCGGTATCAGTCAGCACGCGCGCACCCTCCGGTTGTCATTGGCTGATAGCTTGCCCACCTTGTTCAGCGGCGGCCTGAACCGGCGGATGTATTCGCCCTCCACGGCGTCAAGGCGCCTCGCCTCGCATGGAACGTAGGCCCAGGCATCCCAGCGCCCGCGCTTGTCTTCGCTGGCGGCGTGCGTGGCGATCCTGGCTAGGATGTTGATGGACTGGCCGACATAGACCACGCGCCTGCCGCGCAAGAGGAAATAGACGCCGCACGTGACTTCGAATGGCACCGCCATGTCCGCCAACTGGGCTTCGGTCAGTGGCGTGTCGGGACTGGGCGGTGCGCGCGGTGCGGGCGGTGCGGGCGGCGGGACTTCAGGGGGCGGCTTCAGCTGCCGTTCTCGCTCCAAGCGGTCGGCGGTGATTGCTGCTATTGCCGCGAGCGCGCGCGATCTGGTGGCCATTCTTCCGGGTGCCCCTTGGTTGCACTGGTGGTAGCACCTAGCGCCCGGCCATCATACGAACCACCCCGGCTAACGCTGGGTCACGTCCGTTAATTCGGCTAGTCGTTTCAGTCGCTTACGCCGGCTTTTATAGCAATCGGGGCATTGGCGGTAAAGGGTTTTCCCCTGCTTTGTAATCAGGGGGTCGCGGGTTCGATCCCTGCTGCCGGCACCAAGCAAAATCAACCACTTAGCGGCGGTTGCACCACAAAGAAAAGGCGCCTGGTTGCACCTTCCGGGTGCACCAAGCGCCTTGCATCACGCCGGATCATGCGGCGCCACGCCGCACCCTATCCATTAGCCAGCGCCCACTGGATCAGCCGGAACGGCAGCATGGCCACAGCGGCGATGTCTTCCCAGGCGATCACCGCTCCACCCCGCGCACGTGCCGCCGGTCCCTGCCCTGCCGCTGAAGCGCATGGCGCATCTGCAGGTGCCGGATGGCTTGCAGTTCGCCCATGCCGGTTTCGGCCATCACCTTGTCGATGCTGTGCTGGGCGGGGATCATTGCTTGTCCCCGAAGTCCGGCGCCGGCGGCAGGGGCATCCAGTGCGTGGGGTGTTCCTCGCAGGTGGTATCGCCGACCCAGCACCCTTCGCCGGACTCCCACCACACCACGCGAATGTCGCCGCCGTTCGGCGCCTCGGCATCGGGGCACCACGCCAGGATCGGTTCATAAACCGAATGGTGCGGCTTCGGCGCGCTTTCGATGCCCTGCCAGTGGGCGGGTGCGGCCGCGTTCATGCCGCCACCGCCAGTCCGGCCAGCGCCGCTGCTACGCGCACACCTTCGTCGGTCAGCGTGTAGCCGCTGCCGCGGATGCCGGCGCCGTCCTCGTCATACAGCGGCCCATAGTGGGCTAGCCCGATCTCGCGCAGATAGCGGCGCGCGCCGGCCACCTTCACGTGGGGCAGCCCGGTGCGCTCCATGATGTCGTTCGCGGTGTGGCCGTAGATGGCGGACATCGCGTGCAGCACGGCCGTCTGTTCGGCGTCCAGCGCCGGCAGGTTGGTGTTCGCGGGTTCGGGTTCGGCCATCCACCAGGGCGGCGAGACTTCCACGGCCGCGCACGGTCCAGCATGGCCAGGGGTGCGCGTGCACGCCCAGCCGGGCGGCGGCAGCAGGCAGGCGTCATCCTCGCGGCCAGCGGGCGACTTGCGCGCGATCAGGTACAGGACGCCGGCGGCGGAAGCCCCCAGCGATCCAGTGATGATGAGACTGGCAATATCCACGATCAAAACCCCCGTTTACGTGAAAGGTCTTGCCGCTCTAGCAATGTTTACGTGCAATGCAAGTCTAATCGGTCGCCTCTTGCGTGTTCGTCTGGCCTTTGCTGTTCGGAACCTCGGCCTGAACGCTGCAAACGTAGCCCTGATTATCGAGCGAATGCTGCACGCTGGTGATGACCCATTCGCCGTCCACGCCATCGCGGAACCCGGCCATGGTCAGCGGCCCTTCGGCCGCCAGGTCGGCGCGGCCTGGCAGCGTCACGTCCAGCTTGCGTTCGCCGCGGGCGCGCTTGTCCAGTTCCGCGCGGGCGGCTGCCAGCGCCATGTCCTTCGTGGCGTACTGGGTGCGCAGCCGTGTGACTGGCTCGCCCTGCCCTGTGGTGACGGTGTGGCGCTTCGCCTTCTTCGTCTCGTGCCAGGCGGCCACGACGCTGCCGGCCTTGCCGCGCTTGGCGATGCCGATGCGCCACCGGGTCACGTCGCCGGGCGCCAGCGTGATGGACGGCAGCTGCTGTCCGCTCGCGCTTTTCGTCTCGCCGCGCTTCGCCAGCACCAGCTTGCCCGCGGCCGGCTTCACCACGGCGTCATACTTGCGCGCGATCCGCACCAGCAGGTGCATGTCGCTTTCGTCGGACTGCGCGGTGTGCGGCAGCGTGATGGACGCCAGCGAGGGCGCCACGGCCGCCGTCAACCCGTGTTCGCCGGCAATCTTTTTCACCATGTCGCCCAGCTTCGTGTCCTTGGGCCAGCTGCGCGTTTTCTGGGTCTGCAGGTTCGCCTTGCCGCCCTTGGATTTGTCGAACGGCGCGGCGTGCGCGGTGATGTGCATTTCGCCCGGCCAGCCGGACAGTTCGATGGCGTCCACCACGAACAGGCCCATTCGCTGCGCGGCGCCGTCATAGCCCAGGAACAGTTCCAGTTCGGCGCCGGTCGGCGGCATGGTAATGGGCTTCAGCGGGTCGCTGTCATCCAGCGTCACTTCCAGCACGTCGCTGTCCATGCCGGTGGCGTCCGTGAACCGCAGCGACTTCAGCCGATCCTTGATCGTCGCCGTGATGTCGCCGCCGTTCGCGATCAGCTTGAATTCCGGCCTCAATCCCACAGCCGCACGCCTTCCTGCTGCGCGGGCTTCGCGATGTCGGGCAGTGCGATCAGCAGCCCCGCCGGCAGCGTCGGCCCGTAGGCGGCCAGCCCGGCGTTCGCTTCCAGCACCTGTTCCACCACGCGGTTGGCGGTGGCGCCGTAATACTGCGCGCAAATCGCGTCCAGCATGTCGCCGGCGCTGGTCAGGTACGTGTCGGCCATCGCGGTTATCCCTTGATCGTGGCGGCCAGCGCGGCCGTCTGGCGGGTCAGCGCCACCGCCTTGTCCGCTGCGGCCTGGGCCGACTGCACCGCCCTGGTGGCGCTCGCCGGCACGTTGGACAGCCGCGCCAGGTTGGCGCTGCTGGTGCGCAGGATCGCGCTGGCGCTCTCGGCGCGCGACAGCATGGCGCCGGCTCGCGTCACCAGGTTGTCGGCGCCCAGCAACGCGGTGACTTCAATAGGCCGCACGCCCACCATGGACAGCGTTTGGTTGGCGACGTTCTGCAGTTCGCCCACCACGCCCAGCGAGCGGTTCACCGCGCCCAGGGCTTCGTGCGCCACGGCCGCGTATGGAGCGACGGCCGCCTGCACCTGCCCAGCCACCTTGTTCAGCGTGCCGGACAGCGACTTGGCTGCGCTCGACACCGAACCGGCCAGCCCCTGCACCTTCGCCAGCGCGCCCGTGGCGCCGGCCGGGATGGACGCGCCCGCGGTCGCCGCCGCGGCACCGGCAACGGCGGCCACCGCGCCCGCCACCGTTTCGTCCGGCGCGCGCTTCAGCGTCAGCGTGAAGGACTGGCGGCGCGGCACGCCCTGGCCGGCGAAGACGGATTGCCCTTCCTCCACCCGCTCGATAACCCAGCGGCCCACGCTCGCGCCGGTGCCGTCCACCAGCGGCTGCGGCTGCCCGCTATCGGCCAGCGCGCGCATGGCGTCCAGCTGGCCCTTGCCGCCGTTCCATTCGGGGAAGACGACACCCGGCAGCGTGATGCTGTCCGCGCCCGGCCCGGTGAACTGCATGGCCGGCATCTGGCCGAACCGCTCTTGCGTTGGCCAGCGCCATTCCGTGCTGCGGTTCAATTCCTGGTAAGCGGCCGTCGCGATGCCGAACTGGAACCCGCCCAGCTGCAGCATCACGGTCGGCCCGGTCTGGTAGTCCAGTGCCATCAGTACCCCCTGGGCAGATCGAACAGGGCCGCCCCGCCCTGCGCGCGTTTCTTGCGCTCGTATTCGTCAATCACCTGGCGGGCGAGCGCGCCGCCGTCCTGGTTCGGCTGCTGGGTGATGTGGAAGGTGTTCGTGGTGTGGTCGTTCACCGTCACGCTAGGCTTGGCCTGCGCGGGTGCGGGCGGGGCGTGTTTGTTCAGGTAATCGGTTTCGGCCTGTATGCGGTCGGCCTGCGCCGAATTGGCGATGTTGGACATACCAAGAACCCGGCCGGTGCCTTCGATGGCGCGTAGGGTGCCGCTTTCGCCCTTCTGCCACCAGTTCATCCGCTTCCAGTTGGCATCGTCCTGCTTTTGGTCAATCGGCTTGCTGCCTACGCCGAACCCGCCGGCGATCATGTCGCCCACGTTCGCAAGCCCGACGATCATGGCCGCGCGCTTCGCCCACATGGCGAGCGCACCGGCGCCGGTGCGGGCGGCAACGGTGTTCGCTTCCAGCGCGACAGTTTCGGCTCCGATGGCCGTTGTTGCCGCCGCAGCCTGCGCCGCCGCGCGCAGCTGCGCCGCCGCGTACACGGTCAGCAGGCCGCCGGCAGCGGTGATGATCGGCCCCAGCGCCACCAGGGCGATGCCCACGCCGCCGATGCCGATGGCCATGGCGTTGGCCAGCGTCGGGTGCTTTTCCGTGAACTCGTTTAGCGTCCGCAGCGCGTCGTTCGCCGTTTCCAGCGCGCTGGTGTAGATCGGCAGAATATTCTGCCCCAGCTGCAGCTTCAGGTCGGCCAGCTTCTTTTCGGCCTCGATTTCCTTTCCGGCGGCCGTGGCGCGCCCCTCGGCGTCCAGCGCGTTGATGTCCGCGGCGCCGCGGTTCACCTTCTCGCTCTTGTCAATCTGCTGCTGCTGCAGGAACATAGCCGCCATGATGTCGGCGCCCTTACGGCTGCTGAAAATCGAACCGATGGCGTCCAGCACCTGGTCCTTGGACGTGATGCCCTTTTCCGCCAGCGTGGGCAGCAGTACCTGCTTCATCCACTCATATTGCGACTTGCGGAACAGTTCGGCGCCCTTGACCGCTCCCACGTCCAGGTGCGCGATCTGCCCGGCCTTGTCCTGCTGCACCTTGCTGCGGTCACCGATCAGGCCCAGCTTTTCTAGGTTCTGCACGGCGCGCTTCGTGGTGCGGCCCTGGTACAGCGCCGAATAGCCGGACATCAGCCCGGTGCCCACGCGGTCGCCGCCCATTTCCTGCACCAGCGGTTCCAGCTGGTAGAAAAACGCATCGTCGCGCATGGACTTCGCGGCCAGGCCGCCGGTGGCGATCAGGTGCCGCCATTCGTCCGGCCCGACGCGCCCGCCGGTGGCCGAAATGACTTTCTGCACCATGTTGGCCTGCGAGTTGAAATCGGCTTGCGACTTCAGGCCGCCGCGCAGTTCGATCACCTTCAGCATGTCCAGGAATTTGGCTTCGTTGTCGGCGCCATGCTCGCCGTAAACCGCCGCGTTCCCGAACTTCATTTTCGCCAGCGTCGGCGCCACCATCTGCGCGTGGTGAATGTCCCCGAACACGGACAGCGCATCGCGCACCAGGGTCAGGTTTTCGGTCCTGCTGGTGCCGAACGTCTTCATATGGCGCGCGAATTCGGCCGCCTCGCGGTTCGTTTCCTCGCCCATACCCAGCGCGGCAATCTTGGCTTGCTCGCCCTGCCAGTGCTTGGCTTCCTTCAGCCCCGGCATGATCGTGGTGCCGACGATGGCCGCGCCGGCGGCGGTCGCATAGGCGCCGCCCTTCATCATCGTGCCGCCGATCTTGTTCAGCTTCGCGCTGCGCTCGGCCGCGGCGGTCAGACGGTCCTGCGCCCGCTTGGCCTGTTCGATCTGCTCGCCCAGGCTCGCATAGCGGCGCTTCATGGCGTCCACGCCCGCGCCGGCACCGTCCATTTTCTTGATGGCGTCGCCCAGTTCGCCCTGCTGCTTGGACAGCTGCTTGACAGTGCGGCCCAGGTCCACCAGCGCGGACTTGGTGCTGCCGATGGACGTTTTTAGGCTGCTGGCGACGGCGCCGCCGATGATGATGGTGGCGCTTAGTTTCTTGTTCGTCGCCACCTAGGCCAGCCCTTCATTCCACCAGATCAGCCGACTGGTCGGCATCGCCATGATTTCGGCATGTGACCAGCCAGTGTGCGAAGCCAGCGCAAGAACGTGGCTCCGCACGTCCTCGCTGGTCAGACGATAAAACCCGCGAAGGCAACCTGCAGGCGCCGGTAGTCCTTCAGCGGCAGGCGCTTCAGGTCATCGGGCGCGACTTCCGCCAGGTTCGCGAAAAACGCGATTTCCTTCGCGGCCTCGCTGCCCTTGACCGCATCGGCGGCCAGCTGGTCAGCCACGGTCGGTTCGCGCATGCGGATCACGGAAACCGGCGCGCCGGCAAGGTCGAACGGACGGGTCAGCGCCACGTCCGCGAAGCCCTCGCCCTCGGTCACGTAATCGGGTTTATCGTCTGCCATTGCCTGCCTCTTGTCGGGTGTTCGGGCCGGCGCTCAACTGGCGCCGGCCCTGGGGGATCAGATGCCCAGCGCCTTGCGCTGCGCGGCGAGCGCGTCCACGCCGTTGACGATGCGGACCATGTTTTCCGGGTCGATTTCGTGGACCACGATCCCGCCATGCGTCTGCTTGTAATAGGTCAGGGCCACGGTGCCCTTCAGCGGGGCAACCTCGCCCGGCTTGTGCGTGCCGGGGTCCAGTTCCTTGATCTTGCCGCGCATGGTGTGCGTGACGGCGGTGGTGGGGCCGTCGAAACTTTCCAGCGCCTCGCGGACCACCAGCGGGACGGTGGCACCCTCGGCCACGCCGAACAGCGAAAGCACGTCGCGGTCGTAGCTGATCAGCGTGAAATCCGCTTCCAGCTTCTCCATGCCCATGGTCAGTTCCACGGGCAGGTCCATGCCGCCGCCGCGGAAATCCTCGGTCTTCAGCGTCAGCTTGGGCGGCGTGAATTCCTGCAGCTGGCCGGCATAGCCCTTGCCGTCCACGAACAGGTTCAGGTTCTTCAATACGTCGCGAGCGGCCATCTTAGAAAATCTCCGCGATATAGTCGTTGTTCAGCTGGCTGCGGAACGTGATGTGTTCGGCCGGATAGGGCGGCGAGAAATCGAAATCGAAATAGACTTTGCCCTGCGCGATCTGGTCCGGCGTGTTCAGGTCCGGGCTGGCCCAGCAGTCACCGCCTAGGATGGCCTCGATCTTCGTCAGGTGGCGCAGGTAGTCGCGCACGCCCTCGGTCACGTCCTCCACGTAGGTCTTCGTGATGTTGCGATCCACGGCCCACAGGTGGGCGCGCAGCAGGCTGTCCTGGATGATGTCGGCCGTGCGGCGAACCGACAGGAACGCCCACTTGGGATCGCTCGACAGCGAGCGGTTGCCCCAGAGGCGATAGCCATCCTGGTGGATGATCGTCGCCACGCCCGCTTCGTTCAGCAGGTTGGCGCGCGCGTTCGCATCGCCCAGGGTGAAGTCCACCGGCCGGACGGTGCCGACGATGCCGTTGATCGCCTGGTTTGACGGGGACCACCAGAACCCGCGGTCGTTATCCGAACGGGCGATCAGGCCGGCCACGCACGGGCTGGGCGGCGCCTGGACAACCTGGCCGGTGGCGTCCATCTTCAGCACCCAGGGGTCCACCAGGAACACGCGGGCGCTGCCGAAGTCGTTGGCGTACTGGATCGCGGCGGCGTCCGTGGTGTTCGGGCCGTCCGCGATGATCACACCGCGCAGGCGGTCAGCGATGCCCACCAGTTCGGCCACCACGGCGTTGGCGGTGGTGTCGCGCTGGTGCGTGAAGCCCGGCGCGATCAGGACGCGCGGGACGACGCCCACGCGGCTTTCGGCGCCAAGGAAGGCATGCACGCCCTCGTAATTGCCGGTGCCGCTGTTCACGCCGCCGATGACGTTGGCCATGGTTTCGGCGTCGTCCGCGCCTTCGTCCACGCGCACCACAACGATGACCGCGCCGGCCTGGTCAAAAATGCTGCCCACGGCGTCGGCCAGGGTGCCGGCGGCGCCCAGCTTGGCGGCCTGCACTCGGCTGCCGGCGATAAGCACCGGCGTGTTCAGCGGGAACGCTTCGTCCACGCCGCCCGACAGGTACGCGGTGGCCAGCGCGGCCACCGCGCCCGCGCCGGTGCTGGCGCCGGTGTTCGCCACGCCCACCAGCGCGTTCGCGGCGGCGTTCGCGGCAATCGCGGTCGCCAGCTGGGTGGCGGTGGTGGTGATGGTGCCGGTGTTGCCGGTAGCCAGGCTCGCGGTGATGACGGTGCCCGAAACGGTCACGGCCAGCGCGGCGTTGTTGGCCTTCGGGTCCACCAGGCGCAGGGCGATGTTGTTGCCGGCAACGCCGGTCAGCTTGCTGGTCCAGGTCTGGGCGTTGTTCGAGCCCACCACGCCGGTGGCGAGGGTCGCCTTGACTTCGGGCTGCGCGTCGGGCGCGGTGCCGATCAGGCCGATAACGGACGAACGAACCGTCTGGATCGGGCGCGGCCCGGTGTCGATTTCCAGAACCTCGACGCCATGCAGGAAGGTTTCGGGCATTGTTGCTTTGTTCCTAGACGGATGAATTCACTGTGAGGGCACCTTGCCCACGGTGGGGCAAGGTTTCCTCTTGTGGGATTTGGACGCGATCAGGACGCCTTGATGATGTGGTTCAGCGCCACGCTGCGCGGACGAACGCCGGTCTTGTAGTGCGTCAGCGTGCTGCCGGTGGAAGTCACCACGCGGCCGGCGTAGGAATATGCCTCGTAAGAGTCCATGTTTTCGCCGCCGATTTCCAGCTGGCCGGGGCCGATTTCGCCCACGTGGCCGAACATCTTGGTGGCCTTTTGCGACGAACCCAGCACGCGGTTGGCATCCACGCCGCGCCCGGCGTCCACGCTGCGGATGAACTCGCCGCGCAGATCGGGGACGTTGAACGTGGTGCTGCCGTCGCCCAGGCCGTACAGACTGCGCGTGAAGCTGTGCGTGCCCGATTGCGTGCCGCTGGTGTTGATCCGGGTGCCGCTCGCGTCGTTCAGATAGAACGTGTTCGCGTCGATATACTCCACGAAATAGTCGGTCAGCAGCGCCAGGCCGGTGGGCAGCGCGCCCGTGGTGGTCAGGCGCACGCGCTCGCCGCCGGTGAAGCCGTGCCCGGTCTTCGTGACCACGGCCGGCGTGGCAATCGTCACCGTGAACGTCTGAGCCGTGTAACCGGGATCGGTCACCAGCAGCTTGAACAGGTTCGGATAGGTGCTGCGGCTGATCGCGGCGCCATTGCACAGCAGCCAGCCAGTCGGCGCCGTGGCGCCCGCGAACGGCATAATGGTGCCGGTCATGCCGGCCCAAAGGTCAAGAACTCGGCTCATACACCCCCAGTTGTAACGAGTGCCGCAACGTCAGGATTTGCGGTAAGGAACGCCTGCAGTTTTGCAAGCGGGCTTTCGGGTTTGTCCGCAGATGGCCGGTTCACCATCTGCCATTCGGCGCCGTTCCAGCGCGGCCACTTGTCGGGCGGGATTTCGGCCGGCGGCGGCGTGAAGGTGCAGCGCGCCGGCAACAGGAACACGCCAGGTTCCAGCGGGCTTTCGTCCGCTTGGGTGACGCCGACGAACAGGCCCGCGAAGTTGAACTGATAGGCTGGCTTCATGGTCATCTGCCCCCTTAGAACTTGATGCACGCCAGCAGCGCGATGCTGCGCGGGCGCGCCTCGCTGCCGCCGTCCGCGTTGGTCGTGAAGGTGTGGCTGTGCGCCCCGGCCGGCGACGTGGTGTATGTCTGCGGCCCCTGGTTGTTGGAATTGCGGTCCAGGCCCAGCGAGCCGCCGCCCCCGTAGGCAAAGGCCGGGATTGTTACGCCGTGGTCGTGGTCGCCCACCCCGTCCGTGGTTCCGGTGTGCGCGTGGCTCTTGTTCTGCGAGTCCTGTGCGCCGCCGAAGGTGCGCCCGGTGTCCACGCCTCGGCCGTCATCCCACCCGCGCAGGAACTCCCCGCGCAGATCGGGCAGGTTAAAGGTGTTGAACCCGTCGCCGGCGCCAAAGGTGGTTCCGATGGCGGCGAACAGGGCCGCGTAGGCGGTGCGCGACACAGCCGCGCCGTTCGCCTTCAGCCATCCGGTGGGCGCGGTGTTGCGCGCGAAGTGGACCACGGCGCCGGCCGGGGCTTTCTGGTCCGCCTCGGCCTTGCTGTAAACGTCCAGGTTCGTGCGGGCGGTGGCCTTGTTCGGCACGTCAGCCAGGTTCAGCGACTTCACCAGGGGCGCGGGCGCGCTGCCGGCCGGCTCATTTTGCACGGCGGTCAGCTTCGATCCGGCCGGGTAGCTGGTGGCCAGGGTGAACTTGGTTTCGTCCACGCCGTCCGGTGTCCACTGGTCGCTGCGCAGGCGCACGCCTTCGATATAGACGGACAGGCCGTAAGTCGTGCAGGTGGTCAGGATTACCACCGTCTGCGCCGCAGCCAGCGTCTGCTGTTCCTCCACCGTGTCCACCACCACGTTGGCGTCGGTCGGGTCGGCCCACTCGGTGTCCCCGTCCGCGTTCGATGCCTTGCGCAAAATCTGGTGCGTGGTGCCGCCGGGGATCATGAACGCCGCAGTGACGTGGTTGGAAATCCACTGCTGGGTCGCCACGGCCACGTTCGGGTCAATCTGCAGCGTGACGACATCGGCATTCGTCACCATGAATTCCAGGCGCACCACCGTGTCCGCAAAGGCGCCTTCGCTGTCCACCGGCTTGTACGTGTCCGGCAGGTTGCCAACCGCGAACAGGCTGCCGTCCGCATCGAACACGCCGACTTCGCGCAGGACGAACCCGCCCGTGCTGGCCGGGATGACCAGTTCGGCCGTGAAGCGGTTTGGCTCGGTGGGCGACTGGAACACGCGATTGATGGTGGCGCGGAACAGTTCGCGCACCAGCGTGGTCTGGCTTTCGGTCGGCGTGACGGGGTTTCCGTTGCCGTCGCCCACGGCCATTTCCGTGAGGGTCACGGGCGTGCCGGTGGCCTCGGCCTGGGCCATCGCGGCCAGGCCCAGGGTGGTGTGGAGTGTGCGAAAAATGGCCATTGTTCAGGTTAGCTTTCGTGATCTGGAAGTTACGCGGCCCGGTACGCCATATCGCCGGCCAGCTGCGGGATGCGCGGCAGCTTCATCTGGGTGCGCATGCGCCGGCTGCGATACCATTCATCGCCGCCCCACCATTGCGTTGCGGCCCACATCGGCGTGGCACCCAGAGCGAACCACTGGTTGGTGGAGGCGCCGTCATTGAACACGTCCCGATTGCACAGCACCTGGCGCAGTGCCGGCAGCGGCGCCTTGCCCGAAACCGAAATGGTCCAGGTGGACGGGTCCACGTTCGCCGCGTTCACGTACACCAGCGCGTGCCGGCGCGACTGGCGCAGGTTGGCTGCGGACGAGGGGTTCGCGCCGATGTTGCGGCCCAGCAGCACCAGCTGCTTGTTCGTGGTGTCCGCCCCCAGCGAGTAGTAGGACAGGCGGCCCACCATATCGCGCTGGGTGAAGGTTCCGCCCACAGTCGTTCCGGTCAGGAACCGCCCGCCGTCGCCGGCCAGCACAATCACGCCGTTGACGTAGCCGCCGCAGCGAATGTTCGTCGCCGTTGCCGAAGTGGAGATGGTCCAGGCCGTGCCGGCGTTCGTGGTGTAGGCCATGCCGCCGACTGTGCCGGCATCGTTGGCGCCCCAGACGAACCAGGTGTTCGCGTCGATAGCGTAACCGCCGGTGACCGGCCATGGTGTGCCCAGCGCCGCAATCGGGCTGGTCATCACCGTGAAGGTGTCCGTGGACGTGTCCAGCTTCACCAGTTGGCCGGCATCGCCCAGCAGCACGATCACCGTGCTGGACACGACAAAGTGCCCGATGAAATTCACCGTTCCCCCGCCGGTCACGGTGTTCACCGAATTGGCGTTGTAGAGGAAACCCTTTTTCACCTGGCCGCCCGCGCCGTAGGCGTACCATGCCTGGCTGCTGAAGGTGACGCCGCCGTTGCAGGTGAAGGTGGATGGCCAGGTGTTGGTCAGGCCGGCAAGGCTACCGTTGGTCGGCGCGGCGTACATGCCCAGCGTGGTGAAGATCGTGGGCGTGGCGCCCACGTTGGCCGAAGCGTTCAGGCACTTGTCGCCCAGGCCCCACCAAGTGGCGTATTCCTCGACAGAAACCGGGTCGCGGGTGTTGCCCGTCATGGCCAGGCCCGTCCTGCCGCCCAGGACGGTGTTCGCGTTGATCGTCACGCCGGCGGCGCCTTCCAGGCCCAGGAAGCCGGTCAGGTGGCAATCGTTGATGAACACCGGGCGGTTGGCCGTGGGGTTGATGCCCTGAATGCCATAGGTCACCGGCCCGTCGCCAAAGAACGGCGGGCAGTCGAATGCGCAGCCGTTCAGCACGATGGCGTTGCCAGATGCCGCGGTGCCCGTCGCCACTGCGCTGGTGCTGGTGTGATAGAACGGCGCGCTGCCGTTCGCCACGCCCACGACGCCGTTCAATTCAAGCCGGCCGTAGAACTGATCGCTGCTGCGGATCATGTTGCCGCCGTTCGGCCATGCCAGCTTGCCGCCGTTCAGGCGGACCATGTAGCCCGCGGCCGGTGTGCCAAGCCCACCGGGCTGGACCAGTTCCACGCCGTTGTCGTCAATCACCGTGTCAAAGGTAATCGCCGGATCATTGAACACAGCGTGGTAAGTCGGCGTGCCCAGACTGCCCAGCCGGTTCGCTACCAGGCGGTTGAACACCGCGCCGACGCCCAGGCCGCCGTCCAGCAGCGTGTTGCAGTTTTCCAGCCGGCAGTCATCGAACACGGCGCCATCGGTGACCACGCCAGCGCCGCCGCCGCCGTCCGCGCTGTCCGTGCCGTGGCAGCCCACCACCGCGCCGTTCCAGTTGGACCAGCTGCAGCGGATGAACCGCGCCTGCTTTTGCTTCGCCCAGTTGGCGCTTTGCCCGAACAGGTGCGCCGCGTAGCCGGTCGAACGCTTCCACCCGCTGTCAATCGCCACGTCCTCGAAAATGGCGCCGGGGCTTTCCAGGGCATGGAAGCTCGGGAACAGGTATTCCCCATCGCGCACCCAGCCGTTCGGCGCGACGATGCCAGAGCGGTCCACCGAACCGAAAATCAGGAAGTTTTCGAAGGTGCAGCCGTCGCCAAAATTCGGGATCGGCGTGCGCTGGCGCACCATCCATTGGCAGGTGTTCGGGTCCACGCCGTTCGGCAGGTGGACATAGGACCGCAGCGTGGTGCCCTTCCAGAAGCCGGCCGCATAGCTGGAACCGTGGGCGCCCTGGTCCTTGATATATTCCACGTCCGCCGTGGTGTCGGCCAGGCTGATCCCGGCCGCATCGCTCGCCACTTCCGAACGGGTGTACGTGGTCAGCTGGCGCCACTTGCCATCGCTCGGCAGGCGGTAGAGCAAGCCCACCACGCCGTTGGCGCCGGCCAGCGAAGAATTGCCGCCGAACAGGCACGTCCAGTCCTGGTAATAGCTGCCCGATCCGGTGGCCGTCCACGTGCCTGTCAGCTTGTCACAGCCCATATACAGCACCCGGCCGCCGCGGCCGACGATGCGCACGCCCGGCGACACGGTGACGCCGAACAGGTCTTCCTTGATGGTGGACCCGCCCTTGATGCGGATTTCAGCCCCGGCCGCCGTCGCCAGCGAAATGGCATGGGTCAGCGTGGCGAGCGGCGCGGACACGCTGCCGGGGTTGCTGTCACTGCCAGTTGCCGGGTCCACGTAGTAGATCGGCGCGAAGCCGGCGCACGCCGCCGCGGCGGCCTGGGCCGCGTCTCGCGCGGCGATTGCCAGCGGCAGGGTGGACACGGAGTCGAGAAACTGGACGCGCATGGTGAAGTCGCGGCCGGCGCCGGTCACGCGCAAGTCATAGTTGCCATCGGGCGCCGCGAACTGCAGCAGGCCCTGGCTGGTGCCGGTGAAGGGGTTTGCCAGGGCGCTGCCGGCCGCGTTCTGCAGGCCCGTCGCCAGGGTGGTGGTGCCGGGCTGGTACAGGTACGCGGTCGGGCTCGGGATGGTGTTGCCACTCGCGTCCTGGGCAAAGAAATTCTTCAGTTCCATTCAATCAGCCTCGATCAGATGCAAAGCGCGGTTTCGTTCAGAACAATCAGCGGCTCCTGGTACTCGGTCAGCGTAACTTCGCTGCCGACACCGGCGACAACCGCCAGGCATGGGCCGGCCACGCTGCGCACGGACAGGCGCACCAGGGCCAGGTGGGATCGCAGGTTTTTCGTGCGGTCGATGACGGCCAGCAGCACGGCCATGGCATTCTGTGGCACGCCGATCTGGTCGGCTTGCAGCAGCACGTCAAAGGTGAACGGGTCGCCCGCTGGCGACTGGTTGAACCACTCTTGCACGCGCGCATCGAAGGACAGCGCGGCCAGCGCCTGCTGAACGGCGCCGATGGTGCCTTTGCGGCGGTGGATTTCCACGCTGGACTTGATGAACAGGCGCTTTTGCGCGTCGGTCCAGCTGTTATCCCACTGGTCCACGCTGAACGCCCACGCCAGCCAGGCCAGCAGGCCCGGCGGGCAGGCTTCCGGGTTCCACACGTCGCGGATCGGCACGGCAACATCGCCCAGGCGCGCCACGCTCTCGCTAATGGCGCGTTCCTGGCTGCTGGCGTTGTAGGGCAGCAGATCAGACATCGGGTGCGCTTGCCGTGGTCACCGTGATGCCCGTGCAATAAGCGGCCTCGCCATCGTCAATCGTGATGTTCGCGCTGGGCGCGGTCAGGTTGACGCGCTGGACGCCGGGCTGGTGCAGCGCGGCGTAAAGGCCCGACAGGGTGACATCATAGCCCATGCGGTGCTGGTTGGCGGCGTAGTCCGCCGCGGCGGCCTGCGCGGCGGCCAGCACCACGGACGCATCGGGGCCGGGATAAACCACCAGTTCGGCCGTGATCGTGTAATCCACGATGGTGGCGGAAAGCACCGTCACCTGGTCCGTCATCGGGCGCACCTTTTCCGCGTTCAGCGCGGCTTCCACCACGTCCAGCAAGTCAGCCGACGCGGTGCCGTCGCCATCGCGGGACAGCACGTAAACCGTCACCTGGCCCGGCGTCGGGCTGGTGGCCGAAACGTCCTTGACATCGCCGCTGGCCGACAGCGCGTTGAACACGTAACTGCCTTCGCTGCCGGCGCTGGTGTAGCCTTCCAGGGACAGCGTGATGCGCGCGCGGAAATCGGCGTCCGCCTCGAAAACCGCCGGCGTCGGCGGAATGGTGGTGTCATCGGCCGGCGTGATCAGCAGGCGCGTCACGTCATAGTTCGCCGCGATCTGGTCCAGATCGGTTCCGGTAGCGTAAGCCAGCATCACGGCGCGCGCCGCGTCGTTTACACGCTGCCGGATCAGCAGTTCGCGGTAGGCGGCGACTTCCAGCACCTTGTAAGCCGGATCGCTTTCCACCAGTGCTGTGAACGTCGCATCCCGCGCCTGCAGGTCGGCCAGCATGGCGGCCAAGATCGTTTCGAAGTCCAGCGCCTCGACAACCGCCGGCGCTGCCAGCTGCGACAGGTCCACCGAAGAAAACGCGCCCGGCATCAGTTCACCACAATTCCGCTAAGGGTGACCGGCTTTCCGTCCGGCAGGTATTCGCCCACCACGTCCAGCGTGACGTGCCCCGGCGCCGCGTTGGACGCCGTGACGCTCGACACGCGCAGGCGCGGTTCCCACCGTTCGATTGCCTCAATGGCGGCCGTGTAGATCGCCAGCAGCGTGCTGCGGTTCATCGGCGCGTCCACCAGGCGGAACAGCCGGCTGCCGTACTCGCGGCGCATCACCCTGCTGCCCACGGGCGTGGTCAGGATGTCGCGAACAGACTGGCGCAGGTGGTCAATGCCGCCCAGCGCCTTGCCCGTTGATGCATCGGTGCCGATCATGCGCCGACGATGGCCCTACGGCCGCCGTTCTTCCTCTTGTGGGATTTGCGCTTAGGTCGGCGCGCCCGTGGTTCCGCCGCCCGTCTGCACCCCGGTGTGGGTGTGCGTGTCGCCAATGCTCTTGCTGTTGTGCTGCACGGACGGCCCGACGAAATGTACCGCGCCGTTGATCGTGGCGCTGCCGCCGCCGGCGCCGGTGGTCAGGCTCTTGGCCACGGTCAGGTTCCCCGTGCAGATCGTTTCGGGCGTGTCCAGCGTCACGCTGGTGTCGGCCTTCACCGTCGCCTGCTTGCAATTGATCACCACCAGCGCGTTGCCGGCCACGTCGATCTGCAGCTTGTTCGCCGCGGCGTCATACTCCACCCGCGTGCCATCGGGGTACACGGTCACTTCCTGGTCGCCGGTGGTCGCCGGCGTCGGGTGGTCATCCTGATAGATCGCCTGCCCGATGACGCCCTGCGCCATGTCGCCATAGGGCGAAAACAGCAGGCGCTGTTCGCCCACGGTCGGCGCCGACGCCGTGCGCGTGCCGCCGGCGCGGTGGACGCCCCAGGGCAGCCAGTCGGTTTCAAGGCCGCCCACGGTCAGCTTGGCCAGCCCGTTGGCCGCGTCCACTTCTGTCACGCGGCCGACGCGGATCAGGTTGCCCTGCACCCGCTCGGCCTCGGCTTGCGCCCAGCGGTCGGTCACGGCACCACCTGCACGTAATCGGGCGCGAAGTCGGCGCCCACCATTGGCGCTTCGCCCAGCAGCACCACGGTGGGCTGCACGCCGTCGTTCGTCCACACCGTTTCGCCCAGGTGCACCACTTGTTCCCAGTCCACGCGCCAGCATTCGAACTGGTCCAGATCGGGGTCGAAATCGTCGGGATAGGCGCCATGCACGTAGGCCGGGCCGACAGGGCAGCCCCAGCGGTTCAGGCGCACCATCGCGGCGAGCGCGGCGGCCAGCTTGCGCACTTCCTTGCGCGCGTTCTTGCCGGCGTCCTGGCGAAACCCGACGATCAGCTGCGCGGAAAACGTGGCGTTCACCGCCTGCTGTCCGGTGCCGGGGTCGTGGTCGTTCGCGTCCGGCATTTCGATCAGGTCCACCAGGCAGCACGGCACCGGCAGCCGCTTCATGTCGCGGTCTTCGCGCTCGGCCTCCACGTGCAAGTCGGGGAACTTCGCGCTGATCGCGGCCACGATGCCCGAATACAGCTGGTCCAGCGTCACTTCGGTGTTGCGGTCCATCGCCTAGTCCTTTTGCCCGAAGCCGGCCGCGCGGCTCCGCATGTCGCGTTCGAAGTGGTTCCAGAAAATTCCGTCGATTTGGTCGAACACTTCGTCTTCAATGAAAATGTCCATCCGGTCCTTGACCGGCAGGGCGGCCTCGGCCAGCGGCAGCCGGCCGCGCCCCTTGCGAACAAAAATCGTGCGGCCCCACCCGCGCCGGCTCTTGCGGACGAACCCGCCCTTAAATGCGTGGCTGCCGGCCTTGCCGGAGAACGCCGCGCCGCTGCCGGTGGTGGACACCTTGCCGCGCAGCGCGGACACCGGCATATCGTTCGTGCCGTACCACAGCCGCGCGCCCTCGAAACTCGCTTTGCTGAACCTGCTGAACCGCAGGCGCCGGCGCAGGTAGGCCAGCTTTTTTGTGTCCAGTTCGGACTTCAACCCGCGTTCGGACATCATGCGCAGGGTGGTGGCGGTGCGCTTCAGCGCGCGCCCCAGCGCATACTTCGCCTGGCGCTCGGTCAGGCCCAGTTCGCGGGTCAGCGCCGCGATCTGCTGTGCGTCGAAATCGAAGTGCAGCACGGCGCTAGACTTCGGCCAGCTGCAGCACCGCCAGGCCGTCGCCGGTCGATTGCGGGCCGGTCAGCACGTCATACTGCTTGCCGGCCAGCGTCACCACGTCGCCGCGGTCCACGCCTGCCAGGTCGGTTTCCTTGGCCGTGAACCTGGGCTTGCTGGTGTCCAGGTCGTATTCGCCCAGCTGGGCGTTCATGTACGGGTCATCGAAAATGCCCGCCACCTGCCGGGTGGAACCATCGCGAAGCTGGACACTTGCCGCGAAGGCGAAGTCTTCCAGGTCCAGGAATTCGTCCAGGTTTTCCCAGGCAGGGGCGGGCATTGCCTTAGTTCCCGTGGGCGCCGGCTTAGTAAGCCAGCGTGCCCACCAGCGAAACAGAGCGGGTGACGGACGGCGACGTGCCGGCCATCGTGGTGACCACGCGGACGTACTTGTGCAGGCTGTCCGTGTTCAACATGACGGCCTGGTGTGCGCCGGCGGCGTTGGTCACCTGGGTGAAGGCGGCGCCGGGAACGTCCGCCCAGTTGGTGGAACCGTCCACGCTGTGCTGCAGCTTCACGTCCGCGGTTTCACCGGCGGCGTCACCGGCGGCCGATGCGTCCAGGATGGCCTTGGCAATGCCGGTGAAGCGGGACACGTCAACGGCGGCGCCGTTGGTGGTGGCGGTCAGGGTCGCCGGCACGCAAAGCGCGACGGACGTAAGGCGGGCAATGATGCGGCTCATGCGGGCTTGTCCTTGCTCTTGGCAGCGGGCTTGTCCGCGGCCTTGGTGGTGTCATCTGCGGGCTTCTCGCCCTCGGCCGCCGGGTCGGTCTTCCCGGTGAAGGCGTTGACTTCGGCGTGGACGAAATCCGACACCGCGTCTTCGGCTTCGGCCAGGATGGCCTTGCCACGGTCCAGCAGGTTGATGGCCTCGGCTTCGGTCACTTCCACGATTGTGCCGGCGCGAGCGATGACGCCGCCCAGCCCAATGGCCGAAGTGAGTTTGAGAAAAACGGACTGTGCCATTGCGGCAGAATTCCTTGGCTTGCGGTGTGGGGCGGCGCCTACACGCCGCCCCGTTCCGCGGGGTTATTACGAAACCGTGCTGCTGCCGAAGCAGATGCTTTCGACGCGGCGCAGGACGAAATCCACGTCCTGGAACACGACGATGCGCAGGCCGCCCGACTTCGAAAGCGAGTACGGGTCCACGGTCAGGTCCAGGCCGCCCCAGAGGGCAACGATCAGGTCCGCGAAGTTGCCGAAGAACACGTTGTCGTTGGCCAGCTGGTTGGTGATCTCGGTGCGGTAGCCGTTAATGGTGTTGCCCTGCTCCCAGATGGTGGCAGAACCGGCCGACGCGAACTTGAGAGCCGTCTTGCAGTGGCCGCGGAAGCGGGAATTGCCCACATAGCCCATGGCGCCCAGATCGGCGTTGTCGGCCGCAATCTCGGTTTCCATCTGGACCAGTTCCGGGAAGGTCGGCTGCCCGGCGGCGGCGAAGTCAACCGCGTTGATGCCCGAATAATTCTTCAGGCCCAGTGGCTGATTGTCGGTGCCGGTGCCGTAGTACCCAGCATAATCGATAGCCTGCGACATCGCGGCGCGAAGGTCGCGGACCACCAGGGCTTCGGCGTCCGGCGTGGACTGCATGGCCAGGCGGCGCGTGATGTCCGTGAAGGCCGCAACGGTCTTCGGGTTCAGGCTGATCTGGCCCAGGCTCGGGCTGGTTTCGGTGGCGTCGTCGCCTTCGCCCACCCAGTAGGCCGACGAAACGCCGGTCTGCTTGGGAATGTCCACGTTGCCAACCAGGCCGCCCATGACGTTGCCCAGCTGCATGATCGTGGTGCGGTTGCGCAGGGCATCGATGAACGAACCGGCCAGCAGCGTGTTCGCGACGAGGTTGGCGCCCGACTGGTTGCCGCTCGGGACGCCGCCCGCGTTGAACGCGCGCGAACCCAGAACATCGGCCGGGATGATGATGCCGCGGGCTTCCTTGCCGTACTGCTTGGCGGCAGCGGCCGAACACTCGATTTCGAACGCGGCGGCGCGCTGGATACCAGCATCGCCGGGGTTCGCGAGGGCGCGGACGGCGCGCAGCAGCGAATAGTTGCGCACGTCCTTGTCGGTCATGCCGATCTGATCGGACGCGCCGCCTTCGGTCAGGGGCTGGCCGGACTTGGCGCGCTTGGACATCACGTCCGCCAGGATCGCCTGGCGCAGTTCGTCCGCGCTCTTGCCGTCGCGGATGAACTCGCCCGCAAGCTGGGCGGCGTCATAGTCGTTGCCCATCTGCTGAAGGGCGCGAACGCGGGCGCGCTCGCCTTCGGCACCGCGGGCGGTGGCAGCGCGAACGTCCGCGCCGGCTTCCTCAACAATGGCGATGACCTCGGCAATGCTGCCGTCCTCATTCACCTTGGCGCGGACCAGGTTGCCCTGGGCATCGCGAACGATTTTTTCCATAGTGTTAGCAGTCCTCGCTTGTGCTTCGGGCAAATGGTCGTTTGCCCGTTCTTCATCGGCCGGAACGCCCGGCGTTTCCTCTTGTGGGATTTGGAGCGCGCGCCCCACGCCCACGGTGTCGTCCGCAGGCACCGAAACCATGCTGATTTCGTAGGGCGTCCACGCCGTGATGCGGTACACGTCCACGCCGTCGCGTTCTTCCACCAGGCGCATGCCTTGGACGCTGTAGCCCACCGAAACCTTGGTCACGATGCCGTCCGCGATGTCCTGGAACAGCTGATCGCCCACCGGCGAGCGGCTGAACCGGACCACCGCGCGGCCCACGCGGTCGCCGTCCACGCGCACGCTTTCAACCACGCCGCGCTGGTCGGCCCAGTCGTGCATCCACAGCACCGGGGCGCCGTTGTTCAGGCGCGACAGGTCCACTTCGCCGGCGTCATGGCCCAGCACTTCGATGCCGAACCAGCGCTCCACGCTGTCCGTCTCGCTGCTGAACGCCAGTTCCACGGTGCGCGCTTCCACGTCCACCGCGCCGCGCACCACGGTGGCCACGCGCCGCAGCGCGCCGCGCTCGGCAATTTCCTTCAGGCGCTTGGCCAGTTCTTCAGGCGTCATCGTTGGCATTGTCCTTCGCGGGCTTCGGTTCCTTCGGCGGCTGCACCGGCTGCCCCTGCATGAACAGCTTGATGAAATCCTCGGGGATGCCAGCGGCCTTCATGCTTTCCAGGGTGTGCGCGATGCCCTGGAACACGGCGTCGGGATCGCGGCCCTGTTCGCGGATGATGTCGCTCGGGTCGGACAGGCCGCCGCGCATGGACGACAGCGCGCCGTCCACGTCCGCGCGCGGGTCGATCCACTGCCAGCGCCGCGGCTGCCAGTTCACCTTGCGGCAGGCGGCCAGACGGTCGGCGGGGATCGGCCGGTTTTTGACCTTCACCGCGCTGTTCAGCAGGCGCCAGGCCAGGTGCGCGTCACGCACCGGCTGCGCGAGGGCTTCAATCAGCCACTCCTGGATTTCCTTGTAATGCTCGCGCGCGTCCAGGGTCAGCTGGCGGATGCTGCTGAAATTCACGCCTTCCAGGTCGTTCGCCAGTTCATTGTACGGCACGCCCATGCCGGACGCGGCGCCGCGCAGCTGCGACTTCAAGAAGGATGCCGTTTCGTTCGTCGGGAACTGCGGCGACCATTCCGCGATTTTCGCGCCCTCGGGCAGTTCGTGGAACGACAGCGGTTCCGCGTCGATGGTCACGGGTTCGTCGTCCGCCTCGGGGCCGAACCCGTCCGCGTATTCGATGAAGCCCATTTTTGACGCCGAAGCACGCGCGTTCTGAATTGCCGCGTCTTCAAACCCGTTCACGTTGCGCAGGCGGAACAGCGACGTGGTGGACCACGGCAGGCCGCGGCGCTGGCCCACCATTTCCACGATGAATTCGTGTATCACTTCATCGGCCGGCACGCGCACGAACCCGCGCCCGTCGCTGCTGTAGTAGCCCAGTGCGTCCGTGTCCGTGCTGGTGAAGTGGTACGCGGTCGGCCGGCCCCAGCCGTTGAATTCGATGCCGTGGCGGATGAACGAACCGCCCACCAGGCGGTCCACGTTGTACCAGACGGGCAGGCGCTGCGGATCAATGAACTGCAGCGCAAAGCCGTGCGGCCCGGCGGCATCGCCATAGACCTTGCGCACGATGAATTCGCCGTCGCGCGCGGCCGTCTCGACGGCGAGGCACTGCACCTGCCGCCAGGACATGGTGCCGGTTACATCGCAGTTGCCCTTGCGGCCCCAGTCTTCCCAGTCCGCTTCCAAGGCGGCGTTTGTGTCCTTGTCCAGCTTGCCGCGGGCGGTTTCCACCTTCGCCTGCATGGTCACGCCCTTGGGGCCAACCACGTTCTGGCGGATCAGCCGGATGAACGCGCGCGAATAATCGTTGTCCTGCCACTGCTGGCGAGAACGGGCCACCAGCGCCATGTGGTTCAGCGTAATCAGCTGATCCGGCGGGATCGGGATAGTGGGCAACTTGTCGTTGCCCTGCGCGGCGGCCTTGAACAGCCCGGCGACAGCGCCAGCCATGAATGAGCGGCGGCGGCCGGCGGCGGCCGGCGGCGTCGCGTTGTCATTCGCCGGCACCGGCGCGCTGCGCCCCCAGAACTTCAGGCGCATTAGGAAAACTCCACGCGAACGGGGCGGCCCCAGCGGCGCGTCCCGCTGGCCTTGCGCTTCTCGCGCGCGACAGCGGCGGCGTAGAACGCGCGCAGCTTGATCAGTTCAGGGATCGGCGTGCGCCACAGTTCGCGGTTGTTGATCACATACCGGGACTGGTCGATGGTCGCCCGGCGGGCCAGCACCGCGTCGATGGACGCCAGCGCCTTTTCGTTATCGCTGCGGCCGTCATAGGGCGCGGACACGGCGGCCAGGTCGGCCACCACCAGCAGGTTGCCCGTCTCGATTTCCGCCACGTCCGTGCCGTTCGTGGCGCGGATGGCCCACCAGTAGGTGCCGGGCGCCCAGTCGGCGGTGGCGGCGGCGTCCGCGCTGAAAAGGTGCCCCGTTCCATCCGGCGCGGCCGTCAAATCGATTTGCGACGGCCCACGCATGTGCAGCGTGGCGGTCCACGCTGGCGCCGGATAGACGGAAACCGCCACGGCCGCCTTGAACGACAGGCCCGCCGTGACTTCCGTGGGGAACGATGTGCAGCAATACGTCAAATGGGGCCGCCGTTAATATCTGGTCGCCCAGCCGCCGCCTTTCACCTTCGGGGATCGCAGCACGCGCCTGGTCTTCACTACGCGGCCACCTTGCGCGGGTGCGGGCTGCGGTTCCTCTTGTGGGATTTGCGGCAGCACGGGAACCGGCGCGGGCTTCGTGCTTTCTGGACTCGGCGCGTCACCCCCCGTCTGCGCCACCGCCGGTTCGGAAGGCCGAACGGCATCACCTAGGCGCTGGGCAGCGCGCCGCATGCTCGGGTTGGCGATCTTCAGCGCCGCCAGGGCGTACTGCCGGCAGTCCAGCGCCTCATTGCGCGGGCGCATCTTGTGCCACTCGCGCACCGGGAAGCCCTTAACGTACCTGGTCACCAGCTTTTCGGCGGTCAGCTGCTGGAAATATTCGCCTTCGCGGTCGCGCGGGAAATTGCAGTAGCCAGGGCCGGGTTTCTGGACGGCTAGGCGGCGCATCACGGTCAGCTTGGCTTCGTCGGCGCACACCAGGAACAGGTCCACCTTGCGCGCCGTCTTGCCCGACTGCTTGCGCAAGGGCGCGCGCACAATCGGGTCGCCCCACTTGCCGCTGCCCTTCACCGCGAAGATGCGGCGGCCGGTTTTCCCGCGCAGCCAGTCATAGGCGGACTGGGTGTTGCCGCCGGTGCCGCCGGTGTCCACGCACGTGGCCAGCAGCGGCATGCGGGCGCCGCTTTCATGCTCCCAGGTGCCGGACAGCAGTTCTTCCAGTTCCTCCCACACGTCCGGCGCGTCGGGATCGCCCCACAGCACTTGATAGTCCACCTGCCAGGATTGTTCGCCCTCGCCCCAGGCCACCACTTCGACTTCCAGGCGGTCGGGCTGCATGTCCACGCCCGCGGTCAGCACCAGGCCGCCGGCGGGCACGGTGCCGCTGGTGTAGGTGGACGCCTGGGCGCGCGCCAGCAGGCTGTCAGGGTCGGCTTGCTCGCCCCGTTCCTCGAAAGTCTCGGCGGCCGACACGTTCACGAACGATTGCAGGTCACCGATGCGCAGCTTGTTCAGGTAGCTGGTTACGATGTCGCGCAGGCGGCGGAATGTGGACAGGAATTCCGGCGCGTGGAAGCTGGCGTGGTCGGCCGTTTTCGGCTTCGCGGTCGCGCGCCACCCGGCGCCGGCCGCCTCGGCACCGCGGATCGCCGCAATGCGCGTGCCATCGTCCCAGCAGCTGCCGCATTCCTCGCACGCATAAACCGCCGTTTCCGGCTCGTGTTCATCGTGCAAATCCAGGTCCGCGTCCTCAAATCCGGTCGATTTGCGCCCATTCCAGTGGATTTGCTCCCATTTCAGGAACTGTTCGTGCCCGCAATCGGGACACGGCACGAAATAGCGCCGCTGATCGCCCGCCAGGAACCCGGCTTCGATCCTGGACACGCCCTTGATGGTCGGCGTGCTGCTGCGCGTCTGCAGGCGCTGGTCCCCGAACGATGCCGCGCGCTGGTCCAGCAGGTTGACGAAATCGCCTTCCGCCGTGGCCACCATGCCGTCCACTTCGTCGGCGTGCGTCTTCGGCGCGGATCGGCCGCGCGCGGTCTTCGGTGAACCGGCCCACGACATCATGAGCCAGCCGCCGATGTAGGACTTGATCCGGCTGTTATTCACGCCCTCGCGCCCGCGCGCCTTCGCCATCTTCCGCGCAATCGACGGGTTCGCGTCAATCATCGGCTGCAGCTTCGTTTCGATGAACGTCTGCATGTCGCCCTGGCTGGGCTGGGCGAAAATCTGGCTGCAGGGTTCGTGCGCGATGAAAAATCCGACGATGCACTGCTGGCACGTGGTCTTCCCCAGCTGGGCGCCCGTCATGTAGTCCACCTGGTGGATGCCCGGTTCCTTCACCACGTCAATCATGCCGCGCTGATAGGGCGCGTTGTCGAAGTTGATCGGGCCAGGGATCGCGTTGCCCACCGGAATGCGGATGTTCTGTTCCGCCCAGACGCTGGGCAGCATGTCCGGCGGCGGCACCAGGTGCGCGGCGGCCCGGCGCAGCGCGGATAGCACGGCGGCGGGGTTGGTGAATGCGTGGGCGGTCATTCCTCGCCCTCGCCTTCCTCGTCCGCGTCGTCCAGGTCGAAATCCATCTGGGCCGACTGTTCCAGGGCCAGCGTCAGTTCAGCGCGCAGGCGCTGTTTAAACGTGGTTTCGTCGGTTTCCCCCAGCAGCTGCAGGACCGCGCGGGCCGGCACGTTCAGGACGTTGGCGCGGATCGCCGCCATGGCCTTCGCCTGGGCGCGCTCGAACTCGCGCACCGGCGCCACTTCGCCCTTGGCGATGGCGAATTCCAATTCGGCCTTGCCGGTGGCGGCCACCAGCTGCCGGCGCCGCAGTTCCTTTTCGTCGCTGGTGTCACCGCCGGCCGCATTCGTGCGCTCGCGCTCGCCCCACCAGGCCACCACGTCGCCCAGAACGAATTCCCACGGGATGCCCTTGCGCCCGCGCTGCTTGACCGGGCAGCCCTCGGCCACCCAGCGGTCCACCGTGGGAAGCGATACGCCCATGGCGTCGGCCAGCTGCTGGCGGTTGACGATCATGCGGCGGCCCACCCGTTCGATTTCCGCAGGTTGTCGTTCGCCGGGATCACCTGCAGGTTCCCCGGTACGTGCAGGCCGCAGATGGCCCGGCCGCGCAGCGGCGCGATGTGGTCCACGTGGTGCAGGATGCCGGTTTCTTCGGTCATCCGGCGCGCTTCGGCGTACAGCGCAGCGATGGCTGCGCGGTCGGCCTCGGTCTGCCAAGGTGGCGTGGCCTGCAGCTTGCGGGCGCGGCGGGAAGCGCACGCCGTCGCCACTTTTGCAGGATTGCGCGCGCGCCACTGGCGGGCGTCTTCCCTAGAGGCTTCGGCGGCCTTGCGCCTGCCTCGGCACCGCTCCCGTTCCGCCGCCGAATTCGCATAGAATTCCTTGTAGTGGTCCGGGTTTTTCTCGCGCCAACGCCGGACAGCTGCCTTTCGCGACTCCGCCCCTTTCGTTCGCATCTTCTCGCTGTGACAGGCCAGGCACGCCTTCGCGCTAACGGACCTTTCGGCAACATGCCCGCGCTTGCAGGGCTTGCCGGTGAAGTAGCGCTTTAGCCCGGCGGCCTTGGCGTCCGACAGGGTGACCACAGCGCGCATCATTCCGAAAGCATCGCTGGGGTGACGGTGCAGCGCGCGACTTCGCCGTGGTCCTGGTGGTACGTGATGGCGATGGCCTGGCGGTCGCTATGCCAGCCGCCGCGCGATGCGTGCGCGTCCCGCGCGGCCAGCGTCGAATGCTGCACCACCTTGACGCCCGCGTGTTCCTTTTCCTCGACGTGGTGGCGGTGGCCCACGTGAATGTAACGCTTGACGGTTTCGCCCCAGATGGCCGGATAACTGGCCGCGAAGTGCAGCGGCAGGCCATCGTTTTTCTTCAGGTGGCCGTGGTGGAAACCCAGCATCACCCGGCCGTGCTGGAACACGTAGTACGGCAGCGCGGCGTCGTTCACCGTCACCCTCGGTTCGTTCTCATAGAGCGCGGCGAACAGCTGTTGCAGCCAGGCGCTGCTGGCCAAGTCGTGGTTGCCCTCGGCCATCACCACGTGCACTTCGTCATGCGTGGCCAGCGCCGCGTCAATCACGCCGCGCAGGATGCGGATGGCCGCGCCGATCACCTTGCGGAACCGGCTGTCCGCGTCCAGCACGTGGCGGTGCGTCGGCGTGACGGCTTCCAGGCCGTCGAAATGCAGGAAGTCCCCCAGCTGGTTGACCACGGCCACCCGCGCGCGCGGCGCGGTGCGCACCAGGTGCTGCATGGCCGCCGCCAGCGTGTCTTCGGCAATCCGCAAATCCCAGTCGGCGCCGCCTTCCTTGTCCCAGGCCAGCATGCCCACGTGATAGTCCGTGATCGTGAACAGGTTGCAGAGCATGGACGCGGCGGCGCTGGTCGTCATAGCCTGCGGCGGCGCCGGGATCGGCGCGGCGCGCGGCACGTCATCGCGCAGCGCGGCCACCGCCTCGCGCAGCAGTTCCAGCTGGCGTTCGGCGTCCTGGTTCGTCTTCACCCACTGGCCCGTGGGCTTGCCCTCGGCGTTGTAGTAGGTGGACACGCCCTTGATGGCGAACCCGTCCGGCACGGTGTGGGTCATGTCGTGCCCCGGCGCATAGCCCTTGCGGGCCGCCCTCGCCTGCACCGCCTTCAGCGTCCGGCCGAAGTTCGAACGGTGGATGCCCATGGCCGCCGCCGCGGCGTCAATGCTGCCGGTTGACCACCAGGTGCGCAGCTGTTCGGCCTGGCGCGCGGTGGCATAGTTCAGCAGCTGTTCGTCGCGGTCCTGCACTAATCGGTTCCCCCTCAAAATCGCATGTCTCTAATCAGAAAACTGGCCCGAAACGGGCACCCAGATATGAAGCTGCGCGGGCCCTCTGCCCCCGCATGGGGAGGGCCTTCGGAAGTACCTTGACCCCCCGGGGGTGGGCTCGGCCCGCCGCTCGCACGCCTCGGCTCATCGCTTCGCGCTTGCGCCATGCCTCTCGCACCACGTGGCCACAGCCTCAATGCGCGCCTCGCTCTCGCGCGCCCAGTCCGCATAGCCAGCGAGCCAGCCCAGGAACGCACCAGTGGCCTTGCGCTCGGCGTCCGTGCTGGGCTGCACGATGCCCGCGCCATCGGGCAGGCGCGGTTCATCGGTGCGCGGCGCGGTCGCCTCCACCGGACACGCCAGCGGCCGAACCTGCGGCGGCTTGGCCGATGATGACGCGCAACCGATCAGCGGTGACGATAGGGCGATCAGCGACAGGGACAGCACCACCAGGCGCAGTGATCGGGAACGGTGCATTGACGATTTCTCCAATGGCACGGCCTGCATCGGTGGCCGTGGTGACGCGCTGGGTGCAGCGGTCGGCTGCGGCGCTGAACGATGCTTGGGCCTGCGCCTGCTCTTGACCGCGCAGCCCTTCGGACAGTTCGGCCGCGGCCTTCGCGTCCTTCGCCTCGGTTGCGGCGCGGTCGGCCTTCGCCTGCAGCCCTTCGAAGTGCAGCGGCCCGACGCTGAACCCGTACACGCGCACGGACATGACGGCCGCCACAGCGAGCGCCACGGCCAGCAGCGCAGCCAGGATCGCAATGGCGTTGTCCTTCAGAAAATCACGCATGCCGCGTGCCTCCCCATCCTTCACGCCGCCGCCAGATCGGCCCAGCGAGGCAAGCCAGGGCGATGGCAGCGCCCGCGATCATCGGCGCGGCGGCGATGGCCAGTTCCACGCCGGTCATGACACCGCCCACCGGATCGCGTAGCCCACGCCCATGAACACGGCCATGAACCCGGCGCACCCGACTGCGCGCACGGCCCAGATGATCGGAACGAGCTTTTCCATCACAGCGCCCCCATGCACTTGGCGGCCCGCGCCTGCTGCCGCGTCCACACCCCTGGGCACCGCTTGTTGCCCGGCGTGCTGCAATCGAACCCGGCCGCGTACCGATACCGCAGCAGATCGCCGCAAGCCTTCGCCGGCTGCCCCGCGATCAGGTCGCGGCGCATGCTGGACGCGCGCCAATTGCCGATGCCGTACTGCCCGACGAAATCCAGGTACACGTCATATTCGCCCTGGGTCATCGTCACGCCGGGCAGCGATGCGGCGAAGTCGCGTTCATCCTTGCGGGCGAGGTTGCGGGCCAGTTCGGCGGCGCGCTTGCGGGTGATGGTGTCGCCCAGCTTCACCGGCGTGCCGTCTTCGTAATGGGTGGAGCCGTGGCCGATGGTGGGCACGTCGCCCTTGGTCGGGATGACGGCGGTGGCGGTGAACCCTTCGTTCGCCTGCCACGTCGCGAACCCGGCGAGGGACAGCGACAGGGCGGCAACAGCAATGCGGGCTTTATTGGCCATCAGCGCGGCCCCATGTCGCGCAAAATTTCGCCCATGCGCGCTTCGTGTTCGGCCTGCAGCCGCTTGTCTTCGCGGCGCTTGAAATAGAAATTCACGGCCAGGCCCAGGGCCGCGATCACGATGCCGCAGAACGCGGCGCCTTCGCTCGAAAGCAGCCAGCCGCCTACCGTGGCGGCGCCGCCTGCATAAGTGGCCTTCGATCCAGCCGCGGCCAGGGTTGCGTCAATGGTGCTGGTCGGATCGGGATACAAAGCGATTTCCTGCGCATGGCGTCTAGTCCTGCGCAGTGTTGTCGTTCGCGCCCTTCAGTTCCTCTTGTGGGATTTGCATTCGCAGCAATCGGATGGACTCGCGCGACATGCCGAACACCGATGCCAGCTGCCCGTTGCTCGCGCCTTCCTTCAGCCGGCGCTTGATTTCGCCATCACGAAACCGCTTGTAAATCGCGTTGCAGTTCGCCGGCTGCAGGATCGAACCGCCGAACCAGTCGGCTAGCTTGCGGGCGCGATCCCAGCCCAGGATTTCAACCAGCCGGTGGTCGGGCGTCAGCCGCTTCGGCACATACAGGATGACGCGGGTGGACCGCTTGCTGGTGGAACCCTCGCGCCCGTATGACTTCGCGCCGTCGATGCCCGAAATGCACGTGGGCAGCTGGCCGATCAGGTATAGCGCCGCATCACGGCCGATCACGTCCGCTATCTCTTGTACGCTGTCAGGTAATGTCACGTTCGCCCCCGTCACATTGAATAGCAACGGCCATCGCAAACCTTGCCGGTGCGCGCAAGCTATACTTCAGGCCGGCCGATGACGGAAGCAGTGACGGACTATGACGGACAGTCAGTCACTGCCGAAACCCGCGGATTTCTGCGGGTTTGCGCGCAAAATCCGGCCGCTAGTGACTGACTTTTCGCAAATTCCCATAGCGCGGGCGTTTTGCGTGTCCCCCTCTCTCTATAACTCCCCTCCATTTTGCTAAATAGTCAGTCACTCCGTCACTAAAACCCATTGCACCCTAGGATTTCTGCGGGTTTGCGGCAGTGACTGACTGCCGGAAAGTCCGTCACTAGTCCGTCACTCCGTCACTGGCCCATTCACGAAAAAGCCCGCCGGTGTGAACGGCGGGCTGTTCCTTACTGGTGTTGTGGGGTGCGTGGCCGCTAGGCGCTGGCGCGTGGCGCGGCCGGCGGGCAGAAAACGCGGGTCGGCTTCGCTTGACGGGCGGCGGGTGCGCTAGCCTTTCGCCACATCCGCATCGCCACGTTACGGCTTCCGGTTGTTACCGGCAGCCCAGCGCGCGCCAATGCCTCGGTGATGGTGCACCAGGACCAAGCAGCGGCGGGCGCATTCCAGTCCAGCGCGCGCAGCAGCGTGTCTTCGAAGGTTGGCTCCCCTGGTGCCCTCACCCCGCGCCGCTTGAACTGCGCGTGCGCTTTCGGCGCGCCCAGCTGGCGCCGCAGCACGTCCGCTTCGCTGATCGCGCCGCACGTGCATTCGTGCGGGTGCTGGTCCACGTGCCAGCCGCAGCCCCAGGCGTGTCCGGTGGGCGCCAGCTTACGCGTGTCGATAGGCCACCAGCGGCGGGGCGCGTCAGCGGGGCGCGCTGGCGCCGCATGCAGCGCAACGCCGGCGAACGTCACCCACTCGCCGCCCAGCTCGCGGACCTCTATCGGCACCCCGTTGGCTTTGTGGCGCTCCACGGCGTCCAGCATGCCGGGTGACGCGCCCAGGTCCACATAGAACACCGCGGCGTCAGCCCACACCGCCCACGCCAGCCCGGCGTCAATGCCCAGGCGCCGTTCGTCCGGCGCGTTGTCGTCCAGCACGCCCGGCTGGGTGTAAAGCAGGTGGCTGGCAATCGGCGCCTCGCCGCGGCGCAGGCAGTCGGCCATGCAGGCGCGGGCATAGGCCACGTTCCGTTCCACGTCGCCGGCGTAGGGCGACTCCAAAATCACTAGGCGCATGCAATTTCCCCTTCGTCAAAACGGACGGTCATCGTCCACGTGGTTGTCGGTCGGCGGGTCCGGCACGTCATAGTACCGGCCGGAACCCGTCCGCTTCGGCTTGCCGAACAGCTTGGTAAGCGCAGCCGCGGCGCTGGTCTGCTGGGGCCGCGTCGGCTTGTCGTAGCCGATGGCCAGCAGCACCTGGGTGGCGGTCATCTGCTTGCGCAGGTGGTAGTCCACCCAGTTGCCCCAGCGGGACAGGATCATTTCTTCCACCGGATCGGCCTGCGCGTGATCCGCGTTGCGGGCTTCCAGCCGCTGTTCCTCGGCGCGGTCCAGCCACCACTTTTCGCCGGCCTCGTACCAGGTGAAGACTTCGGCCCACAGCTGCTGCATATCGATGCCGTGTTCCAGCACCAGGCCGGTGACCGGGATCGTCCACCAGCGCACGTTCCCGGTGTCGTCGGCCAGGAACTGTTCGGGATTGACGGACGCGAAGAACACCGTGCGGCGCTGGAATTTCTCTTCCGTGCGCGCATAGGGCCGGCGGAACAGGTCAACGTCCTGCGAAATAAAACCCTTCAGGCGCGCGATGTCGGCTTTGCGCAGCGTGCCGTCCAGTTCCCCGATTTCCACCAGCCAGTGCGACACGGCGGAAATCACGCTGTCCTTGTTCGCCGGGTCCACCATGGCGTCCACTTTGATCAGTTCGCGCAGGTCTTCGGGCACCAGGTGGCGAAACCACGTGGTCTTGCCTTCGGACTGCTCGCCCTGGAACACCAGCACGCCCTTGGACCAGAACCCGCGCGGCTGGCAGGCGGCGGCCACGGCCGAAATCAGCCAGCGGCGCAGCAGCAGCGCAAACAGCGTGCGGTCAAAGTCGGGCCGCGTCTGCACCGTGTCCATCAGCGCCTGGAACCGGGACGTGCCATCCCACGGGCGCGCCGTGATCCACTGCGCCACCGGGTTGAACGGCCGCTGGTCAGACAGATACAGCAGGTATTCGCCCAGCGGCTCCACCGGCATGCCGAACCGGATGCATTGCGACTTGATCCGCGCGAGGGCAGCGCCGCGCTTCGTGTCGTCCAGGTACTGTTCGCCGGGGATCAGGATTTCGGTGTCCTTGGCGATCATGTTGTAACGCACCGTCACGCCCAGCCGGTCGATTATCTCGGCCAGGTTTTCAATGGTCGCCAGCGGCTTGCCCTTGCCGCCCACGTCCGGCAGCGGCGTGAAATAGTCCACGTTGTCGTTCGCGGGCTTCGTCGCCGGCAGATCGGCCGCGCTGGTGTCGGGCTTGCCGCCGGTCACCGGGTTGGCCAGCAGCTGCGCGCGGCAAGCGGCCTCGCCTTCCAGCTTGGCCAGGTCGTTCCAGTCGGTCGGCTCGCCGGCGGTGTCCGCGAACCGCGGCGCCAGCAGGAACCCGCGCGTTGCGTCGGCGGCGCGCTGGGCATAGTCCAGGCCGGGATTGTACGGCGAGCCGTCCGGCCTGGTGGTCCAGGCGTCATTGTCCGCGGCGATGATGAACGCGGCCTGCGGGAATTGCTCGCGCATAGCCTCGGCCACCACCGGCAGGTTCGGCGCGTCGAACGTGACGATGACGCACCAGCCGGTCAGCTCGTGGATGGTGGCGCCGGTGGCGTACCCTTCGCAGAACGCCAGCGGTGCGCCGGCGGCCGGTGGCGTGCCGATCATGTGGAAGCCGCCGCGCTTGCGGCCGTTCTTCAGGTAGCGTTTCTGAATGCCGCCGTCCGCGTCCAGCAGGATGCCCTGCAGGCTGATCACCTTGCCGTTGCGCGCGTCCGCAATCGGGATCAGCAGCGCGTCGGGCAGATGGCGGAACACTTCGCCAGCATCGTTCACCAGCGGCCACTGGCCGACGCCCAGGCCGTGGGCGCGCACGCCCTTGTCCTGCAGGTACGGGTGGCCGTCGCCGGCGGGCGCCGATGCCTCCCAGGTCAGGTTCGCCAGCTTGGCGGCCTCGCCCTGGCGCTGGCGCGTGGCGGCTTCGGCGTCCTTGCGTTCGGCCTCGCGCTCGCGGCGGCGGGCTTCGATGGCGTCCGCGTCCAGCGTCTGCCGGTCGGTGTCGAATTGCCAGCCGCGTTGCTGCGCTTCCCAGATCAGCGTGCCGATGTTGACGCCGCCGCCGTCGCGGATGGACTTCCAGGTGGAAGCGCATTCCTTGGCGTCATAGCCGCGTGTCGCGCTCTTGCTCCACGCATCGAACAGCGCAAAGCCGCCCTCGCCCAGTTCGGACTTCAGGGCCATGCCGATGCGCGCCCACTTCTCGCGGGAACAGTCCGCGTCGATTGCGAACAAGGCCGACTCGATGGTTTCAATCGTCAGGTCATCGTGGCGGGCGGCTGCGGTCACGCACGCACCTGCACTTCCAGTTCCAGCAGGCGCAGCGTGTTCGCCGGGATGATCCGAGCGGGATGCTTGCACCGCCAGATGCGCACGGTGGTTTCGCTGCAGCCCAAGATGCCCGCCACGTCATGCGTGTTTAGACGATGCTGCGCCATGATTTGGCGCAGCTTTCGCGTTCGTTCGTGCACGGTAAATCCCCTTAGTTGCCCGCCCTATGTTTTGCGCCGTAGATTTTCCAAAGTAAACACGCAAGGGGGTAATTTGTAATCACGGGGGATAATCGTTCCCTCGGTTCACCGCGCCGCCGTCACGCCTGGGCGGTCACGTGGTAGCCGCGGCACCGCGGGCAGAAAAAATGCCGCACCGGCACCTTGCGGTCCCCGTTCACCGGCGCGAAGGCGCGCACGCCGTCCAGTTCGTGGATCACCGCGCGTTCGGTTGGATAGCGCCGCAGCGTGCAGACGATCACGCCGCTGGGCATCTGGTGGGCCACCACCCTGCCGTCCACCACCACGGGCGCGGCTCCGGCCTCGCGCGCCAGGTGCGCCAGCGCCTTGCGGATGGTGCGCGCGGGCCGGCCGCTGCGCAGGATGCGCGCGCGCTCGCTGGCGAAGCTGCGGCCGTTCACGGCACCAGCCCCAGCAGCGCCCGCGCGTCGTCCGGCGAGCGCACCACGTCCGCCAGTCCGCCGTTGTTCGCCACGGCGCGCAGGAACTTCGCCTGCAGGTCGCTGGTGCGGCCGTCCGGCGCCTTCACTTCCAAGGCGACGAAGCGGGCGAACTTGCGCCCCACCATGTCCGGCGTGACCGTCACCGGCACTAGGCCGAACAGATCGCTGAACCCCGGCGGCAGGCCGGTGCTGAAGGGCCGCGCCTCGCGCAGCAGCACGTCGCCGGGCTGGACGGCCACCATGCCGCCGCGGCTGAATTTCTCCACGCGGTTGCTGGCCCAGGCGGTGCCGGTGTTCGCGCGGAAAATGAGTGCGGCACCCGCAAGTGCGTTGCGGATGGCGTTCTGGATGCCGTGTTCGCGCACGTCAGGCGGCCGGCGGAAGGCGGAAACTCACGTAGGGAATGCCCATCATCATGGAAAACACCATGTCGATGCGCTCGCCCCACACCCACGAATTCCCCATATAGACGGGCACCAGGGCGAACAGCGGGATGGTCGGCGGCTTGGCTTCAATTCGCATGGTGCACACTCCCAAAAAAGCCATGGGAGTATGGGCGCGCCCGCCGGCCGTTCCTCTTGTGGGATTTGCTACGCCACCGCCGGTCGTTTCCGCATCCGGCTGGACCACACCTTGTAAGCCCACTGCTGCGGCGACTTGTAACCGAACTGCTGCCCCAGCCGCACCAGCTGCTGCAGCGTGGTGGCCTCGCGGATCAGGCGTTCGCGGTCCAGCTTCGCGGCCTTGCGATCCTCGGCGGTGACTTCCACCAGGTTGGCGTCGGCGTCCACCTTCATTTCCTTGGCCTTGCCGCGCAGTTCGGCGCCGCAGTGCGGGCATTCGGGCGGCGCCGGCTGGCGCACCTGCATGAAGCATTCCGTGCACGTCTTCGGCGGTGGCGGCACGTTGTCGTTGTCGCCCTTCGCCTTGCCGCGCTCGACTCCCACCAGGGACCATTCGCGTTCGTCTTCGAAGAACCCGTGCCGGGCGCTGTTGCCGGCGTGGTCCAGGTACACCTTCACCAGCCCGTTCGGCCGCAGCATTCGGCCGCCGCGCTGCATGTAGCTGGACAGCGACATGGTGGGCGCGCCGTCAATCACGCAGTCAATCGTCACGTCCATTTGCGCGATAGCGGCCAGGTCGAAACCTTCCCCGAACAGGCCGACATTCGACAGCCCCAGCAGCTGGCCGGTGGCGAACGCCTGGATGACGCGCCGGCGCTCGCCCTTGTCCGTGGTGCCGTCCAGGTGCGCAAACGGAATGCCGGCGGCCGTGAAGCTCTCGGCAATGTGGACCGAATGCGCGCGGTTCACCGCGAACGCCACGGTGCGCATGCCCGGCGCCTTGGCCGTCCAATGCTTAATCATATCCCCGATCAGCTTGGGCTTGTCGGCGCGCTCGGCCGTCTCGCCGGCGCTGAAATCGCCCATGCGCTTGCGCGCGCCCTTCATGTCCGGCGCGCTGGGCGCAAACAGGCGATACCGCGCCAGGTGGCCGTGATCCATCAGCCATTCCAGCGACGGCCCCAGCACGATGTCGTCAAAGTGTTCATCCAGCCCCTTGCCGTCCAGCCGGATCGGCGTGGCGGACAGGCCCACGTGCCGGCAGCGCGACAGGTGCGCCATCACGGTGGCCCAGCCGGCGGCGGCGACGTGGTGGCATTCATCCCAGATCGCCAGCACCGGCGGCGGCAGTGTGTGCAGGCGGTTCTTCAGCGTGTCGATGCCGCACACCTGGACCAGCTGCGCGGGGTCCATCGGATAGCCGGCCTTCACCACGCCGTGCGCGATACCGAACTTGCGGAACGTGTTGCTGGTCCCAGCCACCAGTTCGTCGCGGTGGCAGATGAACCAGACAGGCCGCCCCTTCGTTGAAGTCTCGCCGGCCATGAAGGACGCCAGAACCGTCTTGCCCGCGCCGGTGGGCGCCTGCAGCAGAACGCGGCGGTGGCGCCGCATTGTGTCGCGGGCACGTTGGATCATTTCGCCCTGATAGTCGCGCAGCGTGACCTTCATAAGCCTAGTATTACCCCCGGTTAATCTTGCGGCGCCCCGAAAACGTCATGAGCGATAGGGTGGAGCAGTGGAAAGGTCAACGGACGAACTGCAGCGAAGTCTGCTGATTTCGCGCCTGTTCCTGGACATCGCGCGCGCGTTCCGTGGCGTGGACTGGCCGAATGAAAACTATGGGATGCATGCGGCAGACGGGATGTTGGTCGCGGCCGTGTTCATCGGTGAAACTGAAGGCCGCCCCATGAACGCCAGCAAGCTGGCCGAATTCGTGGGCGTCCCGCGCCCGACAGTGATCCGCCGGATGGCCGAACTGGCGCGCAATGGCCGGGTGGTCAAGGACGGGACTGTCTGGCGATACGCTGGCCCGCGTGACATTGAAGGCACGCGGCGGGCCACCGCAGCCGCCGTCAAAGCGATCATCCGCACCGCGGAACAGCTGTCCAGATTGGACACGTAGCCTCTTGCGGCGCAGCTGTGGAAAAATTTAACCCATAGCAACGTGACGGCAAGTTACCGGGTTGCAAGGCCGGTTAAACTTCGCCATGAGCGGTGTTGCCTTCACGATGAATGGTGTTGGCTAACGGGGGGTCATATGGAACCTGGTGTTTACTTCGATCTTGCTAATTCTGAATACCACGGGGGCGAGGGAATCAATAAGGGATTACTGGACGTGGTGGCGCGCTCGCCGCTCCATGCCAAGTCGGTGCTAGACACCGCAAACGACAATACGCGCGAGCCGACGCCGGCCATGGTGATCGGCACCGCGTTTCACACCCTGCTGCTTGAACCGCATCGGTTCGCGGACGAATACGTGACGGCGCCGAAGGTGGACCGGCGCACCAAGGCCGGGAAAGAGGAATGGGCCGCCTTCCAGGAGGCGAACGCCGGCAAGGTGGCGCTGGACGATGACCAGCACGAACAGCTGCTGGCGATGGCCCACGCGGTGCGCCAGCACCCGGCCGCGAACGCGCTGCTGGCTGGCTGCGAAGGCAGCGCCGAAGCCAGCGTGTACGCCACGGACCCGGTGACCGGGGAACTGCTGCGCTGCCGGCCGGACTGGTGGCGCAAGGACGGCGTGATTGTGGACGTGAAGACCACCGAAGACGCCAGCCAGGAAGGCTTCGCGAAGTCGCTGGCGAATTACCGCTATCACGTGCAAGCGCCCTGGTATCTCGACACGATGCAGCTGTCGCACGACGCTGGGCACTTCCCCGAAGGCTGGGAACGCCCCAAGGCGTTCGTGTTCCTCGCCGTGGAAAAGCGCGCGCCCTATGCCGTGGCCACCTATGTGCTGGACGCCGAAAGCATCGAAATCGGCCGCCAGCAGATGCGCGCGAACCTCGACACGCTGGCCGAATGCAAGCGCACCGGCATCTGGCCGGGCTATGGCAACACGCTGCAGCAGATCGGCGTGCCGGCCTGGTATTTGAACCGCAACGCGCACCTGATCGGGGCCGCGTGATGGATGCCGGTTTCCGCGAACGGGGGATCGCCCTCGCCCACAAGATTGAAGCTGCCTGCCATGAACTTGGGATCAGCTTCGAAGAATTCACCCAGCACTTGGCTCACTTCCACGCCGCCGCAATGGCGACTGTTCAGGAAGAACAAGCCCAGCCCGCGACTAAGCACTAAGGAACCAACCAAATGTCTGTTCTCAATATTCGCAAAGCCGAACGCGAAGGCGCGCGCCTGGTGGTCGGAATTTCCGGCATTTCCGGCAGCGGGAAGACTTACACCGCGCTGCAGCTGGCCTATGGCCTCGCCAACTATGACGCCACCAAGGTGGGCTTCCTCGACACCGAGAACCGGCGCGGCTCGCTGTACGCGAACGCGCTGGTGGACCACCCGACGCACCCGACGCGCGAACGGTTCTGGATCGGTGATCTGTACGCGCCGTTTTCTCCCCAGCGGTACGTGGACGCCATCCTGGAATTCCAGGCCATGGGCGTGGAAGTGCTGGTGATTGATAGCGTCTCCCATGAATGGGAGGGCCAGGGCGGCTGCGAAGAAATCGCCCATGCCGGGAACCCCCGCATGCCGGACTGGAAGCGGGCGAAGGCCGAACACAAGCGGTTCATGAACGCCATGCTGCAATCGGACATGCACATCATCGCCTGCATCCGCGCCCGCGAAAAGGTGAAGGTGGAGAAGGTCAACGGCAAGAATGAAGTGATCCCCATTGGCATTCAGCCGGTGACGGAAAAGAACGTGCTGTTCGAAATGACCGCCAGCCTGATGATGTGGGATGAGGGCCGCGCCCAGGACGTGGCGAAGTGCCCGGCCGAACTGCGCGACATTCTCGGCCGCGGGCAGGGCTACATCACCGCCGAAGACGGCCAGCGCCTGCGCGCCTGGGTGGACGGCGCCAAGCAGCTGGACCCGCGCGTGGAGCATGCGAAGAACTCGCTGCGCACCGTCACCGAACAGGGCATGGACGCGCTGGTGGCCGCGTGGCGCGCGCTGCCCGGCGACATTCGCAAGGCGATCAGCGCCAGCGGGGCGTGCCCCGACGAATACAAGTCGGCCGCCCAGGAATTCGACGCCGCGCGCGCGAAGGACAGCGGCCGGCAGCTGGACGATCTGAACAGCCAGGTGCTGGGCGATGGTGCCCAGGCCGCTGAATAACCGCCAGACGGGGGCACACATGACGACGCAACAGCCGGCCTTCCTGACACCCCACCAACTGGTCACGCGCTGGAACGGCGTGGTGACCATCGGCACGCTGGCGAACTGGCGCTGCCGGCAGGTGGGGCCGTCCTACGTGAAGCTGCGCGGGCGCATCCTGTACCGCGTGGATCAGGTGGAAGCCTGGGAAGCCAAGAACAATCACGCGGCGAACGACAACGCCGCAGCTGACAAGGGGGCAGCATAGTGGAAACGAAACCGACGAACCCGAAGGACGCGATTGGCAGCGACAAGCTGCCCCTGCACCTTTGGCCCAGCACCGCCACGGCAATGGGCTGCATCGGCCTGCTGAACGGCATGCTGAAATATGGCCGCACGAACTGGCGGGTGGCCGGCGTCCGCGCCAGCATTTACGTGGACGCCTGCAAGCGCCACCTGGACGCCTGGTTTGAAGGCGAGGAAGTGGACCCGGATGACGGTGTGCCGCACCTGTCCGCCGCGCTCGCGTGCCTCGCCATCCTGGTGGACGCGGCGGCGGCCGATAAGCTGAACGATGACCGCCAGGTGGCTGGCGGTTATCGCGGGCTGGTGGACGGCTTGACGCCGCACGTGGCCCGCCTGAAGGCGCTGCACGACGCGCGCGATCCGCAGCACTTCACCATCGCGGACGCGCCGGCGAACGATGACGCGCCGCAGCCGCCCGCGTGGATGGAAGGCGAGCCGGTGCCGTCCGCCGTCTGGACCACCTGCGCCGGGTGCGCCATGCCCGCAACCTGCGCCCGCCGCGGGTTCTGCCAGGAGGCGCGGCGCCATGGCTGACGTTCTCGACCAGGCCACCGATTACGAAGAACGGGACCGCGAACTTGCGCTGCGCAATCTGGACCGAGGGCCGGTCATCGCCGCCACCGGGCACTGCCTGAACTGCGAAGCGCCGCTGCCGGCGGAACGCCGCTGGTGCGATGCCGACTGCCGGGACGACTGGCAGGCCGCGCGCCGCAACCGCTGAATTTCAACAGAGGGAATACTGATCAACATGGGCGATTTGAACAAAGTGCAGCTGATCGGGCGACTGGGCGCCGATCCTGAAATCCGGTCGTTCCAGTCGGGCGACAAGGTGGCGAACCTGCGGATTGCCACCAGCGAACGCTGGAAGGACAAGCAGACGGGCGAGCGCAAGGAAAAGACCGAATGGCACAGCATTGCCGTGTTCGGGGACGGCCTGGTGGGCATCGTGGAGCGGTACACGAAAAAGGGCAGCCAGATTTACGTGGAAGGCGCCCTGCAGACGCGCAAGTGGCAGGACCAGCAGGGCAATGATCGGTACAGCACCGAAATCGTGTTGCGGCCGTTCGCCGGCACCATTCAGCTGCTGGGTGACGCGAACGGCAACGGCGGCCAAGGCGGCGGCAACGGCGGCGGCGGGCAGCGCCAGCAGGGTGGCCAGTCCGGCGGTGGCAGCCAGCGCGGGCTGGGCTGGAACGAAAGCCAGAACGGCCCCGGCCGCGGCGGCTCGACGGGCGGCGGGTTCCAGGATGACCTGGACGACGACATTCCGTTCTGATGTCGGCCTGAAGGATTACCGGCGCGCCAATTCGGGCGCGCCGCAGTGGAGTGATTACGGATGAATGCTTTTCTGAAGTGTGACGCGCCCGGCTGCGATCATCGCGAAAACCACGAAACGCTGGACGCCAGCATGGTGGACAAGCCGTGCCCGAAGTGCGGCGCGAACCTGCTGACCCAAGCGGACTATGACGTATGGGTGGCGCTGCTGCCGCAATTCGAGTTGCTGAAGTCTCTCGGCGTCCTGGTGGATGCGCCCGTGGGCACGCCGCCAGAACATGCGGTTTCGTTCAACTACCATGACGGCCGCATGAATATCAGCGCGCCGCTGACCACCCCGTGACGGACCTATTCGCCGCGCTCCCCCAGGCAGTGGACCACCGCTGCCTGGGATGCGGCAAACCCCACGCCGACGCGCGCGAAGTCACGCTGGTGGATGGCACGGTGGTCAGCAGCTATTCGGAAGCCTGGCGCCACGAATGCGAGGCGCGCGCCATCCTCGCAATCCAGCCCCTCGCCCGGCGCCAGCGCACGCTGGACAACATCGAGCGGCACCGCGGCAAGAAAGTCGCGGACGCCCTGCGCGACACCATGCTGGAAATCTGGAACGCGCGGACGGCGGCCCGGTTGGCGAAAATCAGCGCGTAGGCATTTTCAGTATTGACCAGCGTTTAAACGCCGCCTAGGGCGGGTACACGGTGCGCCTTTCGAAGAAATGGGCGCAGGAACTGGGCGCCTGCTGCCCGGTCCACGGCGCCATGGAAGTGGAAGGCTCGGACGCATGAACCGTTACGAACGCCGCAAGGCGCGCAGCGAAGAACTCGCGCTCGCCCGCCTGGACGGCAAGGGCCGGCTAGAGGAACGCAAGGAAGCCGCCGCCCGCGCCCGCGCCGAACGCGAAGCCCACTGGCTCGCGCAGGAACGCCCGCCGCTGGGCGGCAGGAAGCCCGCCAAGCCGCTTTCCAGGATGCCGGCGTGATCAGCGGGACCGCCGTGGCGCTGGCTGCCGGGCTGGCCACGGTGCCGCCGCAGACGGAAGCGAACGCCCGCTGGTGGGCGCTGCGCTGGTATCAGAACGCCACGGCGGCGGAACGCGAAGCGATGCGCTAGCTGCTGGACGAATGCGGCACCGGCGCGGTGCAGGCGACAATGGATTTTCAGCACGAAGGGAAATGACGATGGAAGCGAAGCGAATGCAGATCGGCCCCGTGGTGGCAGCCGATCCTAGCCGGAACATCTATGGCCTGGACGCCAAGGCCGGCACGATTGCCACCCTGCGCCTGGGCGACGATGAACTGGAAATCCGGTTCCCGGCGGGCTGCAGTCGGCTGCACCTGCAGGCGCGCCAGGCCGGCGACATTTACGCCGAAGTGTCCGCCATGGGCCGCGCGGTGTCCGGCACCGGCGACACGGCCCATTCCGCCATCACGGCGGCGCTCGGCAAGCTGGCGGTGGCCGTGTGATGCGCCGCGCATTCACAGGCGCCGCCGTGCTGATCGGCCTGCTCGCGGCCCTCCACATGGCCGACAAAATCGCGGCGGGGATGACGGCCGCGCCGGATGAAATAAACGCGCCGGCCTCGCCGGAATGACAAGGGCCGGGGAAACCCGGCCCTTTATCCTATCCCCAGGCGCCGGCGGCGCTCGGCCTGGATTTCGCGCACCCGTTCCAGCGCCGCCACCTGGCGGGCGATGCGCCCATAAACGGCAATCCACCTGCCGGACGCACGGAACCCATCCCGTCCAGCTTCGGCGGCGGCCATGACGCCGGTGGACACGCCGCGTCCGACGACGACGCCCGCCGCGGCGAACCCGTCCTGGCCGGCTTCAGCTGCGGCGAGGCCGCCATTCACCATCACCCGGCCGGATGCGCTTGCGCTGTCCGCGCCCGTCTCGGCCGCCGCCAGCGCGCCCTTGATA
>Ga0207667_10000625_pt1:12500-45747 | contig 45747 bp, 37 predicted proteins | sample KBSCornC52_FD_184301 | JGI IMG/M metagenome (GOLD analysis project Ga0207667, IMG submission 184301) | Corn rhizosphere microbial communities from Kellogg Biological Station, Michigan, USA - KBS Corn C5-2 (SPAdes) (version 2) | ecosystem: Host-associated > Plants > Roots >... | reverse complement strand
AGCAGGTCTTTTCCACGATCAACTCCACCCTCGACATCAACGATATCCTCTCCATGGTCCTCCGCGGCGTGGTCGAGGCCCTCAAGTTCAAGCGCGTGATCCTGTTCGACGTCCTGCCGGACAGCCAGATCGTGCGCCGCCTCGAGTGCGACGCCATGGGCCAGGTCACGCACACCGTAGACCCCCGCGACTACCGGGCCGGTTCCACCCTCTACGACGTCGCCCACGGCGATCTCCAGCTGGCCTACGGCACGGCCGCCGATAGCGACAAGCCGCTCGATGACACCCGCGCTTCGTACTGTCTGGCGCCCCTGGTCGCCCGCGACGTCGTCCGCGGCCTGCTCTATGCCGACGACCCGCCGGCGGCCGACATCAGCGAGAACCAGCTCCGGGTGCTGCTGGACTTCTCGTCCCAGGCGGCGGTCGCCGTCGAGAACGCCCGGCTCTACGAAGAGACCCGGCGCCTGCTCGAGGAGACCCAGCGCCTGGCCCTGACCGACAGCCTGACCGGGATCCCGAACCGCCGGGCCCTGACCGAGATGCTGGATCGGGAGTTGCACACCTCGGAGCGCTACGACACCCCGTTCGCGTTCCTGATCCTCGACCTCGACGACCTCAAGAAGATCAACGATTCCGGCGGCCACAGCCTGGGCGACCTGGCCCTCAAGCGCTTCGCCCAGGTGCTCAAGAAGAACGCCCGCAAGGGCGACATCATCGCCCGCTACGCCGGCGACGAGTTCGTGCTGGTGATGGCCCAGAGCGACCGCCTGCAGACCGAGCATGGGGTCGAGCGCATCCTCGCGGCCCTGCGCCGCAACGGCCTGGCCTCCTCGATCGGGGTGGCCATGTTCCCGACCGACGGGACCGACGGGCAGACCCTGTTCTTCTCCGCCGACGAGGCCCTGTATCAAGCCAAACAGGCCGGCAAGAACCAGTACCGCTTCTTCCTCGGCAAAGCCGCCTCGGGGAGCAGTACGGCCTAGGGACCGGTGCGTAAGACCTTGGTAGTGGGGATGGCCAACTCGGGGATAGTATAACGAAGGCAAAGTCTCCGGCTCACCAGGAAGGTCAACGTGATCAAGCACGACGTCGTCGTTATCGGTGGCGGTTTAGCGGGTATGCGCGCGGCGGTGGAAGCGGCCGAACGCGGCGCGGACGTCGCCATCGTCTCCAAGATGCATCCGGTCCGCAGCCATTCCGGCGCCGCCCAGGGCGGCATCAATGCCGCGCTCGGCAACCGTGAGGAAGACTCGACCGACGCGCACACGTTCGACACCGTCAAGGGCTCGGACTATCTGGGCGACCAGGACGCCATCGAAGCGATGTGCACCGACGCTCCCAAGCAGATCATCTGGCTCGAGCACCGCGGCTGCATCTTCTCCCGCCTGCCCGACGGCAAGATCGCGCAGCGCCCGTTCGGCGGTGCCGGCACGCCCCGCACGTGCTACTCCGCCGACGTCACCGGCCTGGTCATCCTGCACACCCTGTGGGAGCAGCTCGAGCGCTTCAACGTCAAGGTCTACGAAGAGTACTTCTGCACGGCGCTGTGCGTCGAAGACGGCATCGGGACCGGCGTGGTCGCCTACAACATGCGCAACGGCGAACTGGAGCTGATCACCGCCAAGGCGACCATCTTCGCGACCGGCGGCGCCGGCCGCATGTACTCCAAGACCACCAACGGCTACGCCTCGACCGCCGACGGCATGGGCATCGCCTACAAGGCGGGCATCCCGCTGATGGACATGGAGTTCATGCAGTTCCATCCGACGACGCTCAAAGAGAACGGCGTGCTGATGACCGAAGGCGCGCGCGGCGAAGGCGCCTATCTGCTCAACTCGCTGGGCGAACGGTTCATGTTCAAATACGCGCCGAACAAGGGCGAACTGGCCTCGCGCGACGTCGTCTCGCGCGCCGAATGGACGGAGATCCTCGAAGGCCGCGGCGTCGACGGCTGCGTGCTGCTCGACATGCGTCACCTCGGACGCGAGAAGATCCTCGAACGGCTCCCGCAGATCCGCGAACTGGCCCTCGATGCGACCGGCAAGGACGCGATCGACGAGCCCATCCCGATCCTGCCCGGCGCTCACTACACGATGGGCGGCATCGAGACCGACCTGCACGGCGCGACCCGCATCCCGGGCGTCTATGCGGCCGGCGAATGCGCGTGCGTGAGCGTCCACGGCGCCAACCGCCTGGGCGGCAACTCGCTGCTCGACACGATCGTCTTCGGCGCCCGGTCGGCCGCCCACGCGGTCGAGTACATCAAGGGCGTCGGCGAGGTCAAGCCGTCGACCCGCACGCTCGAGCAAGAACAGGACCGCGTCGAGGAGCTGCTCTCCCGCACCAGCGGCACCCGCGCGCCCAAGCTGCGCCAGAAGATGAACGAGACGATGAGCGCCAACACGTTCATCTTCCGCAACGAAGCCCGGCTCGAGACGGCCGTCAAGGACCTGGTGGCGGTCCGTCAGGAGTTCGACGCCGGCGTCTACGTGATGGACAAGTCCAAGACGTTCAACACCGACCTCGTCTCGGCGTTCGAGACCGATTTCCTGATCGACGCGTCGCTGGCGCTCGCGGCCGGCGCGCTCGCCCGCAAGGAATCGCGCGGCGCCCAGGCCCGCACCGACTTCCCGGATCGCGACGACGCGAACTGGATGGTCCACACGCTCGCGTTCCGCCAGGACGGCGCGGCGCCCAAGCTCGACTACTCGCGTAAGGCGAAGATCACCAAGTGGCAGCCCGAGGTAAGGTCGTACTAAGCCATGGCTAAAATTACGCTCGACATCTTCCGCTTCGACGAGGCCGTCGACACGGTGCCGCACCGCGACAAGGTCGTGGTCGACATCCCCGAGACGACCACCGTCCTGGACGCGCTCGAACACGCCAAGGCCGAGGTCGACGGTTCGATCTCGTTCCGGCGCTCGTGCCGTTCGGCCATCTGCGGCTCGTGCTCGATGAACGTCAACGGCGTCACCGGGCTCGCGTGCAAGACCCCCTGCAACACGGTCATGGACGAGACCGGCACGGTCAAGATCGACCCGATGCCGAATTTCCAGCCGATGAAGGACATGGTCGTGCACATGGACCCGTTCTGGGACAAGTACACGCGCCTCAAGCCCTACCTCCAGCCGAAGGACGCCGACAGCGCGCACGAGACCGAGCGTCGCGTCAGCCCGGACGACATGCACAAGCTCGTCCAGGTCGCCAACTGCATCATGTGCGCGACCTGCTACGCGCTCTGCCCGGTCGTCAGCGTCGATCCGGCCTTCGCCGGGCCGGCCGCCATCGCATACGCCTACCGCTTCATCGAAGACGTCCGCGACGGCGAGCGTAAGGAACGCATCGCCCAGATCTCCGAAGACTATCTGTGGCTGTGCGCGCACTGCTATGCATGCTCGTACTGCCCCAAGCACGTCGACCCGAACGACCGCATCATCGACGTCAAGCGCGCCGCCATCAGCGAACGCGTCATGATGAACGAACGCGGCCCGCGCCACGCGCTGACCGTCGTGAAGACGATCAAACAGACCGGCATGCTCGCGGAGACCGAGCTGATCCAAGGCACGGTCGGCCGCTTCAACATCATCGGCCTGCTCAAGGTCGCGCCGCTCGGGCTGCGCATGGCCTCCAAGGGCAAGCTCCCGCCGCTCTTCATGAAACCCATCCCCAAGGTCGATGAAGTCCGCACCATCATCGACTCCCTCGAGGTACCGGTAGCGTAATGTCGACAACCCTGCTTCCCGAAGAACAGCCGCTCTCGTCGCACGTCCGCACGCGCTCGTCCCAGACCAAGCGCTACGGCTTCTTCCCCGGCTGCGTCGCCAAAGAGTCGTGCAAGGAGCTGTTCAACTCGACCATGCTGCTGGCCGACAAGCTCGGCATCGAGCTGATCGAGCTTACCGCGGCTTCGTGCTGCGGCGCGTCGGTCGTGAACGACGTCAACCGCGACGTCGCCCGCGTGCTCAACGCCCGCACCTACGCCCAGGCCGAAGCCCTCGGCCTCGACGACGTGATCACGATCTGCTCGACCTGCACCGGCCACATGCGCGCCGCCAACAAAGAGCTGCTCGAGAGCGAAGAGCACATGGCGCAGGCCAACGCCATCCTGGGCAAGTTCGGCGCCAAGTACGAAGGCCACATCGTGGTCCGTCACCTGCTCTGGCTGCTGATCGACGACATCGGCCTCGACAAGCTCAAGTCGATGGTCGTGCGTCCGCTCAACGGCCTGAAGGTCGCGCCGTTCTACGGCTGCCACATCATCCGCCCCGAAGCCGTCAACGGCTGGGAGTCGGCCCGCAATCCGCACTCGCTCGAGGACGTGATCGAGGCGATCGGCGGCGAAGCCGTCGACTACGCCGGCAAGACGCGCTGCTGCGGCTTCCACATCCAGCTCGAAAAGGACAACGTCGCCGCCGATATGGTCGGTCAGAACATGCGCATGGCCCAGGAACACGGCGCCGAAGCCGTGCTCACGCCGTGCCCGCTCTGCCACCTCGCGCTCGACGGGTACCAGCAGGACGCCGCCGCCCGCTGGGGCCGCACCGACCTCCCGACCTTCCACCTTCCGCAACTGGTCGCATTCGCGCTGGGCGTCCCGGCCGAAACGCTCGGCCTCAACAAGCATCTCATCGATCCCCGCAAGATCCTCGTCGACCGCGACTTGATCGCGTAAGGAGTCCGGAACGATGCGTCTCGAACCGTACCTGTGCTTCTACGGCAAGTGCGATGAAGCGCTGGAGTTCTACAAGACTGCGCTGGGCGGTTCGTACGATGTGAACCGTTTCGGCGAATCGCCCGCCGGCGCCGGCGTCGACGAATCGTGGAAGGATAAGGTCATCCATTCCACGTTCATGGGCGACGGTTTCACGTTCATGGCCTCGGACGGGCGTCCCGGCAGCGTGCCGTCGCCGACGGGCGAGACCGAGATCTCGCTCTCGCTCGGCATGGACGCGGTCGCGGACGGCGAGCGCATCTTCAACGCTCTCGCAGATGGGGGCACGATCACCATGCCGTTCGACGACGTCCCGTGGGGCGGCAGGTTCGGCATGGTCAACGACCGCTACGGCATCAGCTGGATGATCACCGCCGCGCACGGCTGACGTGCTCGCGCGCACGGTCGCGTTTCTGCGCGAGATCGGTCTTGAGGTGCGGTTCGAACCGATCACGGGGAAGACCGTCAATCCCGGTCTCACCATCGATCGCGGCGTGCTCGTCGTCGACGAATCCCGCTTGCGCTATCCGGGGGACCTTCTCCACGAAGCGGGACATCTCGCCATCCTCACGTCCGAGGCGCGCCTGGCCACGGGCGGCAACGTCGGACGCGGCGGTGAGGAGCTGGCGGCGATCGCGTGGTCGTACGCTGCGGCGCTCCACCTCGGGATCGACCCGTCCGTCGTGTTCCATGCCGACGGCTATCGCGGAGGCGGAGCGGCGATCGCCGAGGGGTATGCGTCAGGAAGCGATATGGGTGTGCCGCTGCTGGTGTGGTTCGGGATGTGCGGCGACCGCCGCGGCCCAGACCACCCATTCCCGCAGATGCGGCACTGGATCAACCCGAGCGATCGCGCCGTTAGCGGCTAGCGCAGCGGCCCGGAGAATTGTCAAAGCCGTCCTCGGCTTCGCGCCGTAGGACGGCTTTGATCTTCTTGCGGTCGTAGTGTTTCTTGTCGTCGTGAGCCCCTGCGGGTCGCAGGTTCGTCGCCGGGCCGAGCCGCGGGACGAGGGCGGGCTCGCGATGACGTCGGCTTTTCTTCGTCATAGCGTTTCCTCCGTAGGGAAGTATACCCGGTTCGGTCAAGCGCGTCGCATGAGCGATCCCGCCGCCTTCGGACCCGACCTCGACGCGCTACGCGACGGCGCGGTGCGTTGGGCGGCACTGCCTCCCGCGCAGAAAGCCCGTCTGCTGGCCGGCGTCCGCGACGCCACGGCCGCCGTCGCCGCGCACTGGACCGAGGTCGCGGCCCGGGCGAAGGGCATCGCCGGTACGCCGCTGGCCGGCGAGGAGGCCGTTTCGGGGCCCTGGGCCGTACTCTACGCCCTCAACCGGTACATCCGCACCCTAGACCAGATCGCCGCCACCGGACGGCCCCAGATCCCCGCCAAACGCGTCCGGCAGCGCCCCGACGGCCGCACGGTCGTCGACGTCTTCCCGGAGACGCTCTACGACGGGCTCCTGCTCAATGGCGTCCGGGCCGAGGTCTGGATGCAGGACGGCGTCACGCCGGCGAATCTCGCCGCCACGCTCGGCCCGTGGTACGCGCAAGCCGATCCGGCACCCCGGGTGGCGCTTGTGCTGGGCGCCGGCAATATCGCCTCGATCGCGCCGCTCGACGTGCTCTACAAGCTCGTCGCGGACGGCGCCGTCTGCGCGCTCAAGATGAATCCGGTCAATGCGTACCTGCGGCCGATCTTCGAACGCGCGCTCGCGCCGCTATTGCGCGATGGCTACCTGCGCATCGTCGAGGGCGGCGCCGAGCTGGGTGCGGCGCTATGCGCGGATCCTCGCATCGACGAGATCCACGTGACCGGCAGCCGCCGCACGCACGACGCGATCCTGGCCGGCCTGCGCGCGGCCGGCGTCGAGAAACCGCTCACCAGCGAGCTGGGCAACGTCAGCCCGACGATCGTCGTGCCGGGCGACTGGAGCGACGACGACTTCGCGTTCCAAGCCGAGAACATCGCCACCCAGAAGCGCCACAACGGCGGTTTCAATTGCATCGCGTCGCAGGTGCTGATCGTTCCGGGAGACTGGGACGGCACGCCCAAGCTGCTCGCCCACCTCGGACGGATCCTCGGCGGACTGACGCCCCGCCCCCAATACTATCCCGGCGCGGCCGAACGGCACGATGCGCTCGTCGAGGGGCGGGCGGTCGTCGCCGATGCGACCGTGCTGGTCCGCGACGGCGATGCGACCTTCCGGACCGAGGCGTTCTGCGACGTGCTCGCCGTCCACACGCTGCCGGGAGCGATCGAGGCCTATCTCGCGGCGGCGGTCGCCTTCGCGAACGACGCGCTCGACGGCACGCTCGGCGCCAATCTGATCGTCCATCCGAAGACCGAGCGGGCCTTCCCGCACGAGATCGACGCCGCCATCGAAGGGCTGCGCTACGGGTGCGTGGCGGTCAACGCTTGGACCGGCGTCGGGTATCTGCTGGCGGAGACGCCGTGGGGCGCCTATCCCGGCCACACGCCCGACGACGCCGGCTCCGGGATCGGCGTGGTGCACAACGCGCACCTGTTCTCGCGAAGCCTCAAGAGCGTCGTGCGGGCGCCGTTCGCGCCGTTTCCGCGAAGCCTCGGCGGCTACGGAAGCACCTTGCTCCCGAAGCCGCCGTGGTTCGTCACCAACACCATGGCCGCACGTGTCGGTGAAGCTCTGTGCGCTTTCGAGGCTAGGCCGTCACCAGGGAAGGCGGCCCACATCGCGGCGCTGGCGATGCGCGGGTAGCGCGGCGCGCTGGTCCCAGCGCTTGAGCACCAGGATGATGAGTCCGACGACACCGACGATCAAGAGTGCGTCCATCGTAGTTACCTCCGGGATCCACGCAGCGAGCGAACGGCCGTCGCGACGGCTCTGAGCATCTCCGGTCCGTCGAAACCCATCGCGCGCGCCTGAGCGACGAATCGCTCCGCCAGCTCGACGAGCTTGTGCCGGTGGGGCACGCGCGAGGCGCGCGCCCGATCGGCGACGTAGGTGCCGCGCCCCCGCTCGACCACGAGCACGCCGTCGCGCTCGAGTTCCGCATAGGCCCGGTTGACGGTGTTCGGATTGACCTGCAGCGAGGTCGCGACGGTCCGTACCGCCGGGAGCCGGTCGCCGCCCCGCAGCGTCCCTCGCGCCAATGCGTGCAGTATCTGGTCTCGCAGCTGCACGTAGACCGGTAATGAGGAACGCTCGTCGAGATGAAGTTCGTTCGTCCGCATAAGTGTCTTAGTGTCCTAAGACACCATGACACTACCAAGAAAACAAAAGGAAAGCAAGCCCTTCTCCCGTGTCATCCTGAGGAGCAGCCGGACGGAGCGTTTCGAAGGGCGGGTCGGGCTAGACGCGTCGTCCGTTCTGGACGGAGAGTTCCCAGCGGTAGCCGTCGGGATCGTGGAACCACAGGCCCATGTGCGGCGAACCGCGTCCCTCGGGGCCGATCTCGCTGCCGGGGTCCTCGAGGTCGATGCCGGCGGCGCGAAGCTGGTCGAGGGCGTCGCGCAGCGCCGTCATGTTCGCGACGTGGAACGACATGTGTCCGAACGTCCCGGGGTGCGGGACGCCGCGATGCAGGGCGATGGTGATCGCGTCGTTCGAGATCGCCACCCCCTGGTCGAATCGGAATATCTCCTCGAGATCGAAATGCTCCGTCCACCAGGCGGCGCTCTTCTCCGGATCGCGGACCGAGAGTCCGAAGTGACCGACCTGTCCGAGTTTGACCGTCATGCCCCGGTCGTACCCGTCCGCTCCGCGACGTATCGCAGCATGTCGCGCTTGTAGGCCCGGACGACGCGGTCGAACCGCATGCCCAACCGATTGGCCACGGCGATCGATGCCCGGTTCTCCGGCAAGACCAGCGCGTAGACGCGCGTCAGCCCCAAGGGACCGAGCGCGTGCGCGAGAACCGCGCGCGCGGCCTCGGTCGCGAACCCCCGGCCCCACGCGGCGCGCGAGAACAGCCAGGCGATCTCGACGTCGGTCGTGTCCGGGATGTACGTGATCCCGCACTCGCCGATCACGCGGCCGCTCGCCTTCTCGACCACCGGCCAAACGGTGAATCCGTTGCGCTCCTGGCGCTCGATCATCCGGGCGACGATGCGGGGCACCGCGTCGGGCGCGAACGCGCCGGCCGGGATGAATCGCATCACCTCGGGATCGCAGAAGATCGCGCGCGCGTCTTCTTCATCCGCGGGCGCGCGCCAGTCGCGGATCTCGAGCCGTTCGGTCGCGAGCGCGATCATCGCGCGTTGAGCATCTCCAGCACGCGATCCACCGGCAGGCCGTAATAGGTGACGCCGCCCCGGCCGGTCATGGTCTTGGCTTCGAAGAGCGCGTCGTAGATGGCGGCCTGCGTCGCTTCTGCGGCCGCACCGTAGAGCGCGTTGATGGTCTCCTCGTTCTCCGGCGTGGCGATCGACGGCGCGAGGATGTCGAAGTCCGCGTTGCGCCGGTAGATCCGCGAGGTCGAGAACGCCAGGAACAGGTCGCCGCTGCCGAGGTCCGAGGTGAGCCCGGTGCGCCCCATCCCGAGCGCCGCCCGCAACGCCAGCGCGTGCAGCTGGCGGGAATCGAGCGGAGCGTCGGTCGCGATCACGATCACGATACTGCCCGAGGCCATTCGGCCGTGCATCGCGACCCGCCGCGGGAAGATCGGACGCAGTTCGCCCTTGAGCCGCGCTCCGACCGGAACGCCGTCGATGGTCAGTTGCTCGCGGGTGCTTCCGGTGTTGTCGTTGACCAGCACGCCGACCGTGTAACCGCCCGCCGACTTCGCGATCACGCGCGACGCCGAACCGATGCCGGCCTTGAAGGCGAATGCCTTCATACCGGTGCCCGCGCCGACGTCGCCGCGCGCGAACTGCCCGGTCCGGGCGCCGCCGATCAGCGCGGCGACATCGGCGGCGGTGACGGCACGCGCGCGGATGTCGTTGAGCGCCTGATCGTCGCACTCGGCGACCACCGGCAAGGGCACGTCGTCGGTCACGCCGACGCGCGGATAGCGGGAGAGCATCCACGAGATGACGCCGTCCGCAGCGCGCGGCACGTCGAGCGTGTCGGTGAGCACGATCGGCTCTTCGAGGTAGCCGGACTCCTGGATCCAGTGCGTTCCGGTCATCTCGCCGTTGCCGTTGAAGGCGACCGTCGCGGCCGCGACTTTCTGGTTCCAGGGATCCCCGTTGGGAAGGATGGCGGTCGCGCCCGTCCGGATCGAGGCGCCCTCGATCTTGGTCAGATGCGCGACCCGGACGCCCGGCACGTCGGTGATCCCGTCGAGTGCGCCGGCCCGGTAGAGGCCGAAGTGGAAGGGCAGGACGGCCCCGCCCCGGCCGGACAGGGCCAAAACGAGCACGAGTGCGACAAAAGAGCCACGGCGGATGAAGCGCATGCCTCAAGTGTACCAAGCCATCCAACGGCGAGCCTGCAGGCACCCAATGTAGGCTCGCCTAAGGGTCCAGGCGATGATGACCGTCCCCGAGCGGATCCGCTCCGCAAAAACGTACGAGAATCTCTCCGCCGCCGAGCTGATCGAACACGGCATCCGGCGGGGCGAGGGCGTCCTCGGGATCGACGGCCAGTTCATCGTCGACACGCGGCCGCATACCGGGCGCTCGCCGAAGGACAAGTTCTTCGTCCGCGAGCCCTCGAGCCAGGAGCACATCGATTGGGGCGACACCAACGCCGCCATCGATAGCGCCACGTTCGACAAGCTCTTCGACCGCGTCCAAGCGTATCTCGCGCAACGCGAGATCTTCAGCCTGGACTGCTACGTCGGCGCCGACGAAGAGTATCGCTTGCCGGTCCGGGTGGTCACCGAGTTCGCGTGGCACAACCTGTTCGCGCGCAATCTGTTCATCGTCCCCGAGATGATGCCGGCCGAGTTCGTGCCGGAGTTCACGGTGGTCGACGCCGCCCTGTTCGAGGCCGACCCGGCCCTCGATGGCGTACGCTCGTCGACCTTCGTGCTAGTCAACTTCGCGCGCCGGATCATCCTGATCGGCGGCACCCGCTACGCGGGCGAGATCAAGAAGTCGGTCTTCACGGTCATGAACTACCTTCTTCCGCTGCGCGACGCGCTGCCGATGCACTGCTCGGCCAACGTTGGCGCGGATGGCGGCGTCGCCATCTTCTTCGGCCTCTCCGGCACCGGCAAGACCACCCTCTCGGCCGACTCGCACCGGCCGCTGATCGGCGACGACGAGCACGGCTGGTCGGCCAACGGCGTCTTCAACTTCGAAGGCGGGTGCTACGCCAAGGCGATCCGCCTCTCGCAGAGCGCCGAGCCCGAGATCTGGGCCGCCTCGCACCGCTTCTCGACCGTGCTCGAGAACGTGGTCTACGACGACGTCACCCGCAAGCTCAATCTCGATTCAGAGGCCAAGACCGAGAACACCCGGGCCGCCTACCCGATCGAGTTCATCCCCAACGTCGTCCCCGGCAGCAAGGCCGGCAACCCGCATACGATCATCATGCTGACCGCCGACGCGTTCGGCGTGCTGCCGCCGATCTCGCGCCTCACCCGCGAACAGGCGATGTATCACTTCCTCTCCGGCTACACCGCCAAGGTGGCCGGCACCGAACGCGGCGTGACCGAGCCGCAAGCGACGTTTTCGACCTGCTTCGGCGCCCCGTTCATGGTTCATCATCCGACCGTCTACTCGCGCCTGCTCGGCAAGAAGATCGACGAACTCGACGTGGTCTGCTGGCTGGTCAACACCGGCTGGACTGGCGGCCCGTACGGCGTCGGTTCGCGCATGAAGATCGCGCATACCCGCGCGATGGTCAACGCCGCAATCGAAGGCCGCATCCCGAACGAGTTCACCGGCGAACCGTTCTTCGGCTTGATGATCCCCAAGAGCGTGCCGGACGTGCCGACGGAGGTCCTCGACCCGCGCAACGCCTGGCCGGATAAAGCCGAATACGACGCGGCCGCCAAGAAGCTCGCGGGCCTCTTCTACGAGAACTTCAAACGCTTCGAAGCCCACGCATCCGAAGGCGTCAAGGCAGCCGCGATCAAGCCGTAGATGTACGCCGGTTTGACCTGGACGCCCGGAAATGCCCGAGGCACATATGGACAACCACCGCCTCTCCCTTGCGGGGCTCACGGAGCCCCGCGAAGTATTCCGCCAGGGCGGCCTCAGTCTAAAGGAGCTTTTGGAAGGCTCCACGACCAGCGGTTTACCGGAACTGACGGCTTCCAATTTGCCACGCGCATCGGTTGACGCACTGAGTAGAGCCAGCACCTGTCCTAAATGGGTGTTTCCCTAACCTGGTCCGACGTTTCGGGTCTAGCTACGGTTAGCCACGGACATTCGCAACCTCTAGGACGACCATCATGGGCAGAAGCACCTCGGCTAAACCCTTTCGCCACTCGGCAGGTATTCCGCCCTCAAAGGCCACCACGAAGTGAACACAATAGTCCGAGGTGAAAGTCTCATAACGATTTTCTTCAAGGTCGTCGCCCACCGCGGAACGGAGTAAATCCGAGCCTAGCACGAGTCAACCGTTGCACTAAGGCGAGTTTCCGCTGCGGTCGCGGTGGTGGCCGGTGCGACGGGCGTGGTCTGAGCGCAACCGCAAGAGGCAGCGCTCACGGACAATACGAAATCGGGCCTACTTCCGTTGATACAAATAGCCCAAACCTACCAGGGCGATCAGAACGATTAAAGCCGGAGCGATTCCGTCGATGAATCCGTAACGCAGGACAAATGCGACGATTGCGTAGCAAATCGTAGCCCCAGCGAAGGCACTCAGCAAGATGTAATATCGAATACCCATAGTTTTTATTGGAATATATGGGAGGAGCCTCCGCGGAACTCCTCCACCTGCTCAATAATTGCGACTGGCTTAGCCCACGGCTTGGTTGGGCACTGTCATCGGCGCAATATTATCCCCACTGAACCACGTCGGCTGTGGCTTATTGGCGTTTGGATCAGAGCCTTCATATGTGGCCTCCGCGCCAACGCCATCCAACCCCACACCCGGTGCGAAATTTGAGGTCACGAACCAAGCCGTACAATCAGTCGCAAGCGACCCGCCGAGTTGCCGCCCCGCGTCATATCCCGCCGCGCCGCCTGCAGACCCCACTGCCCCTGCCCCCGCGGCGGCGCCCGGGGGCCCACCTAACGCACCGCCTACAGCGCCGCCAGCAAGGCCGCCTCCCCCGCCGCCGATCGCGGCCCCTGTATAGCCGAGTGCATAGCTGAGCTTGGATTCCATGTTTCCTTTCTTGCCCTGCCGAATGCAAATCGGCGTATTGGGTGGTGGGCGGACCAGGCCGGTTCGCGCGAAGTCGAAGTTCAGTCCATTAAACTGCATAAAGCCACTAGGATCAACGAAAGAATATGGATTGTTCCCATTCCACATGAACGACTTCTGGCTCATGGGGTCGTGAATATTTCCCGCGTAAGCATCCGGACTCGACCATTGCCCGGTTATGGGATTGTATGCCCGGACTCCTTGAATGATATTGACGCCATCTGACAATCCGTCGATTCCCGGTTCGTAGAGGACGGCTCCCGAGAAGTCTTGGCTGTCGCAGGTTTGGTGCATGGAGTCTGCTGGAGTGTACGGGGTCTTCCCTCCGCTCCAGTGCGCCGCAACGACGAAGCCTGATTGATTGCGGTCGAGATACTTCAGGGGCGAGCCCGGGGCGTAATAGGCTGCGGTTTCGATCTTGACTTCCTTGACCGCTCCCGCGGCGTCCGTTACAAAGAGCGGCGTATCGCCATCCCAGTGAACGACAAACCCAGAAATGATAGCTGGATGGCCGTTGGGTCCCCATACATACGGTCCCCCGGAAGAGGGCGGGTCATAAGTCTGCTTTTCGGACTGATATGATAACAGGCACCCCCGCAGTGCCATTGACGAGTTATCGAAGGCTCCGCCACCTCCGCCGGCGACGTCTCCGAGGAGATGATTCTCAGCATCGTAACTCTTCGTGTACGTATCCTGTCCCGAACGCGTGCATGTCTCGTCACCACATTGGGTCGTCCGCGTCCAGTTAACGAGTGTCGACGTCTGTCTGCCTGCTGCGTCGTACGAATACGAAGACGTATCATTACCAAGCCCCGCTCCCGTGTGAGGATCCCATTGGGTACTGGGCGCCCCGGACTGACAGTCGTCAGCCTTCATATATCCGTTTGCCGACTTTTCCGATATCGAGCCGTATTCCGGATTGGCCGGCGGGTTGATGGTCGGGCTCGTACACGAGGGTCCGAAGTACTGCTGCCGCAACTCGCCCCGCACGGTATAGCTGATCGTCGCCGCCATCCCCGCCGGGTCAGTAAATCCGGTGATCTCGCTCTCGTTGTCCCAGGTGAAGCCGGAAATCGTCCCCGACGCCATCTGATCCTGCGAAACCATGCCCTCGAAATTGTATGTGATGGTGTGTGCGGCCTGGCCGGACGTGTCAGTGATCGTTTGAACGCGGCCCGAGGCTTTGCGCCCCCAGGTCATCGTTCCGGCCGTCGCACCGTCCACGAAGGCGAGCTTGGTGCGTAGGCCGTCCTCGCGGTAGGCGTATTGCAGCATATTGGACTGCGTCAGACTCGTCGAGGCCACCGAGAGCGACTTGCGTGCGCCTCCGGGGTAGTAGTCATACGTATAGGTTGCGGCGGAGGTGACGCCACCACCGCCGGGCTCCTGAACGGTCCTGACAAAACCGTCCAAGTCGAAGGTCGATGTCTGCGTCCCGATCGTCGACGATTGGACCGTCGCCGCGCGCCCGTCGGGATCATATGTTGTCGTCTCGGCCGGCGTGACGCCGCCGTCGTTGGCATAGCTGATCTGGGTCCGGTGACCCGAAACGTCGTAGTTGTAGTAGGCGATCTCGCCGAGCGCGTCGGTCTTCGAACTCAGGAACCCGGCGACCGTGTTCACCTGATCGTAGCCCTTCGAATCGTGGGTGAAGTTGCTCGTTCCCGTCTGCCACTGATAGTGGGCGACGTTGCGATCCATCGGGTCGAACGAATCGGCTTTCAGGACCGTCCAGGAGCCTTGCCATTCCTGGGTCTCGTACAGATTGCCGCTGCCATAGATGCCGCCGGCCCCGTTGGCCGATAGCGACTGCCCCTGGCTCAGGTCATAGACGTTCCTGGTCATCCAGTTGTAAGGGTAATAGTCTGTCGAATCGTGCGGTAGCAGCACTTCGACAAGGCGGTCATCGCCGTCGTACCAGTTCGTCGTCGTCCCCGGCGTATTCTGATGATGGTGTAGTTCGGTGAGCTTGTTCCCGTCCAAGTCGTAGGTATACGCGACGCTGTTCGATCCGCAGATCACGTTATTATCTGCCGTATGCTGGACCGGGGTCTGGGTCGCGCGCAGCGATCCGTCATCGTTGTAGCACTTGTACGACGTCACGTTATCCGCATCGCTGGCCGCCGTCGGACGATTGAAAGCGTCGTAGGTCAGCGTCCAAGCGCCATTGCCGGGGTTATACGATGTGAGGTTTCCATAGCTATCGTAGACGAACTGTTTGTGCGGGCAGAGCTGCGAACCGTCGTACTGCGTGAAACACGCCGGCGTGACATCGCTCGGCAACCCGTAGTCGCCTCCTTGGGCGCTCGCCGCGTAGGCATAGACCACCTTTGCGCCGGCATGCGAGCAGTTGGAACTGTTGAAGCATGGCGATTTCGCCGTGGTCAGGATACCGTACGGCTCGCTCGGATCGCTGTAGTCGTATTGGTATCGTGTCGCTCCAAGCGCAAATGGACAGAGGCCATCGCTCGCGGCGGGTCGCGACGTCCAGTTCAAGCCATTGGCGTTGTCGAAGACCGCATCGCAGGCCGAGGTGATGTTGTGGTACTGATCGTACGAGTAGAGATTTGTGGGGCGGATGGTTCCCGCGCTGGTCGCCGTTGCAGGCAACGCCATGGCTACCGTGTCACCACTGGTGTCGTATTGGTAGTCGGTCTCGTAGGCGATCGTGTTCCCCGTCGCCGCACCGCGGGGGTCTACGGTAGACGTGAGGTTATTGTCGACGTCCCACGTCTCGCTGGTGACCAGGTATGCGGATCCGGTGTAGGTCTGTCGCGTCGTTTCACGGCCGGCCGTATCGTAGGTATAAATGGTCGAGTGATGGTCCGTGTCCGTGTAGGTCGTCTGACCCGCGGTGTACGTCAACGTCTCGTTCCGGTAGACACCCGGGGTCTGAAGCATCCCCGTTTGGAGCGCGTACCCCGTCCCGTCGTTCGGCGTGTAGTTGACCAATCCGTCGTACTGCACTTGCGTGACCCGATCGTTCGCGTCGTACGCGAACGCGTCGTACGATCCCGGCCGCTGGGCAACGTTAGCAACCCAGTTCGGTGAGTTTGCGAAGGCCATCTGATGATTGGCATTCCATCCATATTGATGATGGATCGGCGTGGCTCTCGACGCCTGGTCGTTGCCGATCTCATAGACATCGACCAGATTTCCGCTGGTATCGTATTGATATGTGACGGCTTCACCGTCGGGGCGCGACATCGATGCCAAGAGGCGGCGACCGGCGAAGTCCGCGAAGTTCAACGTCAGTGCGTGACCATCCTGATGTTGGGCGACGATCTGCGTCAGATTGTTAGCCGAACTGGCGTCGCCGCCCGAGAACGCGTACAGGAACTGGATATAATTGTTGTGGTTCCGTGCGAAGATGTAGTTCACGCGACCGCTGAGCGCAGCACCGTCGCCGGCGCAGCCGAGCGGCGAATAGAACTGATAGACGGTCCCGCTCTTTTTCGTCCACTGATAATTGCAGGTTCCATCATACGTGAGCGTGTTGTGCATGCCGGCCGTGCATGATACCCACGTCCCGCCCGTCCCGGGACAATAATCGTACCGCGCGCCGTCGATGTCCCAGACGCTCAGATCGCCGGACATCGCGTTGTAGCTCATATGCGCGTCGAACGTGGATGTCCAACCGTTGCCGTAGTTGTCCGTGCCCGAGCCGTCGTCGTTAGCATACGTATAAAGACTCTGCGAGTTGTACGTCCGGCGGAACGCCAGATCGATTCCGCGCTCGTGAATGTCGAAATCATCGTCCTGAACGACGAGGTTGCCGGTCGCGACGTTAATCATCCAGTGGCCGGCGCCGGCGATATTGCCCTCCTCGTAGGTCCACCAGGGATTGATGCCTGTGGTGCTGGCTGAAAGCGGGGGGGCGGGCGTCGTGGTCGGTTGAGGAGTCGGAGTCGGGGAGACGCAATTGGGTGGGATCCCCGTCCAGCCGGCCGGGCAGGGCGTCGGTCCCGGAGTCGGCGTCGGTACCGGCGTCGGAGTTGGAGCTGGTGTGGGTGTGGATGCCGCGGTGACGGTCACGGTAAGTGTCGCGGACCGGGTGTACGTATACGTTATGGTCGCGGTACCCGGTCCTATCAAGTTGACGACATTACCGGTAGAGGTCGCGACGGTGCCGTTGCTCGATGTCGAACTCGGGGTGCAATCCGACGCATCGTAGCTATTCGTGTCGATATTCCAGTCGTAGCAGGTGAGCTGCACCGTCTGAGTCGTGCCGGCCGGACCGCTGACCGAGGCCGGCGAGACGGTTACGTACGGGAGATGCCCGACCACGGCAGCTCGCTTACTGGGGCCCGGCGGCGCCACTACGCGTCTACGAGCAACCTGCGCCCGTGCCGCGAGCGGATCGCTGCCTGCCTGAACGCTAAAACGTACGGGCCGCATGGCTCCCGCTACCCGTACGCCGGGACCGACAAATCGTCCCGGCACGTGCTGAAGCGCTCGCGTCCTTTGCGGTGTTACGAGCTCGGCCCTGGGGATTCGCGCGAAGTCCGGCGCCGGCGCGTGCATCAGGGCGTAGCCGCTAATGTTTCCCGACAACAACGCGAATACGGGTGTCGTCGTAATCGCGCCTACAAGTTGCCGCGCATCCGCGCCAAGACCCCAGGACAGCGCTCGTCCGCGACTCGGAACGGCCGTTGCGGCCGAGCCGGTGCTTTGAAGCATGAGGGTACACAAGAGTACCAGCGCGATGAAACGACGCACAGAATTCCCCTAATCGTTCAACCCGATACGATGGCTGGATCATTTCAGAGCGGCTTGCCCACAACGACTGCCGACGCATCACCCGTAGTAATTTGCCTGCAATAGCAGGCGAGGGCTTGGCTACTACACGTGCCTAGAGCGTTCCTTGTGGAAAACTAGGACCCGGGGAAAATACTTACGGGCACCTGAATGGTCGCCGCGATCGCACTCCCGCCGCCGTAGGCGCTCAGTGTAAGATTCTGCGTACCGCTCGATGCGGGGCCGGCTGTCACGAAGGCGTATGTCGCTTGCCACTGCGACGGAGCGACCTGTGTCAGGTTGACCAAGTTCCCAGATTTCCCAAAAGTGACGCGCGTCACATTAGTCGTCGTGATCGCCGAAACGGTGACTTGGGTTCCAGCTTTTACGAGCGTCGGCGTCACCCGCGCATAGAAGATTTGCGGCGCATCGGCCGGGGCAGCGTACGTGCTTGCCGGCGGGCTGCCGTACTCGAAGACGTTCGCATTCCCGAACGCGGACGGCGTCGGCTGCGGGAACTCCGTCGTCGCCGGCGCCGGTGTCGCATAGATGGGGCCGCGGTAGGACGGTGCGCCTCGCGGGGGCGACCCCGGCGCTCCCTCCGGCGGTAGCGTTGGAAGCGTCCCGGGTGAAGGCGCGACCAGGCTCGGCGACGGCGTCATCCCGCCGTCCTTGAGGATGTGCGGTGTTACCATGATGACGAGCTCGTTGCGCGTGCTGTTGATGCTGTCGCTTCGGAAGATGCGCCCGATCAACGGAAGGTCGCCCAGGATCGGGATGGTGCTGGTCTGCTTTTGATACGTGTCCTGGATCAGGCCGCCGATGACGAGGGTCTGATCGTTCTTGAGGTGCACGAGCGTCTGCGTATCGCGGGTCGAGATCTGCGGCACGCCCGCGCTCGAGAGCCCCTCGAGGCTGTTCACGACCGGGTGGAGGTCCACGATCACATCGTCGTCGTCGCTCACCATCGGTGTGATGTCGAGCGTCACGCCGGTATTGAACGTCTGGAGCTGCTGCGTAACCGGCGTGCCGACTCCACCGCCGGTCTGCGTGAGAATTGAGAGTTGATCTCCCGCGCGTATCGAGGCCGTATGGCCGGAGACCGTCGCGACGCGCGGATCGGCAAGCACGCGGGCGTTCCCCTTCTGCACGAGAAGATTGAGGACGAACTGTAGCTGCAGCGGCGTTCGCGTGATCGGCTGTAGGTGTCCGATGCGGCCCGGAAGCCCGGTGTTCGGATCGTACGGCGTCTGCATCTCGGAGAACGTGGTCGAGAGCAACGCGCCACCAGTCGGGAACTGCAGCCCGAGGTCGCTTGCGGAGTTCTCGTCGACCTCGAAGACCTCGGTATCGAGCACGACCAGCGGGGGCACGACGTCGAGGCGCCGGATCAGATCCTCGGCGAGCCGGATGCTCGACGGGCTCCCCGCCAGCAGGATTTTGGACGAGTTCGCGACCGTCGTCATGTGCAGATCGGGCGCGAGTGGCTGAAGCAGCTGGCTTACGGCCTGCGCAATATCCTGGGCACTCGTGGACGGCGCGCCGTTGGTGCCCGGCATCGCCGCCTTGAGGTAGACCACGTCGACGTTCCCGCCGCCGTACGCCGCGCCGGTCGCTTGATTCGCCGCGCCTGCGCCGTCGAGTTGCCCCACTGCGTCGGCGATCCGCTGCTGGTCCGCCGCGATCGCCTGCACGGAGATCGCGTTCAGGTCGCGGTCGAGGGTCACGTGAGCCGACGGGTAACTGCGAGTCACCAGATCCGCTACCGAGGCGGCATCGATATTCTTCAGATGGAGAATCGTCGTGTATCGCGCGCCGTAACCGGGAGCGTCGAGCGAGGCGATCAGGTCCTTCGCTCTCGCGACTTGGTCGGGATCCCCGCTCACCAAGAGATTCGGACCGGACACATTCACGTGCACCAGCGGCAGTTCGCGTGCGACGGCGCGGGCGACGGTCTTCGGCACGGCGACGTGGACGGCGAATGCTTGCACGGGGGCCGACGTCGGTGCGGGCGTGGCATTGGTCGTGTCCAGGGCGCCGATAAGGGCCGTGATCTGGGTCATGTCTAGCGGGGACGCCCGCACGAGCAGGCTCGAACGCGAAGCGGCTGAAACGGATGCCGCCGGGAAGAGCCCGCGCAGACGGCCGGCGACGGCATTCGGCTTCAGCACCTTGAGCTGGATGACCTGGACGGAGGGCTGGGTCGGATTGCGGACGTCGATCCCTTGTAGGACGGTGCGCATCGCCTGTACGTCGTTCGGGCTGGCGACGACGATCACGGCATTGGCGTTTGCGTCGGTACGGATACGGGCGTGCGGATAGAGGCTACGCAGGACGGCCGCCGCACGCTCAACCGGAATGGTCTGGACTTGGATGACCGAGGCCACCGGAGTCGCTGCCGGCGAGGGAGCCTGTCGTGCGCGCGCCGCCGATGCCGGGAAGAACACGACGGCCAGCGCGAGCAGAGCGACTGTCGCGAACGCAACCCGGATAAGACGTTGGGGCATCGACCCACACCTCGCGGGAGAAACGGAATTATAGCAAGCCGCCCCGTAGGGAGCGGTCTTTGGGCCGTTTATCGCGTTGCAAAGGCTTGGTTCCTTGTGGATAGGGAAAATCAAGCAGCCAAACGGGCGACTGGGCTCATGGAAATCTCGCCCCGCGCTAATCGGCCTCTCAGAACTATTTCCCGGGGGCACGGTAGAGTGACCGCATGAACATCTCCAAACCCATTCTCGCGGGCGCGGCGCTTCTGGCGCTCGCGCTGCCCCTCGCCGTTTCGGCGCAGACCACGCCCGTCGCACCGGCCACCACCACAACCGCCGGCGAACACCGTCACCACGGCGGCGGACTCAACAAGCGCGCCCTGCAAGGCATCACGCTGAGCGACGCCCAGAAGGCGCAGATCGCGCAGTTGCGCGCTGCCTACAAGACCGCGCATCCCAAGGGCAGCACGCCCGATCCGGCCGCCCGCAAAGCGCTCCGCGACCAGATGCTCGGCGTCCTAACGCCGGACCAGCGCACGCAGTATGACGCGAATCTCAAGACCCTGCGCGCCGACCACAAGCGCGACGGCAACGGGCCGTTCGCTCCGAACGCGTCTCCGACGCCGCGCGCCTAGTACGCTAGCTCGACGCGCACGTCCGCGATCGCGAGCCCGCGACCGACGGCGATGACGTCCATGCCGGCGGCGCGTGCGGCCGCGATCCCGCCGGCGCTGTCCTCGATCGCGACGCACGCGTTCGGCTCGACGCCGAACGCGGCGGCGGCCGCCAAATAGCAGTCGGGCGCGGGCTTTCCGCGCTCGACATCGTCTGCGCTCACCAGGATGCGCGGTACCGGCAGGCCGGCGTGGGCGATCAGGCCGAGTGCCAGGTTGCGGGGGCAGGACGTCACGATCGCCCAGCGCTCGGGCGGCAGCGACGCGAGCAGCGCGGCGGCGCCGGGTTGCGCCCGGCCCTGGTCGTCGACCAAGGTGCCGAAGAGATCGAAGAGCGCGTAGCGGTACACGAAAGAATCGTTCGGGCGGACGCGTAACAAGGCCCGCATGGAACATCGCGACACGCTCGCCATCCTGGTCGGCGGCGGCCCAGCCCCCGGCATCAACGGGGTCATCGCCTCGGCCGCGATCGAGGCCATCAACAGCGGCCTGCGCGTGGTCGGGATCTACGACGGCTACCGCAAGCTGGCCGCCGGCGAGACACCCGAGACGGTCGAACTGACGCTGGATCTGGTCTCGCGCATCCACATGACCGGCGGCTCGATCCTGCGCACCTCGCGCACCAACCCTGCCAAGGACGAAGCGACCCTCCAGAACTGCGTTCGCGCGCTCGACACGATCGGCGCCCGCTACGTGGTCGCGATCGGCGGCGACGATACCACCTACGGCGCGGCCAGGATCGCCGAACACACCGGCGGCCGGATCGGCATCTGCACGGTTCCCAAGACGATCGACAACGATCTTCCGCTGCCCGACAACGCGCCCACCTTCGGCTTCGAAACGGCCCGCTCGGTCGGCACCAACATCATCGAGAGCTTGATGGAAGACGCCCGCACCACGACGCGGTGGTATCTGGTCGTCTCGATGGGCCGCAAGTCCGGCGCGCTCGCGCTCGGCATGTGCAAGGCCGCCGGCGCCACCCTGGCCGTCATCCCCGAGGAGTTCCCCGAGGGCCCGCTCGACGTGAAGCTGATCGTCGACACGCTGGTCGGCGCGATCGTCAAGCGCGCGGCCGCCGGCAGCCCGCACGGCGTCGCCGTTATCGCCGAAGGCATCGTCGAACGGATGTCGACCGAAACGCTCGACGGGCTCTCCGACGTCGCGCGCGACGCCTACGGCCACGTGCGTCTGGCGGACGTGCCGATCGGCATGCTGCTGCGCGACGCGGTGCGTGCGCGCCTGAGCCAACTCGGAATGGAGGCGACCGTGTTGACAAAGGACATCGGCTACGAGCTGCGGTGCGCCAAGCCGGTGCCGTTCGACGTCGACTACACCCGCACGCTCGGCTACGGTGCCGTGCGCTACTTGCTCGGCGGCGGCAGCGGCGCGCTGGTCGCGCTCTCGGGCGGGCACGCCGCTCCACTGAAGCTCTCCGACCTGCTCGACCCCGCGACCGGCCGAATCCGCACCCGCAACGTCGACGTGACGTCCGAAGCCTACGCGGTCGCTCGATCGTACATGATCCGGCTCGATCGCTCCGACCTCGAAGAACCGCGCCTCGCCCGCCTGGCCGCCGTGACCAACCTCGGCGCCGGCGCCTTTAAGGAGTCGTTCGCGCACGTCTGCTGACGAGATGGGTATACGGTCTACGTGCATGCTGGATCGCGTCGCCTATTCGCCTTTGCCGCCTCGACTGCGCTCATCGTCGCGTGCGGCGGGGCCGGCGGCGGCGCCACGCCGGGCCCGACACCGACCGGGCCCGTCCCGACCGCGACGCCGACCTCCGCGGCCACGGCCGCGAGCTGCCTCGGCGCGACGCCCGCACCCGTCACCACCCCGCCGCCGGGGCCGTCGCCGCCGCCGGCCGCCGGACTGACCGTCGCGGGCGGATTGCACATCCAGGCGATCGCGAACGTCGGCAATCCACGCGAGCTGGTCAGCCTGCCGAACGGCGACGTGCTGATCGCGACGACCGGTTCTACGATCGCGTTGCTGCCGTTCGCAGAGAGCCCGACCGGGGCGCTTGCCGCGCATACGTTCGCGACGATCGGCGACGGGCCCGATAGCGGCGTCGCATTCTCGGCGTCGCTCTGCACCATCTTCGTCGGCACGCAACACGGGGTCTATGCGATCCCGTACGGCTACGGCGATCAGACGGCGCGCTCCACGCCGGTGCTTATCGCGTCGATCCGCACCGGCTCGCCACCGGCCGGCAGCGACGGCGACGTGCACACCACCACGTCGGTCGCGTATTCGGACGTCACCAATCTTCTCGACGTCGCCGTCGGATCGTCGTGCAATGCGTGTGCGGAGACCGACGTCACCCGCGCGTCGATCTTCCAGATGACCGCCACGGGCGGCGCCATGACGAAGCGCGCGACCCGGATCCGCAACGGCATCGCGCTGACGGCCGATCCTTCGAGCGGGCACCTGTGGGTCGGCGACGCCGGTCAAGACGACCTGCCGGGAACCCATCCCTACGAGTTCGTCGACGACGTCACCACGCACGGCGGCGTGGCCGACTACGGCTGGCCCGATTGCGAGGAGAACCACGTCGCCTATACCTCCGGCGCGCAGTGCGCGACGACGGTCGCGCCCCTCGTCGAGTTCCCGGCCTATTCGACCATCGTCGGGGCCGCATTCTATCCGCCGCAGGCCGGCGGCTTGCCCTACGCCCTGCCGGCGCAATACCGCGGCGGACTGTTCGTGACGCGGCACGGCTCGTGGCACACGCCCGGCGGCTGCAACGTGGTCCCGGAGGTCGACTACGTGCCCATGAACGGCGACGTCCCGGCGACCCCCGTCGACTGGACCGATCCGACCAAGCAATGGCAGCCGTTCGTCACCGGGTTCCAGCCCGGCTGTTCGTCGTCGACGCGCATCGGCCGGCCGACGGGCATCGCCGTCGGCGCTAGCGGCACGCTCTTCATCGCCGACGATCAGGCCGGCAAGATCTACCGCGTTCGGCCCTAGCGCCCGGCAGCGCCGCTCTCGCCGGGCTAGCCGTGGGTCATCACGGCGTGGAGGGCTGTCTCGATGCGGGCCCGCTGGTCGCGCAGGTGCGCGCGCGTAGCGGCGTCGCCATCGTCCACACGCCGGCCGATCGCGGCGTCCAGCCGCTCCAATTCGGCACGGGCCAACTCCTGCGCTTGCGCCGGCGGAAGCCGGAACGTCATCGCCCCGATCGGCGTGAGCAGCAGCCGCTTCGACGGACCGCCCAGTAGCGCGAGCGAGATCAAGAGGTCCGTGTACTTGCGCTGGAGCGAGCGATGGAGGAGCGGATCGGGTCCGGGTCTGGCGGCGAGCACGGTATCCCAGATCGACGCGCTGCTCCAGGAGAACAGGTCCTCGAGCGACATGGTCGCACGCGGATCGCTCACGCGCGTACTGGCTTCGATCAGGCGGTTCATCACGTTCACCGAGAACGTCGAATACAGGACGGCGTCCTGCACGTCGCCGACCTGATCGACGACCGAGTAGTCCCGCGCGTACGTGAGCGGATTGGGAGAATCCCACTGCCAGTCGTGGGAAGCGCCGAGATTGTCGAGCGTAGCAGGTGCGAAGCTCAGCGCGCGAGCGGAGAACACGGCGGCGTCGAGGAGATCGAACGCCCGCCGCGCTTGGCTCCGAGGAAGGGCGCGGAACGGCGGTCGCGCGCCGGGCTCCCCGCGGTGCGTGCGCGAGGTCTCGACTCCGCCCAGATAGCGCACGGCGAGCATCGCGGTCCTGGCGTATTCGCCCATCAGCGCGTCGAAGGCGCCGCGTTCGTCGCGGTACGAGCCGGCGGCGCGGACCGACGCGCGATTGAGCCGGTCTTGGGCCGCACGCAGCGCGCCCAGCAAGGACGCATCGTACGCGAGCGGATCGCTCGAGAGATCCATGGCGGCGATGAACGGGTCGATCGCGTTGACGCCGTAGGCGTCCTCGTCGGTCCCGTAGGCGAGCAGCGGGCTGCCGCTACCGTCCGCGATCGCAGCCAGGCGGGTGCGCTCGTCAGAGGGCTGCGCTACGTTCGCGAACGTCTGATAACCGTACCGGATCGCCCACGCGTCGTACGGACCGAGCACGCTCTGGAACTCCGCGCGCCGTTCGCCCGGCGGCAGATAGACCGGCACGTAGTCCATCACCGAGGCCGCCAGGCCGTGCTTGGCGATGAATCCAGGCCGCGCGAGATCCGCGAGACGATACGCCGTCGAGGCCGCGAAGTTGTGGCGCAGCCCGAACGCATGGCCCGTCTCGTGCAGGACGGTCGCGAAGAGCTGACGCTTGATGTACGCATCGAGCTGCGCGGTCCCGAGCGGCCCGTGCGTCGAGAGCACCGCAAGCGCATACGCGCTCGAGGCCGACATGCGCGCTTCGTAGTCTCCGCAGACGGTCGCCGCGATGCATTGCTGCCTCTCTAGAGCCTCGTCGGAATCTATCCGCGAGAGGTTCGCGTCCGTCGCCGCTTGCGCCCGGATCGCCTCGCCGTCGAGCACGATCGACGCGCGCAAGATCTGCCCGGTGAACGGGTCCGCGACCCACTGCCCTTCCGCCGTGTAGAGCGGCCGGTCGGAGAGCGCCCAGCGCACGGTCGAGTAACGGAAGTCCTCGGGGTCCCAGTTCGGATCGTTCGGTTGATCCCGCACCTCGACCGCATGCGGGTAGCCGATCTTGGCGAACGCATCGTTCCACTTCAGGATCGCGCGCCGAATCGTCGGCCGGTAGGTCGCCGGGATCTCGTCGGTCAGATAGAACACGATCGGACCCCGCTTGAGGTTCCATCGGGTGATGTACCGCACGTACGGATCGCTCGTGGATGTCGTGGTCCCGAAACGGCGCCGGGTGGCGACGAAGTAGCCGACGCGTTCGTCCGCGAGTCGCGGCACGTAGCCGTCGTTCTCGGGGAGCTGCAGAATGCTGTAGTGCAGTTTGAGCATGACCGAGGAGGGATCCGCCACGGACGTCACGCCGCCGTTGCCCGAGAACGTCTCGGCGACCGATATCGAGTCGTTCTGCGGAAATCCGCGGACGAAGTCTAGATAGCTCCGGGAAGCGTCGGCGCGGTAGCTCCCGATCAACGAGAGATAGCGAGAGACGCCGGCCGGATCGCCCAAGAAGAATCCGCCCGAAACGAGGACGTGCCCGGTCGAGGTATCTTCAGCGACGACCGGCAGCGCCGACCAGACCGAATCCTGGAACGACTCCGCGACGTCGCGCGCGGCGGCCGGATCGGTGGCTGCGAGCAGATGCGGGTTGGGCTCGATGGCGAGCACGCGGTTGCCGACGCGCTTGAAGCGCAGGACCAGATCGTCGTCGATGTGCGTACCCGCGCCGACCAGGGGGAACCCACCGAACGACGCCCCGATCGACGCGACGATCATGTATGCGTGCTTGAAGTTCTCCGGCGAAAGATCGAGGTAGAGCGCTCCGTCCTTATCGTAGAGCGCGATCGGTCCGTCCGAACGCGTCATGCCCTTGACGAACGCGGCCAGCGCCGGCGGTCTTGCCAACGCCCCGAGGGGCGACGAGGACGGCGCGGGCGACGGGGTCGCCGGCAGCTGGGCGTGCGCGACGCCGGCGCAAAGGACCGCGGCGGCAAGCGCGAGACACCCTTGCAACGACACGCGGAAAAACCAACGCTCCAAACGATGCATCGCGCGGTTCTTCGCCGAGTCGGGCCGGTGCCCTGGCGGCCCCCTCACCCAGGCTCGCGACAATGGGCCGAATGGCGTACAATGGCGGGGAGATGAGGCGGCGACCGCTACCGACGGGAACGGTGACGTTCCTGTTCACGGACATCGAGGGCAGCACGGCGCTCTGGGAGCGCGACGATGCGGCTATGCGGACGGCGTTGGCCAAGCACGACGCGATTGTGCGAAGGGCCGTCGAAACTGCAGGCGGATGCGTTTTCAAGACGGTCGGCGACGCCGCACACTGCGCGTTCACCCGGGCCGAGGATGCCGTCGCGGCTGCAGCCGACGCGCAACGATCGCTGGCGCGCGCGAAATGGCCCGCGAGCATCGGGGTTCTGCACGTGCGGATGGCCATCCATACCGGCACGGCACAGCTCCGCGGCGGTGACTATTTCGGGCCGACGCTCAACCGCACGTCGCGGATCCTAGAGCTCGGTCACGGCGAACAGATCCTTCTCAGCGAGCCTGCGGCGACGCTGTTGAACGGGCTCCCGCCGAACTGGCGACTGAAAGAACTCGGCTCGCATGCTTTGCGCGGCATCAAGGCCCGGGAGCGCGTCTTCCAGATCAACGCCCCACGGCTCCGCGCCGAATTCCCGCCGATCGCGTCTCACGGCGATCCCTCCGACAATCTGCCCGCGCACCTTTCGAGCTTCATCGGACGACGCGACGAACTCTCACGGGTCCGGGACCTCGTGCGAGATCATCGGCTCGTGACGATCGCCGGACCCGGTGGGATAGGTAAGACGCGACTCGCCCTCGAGGCGGCCAAGGGTCTCGGCGCCTCCTTTCCCGACGGCATCTACTTCGCGAGCTTCGCACCGTTGGACGCCGGCGCAAATATCGAGGCGGTCGCCACGCTCGTGGCTCGTACGCTCGGGCTCCGCGAGGAGCCCGGAGAGACGACCGTAGCGGCCCTCGCGCGTGGGATCGGGGACCGACGACTGTTGCTCCTCGCCGATAACGTGGAACACGTGCTTCTCGCCGCTGGCGCGCTGATCAAAGAACTCGGCGTCCAGAACAAGAACGCACATGTCCTAGCCACCGGCAGAGAGCCGCTGCACGCGATGGGTGAAACCGTGGAGCGGCTGTCCAAACTCTCGACCGCGGATGCCGCGCGGCTCTTCTCCGCAAGGTCCGGAGCGGATCGGGCTCGGGCGGGCGCGCGCGACGCCGCCATCACTCGCGAGATCTGCGCGCGACTCGACAACATTCCACTCGCCGTGGAGTTGGCGGCGGCCCGCGCCGCAGCCCTCGGACTTCCCGATCTTCTTCGCCGGTTGGACCGGCCGTTTCAGGTGCTCGTATCGAAGGATCCCTCCGAGGAAAGCCGGCACAAAACGCTCTCCGCAACGATCGCCTGGAGCCTCGACCTGCTCGCTCCGGTGGAGCGACAGGTCCTGGAGTGCGTTTCGGTCTTCCGGGGCGGGTTCGCGATGGAAGGCGCGCGAAGCGTTTGCGCCCTTTGGATAGCTGCCGCCGACGACGTCGACGACGCTCTCGAATCGCTGGTCGACAAATCGCTCGTGATGCGCTCCCCGTCGTCCGACGGACGTTTCGATTTCATGGAGACGATCGGCGCTTTCGCCGAGCGTTCGGCCATCGAGAGTGGGATCGAGGACAGCCTCCGGAGATTCCACTTCTCCTATTTCCGCGACCAGGCACGTCGCTTCCACGAGGGCGAGATCGATCGGATGACGTGGCTCTCGCTCGCCGCCCGCGACATCCACAATCTGAGCCGCGCGATACGTTTCGGGATCGACGCTGGCGACGAAGACGTGCTGCCGATCGTGTCGGCTGTATCGCTCTATTGGGAAGCGTACGGCGGTATCGCATCCGGGCGCGAACTCGTCGAATCCGCCGCCACGGCGCCCGTTTTCGAGCGCTCTCCGCGCATCGCGGCCGTGCTTCGGCGGGCGTCGACCCTGGCCACGGTCGGCGACGACTATGCGGCCGCGCGGCGATTCGCGAACGCGGCCCTCGCGGCGTCCGAGCGCACGGGAGACGCCGCGGGCGAGGTGGAGGCGCGCTTCGGCCTCGCGGTCGTCGCGCAACGTTGCGGCGACGCCCGGGCTGCCGAGGACGAATACCGGCGCTGCCTCGCGTTCTTCCGCACGTCGGGAGGACGCGGCATCATGCCGGCGGCGAACAACCTGGCACAACTCGTCGCAGATCGCGGCGACGTCGAAGAGGCGCGGACGTTTCTCGCGGAAGCGCGGATGAAAGCCGAAGAGCTGTCAGACGACGTCGCCCTGTACGACATCCTCGGCACGTCGGCAGCGATCGAGCGCAAGGCCGCGAATCCGACGGCCGCACTGGCCGAACTCCAGCAGTGCATCGAGGGATGGAAGCGCCTCGAACGTCCCGGCGAACTAAGCGAAACGCTCTCCCTGTGCGCGTTCGTCTTGCTGGACCTCGCAAAGCCGGCCGAAGCTCTGCGCGCGGCGGATCGCGCGGTCAAACTCGCCGCCCAGACCGAAAGCCACGCCCTGCACGTGATGGCATTAGAAAGTCTCGGGTGCGCCCTCCAAGCCGACGGTCAGCACGTCAAGGCGGCCCGCTGTTTCGGCCAGGCGGCGCGCATCCGCGAACGTACCCGCTTCGCGGCACTCGCATACGCCGACCTCACGCAGGCGAAACGCGCGACCCGACGGGACCTTGGCGAGCCGCGCTGGCAGACCGAATCCGCGGTCGATTTCCGAGACTTCGGTTAGTCGGGTCGCGGATCCACGATGGGGCTAGGGAAGGCTATGCCCTTGCACAAGGCAAGTGTGACGAGCCTCGATTTTCCGAACTCGCGATGGATGTGCGCGTTATCGATGCTATGCTGCGTATTCGCGACATACGACCCGAGGGTGCACGTCGCCGATCCGCCTTCCTCGATCCGGGCCCAGATCGCAACCGGAGCCCCTCTCGTATCGGAGCCCTCGAGGAGGCCGAGATTCATCGGGAGGCTCGTATCGGCATTCAACGGGTGCGGCGCGTGAAGGTTCGGGACGCCGGCGAAGCTATTGCCGGCGCATAGCGTCACACGCATCTCGCGGGGCCCATCGCTAGAATGGTAGAAACGCGCGCGCGCGACGACGAGATTACCGACGTTTAGCGCGCCCGCGCATTGCGCCGGCGGCTTCGACAGGGAAAACCACGCGACCGACGTGGTCGTCCCCTTCGACGCGCTTTCGTCGTCGAGGAGCCCGAGATTCATCGGCAGCGATGTGAATGGGCTGCGGCGACCGAACGTGCGGGCTGGCAGGGCCGATCCCTTGCATAATGTGGCGAGCGCTTTGGGATACTGCGTCCCGTTGGAGCCCGGGAACATGAACGAGAACTTATCGAACGGCAACGGCTTGTCGAGGGCACTACCCCCGACGCACGGGATACCGCCAGCCTTCACGCCGACGTGGAGCCAAACGTAAGACGGGGACGCCGGGTCCAACGACGCATGCAGGAGTGCGACGTCGGCCGGGAGATTCATCGCCGGTTCCGCGGGCGAACCTCCACCTGACGCCGCCCCCGGCGGAACGGCCGCGCCGATGCACCACGTGACGTATCCGGGCCCGACCGATACCGGCGGCGGCCCCGGCAGCAGGACCTCCGCATTCGAAAACGCCTTCGGGCCATTCCAGCTCTTCGCCGGGCTCGGGCCGCACGGACGCTGCGGCGCCGTCGGCTCGAGATCCATCCAGACGACGCGGTGGTTGGGCGCCGCCTCGGTGGCTTCATCGCCTTCGAGCAGGCCCAGATTCATCGGAAGCGAGCCCAAGGCACCGACGCCCCCCGTCGGAGCGGCAGTCGGCGTCGGCCGGCCCTTGCCGAGATTTGATCCCCCACACCCCGTTACGAGCGCACCCGCAAGCGCGACGATTCCAAATCTCAACGACAAGCGCATGGCGTCACCCCCTAGGAGGGTGCCCGTTTGCCACTACCGACCGAGCCCCTGCTCTGGGCGGCCTGGACGAACGACCGGGTCGAGAAATGCCGAGAGCCCGCAACATTGCTGCTGCGGGCTCATCGGGACTGAAATCTGGCACTGTCCTACTTTCGATCGGTCCCTGCGGACCGCCTATCATCGGCGCTGGCGGGCTTAACTGCCGTGTTCGGGATGGGAACGGGTGGGACCCCGCCGCCATAAGCGCCAGAAACTTGATCCCCACCCGCGACGACGAGCCTGAGCTCTAAGCCGATCGCGGTGGGAAAGCTGTACAGAGAAGAACTTCCAAGTGTCAAAACGATTTTGAGCGATTGTTGTGGGATTCTAAAAATTTCCGGGCTATTAGTACCGCTCAGCTCCACATCTTGCGATGCTTCCACCTGCGGCCTATCAACGTGGTAGTCTACCACGACCCTTCACTCTGTTCGAGATTGAAGTCTCATCTTGGAGTCAGTTTCACGCTTATATGCTTTCAGCGTTTATCTGATCCGAACATAGCTACCCGGCTATGCCCCTGGCGGGACAACCGGTTCACCAGAGGTTCGTTCGACCCGGTCCTCTCGTACTAGGGTCCACACTCCTCAAACTTCCCGCGCCCACAGCGGATAGGGACCGAACTGTCTCACGACGTTCTGAACCCAGATCGCGTACCGCTTTAATGGGCGAACAGCCCAACCCTTGGGACCAACTACAGCCCCAGGATGCGACGATCCGACATCGAGGTGCCAAACCTCCCCGTCGATGTGGACTCTTGGGGGAGATAAGCCTGTTATCCCCAGAGTAGCTTTTATCCGATAAGCGACGGCCCTTCCATTCGGTACCGCCGGATCACTTAGCCCTGCTTTCGCACCTGCTCGACATGTCCGTCTCGCAGTCAAGCTCCCTTATGCCTATGCACTCTATACGAACGGTTTCTGACCGTTCTGAGGGAACCTTTGGGCGCCTCCGTTACTCTTTAGGAGGCGACCGCCCCAGTCAAACTGCCCACCTGACTATGTCCTACCACCGGATTACGGTGGCTAGTTAGAAATCCAAGGTTATCAGGGTGGTATCCCAACGTTGTCTCCCTCTGAACTAGCGCCCAGAGATCATCGACTCCCACCTATCCTGTACGGACAACCTCAAATCCCAAAATCAGGATACAGTAAAGCTTCATGGGGTCTTTCCGTCCTGCTGCGGGTAACGAGCATCTTCACTCGTACTGCAATTTCGCCGGGTTCCCCATTGAGACAGCGTCCAACTCGTTACTCCATTCGTGCAGGTCGGAACTTACCCGACAAGGAATTTCGCTACCTTAGGACGGTTATAGTTACCGCCGCCGTTTACTGGGGCTTCAGATCAAAGCTTCGCTTGCGCTAACCTCTCCCTTTAACCTTCCAGCACCGGGCAGGAGTCAGCCCCTATACGTCTGCTTTCGCATTCGCAGAGACCTGTGTTTTTGTTAAACAGTCGGTTGGACCTATTTTCTGCGACCGCCTTCAGCTCTTCATCGTAAAGAATCAAACCAAAAGCGGCACCCCTTCTCCCTAAGTTACGGGGTCAATTTGCCGAGTTCCTTAACAGGGATTCTCCCGTCGCCTTAGCATGCTCTGCCAGTCTACCAGTGTCGGTGTACGGTACGGGCACCTGTGGTCCTATTTAGAGACTTTTCTTGGCAGCGCGGAGTCAGTCACTTCAGATCTTACGATCCTCGCATTCGCTTCTCGGCGTTAGTGATACGGATTTGCCTATATCACCGCCTACCAGCTTGGGCGCACACATCCATCGGTGCGCTGACCTATCCCCCTGCGTCATCCCTTCAATTCATAGACGCACGCGAACGGCGACAAAAAACACTCTACGTTTCCGTAGAGCGATCGTTGGCACTGTTCGAATACGTCTAAACGGTCCATGGGTGGTAGCAGAATATGAACTGCTTGTGCATCGTCTACGCATCTCTGCCTCGACTTAGCTCCCGACTCACCCTGAGACGATTGACGTTGCTCAGGAAACCTTAGACTTCCGGCGTGAGAGGTTCTCACTCTCATTTATCGCTACTTATACCTGCATTCGCACTTGTAGTTCGTCCATGCGTCCTCACGGTCGCACTTCTGCCTACGCTACAACGCTCCCCTACCGATGACTTACGTCATCCCAAAGCTTCGGTTCGATGCTTGAGCCCCGTTACATTTTCGGCGCCCCGCCACTCGACTAGTGAGCTATTACGCACTCTTTCAAGGGTGGCTGCTTCTAAGCCAACCTCCTAGTTGTTTTTGCGGCAAGACTTCCTTTACCACTGAGCATCGATTAGGGACCTTAGCTGTTGATCTGGGCTGTTTCCCTTTCGACAATGGAGCTTATCCCCCACTGTCTGACTGCTACGCAGTACGTCCTGGTATTCGGAGTTTGATGGGGTTCGGTAATCCGGTAAGACCCCTAGCCCTGTCAGTGCTCTACCCCCAGGATTTAACACGTAACGCTAGTCCTCAAACTATTTCGGGGAGAACCAGCTATCTCCGAGCTCGATTGGCTTTTCACCCCTATCCACAGGTCATCCAATGTTTTTTCAACAACAACAGGTTCGGCCCTCCACATGAGTTTAATCATGCTTCAGCCTGCCCATGGATAGATCGCTCGGTTTCGGGTCTACTGATACGGACAAGCGCCCTATTCAGACTCGCTTTCGCTACGGCTCCGACTCAACGTCTTAACCAAGCCCGTACCAAGTAACTCGCAGGTTCATTCTTCAATAGGCACGCGATCACACATTAGAAATAGTGCTTTCACGGTTTGTAGGCACACGGTTT
>Ga0207667_10000625_pt1:0-7500 | contig 45747 bp, 37 predicted proteins | sample KBSCornC52_FD_184301 | JGI IMG/M metagenome (GOLD analysis project Ga0207667, IMG submission 184301) | Corn rhizosphere microbial communities from Kellogg Biological Station, Michigan, USA - KBS Corn C5-2 (SPAdes) (version 2) | ecosystem: Host-associated > Plants > Roots > Rhizosphere >... | reverse complement strand
GGCCCGCTCGATCTTCTTCTCGTCGGTGGTGTAGAGCGAGCCGGTCAGGCCGAACTCGGTGTTGTTGAAGATCTCGATCGCGTGGTCGAAACCGTCGGCCTTGATGACGGCCAGCACGGGCCCGAAGATCTCTTCCTGCGAGATCCGCGCGTCGGGCGCGACGTCGACGATGACGGTCGGCTCGAGGAAGTAGCCCTTCTCGCCGATGCGATTGCCGCCCACGATCAATCGACCCTCGGATTTGCCGATCTCGATGTAGTTCGAGATCGATTTCAAGGCCTTCTCGTTGACGACCGGGCCCATGTAGTTCGTCTGATCGGCCGGATCGCCGACCGTCATCTTGGCGACGCGAACCTTGAGCTTCTCGACGAACGCGTCGTAGATCGAGGCGTCGACGATGGCGCGCGAACAGGCCGAGCATTTCTGGCCCTGGAAGCCGAACGCCGAGATCGCGACGCCTTCGACGGCCGCATCGATATCGGCGTCGGCCGCGACCACGATCGAATCCTTGCCGCCCATCTCGGCGACGACGCGCTTGATCCACTTCTGGCCGGGCGCGGTCTGCGCCGCCAGCGCGTTGATGTGCAGTCCGACCTCTTTGCTGCCGGTAAATGAGATGAAGCGGACGTGCGGATGCCCGACGATCGCATCGCCGATCTCGCCGCCCGAACCGGGGATGAAGTTAAGCACGCCTGGCGGCAGCCCGACCTCGTGCATCAGGTCGACGAACCAGGCCGCGATCACGGCCGAGTCGCTCGAGGGCTTGAGCACCACGGTATTGCCCGTCACGATGGCGGCCGAGGCCATGCCGCCCATGATCGCGCCGGCGAAGTTCCAGGGCGGGATCACCGCGCCGACGCCGAGCGGGATGTACACGAACTCGTTCTTCTCGCCCGCGACCGGGACGATCGGTTGCTCCTTCGCCAGACGCAGCATCTCGTGCGCGTAGAAATCCAGGAAGTCGATCAGCTCGGCGATATCCGCATCAGCCTCGACCCAGCTCTTGCCTACCTCGAAGACCAGCAGCGCGTCCCACTCGAAGCGGCGCGCGCGGATCAGGTCGGCCGCCTTGAACAAGTAGGCGGCGCGCTCCGCCGGAGCGACCCGCTTCCAGCTCTCGAACGCGCGGTTGGCGACCGCGATCGCCTCCTCGGCCTGGGCCTTGCTGGCCGCACCGACCCGCCCGATCACCTGCGACGGATCCGATGGGTTGACCGAATCGATGTGCTTGGCCGTCTCGACGGCTTTGCCGTCGATGAAGACGGGATAGGTCGCACCCAGGCGGCCCCGCACGGCTGCCAGCGCCGCCTCCATCGCGGCCTTATCGGCCGGGTCGGCGAACGACTTGATGACTTCGTTTTTGAAAGGCGCCAGGGCCTCGATCGTGGTGCTCATACCCGGACATTCTACCCCGCGCGCGAGCGGCGACCTGCCACTAAAGGTTTAGCGGGGCGCCGCAGCCGGCCGCAGAACCGGGGCGGATGGCCATCGCCGTCCGGCGGCTCGAATCCGGCGACATCGAGCAGCTCCTCGAGCTCTTCGACGCGGTCGCGGCCGAGCGCATCTACATCGGCACCGAGCCGGGCTACGACCGGGAGCAGAAGCGACGCGGGTTCGAGTCGCGCATCGGCGTCGACGCAAACCCGAGCTTCGTCGCCGTCGTCGAGGGGAGGGTCGTCGGATCGGCCGGCGTCTACGACCACCCCGAGTTCGGACCGACCATCGGCATGCTGATCGCCGCGACCCATCGCCGGCACGGTATCGGACGCGCGATGATGGCCGCACTCGACGACTGGGCGCGGTCGCACGACGTTCCGGCGCTCCATCTTCTGGTCTTCCCGCACAACGCCGCCGCGATCGCGTTCTATCGCGAGACCGGCTGGATCGAGGTCGAGCGCTTCGAGAACGACGTCACGCGCCAGAACGGCGATGTCTGGGACACCGTCCTGATGCGCAAGACGTACGCATGAGGGCGGGGGCGCCGACGGCCGCCTCCGCCGCGCTCGCGGCGTGCGCGGGCGTGCTGTGTGCCGGTGTGCCGCTCGTGCCGCTCCAAGCCCTCGCCGCGATCGCCGTCGCGGCCGCCATCGGATGGTTCGGCACGCGATCGTTCTCCTACGGCGCGGGCGCGTGTATCGCGTTCGCCGCCGCGATCGCCCAGCATGCGAACGGCGACTGGAAGACGGTCGCAGGCATCGCCCTCGGCGCGCTCGCGACGACGCGCTGGTACGCCGCCGCGATCGTGGCGGCGACGTTGCTCTTCTTCTTCGCCTAGGTCGCCGAGCTGCTCCGCGCCGACGTTCTCGCGAGCATCGGCGGGAGCACCCGCCGAAGCCACTTCGCCTCGACCGCTCCCGACGCTCGATGTCGCAGTATCCCTTCCCGATCGAGGAACAGGCTGGTCGGCAACGCGATCGAGCCGCCGGCGGGATCCCGAGCGAGCCGCGCCGACACGTCGCCCTTACGGTCCAATGCGATGGAATAGTCCAGCTTGAACGCCGCGACGTATTGCCGGACGCGCGGCGGCGCCTCGAGGGTGTCGATGCCGAGGAGGCGCAAGCCGGCGCCGCGATACTCGCGCGCGACCTCGCGAACGGTGGGCTGCTCGACGATGCATCCGTCGCACCACGATGCGAAGAAGTTGATCCAGAGACAGTGCCCTCGAAAATCCGCGGTCGAGACCGTTCCGCCGGACAACGACGGCAAGGTGATGTCGACGGGAGCGCCGATCGCGAGGGGCGATGCCGCGGCTACCGGTAAGACCGTCGATCCGACCATCGCGGCGGACGCTTGGAGGAACGCGGACCGGATCACGAAGCACCACCCTGCGCGGTCACAGCTGTAAGGACCGGACGAAGGCCTCTACGCTGCGAGCGGCCGCATCTCCCGCCGCACCGGCATACGCATCGATGATGGCGCTGCCGACGATGATCCCGTCGGCGAACGGCGCGATCTGCGCGACGTGCGACGCGCGGCTGATGCCGAAACCGACGGCCAGCGGTTTCGCGGTGACCTCGCGCAGCATCGCGAGCTGCTCGCGGACCGGCGAGAAATCCGGTTCGCTGCCCGCGCCGGTGACGCCCAGCCGCGAGACGACGTACACGAAGCCGGTCGACGCCTCGGCCAGCCGCGCGGCCCGTTGCCGGGACGTCGACGGCGCGACCAGGAGCGGAAAGATCAACCCGCGCGCCGCGAATGCGGCGCGCAGCCCGACCGACTCCTCGAGCGGCAGGTCAGGGACGATCGCGCCGGCGACGCCGGCGGCGGCGGCGTCGGCCACGAATCGCTCGATGCCGTACTGGAGGATCGGGTTGACGTAGGTGAACAGCACGACGGGCGCGCCGCCGTCGTCGCGGATCCGTCCGGCCAGCGCCAGTACGTCGGCGACGCGCGTTCCGTTGGCGAGCGCGCGCTGTCCGGCGGCGGCGATGGTCGGACCGTCGGCGAGCGGATCGCCGTACGGGATGCCGAGTTCGATCGCAGCGGCTCCCGCCCGCGTCAGCGCGGCCGCGATCGCGCGCGTGGTGTCGACGTCCGGGTCGCCCGCCATGACGTAGGGGATGAAGGACGCGCGACCGGGTTCAAACATCGAGCAGCGTCCGCACTTGGGCGAGATCCTTATCGCCGCGCCCGCTCAAGTTCACCAGCACCAGGTCGTCCGGCCCGCGCTCCTTCTGGAGTTCGCGCGCGAACGCGAGCGCGTGCGCGCTCTCGAGCGCGGGCACGATGCCCTCCCGCTTGGCGAACGTCTGGAACGCCTCGAGCGCCTGCGCGTCGGTGACCGGCACGTAGGTCGCGCGACCGGTGGCCTGCAGGTGCGCGTGTTCGGGCCCGACGCCCGGGTAGTCGAGACCGGCCGAGACCGAATGCGTCTCGCGGACCTGACCGTCCGGCGTCTGCAACAGATACGAACGCGATCCGTGCAGCACGCCGACGCTGCCGGCGCCGAGCGCGGCCGCCGTTCGTCCGGTCTGGATGCCGTCGCCGGCCGCCTCGACGCCCCACAACCGGACGTCCGGGTCGTCGACGAAGCCGGCGAAGATGCCCATCGCGTTGCTCCCGCCGCCGACGCAGGCGATCACGTCGCTCGGGAGGCGACCGTACTGCGCGAGGCACTGCGCGCGCGCCTCCTCGCCGATGACCTTCTGGAACTCGCGCACCATGTACGGGTACGGATGCGCGCCGACGACCGAGCCGATCACGTAGAACGTCTCCTCGACCTCGGAAGCCCAGACACGGAAGGCCTCGTTGGTCGCGTCCTTGAGCGTCTGCGTGCCGCCGGTGACCGCGTGGACGGTCGCGCCGAGCAGGTTCATGATGTAGACGTTGGGGGCCTGACGCTCGACGTCGAGCGCGCCCATGTAGACGTCGACGGGAAAACCGAACTTGGCCCCGACGGTCGCGGTCGCGACGCCGTGCTGGCCGGCCCCCGTCTCCGCGATCAGTCGCTTCTTGCCCATCCGGCGCGCGAGTAGCGCCTGCCCGACGGTGTTGTTGATCTTGTGGGCGCCGGTATGGTTGAGGTCCTCGCGTTTGAGCACGAACGGCGCCGCGCTCGCATCGCCGTAGCGTTCGGCCCGATAGAGCGGCGAGGGGCGTCCGACGAAGTCGCGCAGCACGTCGCGATACTCTTGCCAGAACGCCGGGTCCGCGAACGCCTCGTCCATCGCGCGCTCGAGCGCCTCGAGCGCGCCGAACAGGACTTCGGGCACGAAGCGGCCGCCGAACTCGCCGAAATATCCGCGCGCGTCAGGCCGCATCGGCGTCCCGCACGGCCCGCACGAACGCGCGCATCTTCTTCTCGTCCTTGCGCCCGTCGGTCTCGATGCCGCTGCGCACGTCGACGCCGAACGGGCGCACGGCCTTCACGCACGCGCCGACGTTCTCCGCCGTCAGGCCGCCCGCCACCACGATCGGACGCAGGCGCGCGATCGCCCCGACCGCCTTCCACGGGAAGGCCACGCCCGTCCCGCCCGCAAGGCCCGCGACGCTCGTATCGAACATCGCGATCGCGCGCGGGTACTCGTTGGCGACCCGCGCCAGGCTGTCGGCATCGGCCGCGTCGGGATTCACGTGCAGCGCCTTGATCACCTTACCGTCCATCGACGAGAGGAACGACGGGGCCTCGTCGCCCGAGAACTGGAGCACCAGGTCCGGAAAGATCTCTCGCGCGCGCATCACCTCGTCGCGCGTCGGGTTGACGAAGACGCCCACCGGGGTGATGAACGGCGGGAGCTTCTCGGCGATGTGCCGGGCGGCGCTCTCGGCGATGCGTCGCGGCGAGGGAGCGAAGATCATGCCGATCGCGTCGGCTCCCGTCTCGATGGCGACGCCGGCGTCGGCCCAGGACGTGCAGCCGCAGAACTTGACGCGCGTGCGCATCACGCCAGGGACTCGGTCGATCGCAACGTCCGGATCAGACCCGCGGGATCGGAGGCCCGCATCAGCGCTTCGCCGATCAGGAATCCGCGCGCGCCGGCCCGGTGCAGGCGCCGCACGTCGCCGGCGTCGCGCATGCCGCTCTCGCTGATCGCGAACGTCCCTTCGGGCAACAGCGGCAGCAGCTGTTCGCTGACCGCCAGATCGGTCTCGAACGTGCGCAGGTCGCGGTTGTTGATGCCGATCGCGTCCGCGCCCAATCCGAGCGCGCGCGTCGCCTCGCCGGCGTCGTGGACCTCGACCAGCACGCCCAGGTCGAACGACCGGGCTTCGTCGACGCACTCGGCCAATCGCTCGTCCGAGAGGCCGGCCACGATCAGCAGGATGCAGTCCGCGCCGTACGCGGCCGACTGCGCGACGTCGTAGCGCGTGGCGAGGAAGTCCTTGCGCAGGATCGGCCGGGTGCTGCGCGCGCGCGCGACGTCGAGGAATGCCAGCTCGCCCAGGAAGTGGTCCTCTTCCGTCAGCACGCTGATGGCGTCGACGCCCGCCCTCTCGTACATCGCGGCGATCGCTCCCGGATCGAAGTTGCGCGCGATCAGCCCGGCCGACGGCGACGCGCGCTTGATCTCGGCGACGATCGCCGGGCCGTCGGCCGCCCGCAGGGCCGCGCCGAACGGACGGCGTTCGGCACGCCGCGCCAGACCGCGCACGCGGATCGCGTCGTACGGCTCGGCGGCTTCGGCGACCTCGCGATAGGCCGCTTTGGCCGCGTAGATCTTGGTGAGGATGTCAGCCATTGCCGGCGCTCCGCGCCGCGACGAACGTCAGCAGCGCCTTGCCCGAGCGCTGGACCGCGCGCGCCTGTTCGAAGGCATCCCGCATCGTCGGGGCGGTGCCGCACAGGTGCAGCGCGAGCGCCGCGTTGAGCGCCACGACGTCGGCGCGCGGCGAGGCCTCTCCGCCGAGGATGGCCTGGAACGCTTCGGAGCACGCGCGCAGCGACCCGCCGGCGATGTCGGCCCGCGACGCGCTGACGCCGAACTCGGCCGGATCGAGCGTCCAACGGCGCGGGCCCTCCGCGTCGAACGACGCGATCTGGGTGACGCCGTCGCCGCCGATCTCGTCGATGCCGCCGGGGCCGTGCACGACGGCGGCGGCCTGCGCGCCGAGTTCGCGGAGCACCGCGCCGACCGGCTCGAGCAGCTCGGGGCGCGCCACGCCGACGACTTGATGGGTCGCGCGCGCCGGATTGGTGAGAGGTCCGAGGACGTTGAAGATCGTCCGTACACCCAACTCGCGCCGGACGGGCGCGACGTATTTCATGGCCGGATGATACCGCGCCGCGAACAGAAACGCAAAACCGGTGCGCGCGAGCGCCTTGGCGGCGCGCTCGGGCGGGACGTCCAGGTCGAGGCCGGCGGCTTCGAGCACGTCGGCGCTGCCGCAGGCCGACGACGCCGCGCGATTCCCGTGCTTGGCGACCGGGACGCCGGCCGCGGCTACGACCAGCGCGGCCATAGTGGAGATGTTGATGGTGTCGGCGCCGTCGCCGCCGGTCCCGACGATATCGGCGACCATCGGCAGATCGTGGCGCACGCGCAGGCTGCGCTCGCGCATCGCGCGCGCGGCGCCGGCGATCTCGTCGACGGTCTCGCCCTTGGCGGCGAGCGCCGTGAACAGCCCGGCGGCCTGGATAGGCGAAAGTCCGCCATCCATGATCTCTCCGATCAGGATGGCGGACTCTTGCTGTGAGAGACCTTCGCCCGCGAGCAGGCGGCGGAGCACTGCTTTGAACTCCACCGTTCGGCTTACGTTACCGGACGAGTTCGAGGATCGACAGCTCCGCGGCGTCGCCGTGCCGCACGCGCGACTTGGTGATGCGGGTGTAGCCGCCGTTACGGTCCTTGAGCGAGGGAGCGATCTGCTCGACGAGCTTCTTCACCACCGCCGGCTCCGTGAGGAACTCGGCGACGTTGCGGCGGGCGGCGAGATCGCCGGCCATCGCGGTGGTGATCAGGCGCTCGACGACCTTGGAGATCTCCTTGGCCTTGACCGAGGTCGTCTCGATCTTCTCGTGCTTGAAGAACGAGGTCGCCATGTTGCGGAGCAGCGCCTTGC